>Ga0070762_10000614_pt1 | contig 15419 bp, 8 predicted proteins | sample HubBroMetageREF2_FD_66726 | JGI IMG/M metagenome (GOLD analysis project Ga0070762, IMG submission 66726) | Reference soil microbial communities from the Hubbard Brook experimental Forest, New Hampshire, USA - Hubbard Brook CCASE Soil... | ecosystem: Environmental > Terrestrial > Soil > Temperate...
CGTTCTTGTTCCGCTGCCGGATTCTTTCTCGTAGGACGGGAATCCCGTTCAGCAACCGTTCGTCGTTGTGCCGTCTGGCGATTGCTTCTGCATGGTTCAGATAGCGCGTCGCCTTTCGAAACCGGTTGGCTGAACGCAGATCATTCGCCACTGCATAGTAGGCGTACGCCACGTTCAATTCGTCGCTCGCCGCTCGGAATGCGGACACTGCTTCGCAATAACGTTGCTCACATTGCTCAAGATAATTTCTCATGGCCTGTCTGTCAGGAGAGCTATACCAAACATATTCGTTTAGCACCGACGTTCGCAGCGCCTCGCGAATGAACGAGGGGAGGCGGACTGTCATTCGAAGACGGTCAGATTTAAGGCCCATGTACCGTTGGAAGGAGAGGTTTGCAACAGACATCAGCACCTGCCCAAGTGTTGCCTGGTCGGGGCTTTCCCGTTGAGCGCCGTGCGCCAACTGATCAATTTCCGCGTCGATTTTGTCAATCTGCGTGCTAAGCGATTTGTATTTTTCCTCGTCGCGTTCCAGAGAGGACCGAAACCAACCCGGCGCTAGCCGCAGGCTCTTTCTCTCCTCGGTAAGTGAGGCTGCAAGGATCGCCAGATTTTTTGCAAGCAGCCCCATAAAATAGGCCTTCGTGCCGTTCTCGCCGAGTTTCATCGCCATTGCCAGACCAGTCGAGCAGGCTTCCCGAATGACTTCCGCGTTCCAGGCTGGATTGAGCCGCTCAATCAAAATCAGGGCTGACCGGAGGCGTAGTTCCGCGCTCTTCGCCTTTCGACTCAAATCCACGTGCGCGGCCGCCGCTGCTTTGACGCGACCGGATGCCCACAATGTTTCCGCCGCCGCGAATTGTTCCTCATCGGTTGGGCCCATCATGGCTTTCCAAGCTTAAGCTTTTGAATCTGAGCGCCGAGCCAGCGCCGCACGAAGATCATCATGAAGAAGGGATCGTGCAGTGGAAGGCGACTAAACCAAATGAACTTTTTCTTCGGCGAATGCGATATGAATTGCTGGTAGCAGTGGCCGCGCGTGAACCGATTCAGCTCCTCGATTCTCCATCTTGGTATTCGAATATACCCTTTGAGATTCGACCATGTCATACATAGCGCGATCTCCGGGGAAATCGGCATCGTGAGCTCGACTCCCGATTGAGCAAGACCTGGGCCGTAGAAGCGCTGCCATTGCAAATCGGGATTGAACAACGTCACCGGGTCGTCAGAGGTAATAAAACGAGCGCCGCTTCCGTCAGCACAAAGAAAGGCGAGACTCATCTGTCCCAAAATTTCAGGAATCTCAGATAAGATGCCAACGACTCCGACCTTGTGAATATTCTTCCTCTCTGCTCGAAACCTCTCGGAGACCGTCGGCTGTGCGCCGTGATGGCTTTCCAGATTCTTCACTTGCGCGATGAGATCGTCGAAGAAATGTTCCTGGTTGTCTCTCTGCCGAACGGTTCTTTGGAGCATCGTCGCGACAAATTTGCAAAGTGCCTCGTGTTCTACATCTGTGAGCGGAAGGCGCGTCTTTATCTTCCGTCGGACAATTTCAGCAAAATTGCTTTCAATCTTAGAAAGCGCTTTCTCAAGCTCGTAGTTCTTCGAGCTGTCCTGCTCAAATGTGTAAAGGTCGGTCTCCCAAAGGATATTCTTGGGGGCGCGCTTCTGCTTTGACTTGCCATCCTTGGAAAACACCCAAACATACGGCTCGTGGCCAGCAGGGGTTTGGGGATCAACGAATTCCCTAGTATAAAACTGCGGAACATAATGCTGCTTTTTCGCATTCGACATAGGATTCGTCGTGTGCGTCGTCGAGGCGACGCGCCGGCTTCGACGCAACCGTAAGGTATAATACCCTCAAGAGTTAACAGAGTCGCCTAAGCGTTGACAAACGAGAAGAGTCCCGCCGCGCACGACTGAATTAGTCCTTTTTCTTGAAGAGGAATCTTCGGGGCTGCGTTAGCTCTTCCGGAGACAGCAAGAAGAATCGAACAGGCCCCACGGGTCGAGCTGAGATCTGAATCTCTGCTCCGACGGCGGCCTGCTGAAAGCTCTGAAGCACGGGAGCAAGGTCATTGATCCGAATCTCGGCTTCGAGTCCGTAAGGGCCGGTATCAACTGATTGACCAAGTAATTTCGGTATCGGTTCGCATCGCGGATGCTCAAGTCTCAGGACGCCCCCGGCTTCCGTCAGCATCTGGGGCAGCACGTTACGGTTCTCCTCGCCTTTCAAAACAGCTGCGGAGATTTTGTCGATAGGAAGACTCCCGCCATTGATCAGTGTTTTTAAGAGAAGAACCGATCGTAGATCCTCGTCCGACAACTCCGCTGGAAGTCGCAGTTCGAGGTGGAAGCGCTCGGCAATCCCAGCCAGGTCGCTCACCACTTCCCGGAACTGGGCGTCCGCCGTGCTTTCCTCACCGAGGTTGGCTCCCCGTACGGTCCCAAAGACACTCTCTGCGGCCAGGTCAAATATCTCCATTTCACCACCGGCGCGGAGCGCCGCCAGTGCGTCCAAGAATTTCTTGAGTTGCCTGACATCCTGGCCAAGATAGCGAAGGTGACTGAAGGTAATCGTCGGGAGCGTCGATCGGTCGAGCGGCAACGGCAATACGACCGTGATATCAAAAAATAGATTTTGGTTTTTGCAAACGAATTCAGCCTCTTCGGCGCCAAGTCTCGTTGGACTCAATTTCATCAGAGGATATTCGACGAGCATCTTGTCTGCTTTTCGAAAAGTTACGCGCACCACTCTCTTCCTGCGTGTCAGATCCGGGGGTGGACCGACGATTAGTCGCGCCGGCGGGTTGCCCGACTTCAAAAACGACGAGAGGAAGGGAACGTCCGTGGTAACAGGGCCTAGTTCTTCGGATGTAAACTCTTGTTGGATTCCCGTCTTCCAAAACGCTAGAGCCTTCTGAATTCCCGTTCCTCTCAGAGATAGTTTGAAGGCCGGCGGATTCGACGCGAGAGCCTGAACGTCGCGAGCCAGCACGTTGATAGTTTTGCTTCCCGAAGAAAGAGTTGCAACGAGGCCAGGCAATGGCAAGCGGGGCTCTGGGGATGCGGGTCCGATGTCGCCGTCATAGACAATTTGATAGTTGAAGCGAGCATCTCGCTCCTTCATTCGTTCAATCAAGTCCTCGGCATTAGCATCGGTTATTCGTTCGAGCGCTTCTGGTGTCATCTCGTCGGTTTTGAGGATTAGTCGCTTTAGTTCGACAACGTCAATCGTGGCCTTGGGGAAAAAATAGTTGCGAATCGACCGTCGGTGAATCAGTTCATGGACGATGTCCGAAGCGGAAAACAGGCCCACTTCTGCCCGAGACGCGAACGAGTTGTGTAGTCTCTGAAACCAACGGTGCGCTCTCGTGTCCATGTCGACGGAAAGACACAGGATCCAGTGTGCCGGTGAAAACTTCTGCAGGGCGCTGCCTAGCGAGTTCCTGATTTGCGCTTTCTGCGGGTCGCGAACACCGTTCGGAAAACTCTTGCATTGCCAAATGGCGGGATGCCCATCAAGATTGCCTTCGAATACATCCAATCCTTCGTCGCCGGCGGCTCCTTCAACATGCCTCAGCTGAAGGCCTGGATGCTTTGCTTTCAGAACTTGGAAGCACAGCCTTTGAAATGTATCCGAATCGAGTTCTTTCAGTCCCTGGTAGAGAGAGTCCATGCTCAATCAGCGCCGCGGTGTTGGGTGCAAAGTCTAATGAATAACCGATTTGCCATTCTAGCATCCACTCCGTCTGGAATACGGCCACTGGAACGCGACGTCATAGCGCAGCATGTCTTCAATATGGCCCAAACCGCCGTCACGGTAGCGCGATTCGATTCTCATAAAGTGGACGCGTTTGACTATCACCCTCCCGCTCACTTCTCTTTGGATTTGGCCTTGCCGTAGAAGCCAAACCGCATTTCTTTTTCCGTCAGAGTCACACTGAAATCCAGCGTACCGTTCTTGAGATGATCCACGTCCCGGGGCCCAAAAACAGTGAGAGGAATATGTTCGACAAAATCATCACCACCGATATGCGGACCGCAGGGGCCAAAGCCTTCCGCGTAGCAAATCAGTCCCGTTTCACTCACCGGCTTCGCCGAATCGCCATTCGACATCAGATACACACCTTGGTCTTTCACAAGGTGCAACCCGGCAGGGATTTTATCCATGATGGTTTCGGCTTTGACCTTGCCACCAATCCAATCGTCGCCCAACATCTCGTAGGATTGGTCGTAGGTCGGAATGTGCAGCTTGGCCTTTTGTGCCTGCTCGATCAACTGCGCAACCGTTGCGTCAATGAAGATGAACAGCATTGTTTGTCTCTCCTTTTTCAAGTTCGGGAACCTTACGTAAGAAACTCTGCTAGGAGTGAACGTCACGACGATCCTTCTCGCGATGGTCATCGGTTGGTCGATCCGCTTGGGGTCAGTATGCGCATCGAAGAAATTGCTCGTGGCCAGCCGCTCCGGGTCACGGTCCACGCCAAATGTGGTTACAATCTGGATCGTGCAACCCGAGCCGCCAGACATCCCGGACGCCAAGCCTCGACGGCCCGTCGAGAACACACACTGGACGCGCAATCGTCGAGAATTGCTCGAATGGCTGCGTAAGAGCAGTCCCTCACTCGCGGAGTTGTATGAAGGCGCTGTGGATCTCTTGTTTGGCCAGCCGGTCGCAGGCTTTACTCGGTTCGTCTCCCATGCCGTCCGAGAGGTTCGGAATCGCTTGCCGGGCGTGATTTCTGGAACGGTTTCTTCGAGACGATTGGATTACAAGAGCCGCATCGACGATCTAGCTCTGGTCTGGAAGAGACGTGGTGTGGCCGTCGAGGTCAAGCCGTCCGAACCGGGGAATGCGGCATCCGCCGCTCAAACCGAGGGAGTTGTGCTACCCAGGAGGGTTGCGCAGAAGATCGAGAGCCTCATCGCTGACCACGAAGCAGCCCGAGAGAGACCGCGCGATACCGCAATCAAGCTCTTCGAAGGCATCGCGCCGAGGAACCAGAGGTTCCGTGACAGCCTCGTGCCCGCAGTGCTCCAGTGGAAGCAGGTATGCGATTGGTTCATGGAAAGGACCCACGAATCGGGTTTTACGGACGCCGACATTGACCTCGGCGAGTTTCGCAAGAACTTCCAATTGTTTGAATCAACATTATTGGCCATTGTGCGCGGGGTGTCGACGTTCTTCGACAACACCGACGAACTCGACGCGATTCTGAAGGAAGAGCCCACGTCTGAACGCGTAGAAGCGGCCATTGCTCGCATGGGACACGGTGAATTTCACCGTTACTTTTTCGAGCGATTGGAAAATCCGGCGTGGATTGCGCCGCTGAGCGAGAAGAAGTTCTTTGCTTCGCCGCCGCCTCCTGCGCGGGACGAAGTCCGCGGCACGATCGGTTTCTCGATTTGGCCGGAATCGCGGTACCTATTCCGCATGGCGAAACTCGACCCGGACAAGGTTGCCGAAGTCGTCCTTCGAATCCCTGAAACCGAGAACGTACGAGTTCACGACGACTTGCTGGATATCGCCCTCGCACTCCCCGCGACTCTGGCCGCCCGGCTTGTTCCCCAAGCCAAACGATGGGTCCGCGCGCCGTATGGTCCGGTGCTTCCGCAAAAGCTGGGAGCACTGGTGACCAAGTTAGTTGAGGAGGGCGAAGCGGCCGCTGCCTTGGATCTTGCTGGAGCACTGCTTGAAGTTTTGCCAGATCCCAGGCCTGTGTTGGTCCCCGAGCCAGCGGGGCAGATCGACGCTTGGCACTACGAGCGAATCCTGCGAAAGGACGTTGCCGCGCTCGTGGCTTTCTTGGGGATGCCGGCCTTTGAGCTACTCTTGAGCCTTCTGGCGGACGCCGTTCGCCTGAGCCAAAAGGAAAATGACGAAGCCGACTTTGAAGACTATTCGTACGTATGGCGTCCCTCCATCGAACACGGCAGAGGCTTTTCTCATGGCATTACGGATCCTCTTGCTTCGGCTGCGGTTGACGCAGCGGTCCAGCTGGTAACGAAGAATCAAGCATCCGTTTCGGACGTTGTGATCGCGCTCGACAAGAGAAAATGGCGGCTGTTCCATAGGATCGCCCTGCATGTTTTGCGCTTGTTTGGCGATCGTGCCCCAGAAATCGTAGCCGAAAGACTGAGAGAACCTGGGCGCTATGATCATTCCGGAGCGGCTCGGGAATTCTGGTCGTTGGTAGAATCTCGGTTTGAGGAGCTCAGCCCGAATGACAAGGAACCGATCCTCGATTGGATTAGGGCTGGACCCGATCTCGACACATATAGGAACCGATGGCAGGACTTCACTGGGCAGCCCGTGACGGAGGAAGATGCCCTCAAGTACGGCAAGCGTTGGAGACGTGACCGGCTGGCCGTATTGCACGACGGCCTCCCTCAAGACTCGAAGGCGCAATACGATGCTCTGGTTGCGGAATTAGGGCCTCCTGAAGACATCACCCAGGCACACGGAATCACTGGCGGTGGGTTTGGGCAAATCGGTCCGAAGCCGGTGACTGATTTGCGAACTATGGAGATCGAAAACATCGTCGCTCACCTGAAATCCTGGCAGCCTTCCCCGTCGCCTAGTCCTTTCGGCGAGAAAATCGCGGACCTCGCCGGAGACCTTGCCATCGCGGTCGGGAGTGACCCAGCGCGCTTCGGTGCAGCGGCGCAACAATTCAAGGATCTTGATCCCACATACGTGAAGGAGTTGTTGCAGGCTTTGCGCGAGCCGGCAAAGAGAAGCGACGCTTTCGATTGGAAGGAAGTACTCGCGCTATGTCATTGGGCCGTCGGTCAGCCGCGCGTCATTCCCGGAAAAACCGGTGGATTATTCGATCGAGACCCCGGTTGGGCATGGACGAGGGCTGCCATTGTGAGATTGCTTTCCGCGGGTTTCGAAGGGGATTCACTTCCGATTACACTTCGGCAAGAGGCCTGGAAAATCTTGCAGGAATTGACGGAAGACCCTGATCCGACTCCCGAGGACGAGGCAAGCTATCTCGAAAAATCGAATTCGGACCCGTCGTCACTTTCGATCAATACAATTCGCGGCGAGGCGATGCACTGCGTCGTGCAGTATGCCTTGTGGGTTCGGCGCACCTTCGAAAAGGCACCTGACCGCGAAGCGCTGATCGCACGGGGTTTTGACGAAATGCCCGAAGTGCGCCGTGTCCTGGAACGACGTCTTGAGCCCGCGATTGATTCATCGCTGACGACACGGTCGGTGTACGGACGCTGGTTGCCCTGGCTTCATTTCCTTGACCGACAGTGGTTGGAAAAGCACTTGGAGATGATTTTCCCTGTGGATGAACGGCTTCGAACTCTGTACGACTGTGTCTGGACGACATATGTTGTCCAGTGCGAGCCGTACAACGATTTGTTCAAAGCGTTGCAGGCACAGTACGTTGCCGCGACGCAAAGAATCGGACGTCACACCGTCGGAAAGTCGCACCTTGGGGACCCAGACGTTCGCCTCGGAAACCATCTGCTGACGTTGTATTGGCGCGGGGTCGTGCCTCTGCCGACTGAGGCAGGTCCGTTACAGCAGTTCTATGCGCACGCTCCTGACCAACTCAGGGGCAGTGCCACCGGATTCATCGGGAGGGCCTTAAAGAACGATGAGGGCGAGGTGCCGGCGGCAACTATGGAAAGACTCGAGGCTCTTTGGCTGGTGCGGATGGATGTGGCGCGTCGAGCGGGAAACGCCGAGACGTCGCAAGAAGAACTGAAAGAATTCGGCTGGTGGTTTGTCTCGAAAAAATCCAATGACGAATGGAGCGTCGACCAATTGCTCGAGGTGCTCAAGATCTCGAAGAAGGTAGAGCCCGATCTTTGGGTCGTTGAACGACTGGCGGAGCTCAGCGCGGCGATGCCCAGAAAAACCGTCGAGTGCCTGACGCACATCGTCGACGGCGACGAGGAGGGATGGGGCATACTCGGTTGGAGGGATGATTGCCGCAAGATCATTGCCACAGCCTTACAGTCACCCGATCAAACGGCAAAACAATTCGCGCGAGAACTTGCCCACAAACTCGGTGGCCTAGGACATTTCGAATTCCGCACACTCCTAATGGACGATTGAAGGCTTTCGTGCGTTCTACGAGCATTTGCGACAGGACGACCGAGACGCGCCCCGCTCCGCTCGGACGATGCGAGACGCCTTATTCTCGCTAACCGCTCGCTTCGCTCCATGCAGAACTCATCACTAACCTTCCGCCGCTAAAGTCAAAACTCTTAATCTCCTCGCCGTTCTCGTAAAGCTCGAAACGCAGACAGGTCCCGCCAAACGCTGTTCCGTAAAGTATGGTCTCGAGGATCCAAATCTCGTCAACTTGCGCCAATTGCGGGAACGACGCCCGCTGTTTCTCGATTTCACGGAGAATCGTCGTGGGCCGCAGATTCATGTGCTGCCGTTCGAGCAGAAGAATACGTCTGGTGGCCGCCGTGTTCACCAGTTTCGGAAGTTTCCTTCCTAAGGCTTTCCCTAAGACGTCTGCGAGGCTGTCCTCGACCTGTTGCCTGCGGACGTGCAGAACGCCCGTCTCGGCGTAGGAGCCATGTTGCAACGGAACCACCTTCGCGTCGAGCGTAATAGCAAAGTCAAGGTCGTCAGGCATTCTCGCTACGGCGCATCGATGCTGGGACTTGCCATTGGGCACAACGAGCCGGTTCGCTTTGATCCACTCGTGAACAGACTTAACGATCGCACTTCGCGCCAGATGGTCGTGTTGATTCCGCAATGTGCCGACCGGCACAAACACCTGAATCCACCGTCCTGCGACCGCCAAATCTGCCTCGCGTTCTATTCCGAGAAACGCGGTTTCAAAGAACGCAAAATCACGCTTCTCCTCGACGAACGGTTCGATGATGGTGTGTTCAATCGCGACCGTATCGCCGTCGCAGGCTCTTTTCGCAAACCAATCAACTGCCGGTTTAGTTCGCTCGATTTTATCTGGTTGGACATGCACGGCATCGGCCCACGAGGCGTCCTCATAGGCCGACATAAACAGGTTAATGAAAAGGTCCTCTCGTCGAGAAGTCGCGGGCATGCTCTGAGTCTGCCACTTCTGGAGATTCGTGCGCTACTACTACTATCGCGCAAAATGAGATCGACCAGGCATCGGGACGGCAGCGGTCCCAGCTCATTTTTGGAGGGAAGGAAATCGTTCGTTTAACAAGCTTCGGAGCGTTTCCATTCCACCGCGTGACGTCACTCGCCGCTCGCGGCGGCCTGCCAGAGCGTCACGCTTTGCGTTTCGAAACGGGGGGCGAGGGAAAGAATGAACTAACGGGAGGACGCGTCAAACCATCAAGGGACACCTTGCTTCTGAGCCACGCATGTTCGCTACCACGATCGTGTGGATCTGTGCGCGAATGCCAACAACGGACTGGCCTGTAACCTTCTGCCCAACGGAATTGACTCTCTGTTGAGGAACGCTTTCCATCTCAAATCAGTCCTGCGCATTGAGCTCTGGCGTGCCTAAGAGGAAGTGTCTGTTTCACGGTTCAGAAGCAGAGTTCCTCCCAAAAGCTCCGAGCGGGCTTCACGGAGATCCCCCACCTCGTGCGGCAAATTTCTGATGGCGTTTATTCTGCTGGCGTTGCCAGGGGTGAGAGTAAGACCAATCCGCAGGGTGTGGGGAACATTCTAGACATCCATCGCAATATTGCGCCTTAAACGACGCGTACACACTATCGAGAGACACACCCCCGAGGGTCTTGTCCTTGAGAGTGCAGTGGAGAAGCTTGGTGCCAGCCGTCGGAAGCTGGAGCCATTCGCCCGGAAGCCCTATCGAACCGAGGCTCACGAATAAATGCTGACAATTCTTTAGGACTCGCGTCGGGTCGAAATCTGCAATCCCGATACGAACAACTCTCGCGATGCTGTCCTTTGTGTCAGCAAGGTTGATTCCCATCGAGGCAGCCATGGCCTCATATACTCTTTGCTCTTCTTGAATGCTTAAACTCTGATCGTCGTTTCGGCACGAGAGCTTCCGTAGACGTTCGATAAAGCAATCACGCATTTCTCGGTCCTTGATCTTCTCGACCGTTTCTTCGGCCCATCGGTGGATTTCGGTAGATTGATCCTGAACCAAAGTCGCCGCGTGGCCCGCCGCCCAACCCAGAGCGTTGTCGTCATGCATGACAGACGCGATCGATGCTGCCAGCTGACATACTCGGAAGGCACTAGCTGTGTAACTCGAGGCGGCCTCCTGGAGTCCCTCGTCCCGAAGGCGACCAACAAACGGCGCGGTCGCCTCCGCAATATGTAGCAAGGCGTGGGGTAAGACCCAAATCGAATCGGAACTCAAGGCGAGTCCGACCAAGCGCATACATTGTTCGAACTTGCGCACCACCTGCCGAGTTAAGTTCGCTCTGTGATAGGCGAGCTGCGATTTCCAGAATTGGTCGCCGTTCTCCTGATTTATCTTCCAGTTCAAATACAACGCGACCTCACGACTGGTAAGCGCATATAGTTCGGCTGCTTTCGACGCGATCAGCGCAAAGAATTTCAAATGATGTGGGCCTTTTCGCGTTACTTGCTGCATTTGGTGGCGAATCGTCAGCTGTATCCGTGCGATAGTCCCCTCTGCCGCGCCCCGCCGCAGTGCGTCGCTAATTTCAACTCGCTCTGCTGTCAAGAGTCCCCAGAAACGGTTCTCGACCGAGGCTTCCGGATCGGAAATGACGCCGCGAATCTTTTCGCGTACCTCTCCAAGCGAACCTGTCTGAAACAAATCCTCTGCGTGGGAAAGCCGCATCGCGTCGCTCTTATTTTTCAGATCCTGGCTGACTTCGTGTTTATCGAAACGACCTTCAATCGAGTCGACAAATTCGTATACCCGTGTGGCCATGAGTGATCGGGTGGAAAGAACTGTCTCTGAGCTTGCTACCGCATCAAGCAGCTGCTCTGCCGAACCAGCGAGCTCGTTCTGGGTCGGGATGCGGAAGGTCAAACCCTGGAGGTGTGGCTTCGCGTCAAGCGCTGCGAGGATCTGTTTATCGAGTTGCGGGGCTGTCCAATACGTTTTCTTCGTGGTGATATCGGCGTGGACCAGGATAACAGGCGAACGCAACTCCTTACACATGTAAAGTAAACTCGCTCGGCTTATTCGCTGCGTAACATATGAGCGGTCTGGCGAATATCTGGTATGGCCAGTACTCTTCAATTGAATTTTGAACGTAATTCCCGTCGTTTGGCCGTCTCGGAAAACCTCTACTTCAAAATCGATGCCATAATCGTTCCGCTTCTCTTCGACAGTCCACCCGAGCGACTCTAGCACCTCTCGCAGCTGAGTGCTGCCCACCGTGTCGGTCGTGTGTTGAACGGGTCGCTTCACAGTGGTTTCATTCCACGGGCGCTCATCCAGCCCACCGTCAATGGTTTACTCATCTGGCTCGACTGCCTCTGCGGATCACGACCTGGAACCGCCCAACCAAGGCGGTTAACTTTGGCCGCTACGTAACCATTCTATCGCGCCGAACAACTTTGTCGGTCTGTTATGGTACCCGCGAGACGCTTGAGCACAGTGGGAGTGTTGCGTTGGTCCTGCAAATCTCGTGCATCCAGCTCTTGGAGCTTCGACTTTAAGAGTAACTCGATTCCCTTAAACAGTTGCGGAACAGAAGTCACCAACTTGTCGGAGATTTTCCGCGCTGCTAAATAGGACGCTACCCCTTCCGCTATGGAATGGCCGGCATTTTCCATGAGATCCACATCCACAGAGTTACCGACAACTTGCAATGCCGGTGGAGGCGAGGTCGGAACCGCGGTCCAACCAGCCTCCAGAAACACAGACGGATCACGCTCAGTTCCTCGAATTGCCTCGGCAATCTCTTCCGGCGATGATCGGGCAAAAAATACAAACTCGTGTTTTGCATCCTCCCACTTCTCCGTTGTCCATAGCATGTCGATGGACTCAACTTCCCGAAAATCCAGAATGCTCAGATCAATCTCTTCTTCGCGCCGAGTTCCGTCATCATCGAAGAAATCTGACCATTCTTGCGCTGTTAACACCCTTTTCGGTCGGAACGTACGAGGTTGCCTGAGCACAGCGTGCATTGCCCCACAGCCCATGCAAACCAATCGATGCGCGGTCGTATAGACGACATCCGCTCGATGGCACTGGCAGTAAAAATAATAGTTGTCCTTCCGGCCGTGGAGGATTGCGCTAATCCTCTCATTCGCAAACAGGTACGGTTCCAGTATTCTCGCCGAGATGCTGGACTGCGTATAATCGAGATAGTCCTCAATCATTTGGTACGGATTCTTTAATCCAAAATATTCGCGTTCAAGTTCGCCCCAAGGGCGATACGGTGGCGCATCCAGCGTATCGTGGCCCTCATAGCTCAGCTCAATGGAATCGGACATCTTGAGTGGAGTAAACAAAATCTGGCCGTCCCACAATACATAGCCACGCCGCTTGGCCAGCTTCTCGTTGACGTCCTCAACAAACGCTTCCACGTCTACATCTGACGATGTGAGAAACTGCCGAGGAATCCAGAGCGTGACGAGCTTTGAAAATGGGACGCCACCAACCGTCTTGAGTGGTCCGGTTGATGGTTCTCCTAGATAAAAGGCCAAGGGCATCTGGTAAGGAGGCTTACGAGTCATTAGGTTAACGCCGAATTTTGCGCAGTTCTCGGCAAAGCCCAAAGCTACAGAACGACTAAATTCCGATCTCGCGAACTCCGCAAACCTTCTCGAGATGCACGGGTGCCCCCCGGAACCGCAGGCAGACCGCCTTTCTAGCCGCAAACAATTCCGTTAGCGCCAGAACGCCTCTGAAGCTGCGGACCACGCCACACGGGTCCCTTCGCCGTCTGGCATAAGCCCCACGCTTAGGAGCCGGACCTTCTCGTGCGAATCCATCGCGGAGGATCGAAATTTAGCGGGAAGCTTGCACACCACCTGCCTCGTGGCCCTATCCGGCCCCCCACGGGCAATAAATCCTTCCGCGAGCCGTTGTGCGTCAACCAACTGGATTTCCAAGTCACGCCATTCCAGGGTACTCGTCAGGAGCGTGCTCGGCACCCTAGCCTCCTGCGTCCAACGAGACAGGCTTGTCTCCCGCGCCGTCCAATACTCCGCGCAGAGGTGTCTCACCGAGCAGGAGCGACAACGTTCCGCTTCGATGAGTGCGCTTGGTAGCGAGCTCTCGAGTTCCTTCTTCGCCCGAGCGACTCGCGCTTTGAGCGAAGTCCCTTCCTGCTCCAACTCGGTCCGCGACATCCTGCCCAATCTCACTACATCTTGGGTCGGGTACAACAGTTGACGCTCGCGAGCTAATCGTCCGGTGCATGACCACCACAGAAATGCATAGAGACGCGACTGGCTTTCATGCTCGGGGCGGGGCTCGCCGGTTTTGTACTCGATCAAAGTATCGCCATCTCGCGCGGTGACGACCAAATCAATCTTGCCTCGAACAGGTGGATCATCGAGCCTCAATTCCACTTCGGGCAAAACCGCAGGGCACGGTACGTCTCGACCTGTGCCGTAACTCTTGGCTTCCGCTTTTCGTGGCCCAGCTGGAGCTTCCTTTTCACGCTGTTCATTCTGGGCCGTGATGGTGCTTTCCAGAATAGGTACGCCGTAACTCCGTCGCACGAGGTCCTTGAAAAGCGAAATACAACGGTCCACCGAAACATTTGTTTCAAGTAGCGCCACTTGTGCTCTTGGGTTAGCACTCGCTTCCTCAAGAAACTGCCTTCTCTTCTCCCGCACGGTCTCCCGGATCGGGAACTGCCGTCGGAATTCCTTTAGCCCACGTGTTCCCTCACTCAACCCTGATCGTGAACACTCCACGGAAAAACGCTCGAGCGCTGCGTGTACGATGCTGCCAATCATTGCGCCAGATGACAGCGGCTCCGGATACCGCCCCGCTAGCGTGTCGTATCTGCTGTGCAGCAACCACCAACGCCGGGGGCAGTTCTCGATCTGTGTCAAGCCTGAGTGGCTATAGTAATCCGGTGGGCAAGCACCGCTCGCCGGATTCCGAATTTGATACAGAGAGTTCATCGTGTCATCCAACTCCGTGTCTTACCGCTCGAGACCGGCTTGTTTTCGAAACTCTCGGTACGCCGTTGGGAGGTCCCTGGACAAAACGAAGTCGTTCAACAAAATCAGCTTTACATCATCTTCCCCATCGAGTTCATGTAGTGGATGGTTGAACGCCTCCGCGTCTCGATCGAGCAGCGCCGGGTAGGTCCCCACCGCAAACGTATCTGCGGCCTCTGCCGAACGAATCGCCAAGGGCACTCGTGTTCCAGCTACGAAGACATTCTCTTCGCTCTGCCATCCTTCGAGTTGAAGATAACGTTCGAGCGGACGAAGCTGCCATGCCTGCTTCTCAATCCCCACGACCACAGGTGCTGTCCCGTATCGCGCGTAAGTAAGAATGTCTCTCGCAAGGAAACGATCCAGCCTCTCTTGCCAATACCGATTGCTGTAGTGCCTTAGACACTCCGTGCAAGAGTTCTCGCAATTGCGTGGGCAATTTTCAAGAAGCCGAAGCACCTCATTGAGAACGCGCGGCAGTGCGTCTCCCGCTTCCGCGGCGTATCCCGCGCCACCGGAAGCTGTGTCGAAGATATAAAAATCCGCGACTCCGAGAGCGTCTCGATCTTCCTCACTCGCAGCGGGGATCAGCCGATAACCCGCACTCAACTCACCGGGGTCTACATCGAGAACGCGGCTCGCACCGAGAGACAACGCCTCTGCTGTCGTCCGGAGTGCGTCCTGAAGCCAACGGTGACGCGGGCCATAAGAAAGCGGAGCGTGGAGAGGAACTCGCATCAACAGCAAATCCGTGCGGAACGAGTGACCGAGATACACTGGTTGATCATGTAACGGCCCGACACACTGGCGCCCAAGTCTCTGCCCCGCCATCACGAAATCCGAAAGCTGGAATGGCCTTCCGTGTCCATGCGGCGGCCACGACTCCGTTTCTGGTTTTGCCGCGCCACACCGCGAACAGATCCGGAAGCCTGCGTTGTCTGGACCACGGTTGACCACCACGAGACTTCGGTCTTCCTCGTATGCGTGACGCAGATTCACCCCCGCGCCGCTTTTCCACTCGAACTGATCCGGCGTCGCGGGCGATGGAAATTGAGCCGTGGTGGCGTAACTGATCTCCTGTTCGCGGTCTCGCTCTTCCACGGGCATTCCGTTTTCAGGCGAAAACCCCGGCGGATCCAGAAGTTCGTGTTGCCGTAACTCTGTTTGGCAAACAGGACACTGTTCGCCGGGTTCCGCCGGCGCGGACGTCCGGACGTACTCGCAGATTTCGCAGTACACGTAGGTGTCGAGAGGCGCGGCGAACAACGCCGCAGCAGGAGCCGCGGGATTTACTCCTTCTTCGTAGATTCCCCCGACCCGGTAGGTCTTCTTGTTGATCACGAGCAGGCGTCCTGGG
>Ga0070762_10000617_pt1 | contig 15392 bp, 8 predicted proteins | sample HubBroMetageREF2_FD_66726 | JGI IMG/M metagenome (GOLD analysis project Ga0070762, IMG submission 66726) | Reference soil microbial communities from the Hubbard Brook experimental Forest, New Hampshire, USA - Hubbard Brook CCASE Soil... | ecosystem: Environmental > Terrestrial > Soil > Temperate...
CATTTGCGCGGGATTTCTAACGTAATTTTCAAGCGCCGGCACTTCTTTCAACAGATTTCCCGCAAATCGCCCTGAGGATAATTCTCCTATTATTGGTTTTTTTTATCGGGCCGCTCGAACTCGTAGATGCCCAGCGGGTCGCTCCCGATGATCAGACGGTCTTGCTCGACAAGAATCGTATTCGCTTCCAGCCGAGCTCCTTCCTTGGTGTAGATCAAGTAGGTCGCGCGCCGGTTGCCATCCTTGTCAAAGTGCAGCAGCTTGTCGCCAAGGGCCATCCATACTTCTCCGGTCGAGCGCTCCACACCCACGGCCGTAAGAATACGCTTGAACACGGGAGCATCTCCGCGCCGTTCCTGCCTCTCGATCTCCTTGCGAGTGGCCTGCGCGGCCGGCCAGGCGTCCACTCCCGTGTATTGAATGTCCTGGCCAGCATAGCCGTAGCGGTCGTATTGGCGAACGGTCGCTTCTGGCAGGTAGGTAAACGCGTAGTAGAGATGGCCTCCGCCATCCTCCACCAAGATTCCGATATTCAGGAAGCGGTTCAGCTCGGGACGGTCGGAAATCGTCTCCGGATCGCCAAACTCGCGCACGTCCCGTCCATTCTTGTCGAACACCATGACGAGGTGCTGCTCGTGGACGGTGGCCACGGCGACTTCCCCGTCAGGAAGCACCGCAACCGATACCGGCCCGTTCACCCTGACCACCCGCTCGTTTCCCCTGGAGTCCCAAATCTTGATCGCGTTTGCGCCGCGGTCTGCCACGTAAACCGATCCCTCGGCGTCCACGTCCAGGTCTTCCCCGAAGGTGATGGTTCCCGGCTGTCGAGCTTGTGGCGATTGGGGAGCGGGACCAGGGTTCTCTTCAAACGCGGGAACTCTCTTTATCAGTTTTCCTGCCGCATCGAAAACCGAGGCCGAAGATCCAGGAGCGCTTAGCACATAATAATTTCCATCCGCGCCGCGCTTCACCGCGCGCAGCCCCGGTCCGACTCCAGGCATGAGCCGCTTTTTGGCTGTCAGCTCCCCCTCGTCCTGGCCAAGCGCATAGCCGGTGAGACACGCCAGCAGACACCACCCCGCAAGAATTCTCACGTTGAGCACAACCCCTTTGCACTGCCCCCATTTGTTATGAGTCATCAGAGTACGACGGAAGAGTACAGGTTGCCCGTTTCAGGGCATTTGGTGAGCCAATCAGTCAATCTTGAAGCGCAGGCGCTCGATGAACTGGGCGCGCAGCCTCCCCGCCGCATTGCGCGGTCCCAGGTCGTCCGTTTCGATCAGCACGCAATTCATCTCGACATCGCCCGAAGCCACTTCGAACCGCGCCGGCAGGCCATCCAGGAATTTCTTGATAATGCCGCCCCGGTCCATGCCGATCACCCCGCCGTGCGGCCCGCTCATGCCCACATCGGTGATATAGGCCGTGCCGCCGGGCAAAACGCGTTCGTCCGCGGTCGCGACATGAGTGTGTGTTCCCACGACGGCTGTGACCCGCCCGTCCAGGTACCAGCCCATCGCTATCTTTTCGCTGGTGGTCTCGGCGTGCATGTCGACGAATACGAAGGCCACGTCTTCTGGCACCTTGGCCAGTTCACTGTCGGCCTTTCGAAACGGATCGTCGATGGGGGTCATAAAAACGCGGCCTTGCAGATTCAGCACGGCGTATTTCACGCCGTTCCTGGCCGTGCCAAGGTAAAGCCCGCTGCCGACGTTGCCCTCCGGAAAATTCGCAGGCCGCAGCAGACGCGGCTCGTGCGGCATAAAATCGAGAATCTCCTTGCGGTCCCAGCTGTGGTTGCCACCCGTGAGGACCTCGATCCCCATCGTGAGCAGTTCTTCGGCTAGCCGCGGCGTAATCCCGAAGCCCGAAGCCGAATTTTCGCCGTTGGCGACGACCAAATCGATCTGGCGCTGCCTGACAATATCGGCCAGCCGCTCGCGGACGATCTGTCGCCCCGGCGACCCTACAATGTCTCCAATGAAAAGTACGCGCATGTTCTCCGTGGACTCGTTGATACAAAAATAGAGCGGACTGCTTGGCCGTGGGGAGCTAGGCCGTGAACCTCTGAATTAGGTGGGCGCCACGAGCCAACCGTTAGGCTTTCCTGCCCCGCTCGCTCGTCTCTCGTCGCCCGAGGAAGACGAGCCAGCGGGACAGGCCGTGCACACAGGCTGTCTATCCGCAGCACCTCAGAGATTCGTCATTGGTTCAAACAGCTTTCGCTCCCTCACCTGCTTCGAAGAACCGCTCCGTTTCATATTCTAGCAGGATGCCCGTTCAAAGAAAGGCGAGGGCGCGAGAGTCTACGGAACAGGTTCCAACCCGGGTGGAAGATGGATAAGCGGGCCGCCCGGGAAACGCATCACCGCCAAGGAACAGCCCAGGCAGGGACTAATCGATGAAATCAATCACCGCGCCGTCGCGCCGGTCGAGGAACCCGACAAACTGGCCGAAGTTTGGCGCCGTCACATTGTTGTACACGGCGTTGAAATTTCCGTGATTGGTGACGTTTAGAGCGTAGAACCCCAGACGAATGTGGTGGATTTTACCGCTTTTCACGCCAAGAAAAGGAACCTGAAAGACCCGGTAGATTTTCACATCCAGCGAGAGATAGGTGGCGAAGCGCTGTCCGTTCGGTGTGCCGACATAATCCTGCAGCACATCCACATTCGAGTAGGGATAGCCCGTATGCACATCCAGAATGGGGCTGAGCGTGAACTTCTTCGGCAACGAGAAGACTCCCCAGGTAACGACTCTCTGGGGGACGTCAGATGGCAATATTCCGTAAACATTCGGCCGGATGACGGGCGCGAGGAACGGGATCATCACGTCGGAAAGGTTATTCAAATCTCCGCGGTTGCGGCTCCAGATATAGGACGCGTTTACCTCATTGTTCTGGTGAACGGTGAAGCGCACGGTCGTCTCCACCTCGCGATAGTGAGAGGAACCGTTGTTTGTGAGACCGAGGAAGGAGTTCTCTCCCGGCGCCCCGGTGAAGGGATTGACCAGAAACAGGTAAGTCGTGTGGCTGTCGATGTAGCCGACCCGCAACACCACGTTTCTCCGCAGTTCGCGATCTCCCTCGAGACTCCACGTGAAATTGCGCGGCGTTGTGCCTGGCCCCTCTGGCAAGATGCCGGTCGTCAGCGGATTCAACCCTCCCACGTAAGCGTTGGTGTACGTCACCGGCGGCGCGATCAATTGCCCGGTGGGATCAAACTGGCTCACCACGCGAGTCGGGTTCACGTCGAAGTCGGCTGCCAGCAGAGGCAGCATGCTGTAGAACAACCCCGCCCCGGCACGCAGGACGGTCTTGCCGCTCTTATCCGGTGTGTAAGCGATCCCCGCGCGAGGTGCGAATGCCCGGGACCAGCCCGAGGTTTCGCTCGACAAGCGCGCCCCCGCATCGATCGTCCAATGGGGGTTTACTATCCAATGGTCCTGGACGAACTCGGCAACGGAGGTGTCGGAGGTAATCTGGGCCCCCGCCGGCAGAAAGTTGATCTCCTCATCCATCGTGCCGTCCTGCTCGAGCAGTTGAATTGGATTCGCCGTGCTCAGGCCGAAAAAAGAACGATAGTTCACGTCCACGCCCACATGGATCTCGTGCTTTCCCAGCCAGTGTTTCTCCGCAAATTGATAGCTCGGCAGGAACTGAAACTGCTTGCCTCTTCTGGACCATTGGTTGAAAAAGTTTCCGCCCCAGCCCGCCGGCGAGATCAGCATGTCATCCAGTCCTTCGCCGTGGGCATTGCTGTCAAACCGCGTGTACTGCGCAATCGCGCTGAAAATCGCGCCGGAATCCAGCTGGTACTTGTCCGACAAATGCAGGGCGATTCCCTTCTGGTTCAAATCGTTCGAGGCGGTTTCCGGCGCGAGCGCATTGATGCCAACATGTTGCTGCCGCAGGGGGAAAGCGTTGACCGTAAGCGTCAGAATTTGTTTGGGCGAAAGAATGAGCTCGAGGGTCGTGAAGGAATTGAAGCCCTGCTTCTTGGTGATGTCATCCGGCCAGGGCAGCCCGCGAACCGTGGTCTTTTTCATGTCGTACTGGAAGACTTCCGAGAAAAACAGTTTGCCTTCGATCAGCGGGCCCCCAAAGTCGATGCCGGGCGTCGCCTGCGCGATGCCGACCATGGAGTCGTTCTTGCCAAGAATGGAAGGCACGAAATTCTTGACATAGTAGGACCATTGCTCCTGGGGAGGTTTGGTTTCAATGGTTGTCAATCCGCCCGAGAAACTTCCGAGTCCTGCGTTATAGGGCGTTTTGTAGACCGCGAACGATTGCACGGCATCCGTGGGCACCGCAATCGAAAAGCTGCCGGTCACGGGATCCGCCGTCTGCGCGGAATTCACAAGAAACAGGCTCTGGTTTTCGTCAGCGCCCTTGAAGGTGAGTTTCCCGTCCTGTGTTTTTACCACTCCCGGAGTGATGGGTATCACTTCCCGGATCTTTTCCTCGGGCGTAGGCAGAGCTACCAGCTCGCGGTGGGTTACGGTGGCCTCTGGATTGGAAACGCTCTCCGTCGAAATGACCTGGGTCTGTTCCTTGACCTCGACCTGTTCAGAGACCGTTTCGAGCTCCAGGGTGAAATCTTGTACAGCCGCCTGCCCCGCCGCGACCGAAACCGTTTTTGATACCTGTTTGAATCCTTGCTGGCTGACGGAAACCGTGTACTTGCCGGGTTTGATGCCTTTGAACTCGTAATGCCCCGCGTCATCGGTATCGACGGACAGAGCTTCTCCTTCGGGCGGGACTAGACTGAGCTTTACGCTGATTCCGGACAAATCCGACGAGGCGTCCTCCTGCCTGGTGGAAATAGTCCCCTTGATGGACCCGGTCTGTGGCTTTTCGCTGCCCGAGCGCCCGGCCTGCCCAAAGGTCGGGACCGTCGCCAGCAACATCACAAGCACGGCAACCACTCGTCGCGCCCAACCCGGCACGCCATGGTCCCTTCGAATGGCGGCGGCCTCCTGGGTAGTGCCCGGAATTGCTTTCTGAAATGTATTCATTGTCTGGCCGATGGGAACGCTGTCTATTAATTCATTCCTTTTTTGGGTCAGTCGGATTGGCGAGCGTCACAAGCCCCTTTATCCAGCCAGACGACGTCCCCTTTATTGTCAATTTGGAGTGCCGAAACGGGAAGCCCGGCGAGGTCAGGGTGTGCCTCAATCTCCAACTGCACGAATCGCGGTGCAAGCTTGGTGTAATCCTCTTTTCCCCACTCTGGATGGGCTTTGATGTACGCGCGGATATGGCCGTTCAGCCCGATAAAGTAGCCAATCCTCGCGTAAGACGGGGCGGTGCTCTCGAAACGCTCGATCCTGATCTTCCCCGTGGCATCCGTTTCAAGGCCCCGTACAATCAACCCGGGCTCGCCATCCTGAATGCCGGCGAAGACCACCTCGGTTGGTTTGTTGGCCATCGTTTTTAGAAAGTCCAGAGGCTGCGCTTCGCGCAGCCGCCTGATCGCCCGCTCGTAAGGGCTGCGAGCCATGCGCAGAAATGCCTCGGCTTTGGATCGCAAGTCTCCCGGTTCCTGGCAAGCGGCATGGATATATTCCCGTAGACGGAACTCCGAGTTCCGCTCTTCGTAAAGGCCCGCCATGGCTACCAGACAGCCCGGTTCCTCGATGATCTTGCAGGCGGAGACCGGACGCACTCCCCGACTGACCCGGCAGTCGGCCGCAATCACCAGCCTGTGATTCACGCGATCGATCAGGGCGACCACGCTGGTCGCGTACAGATGCGTCCGGAAGAGCGAGGGGCTGCCAAAGAGCAGCACCGCGCAGAGAATTAGCCTCGAAGCCAACCCGCGAACGAAGACTCGTTCAGACACACAAAAACCATACATTCTGGCGCACCCCCGGTGGCTAGGGCTGATCCTCCCGCCTCTCGTCTCCTAAGCCTGAGTGTCCTTGTGAGCCTTTTCCTCACAAAGCCGCTCGGCGTTGGCATGCAACTGCGAGAGGACGGTTTCCAGCTTGTCGATGTCGACGTTCTGGACCCCCTCGAAGAATTGGCTGCGAACTTCCTCGAACCTCGTCCTCAGCTGCGGCGCAACGCGCCGTCCCCTGCTTGTCGCCTTGATAATCAGGAGGCGGTGATCCTCGGGATCGCTTCGTCGGGTGATGAACCCGCCGTCTTCGAGCCGGTCCACGAACCGCGTGATCTTGCCCTTGTCCCGGCCCATAGCCTTGGCCAGCCTCCCGGCGGAAGTCTCTCTTTCGTCCGCGCAATGCACGAGCACCGCCGCTTCCTGCGCCGTCATCCCGAATTTGCTAAAGCAGCGATCGAAGGCGGTTTGCAGCCGTATGCTGGTTCGAAAGAGCCGCGATATGGAAAGCTCCGCCTGCCATTCCCGGACGCTCAGGTACCTGCGCCGGGATTTCTCCCCGGTCGCAAGGGGATTCCTAAGGAATCCCCCGCTCTTCCCGGTCGTGGTATTTTCCGCCATGGATTTGACCGTCCGGACTTCTTGGGTCAAGAGTGAAAGTTGCTCATTCCAATCCATCTAGAAATGGAACCCTATCTCTGCTGTCAGCGCTCGCGGCGTCACGTAGTGTGTTCCGCTGAATGTCGACAGGAAGTTATAGAGCGACACTTTGTTGGTCACGTTGATGGCGGTGAATCGCAGGCTCCACTTGTAACGGTCGCCGCGGAACAGGTTGTCTTCGCCCACGGATACGTCGAACAAATTGCGTGGCGCAATGCGCGGAGGATTGTGATCGTCGTTCTCGGTTCCGGGTGCAGGAACGGATACGTACTTCGAACCGTAACTGGAAGCCGGACAGAGATTCGCTCCGGACGCCGAACTGATCGGCGTTGTGGGTGTCGCAAACACGCTCCCGCAGAAGAGCCCCGCCTGGAACTGCTGATCGGGCGTCAGTCCGGATACATCGATTAGATTGAGTGGACCGCCGCCGTTCGGCCCATTCGCGCAAGACTCGCCTCCGAAACACGGCAGAGGACCAGCCACAAGTCCGCTATCGTAGCGCCAGTTGAAGCCCACAAACGGTCCGCGCTTCCACGGCTGATACTGGAGGTGTGTCGTCTGGTTGAATGTTTCGTCATGGTCGATCCGGAACACCGAGCCCGCCGTCCCGGGTGCGGCCCCAATCCCGCTGACCTGCGGCCCGAAGAAACGCGCCGCCACGCTCGACATGACCACAAACGCCGTAAAGCCATGAAAATCCGGAACAGAGGCGCGGATGGCATAGCCCGGGATTTTCGAGCTGGCCCATTCGATGGGATAGGTGATCGGCGTGTTCCCCACCACGCTGAAGTCGAACGCCCTGGTCGTGTACTTCCAGATGTACTCGGCATCGATGACCAGATATTTCTTGAAGGCTTGCTCAAACCCGGCATGGAACTCGTTGCGTTTGCCCGGGCTTAGCGGCGGTACCGATGAGGAAACGCACTGACCACCCGCCACCGAAGCCTGAAGGTCGAAGATCACCGGGTTATTGCAGCCCGTGCTGGCCAGTATGAGGTTTTCGTTGAACGGAGTTTCCATCGTGCGGGCGTAAGAAAGCCGCAGCACGGTGTTCGTAGGCTTGATGTTATAGGCAAGACCCACGCGCGGTTCCAACTGCTCGGCGCTGGCTATGCCGCGGTAAATATCGGCGCGTAGCCCGAGGTTCAGGCTCAGGTTCTTTAGCGTTACCACGTCCTGGACGTACAGTGCCGTTTCCTTAATGCTCGTGCTCCCGTTAAAACCGAACAGGCCGCTAGCGGTCTGTCCCGCGGGGCAGGCGTCGGATGCTGGCAGCGGCGCTGTGCGGGTCAAGTCGTAACAACCGAGCAGTGGCGTAAACGTGGGATTCACCGAGCCGCCTGGATTGGTGATCCCGCCGCAAGTGGCCGGGTCAGTGATGGTCGGGTTTGTATCGAGACTCCCGTCCGCATTCAAACAGACCGCATTCACGCTCGGATCGACGATCCCGAATTTATCGTTTTCAGAAAGCGCTGTGTTTTCGAAGGTGAACCCCGCCTTCACGTTGTTGATGCCCTTCACATAAGAGAGGACGGCCCGGAATCCGGCGTTCGTCAAGGTGCGGTTCTGACTGACGGTTTCCTGTTGCAGATCGGGTGACTCATCGGCGAAGGGGTCGGCGCTCGGGTAGTAGTTGTACTGATCCCGCCGGACGAAGGCGCCTAGCGTCAAGACGGTCCTAGAGTTGATCAAGCGGGTCCAGGACGGCGTGACGTCAAACGTTCCGATCTTCGAACGCTGATCTTGCGGCCCCACTGGCTCGCCGTTCGGCCCAAGGCCGCCGCACGAGGCTGTTTGTCCAGGCGGACACGTGGGGTCCAGCGAATTGAAAGTCCAGCCCGTTCCATTTTGCGCATCATAGGAATTCGGCGTCTCGAACCAGGACCGGCTGTAGCCGAAATTGACGCTGACAGTGTCCCGGGACGAAACCTTGTAGTCGACGCGGTCGAACAGGTTTTCCTCATTGCCGCGATCGTGCATGACGCCGAGTTCCGGACCGTCGAGAAACCGCGCCGTGTCGAGGCCGTTGGCGGAAATGAAGTTGCCCCACTTGTCCCCGCCATAGGCCAGGTCGAACCCCGAGTTCACAGTCCCGAACGAGCCGTAGGAGGCAGTCACCTGGCCATGAGGTTCGGTAACGCCCATTCCCGAGCGCGTGGTCGCCACAATCACCAGGCTCGTCTTGCCTCCAAATTCCGCCGGCGGAGCTCCGGAAATCACTTCGAGCGACTGGACCGAATCAGAGGGGAGCTGGTTCGAGAACACTTTGCTCTGCTGATCCGTGATCGGTACGCCGTCCACGGAAAAGGAGTTCGAAGCGTGGTCGCCAAGACCGTGAAACAGCCCGTTCGAATCCGCCGCAACACCGGGTGTTACGAGCGTCACCAGCGAACTGAGCGACGAGGACGCGCTCTCCAGCGGTACGTTCTTGAAGAGATCGCGATCTACGTCGGTGTGAAACGTGGATTCATTCTCGACGAGGTCTCCGCCGTTTGCTTCCACCGTCACGACCGTTGCGCTGGCGCTGCCAACCTTCAGATTGACCGCCACATTTGCCGGAACCGCCGACCGCACATCCACGTCCAGCGTAAAGCTTGCGAATCCGGCCGCGCTGACGACCGTGTGATACGTGTTGAACGGCACGTTCGTGAAACGAAAAGACCCATCGCTTCCCGTCGTTGTCGTGCGGCTGTACCCGCTGACGGCGAAGGAGATTTCCACCGTCGCGTTCGCCACCACTCCCCCCGAAGAATCCTTCACCACTCCTTCAATCGATCCCGAATTCCCGCCTTGTGCCCATCCGGATGCCGCAGTGAACAACAACACGAGTGCCAAAATTGAGTAATTCCCCAAACGCTTTAACATTTTTTCTCCATCCCCTTGCGGGTTATTTATTTCTTGTGGATAGAGGCCGCCTGGAATACGGCGGTGGCGCTGGCCCCAATAGGGGTCAGCACGCAATAAGGAGATTCACTAGCTGGAGTGGGAAATTACGCGGAAGGAGGCGCTCGGGAAGCGCGGTGCAGCGAAAAAGTATTGCTCGGCGCCGCATGCTGCGGCAGCGAAGTATATCGGGCAATCAGCTCGGGAGCGGCAACAAGGTCAAGCGCCGCAGCCGCGAGCGCCGGCATGTGCAGCGACTGGCAGATGTGGCAGGCGTTTTCCGGTCCGCCCTTATGCTGGTGGAGGAGGCTCCCGCCCGCCGCAAAATACAGCAAAACGGCGCAAGCCAAAATAGCCAGCGCCCGGCTCGCCGTGGTCCGCCCGAATATAGCTCTACCCAGTCGCATCAAGCTACCCACTAGCCTAGCACCTTAGACGCACGAGCTCCGGGCCTTGATGCAAATAGTTGACCCCCGCCCCTATCCGTTGCTTGACCCCGCAACCATTCCGGCCTAAGCTTCGTCTTAGTAGAAAGATGTTCGTCAACCCCAACCGGACGCGATTGTGCGCTTTGCTGCTCGGAGTCATCTTCCTGGCGGCGCAGTTCCACTTTTGTGCCGATCTGACTTCTGACCCCGGCGGTTCCCATCCCTGTCAACTTTGTTCCACGGCAGGCTCCGCGGTCACCACAGAGACTCTGGACCTGGCGGTCGTCCCGGTCGTAAACCGTCTGGAAGTTTCAGTCGCCGTTCTCTTTCCGTCTGTGGAAGTTTTCCGTTCGACCTCTCCGCGCGCGCCCCCCGTCCTCTAGTTCTCCGCTTTTTCTACAATTTGTCCCTTCCACCATAACTGCATCGACCTGTCCCTATCGCATGGGACCGTAGAGGAGCATCAACATGAGGAAAGGAACGGCATTGGCCACCGCGCTTTTGGCCTTGCCTGTCTGGGCGCTGGCTCAGCAGAGCGCCACGCCTCGTCCGCCGGGATCACCCGCCGAGGCCGAGCCGCCACGGGCGGACACCAGCCATCCCCAGCCGGCGCGAATCACTCTCGAGGAAGCGATCCGGCTCGCCTTGCAGCACAATCACGCGCTGCTCGCTGCCCAATCCACCATCCTTCAGAATCAGGCCCAGGAAATAACCGCCAATCTCCGTCCCAATCCCACCTTGTCCTGGGATACGCAATTCCTTCCCATTTTTCAACCGAGCAACTTTACCGCGAATTATTTCGAGAACCAGGCGCAATTCGACATCGGCGTCGGCTATCTCTTCGAGCGCGGCGGGAAGCGCAAGCGCCGTTATCAGGCCGCCAAAGACGCGACGGCAGTCACTCGCGCGCAGGTGACCGACAACGAGCGCCAGCTTACCTTCAACCTCTCCCAGCAGTTCATCAACGTCTTGCTCGCGCAATCCACGCTCGATCTCGCCCAACAAGATTTCGACAGCTTTCAGAAGACCGTGGATATCAGTGAGTCGCGCTTCAAAGCCGGCGATATGAGCGAAGGCGACCTGCTCAAAATCAAATTGCAGCTCTTGCAATTCCAGTCGGATGTTTTTGCAGCCAGGCTGTCCAAAGTCCAGGCGCTTGCCGCTCTTCGCCAGCTGCTCGGGTTCGAATCCGTTCCCGATAATTTTGACGTTGAGGGTTCTCTCGACTACCAGCCCGTTCACGGGGGCATGGACGATTTCAAAGCGCTGGCCCTTCGTACCCGCCCCGATCTCCAGGCTGCGCAATTGGGCGTAACCGCCGCTCGCAGCCAGGAGTCGCTCGCAGAGGCCAACGGCAAGCGCGACTTGAACGTCAGCTTCGATTACTCGCACGTCGGCGGCGTCAGCAGCGGCACCTTCTTCTTCAACATGGACCTGCCCATCTTCGACCGCAATCAGGGCGAAATCGCCCGCACCCGTTACGCCATTACGCAATCCCAGGAATTGCAAAACGAAGCCGCCCAACAAGTTCTCACCGACGTTGTCGACGCCTATGAGGCCTTGCACTCGAACGACCAGATCATTCAGCTCTACCGCGGGGGTTTCGTCGATCAGGCTCAAAAATCCCGCGACATCACCGAGTACGCCTACAGAAAAGGCGCCGCCAGCTTGCTCGATTTTCTCGATTCAGAGCGCACCTACCGCGCCAACCAGCTTGCTTACCGCCAGGCGCTCGCCAGCTATATGACCGCACTCGAACAGATGCGCCAGGCCGTAGGAACGAGGAATCTGCCATGAAATTCAAATCCAGGTTTTATATCTCGGCTTCCCCCGCCGCTCTGGCCGCCGCCTTTGTCTTTCTCTCGCTCGCTGGTTGCGGTTCGGGCGGCTCCGAATCCAAGATGACGTCCTTTTCCTCGAGCGAAACGAAAGAGGAAACCGCCGATCTCTTCACTGTTCCTCAGGACCAGTTGGCGCACGTCCAGGTTGTGGCCGTCGAAAAGGCCGCTCTCCCCCGCGCGCTGCGGCTCACCGGCGCCGTGGCCTACAATGCTTTCAAGACCACGCCGGTTTTCGCCGCCATCGGCGGGCCCGTTCGCGAAATTCTCGCGACGCCCGGCGAAAACGTCCACGCCGGCCAGCCGCTTCTCACCGTCAATAGCCCGGACTACTCGGCGGCCCGATCCGCGTACCTCAAGGCGCGCTCGGCGTTTCTTCTCGCCGACAAGTTCTACACCCGCGCGCAAGATCTCCTCAGTCACGGAGCTATCGCCGAGGCCGATTTTCAGACCGCCGAATCCACGCGGATACAGGCTCAGGCGGATCTCCAGGCCAGCGAGGACGCCCTTCGCGTACTCGGCATCACGGACGTGGAGTCCCTGGATAAAAATGCTCCAAAAACCACTTCTCAGGTCCCCGTCCTTTCGCCTGTCGGCGGAGAAGTTGTCGAACGCCTGGTCGGCCCGGGTCAGCTGCTTCAGGCGGGTACAACGCAGGTCTTCACCATCTCGGACATGAGCACGGTCTGGGTGCTCGTGAATGTCTACCAGGGGGATGTCGCCTATGTGCGGTCCGGAGACAGCGTGAACATCTCTACCGACTCCTACCCCGACACATTTCACGGGCGCATTTCCTATATCGCTCCGGCGCTCGATCCCAACACACGCACGCTTCAGGCGCGCATCGTGACCGAAAATCCCGGCAACAAGCTCAAGAAGGACATGTATGTCACTGCCACCGTAAGCGCCGGCGTCATCGCCAATGCTCTGACGGTTCCGGACGCCGCTGTTCTGCGCGATTCCGAAAACCAGCCTTTCGTCTACGTGCAGTCCTCCACGAAACAAAACGAATTCGCCCGCCGCCTGGTGCAACTCGGCGACAGCCATGGCGGCCGCACGCAAATTACAAGCGGCGTGAAGGAAGGCGAGCGCGTGATTGGCGACGGCAGCCTCTTTCTGCAATTCAAGAATTCTTTAGAGCACTAGAGGGAGACGCGGCCGAGAGAAATCACGATGATCCATCACATAGTCCAATTCGCCCTGCGCCAGCGCTTCCTCGTCCTGATCGTCACCCTGCTGATGATCGTCGCCGGAGCCGAATCTTTCCGCCGCATGCCCGTCGACGCCTATCCCGATCTTTCTCCGCCCATGGTTGAGCTCATCACCCAGTGGCCCGGCCATGCCGCCGAAGAAGTCGAGCGCCTCACCACTCTTCCGCTCGAGCTGGCCATGAACGGCACGCCGAACCTCAAGGTGATGCGTTCCATTTCGCTTTACGGACTCTCGGACGTCATCCTCACCTTCGAGGACAGCACCGACGCTTACTTCGCTCGCCAGGTCGTTTTCGAACGTCTTAGCGACGCCACTCTGCCGACCGGCGTTACCCCCAGCATGGCCCCGCTCTTCAGCCCGAGCGGCCTGGTCTATCGCTATGTCATCGAAAGTCCCGATCGTTCTCCGATGGAGCTGCACACCTTTGAGGCCTGGATCATTGAACGCGCCTATCGCAGCGTCCCTGGCGTGGCCGATGACTCCGGCTTCGGCGGCCCCACCATGCAGTATCACGTTCTGCTCGACCCCGTTAAGCTCTACAACTATCACCTGCCCGTCGTACAGGTTCTGAACGCCCTCACGGCCAACAACGCCAATACCGGCGGCGGCTTTTACACGCAGGGCGGCCAGTTTTATTACGTCCGCGGCCTCGGGCTCGTCAAAACCACGGAAGACATCGGCGAAGTCGTGGTCGGCAGCGGCGGCAACGGCGTGCCCATCCGCGTCAAAGACATCGGCCGCGTCGTTATCGGCATTGCCCCGCGCCTGGGCATTTTCGGCTTCCAGGACAAAGCCAATAAAAAGAATAACGACGACGCTGTCGAAGGCGTCATCCTCATGCGCCGCGGCGAGCAAACGCAAAATGTTCTCCAGGGTGTCGAGAAGAAAACAGTCGAAATCAATCGCGATCTTCTGCCCCCCGACGTCAAAGTCCGCACGTACTACGACCGCAGCGATCTCGTCAAGGTCACTACCGACACCGTCGAATGGAACCTCCTTCGCGGCATGGCGCTCGTTCTTATCGTCCTCATCTTTTTCCTTGTCAGCATCCGAGCCGCCGTCATTACCGCGCTCACTGTGCCTCTCGCTCTTCTTTTCGCTTTCATTTTTCTCCATGCCACCGGTGAAGCCGCAAACCTTCTCTCGATCGGCGCCATCGACTTCGGGATCATCATCGACGGCACGATCGTCATGGTCGAAAACATCTACCGCGAGCTCAGCCTCCGCCACGGCCAGGAATATAAAATCAACGACGTCATCCTCGCCGCCGCTCGCGATGTCGACCGCCCCATCTTTTACTCCGTCGCCGTCATCATCGCCGGCTATCTCCCGATCTATGCCCTCACCGGCCCCGCCGGAAGGCTTTTCCATCCCATGGCCGACACCATGGCCTTCGCCCTTGTCGGCGCTCTCCTTCTTACCCTCACGCTCGTTCCTGTCCTCGCTTCCTACTGGTTCAAGAACGGCGTCAAGGAAAAGCCCAATCGCATATTCGAGCGCGTCCGCAGCGGCTATGGCAAACAGCTCGAGTGGTGCCTGAATCATCCGGCGCTGACTCTGATTGTGGTCACTCTAATCTTTGGCGCCACTCTGCTGCTGCTCCCCTTTATCGGGGGCGAATTCCTGCCGCACCTCGATGAAGGCGCACTCTGGCTTCGCGCCACCATGCCCTACACCATTTCCTTCGAGGACTCCGCCAAATTCGCTCCGCAGGTGCGCAACATTCTCTCGAAGTATCCGCAGGTCACCGTTGTCGGTTCCGAGCTTGGCCGCACGGACGACGGCACCGACCCTACCGGTTTTTTCAACTGTGAGTTTTACGTTGGATTGAAGCCGTACGACGATCCGTCTTGGAAAACCGGCTCGATTCACACCAAGGAAGAGCTCAGCCGCGAATTCGATAAACAACTCGCTTCCTATCCGGGCGTCATCTTCAACTTCACGCAGCCCGCCGAAGACGCCGTCGACGAAGCTCTCACCGGCCTCAAGTCTTCTCTCGCCGTCAAAGTCTTCGGCCCCGATCTGGAAGTTCTCGAGAAAAAAGCCGTCGAAATTCGCAACATTCTTGCCAAGACTCCCGGCTTCAAGGAACTCACCGTCGTCCGCGAGCTCGGCCAGCCAAACCTGATCATCGATGCCGACCGCGCCAAAATTGCGCGCTATGGCATCAACGTCGCTGACGTCGAAGCCGTGGTCCAGGCCGCCATCGGCGGACAAGCCGCCACGCAAGTCATCCAGGGCGAAAAACTTTTCGACCTCATCGTGCGCATGGAGCCGCAATACCGCTCGAGTGCCGGCGATATCGGCGATCTCCTGGTTCCCGCACCAGCCGGCCAGCAGATCCCGCTTTCTGAACTCGCTACCATCAAGGAGAGTTCCGGAGCTTCCTTCATCTATCGCGAAAACAATTCCCGCTACATCGGCATTCAGTTTTCCGTGGAGGGCCGCAATCTCGAGGGCACCGTCAACGCCGGTCAAGCGGCGGTCAAAAAAGCTGTCACGCTCCCCGAAGGATATCGCCTGGATTGGGG
>Ga0070762_10000618_pt1 | contig 15392 bp, 8 predicted proteins | sample HubBroMetageREF2_FD_66726 | JGI IMG/M metagenome (GOLD analysis project Ga0070762, IMG submission 66726) | Reference soil microbial communities from the Hubbard Brook experimental Forest, New Hampshire, USA - Hubbard Brook CCASE Soil... | ecosystem: Environmental > Terrestrial > Soil > Temperate...
AAACGTTCTTGCAGTGCAGGTCTTCGCCCCCACTGAGAACGACCTGGCCATCACCTTCGTCGATTGGAATCCCGCGCCTCCCGATAAAAACATGGGCCTGTGGCGCGAAGTCTACCTCACTGCCAGCGGCCCGGTCGCGCTGCGCTATCCCACCGTAGTCTCCAAACTGAATCTGCCTTCCAACGATTCCGCGCAACTCACCGTCACCACCCAACTCAAGAACGGCACAAGCCAGCCCGTGAAAGGTAAGCTGATAGGCCAAATCGGAGAAGTAACCTTCGAACAAGAAGTCGAACTCGCGGCCAACGAAAGTAAAGACGTCACCTTCACCCCCGAACAGTTCCCCCAACTGGTCTTCTCCAATCCCCGCCTCTGGTGGCCGGCACAGATGGGCAAGCCGAATCTCTACTCACTCGGAATGCACTTCGAAGTCGGGGGCGTCACCAGCGAGCGCTCGATCACACAGTTCGGCATTCGCGAAGTTACTTCGGAAATAAACGCCACCGGCGGCCGCGCCTTCCACATCAACGGCAAAAACATCCTCATCCGCGGCGGCGGCTGGACGCCCGACATGATGCTCCGCGAAAACAGGCGGCGCCTGTGGGACGAATTCCGCTACGTCCGCGATATGGGATTGAACACCGTCCGCCTCGAAGGCAAACTTGAAACTGAATATTTCTTCGACGTCGCGGATCATGAGGGAATCCTAGTGATGGCGGGCTGGTGCTGTTGCGATTTCTGGGAGCGCTGGCCGCGCTGGAAGCCGCAGGATTTTGAAATCGCCCAGCAATCCCTGCGCGATCAGATTTACCGTCTGCGCAGCCATCCCAGCCTGGTGATGTGGTTGAACGGCAGCGACAACCCGCCTCCGCCAGATGTCGAACAGATGTATCTCGACATCGAAAAGCAGCTGCTATGGCCGAACCCCGTAGTTTCCTCCGCCACCGGCAAGCCCACCACGGTCACCGGAGACAGCGGCGTCAAGATGTCGGGGCCTTATGAGTACGTAGCTCCAGGCTATTGGGAGCAGGACATTCCCGCCGGTCAGCCCAACCGAAAACTCTGCAACCCCGGCGGCTGTGGTGGCGCCTACGGCTTCAACTCCGAAACCAGCATGGGACCGGCCGTCCCGCCCATCGAAAGCATTCGCGCCATGGTCGGCAAAGATCACGTATGGCCGGTCGACGACGTCTGGAACTATCACGCGGGCGGAGGAGAATTTAAAACCATCAAAGTATTCAGCGACGCCCTCGCCCATCGCTACGGCAAGTCAGACAGCGCGGAAGACTTCGCCAGCAAGTCGCAACTCCAGACTTACGAAGGTGTGCGCGCCATGTACGAGGCCTACAGCCGCAACAAGTATCAAGCCACCGGCGTGATTCAGTGGATGCTCAACAACGCCTGGCCTTCCATGATCTGGCATCTCTACGACTACTACCTGCGCCCCGCCGGCGGCTACTTCGGCGCCAAGCGCGCCATGGAAGCGCTGCATCCCGTCTACGGCTACGACGATCATTCCATCTGGGTCGTCAGCAGCCAATATGAAGATGCCAAAGGTCTGAAGCTAACCACGAAAATTTATAACCTGGACATGACCGAGAAGTTCTCCCACGAGGATTCCCTCGACGCTCCCGCCGACAGCACCGCCAAAGTGTTCGCGCTCCCCGAAGTCGATGGCCTGAGCCCCGTTTACTTCGTTGCCTTGCGCTTAACCGACTCGACCGGCAAACTCGTAGGCTCCAATTTCTACTGGCTCTCCACCAAACCCGAAACCATCGACTGGGCAAAGAGCACCTGGTACATGACCCCAACCGATTCCTTCGCCGACTACACCGCCCTCACACAGCTTCCCAAGGTAAAGCTTAAAGTTACTGACCGTACCGAACGCAAAGGCGAAGATTCCGTAACCCACGTGACCCTCGAAAATCCCAGCAAGAGTCTGGCATTCTTCGTCCGCCTCAAAGTAGACAGAGGTATCAAGGGCGAAGAGGTTCTACCGGTAGTCTGGGAAGACAACTACATCTCTCTGTTGCCTGGGGAAACGCGCGTAGTAAACGCCACCTACCGCGCCAGTGACCTGGGCACTGCCAAACCAACCGTAGAAGTAAGTGGCTGGAACGTGGAATAAAAATGTGGCGCGGGCGCCCCCGCCCGCGATGCCGGCAGTATAGATGCTCATGTGGAGACAGCCGCCTCGGCTGTCCCGCCGAGCAAAGCGAGGCGGGCCGTCCCAGCTATCTCTGTAGCATCACCCGTGCTGCGACACCGATAAAACATTCCCGTCAGTATCCTTGAACCAAGCCACCTTGTCCCCACCCGGTGTAGTCCAGATTCCAAGCGCATCCTGCTCGAAGAAACCAAACCTCTCAAACTGCACGCCCTTTGCCTGCAGTCCCGCTACTATCTTCTCGATACCGCTGACCTGCCACCCCAGAATAGTGAACGGGGCGGGCGCGAATTGCGCCTTCGCCACCCGCACCATGATTCCATTCGCATCCAGCACCAGAGCAAATCCGTCGTCCTTCACAAAGCGCAGTCCCAACACGCCCACGTAAAAAGCCCTCGCCTTCTCCGGATCTTTTGTGGGAACAAAAGCGACGATGTCGATCGAACCAAGCATCAGCCCTCACGGAATTGCCGCAGCGAATCAGGATTTCAAATTGCCAAATTACCCGATTGCCCAATTACCCAATGCTCCCCTATTCTTCCGGCGGCAATTCGAAGTCAACCAGGTTGCCTCGAAATCCCTTTGTCTTCCACGCGCCGATCGCGATTCCCACCGCCATCCAGATCGCCCCAAATACCAGCGCTTTCGGGCTCAAACTAATCCAGAGAAAAAAACAAATCACAAAACCCAGAACCGGCGGAGCCAGATTGCCAAACTTCTTCTCCGGTTCATGCAAATAATAGCGGACGAACGCCGCCGCATTAACCCCCATAAAGGCAATCAGCGCGCCAAAATTGAGCAGGTTCGCGCCCAGATCATAGCCGGTCGTAGCTCCCGCCAGCGCCGGAAGCAGAAACGCTCCAGCCAACGCGAGCACGCCCACAAACAGGACGTTGTTGCGCGGAACGTGTCGCTTGGGGTCGACCGCGCCAAAGAAAGACTTAGGCAAAGCATTACTGCGTCCCATGCCGTAAAGCAGCCGCGCTGCGCCAAGCTGTGCGCCCATCCCCGAGCCAAAGTTCGCCACCACCAAAGTGAATCCTACAATCGCGAACAGCGGCGCCCATGCGCGTCCGGCCACAAAAGTAAAAGCCGTGTCCATGTTCGGATACGGTTCAGAGGCCGGCCAGATGAGTTGAGCAGCATACACCTGGAAGGCCGAGAGAATCCCGATCACCACACAAACCAGCACCGTCGCCAGCAAAATGTTTCGTCGCGGATTCTCAGCTTCTTCCGACAGCGTGGAGATGCCGTCAAAACCAATGTAGGTCAGCACGGCAACTGAGGTGCCACCCAGCACTGCTTTCGTATTCCAACTTGCAGGATCGTAAAACGGCCGCGTAAAGAACGCCCCACCATCGTGCGGATGGCCAAAAATATAGCGCGCCGCCGCCACAAAAAAGATCGCAATCACCACTCCCATTCCGACGGCCAGCGCTGTATTCACTCGAGCTGAAGTTTTCACGCCCTGCACATTCAACGCCGTAAACATCAACGCGAAAATAACCGCCCAAACGGCATATGAAACACCGGGTGCAAACACATGCGCCTGCTGGCTGATCCAAATAATGCAGATCATCGGATTGAGCAGGTAATCCATGACCATGCTCCATCCCGTTACATAGCCCAGCGCCGGGTTGATCTCCTGCCCGACATAAGTAAACGCGGAACCTGCGCTGGGGTAGGCCCGCGCCATCCGCCCATAGCTGATCGCCGTGAACAGCATCGCAACCATCGCGATCAGAATCGTCGTGACCACGTGCCCGTGGCCGCGATTACTGAGCACGCCGAACACTGACATCGGCGCAACCGGCTGAATCACGATCACGCCATAAAGGATCAGATCCCAAAGAGTGAGCGTGCGACGCAGGCGTGGGGCGGAAGCAGCAACAACCGGGGTAGTTTCCATGGGTCCGCCTATTGAATTATGGAGGGGTTAAATTGTCAATATTAAAACGATTCCATAAGAGATGCGACTCTCGACGCCTCATCCCGAATCTTCGAAATACGTTGTCTTACAGCATAAGATAGAGTATTATGCCGTGATATGGAAAAACAAACCGTCAGTTTCCGGCTCGAATCCGACAAAGTATCTGCTCTGGATGCGTTGGCTGACTCCCTCGACCGTGACCGCACCTACATTCTCTCCGAAGCCGTGCAAGCGTACCTGGACACGCAGCAGTGGCAGCTCGAACAGATCCATGCCGGCATCGCAGAGGCCGATGCTGGCCGGGTGATCGACCATCGCAAAGTGAAGGGAATGGCGTCCCGGTGGCGCCGCAAGTGAAAATCGTTTGGACTCGTAAGGCTTCGCGGCACCTGCATGCCGCGTACGATTTCTGGGCCCACGAAAGCTCTGCCACCGCGGCCGATACCATGCTTGATCGCATCTTCTCCGCAGTCGAACTGTTGGAACGCTACCCTGCAGCGGGACGGCGCGGCCGTGTTCCGGGAACTCGGGAACTCGTAATGGCCCCCACTCCCTTCCTCATCTCCTACCGCGTCAGCCGCGGCAGAATCGAAATCCTCGCCCTGCTGCACGGCGCTAGAGAATGGCCAGACGCACTCTAGCAGTTCGCTCAGTCTGGTAAGCACAGCTACTTTGAAGGCCCGTAGTCGAACCAATACCCACGCTGCTCATTCCCTGACATATACCGCGTGTTGTATTCGAGAAGATAGTTCACGTGCGCATCGTCAAGCGGAAACGACTTGCCCGGCGCATAAGGATAGTCACCCATCCTGAGGAACGGCAGTGGCGCCACGAAGTTGCCTTCGGCGGCGTAAAAGTCCATGTCCTTCTCATACCCAAATGCCGCGAAGAAGTAGTCGCGCACCCAACCATGGGGCAGCGCAGGCAACTTCGACGGATCAAAATCGAGCCGAACTTCATCACCCGAACCGAACACGACCAACTGATCGTCGAGCGCCGTCAGCAGCGGCAACACATCGCCATACCGCGTATAGGTTCCAATGGGACGCGTATACGGCCCGGTCGCGCTCGTCTTCTCATAGACGTACTGCACGTTTCCCGGCGGCGAGCCTTCGATCTTCAACGGAAATCCGTGAAAGCCGAGATCCGCGCGAACCAGCGGAACCGGCGTAAGACACACATAGCGCCGGCATCCTCCCGGCTGTCCCGAGAGCGTCTCGCTCTCGGTGCCAGACAACCGCCGGGACAGCGGCCCTCCGTCTTGCGCAGTCCGGCTAACCAGAATGCTGTCCCAATAAATCTGCAGGTTAGTAGTAACGCGAATCTTCTGCGTGCCAGGCGGCAACTTGCCCGTAAGATCGGCCGTCATCGTACGCGAACCCCCGGCAGGGAATCCCATGTCGTCAACGACGCGCCCCCACTTCCCATCCGCTCCGAGCGCCTCCACATAAGGAGGAATCGCCTGCACTCCGGCTTGCGACGCCGCATACATACTATTTGCGGAAAAATATTCAACTTCACCATGCAGCAGCAACCACAACGGGCCGCCACGGTAAGCCTCTCCCAGATCGAGCACCAGACTGTGCGGCTGGGCAAAGCCCTGGAATTGCGTCAACGCAAAATCTCCGAAGTAGCGATGCGCCAGCAGATCGGGCAACACCGTGTGGCCGTGCTCATCCCACGCCCCCGCGGGCGGGCGCGAGTCTTCGCTCTTGCTCACCACCACCTTGAATTCCGGATACGGCGGCCTCGACGCGAAATATTCGTTGGGATACACATCAAGATCGGCGGGATGATCAACCGCCAGCACCCGCACCTGATCGAGATAAACGGCTTCCTCCAGCGGTTCCATGAAACGGAAGCTGAGCTTTCCGTCTTTCTCTCGAACGGCGTTGCGATCAATCTTGATGTACTCGACTGGCCGCGGAACATCACGCTGTCCAGGCCCAATCCAGTGCCCGACCACGCCCGCGCCCAGCATGTCGGCAACAAGCTCGTAGCGTTCGCCATTCCATACAAACAGCGTAGGACATGAACTGCCGCGGCGGTCGATCTCAGTGATGTTCTGCTGCCGGTCGCCTGCGACATTGATTTCATCCTGCAACACGCCAGTCGGCCAAAGCATGCGAACAATGTCAGCCTCTTTTGAATCGCCCAGCCCGACCACGATGTCAGTAGAATTTTGCCCCAAATATCCGTTCGATCCGGCGATCTCAAACTTCTGCCGGTTTCCGCCGGCAAACACCTCCACCTTGGTGCCAATTGCGCTCTTGTTGTCGGCCAGCCCCTTGAGCGAAAGCCGCACCCAGTGATTCTGATTGCCTCCCTCATTGCGCAGCAGCACGGCGGGACCATGATTCTGCGTGATCAGCAAATCAGTCGCGCCATCACCATCGAAGTCGCCGGTAATGATGGCACGCGGCTCTTTGAGCTGAATCTTGTCGAGCCCCACATCGGCAGTGACGTCCTTGAAACCATCCGCCCCAAGATTGCGAAACAGGCGGATTTCGCCCGTACCTTCCTTTATCTCTCGCCGTGTTTGGCCGACAACGGCGATATCAACCCAGCCATCGTTATCGTAGTCGAAGGCAGCGACACCAAATGCCACTTCAAGGTCGGTCTTCGGGAGCGGTATTGCACGAAAACCCTTTCCGTGATCGTTATGCCAAAGCGATAGGGCAGCCACGCCCTGACCAAAATGCGTGGTCACTAAATCCATCCATCCGTCATGTTCGAAGTCGGCGACAGCGACACCGGTGTTGTCTTGGATCGAATTCTTGTCCCAGGGTTGGCGGGCAATGAATTTTCCTTCGCGCCGGTTTTCAAAGATAACCGGGTCCAGCCCGGGTACGACAATATCCACCGCACGGTCATTGTTGTAATCAGTTCCCAAAGCAGTCCAGTGATTGCCGTACCCAGCGATCCCCTTTTCCTCGGTCACGTCTGAGAACGTGCCATCTCCGTTGTTGCGCCACAGCTCATCACTCACAGGAGAACCCTTATAGTTCCCTTTCGCGGAGCTTCCAAGGAACAGATCAATATCTCCGTCGTGGTCATAATCAATCCATGTCCCGATGCGTACCGATCCGTTCGGCTTCACCGGCAAATGATCACTTGCATCTCTGAACGTCCCGTTCTTTTCATTGTGTAGCAGGGCGACTCGCCCCATAAAACTCAGAGCCAAGTCCGCGTACTCGTCATTGTCGTAATCGCCTGCAGTGCATGCAATCGCGTGCGATTTTGGATCCAATCCAGCCTTTGCAGTTACGTCCTCGAATTTGCCATGACCGAGGTTGTGGTACAGCGACATGCCACCTTGAGCGCCGTAGTCAGTAACGAGAAGATCGACTAGCCCATCGTTGTCATAATCCAGGAAACACGCGCCGGGCCCGTGAAACAATTGCGCGTCGCCGATGGCCGCGGTCGTTGCCAGCCCCGCCTCTATCGTCACATCCACGAACCGCACCTTAATCTGCGCAGGCGCCTTCAACACCGCCGAGGGCGCCTCGACTGCGCGCGAGTACTGCCCCTGCTCACCGTAGGCCAGACTGACGGGCGCGCCAAGTTTATTTTGCGTGATGTACAAGAACTTCTTCAGGTGTTCGCGGGCATCATCAATGTCAGTCGATTGCTGATAAGCGCGCGACAGTCCAAACTCGGCCGAGGCGTGCAGCGGGTTCAACCGCAGAGCGTGCTGGAAGGCATCAATCGCCTGCGGAAACAGTTTGGCCTGCGCATAGGACGACCCCAGGAAATACCAGGTGTCAGCGTCGCTGGCATCGAGTTCGACTACGTGCTTGAAAGCATCAATCGCAGCCTGAGCATCGCCCGTATTTTTCGCCAGCAGGCCCAGGTTGTACCACGCGTACGGATTTTTCGGATCCTGCTTGCGCGCATCCTCCAACACAACTTTGGCTTCGTCGATCCTTTGCAGATTCAAAAGGGCGATGCCTTCATTCAGCCGCGCGCCGCTCAGTTTGGGATCGAGTTCGGCCGCTTGCTCGAAGCACTTGAGTCCTTTCTCGAAAAGCTGCTGGTTCATGTAAGCCGCGCCCAGATTGTTCAGGCGCGCCGCCTCCGCAGGATTTGCTCTCGGCTGAGTTTGCGGAGCAGTGGCGAACAAGCCAAACGCTGCCAGCAGTATGCCGGCCAGTGCCACTGAAATTCGGGGAGTCATCTTGTGAAGGATTTAAACACAGACAGCCCGGAGCAAACCGGAAATCTGCTCACTGGCAATGACGAGGACAAGGACAGCAGATTCCCTTCGGCTTCCCCAAGGGCAGGTTCTCGTCGCATCCACTGCTCCGAATGACCAAGCTATTTACCAACAGGAGCAGCGGCCTTCCCGTAGAGCCGGTTCGTCGTCACGCCCTTGCCTTCCTCAACAGTCACGGTCTGTCCGGCATTGACGTTCGAGAGCTTATCAACCTGACCACTGGGCCACTGAATCTCGACGCTATCAGCCTTAGTCTGCGCGCCCAGGCCGAACGTGAGCACCAGTTCACTCTGCGAAAGATAACTCGATCCCGACCTCATCATCTTGGTCTGTTTGTCACTTCCCGAGGTCACGTAGGCCACCGCGCCGATGCCATCGCGGTTCGACTTCGTCCCCACCAGTTTCAAGCGCAGGCTGTGATTCGCCCCCCCCTCGTTGTGAAACAAAACAGCCGGCCCAGAGTTGGTCGTGACCAGAACATCCAGGAAGCCATCATTGTCGATATCGGCATAAGCCGCGCCCCGCGCCACTCTAGGCGCAGCGAACGCCGGCCCCATCTGCGCCGTCACCTCCTGGAACTTGCCTCCGCCCAGGTTGCGAAAAAGATGCGCCGGCTCTGCATAGCTGACCCGCTTCTGCACACGCTCAATGGCGTCTTCGATGTGCCCGTCGGCCACGAAAATGTCAGGCCAGCCGTCGTTGTCGTAATCAAAAAAGAAACATCCAAAGCCGAGCGTGACCAGCGTGGCGCGTCCCACTTCAGATTGCGGAGCCTCATCCACGAACAAGCCGTTGCCCTCGTTGTGATAGAGCGAGACCATCTGATTGGCGAAATTGCTGATGATGACGCTCGCGTGGCCGCTGCGGTCGTAGTCTGCGGCGTCAACGCCCATGCCCGCGCGCGCCACTCCATCTTCGCTGAACCCTACACCAGACGGAACGCCGCGCTCCTCGAAGGTTCCATCTTTCTTGTTCAGATAAAGTTTGTTGGGCTGGGTGTCGTTCGCAATGAGTATGTCAGGCCAGCCATCCCCGTTGTAATCGAGGATAGCGATTCCCAGGCTTTTCGACGTGGGATCCCCCAGGCCGGCCTTTTGTGTAGTGTCTTCAAACTTGCCGCCGCCGAGGTTGTGCCACAGCCGCACCGACTTTCCCTTGTACGACTCAGGCGTGCAATAAGATTTGTGCGCGCCGTCCAGCGTGCAGTAGAGATCGGCCTGCTCGCTCCACTGCACATAATTAGCTACCACCAGATCGAGTTTGCCATCGCGATCGTAATCGACCCACGCCGCGCTGGTCGAAAACTCGTTCGGCCCCCACAATCCGGCAGCCTTGGTGACATCCGTGAAGGTGCCGTTGCCATTGTTGTGAAACAGATGACTCTGTCCTAACGCGGTAATGAAAATATCGTCAAAGCCGTCGTTGTCGTAGTCCCCAACCGCCACTCCCATCCCGAACATAGGCACGTCCAGGCCGGCCTTGTGGGTCACATCGCTGAAGGTTCCGTCACGATTGTTATGGTATAGCTTTGGGGTTGTCGCTCCCGCGTGCGCATGCCCAGGCCAATCTTCTCCATTGACCAAAAGAATGTCAGGATAACCGTCGTTGTCGTAGTCAATGAAAGCGCACCCCGGACCCATGGTTTCCGGAAGCCACTTCTTCCCAAACGCGCCGTTGTTGTGGGTGAAGCGGAGTCCGGCTTGGCTCGTGACGTCGCGGAAGTGAATCTGCTGCGCGTGGACCGGTAGCGCGAACACCGGTAGCGCCAACAAAAGAACGATGCACCACGGAGATACCCTTCGACAAAGTTCACGGCTAGCTCCAACACAGAGCAACATCGAAAGCGTCCGCCTCATTTAGAACCTCCGGCGATGGATGCGGCTGTCTTCACTGCTTTGGACGCAACTGGCTTGGACGCAACTGGCCTGGCGGCAAGCGTCGGCAGCGGGACGGAGACGTGTTCATGCACTCCCTGCCTCTCGTTGTTGTCCTCTGGATGCAGCCGACGATACGGCCCCGTGGTCGCCTGCGACGATTCATCGGCCTTGAATCGCAGGTAGCGCACCTGGTGCTCCTTCGCCAGCTTTTCGTTGCCCAGACCGTTATAGCAAAGCATCAGGTTGTAGTGCGCCTGCAAGTCTTCGGGATCGATCGCCAGCACGGATTGCAACGTCGTCACTGCATCCGCATAATTGCGCTGGAGGAAGAGGATGCGTCCCAGATCGTTGAGCGCCACGCGGTCGCGTGGATACTGCGCCAGAACGATCCGCAGGCGTGCGGCTGCTCCGTCATAGTTGCCGTCCGCACGCAGCACTCGAGCATAGAAGTAGTTGGCCCGCGCCAGATTCGGCGACAGAGCCAGCGCTTTCTCAAGCACGCCGCGGGCCCGTTCCATGTCGCCTTCCTGCACGGCGCAGCGACCGATGTTGACCCAGCCATCGGGATTGTTCGGATCAGCTTCCGTAACTTTCTGGAAAGCCGCGGCTGCGCCCTTGAGATCGCCCTGCAGGAACAGGCCGATTCCGTAGTCGTTCCAGCGCTGCCATTCATCTTTTTTCACAATGATCTTGGGTTCGGGGGAGGGCGCGCTGCGCGCGATTACCGGCAGCGTCACTTCGTTTTCCGCCACCACAACGATGGGTAGGTCGGGAATCTTTTCCTGCTTCGCTGAAACACCGCTCAACGATGCCGTGAACACCGTCGGGCGGTCGTCGTAGTCAGGTGCAACCGAATTCGGCGATGCCGGGTCAGGCTGCCCGGCGAAGGCTTCGTGTGTGCCATACCACGAAAACTTTCTGTAGCAGAGGCGCGCATGCAGAGTAATCTTGCCACCCGCGCTCTCAGGAATCGACACCCGGTAATGCACTGTGTCGGCCGCTCCCGGCGGAATGAGCCGCACATACACCACCGCACGCGTAGCCCACGCATTGCGCTTATTGATGGGGTTACCGTGCGCGTCGATCTGCAATGAACGATAGAAGTGCGCGCCTTTTTCCACCGGACCTTTGCCATCGTCCTCCACCATCCCGCTCCAAAAGATGGTCTGACCCTTGTCGTCCATGCCTTTCAGTTCGAGCCACGTATCGTAGGCGTCAACTGTTCCGCCGGGGAAAAAGTGTCCAACTTTCTTCGTTCGCACCACGACATCGACGCGCACCGTATCTCCGCGGCGCAATGCTGGCTGCACCAGGTTCAACGGAGCGGTCACCGGAGCAACTTCCCCTTCGGCTCCTGTTTGAGAGCTTGGAGTGATTTTGGTTTCCGCCTCTTCGCCTACCGCGAATGTGGTGGCCAGTTCCGGTTGACTCGCAGCCCCCGTTTTCAGTACGGCCTGCGCGGGAGACAAAGCAAAAACGTCCACGGTGAGAGCGCCGCTCTTCAGGAACGCTTCGGTCAGTTTCAGTTGCGCCGCATCTTCATTCGCCGTCGGTACCGCGGTGTTTGCGCCCGGGAAGCGATGCGAGTGTACGAGACCGTTGATGTTGCCTGCATCCTTCGACGATTCCGCCGGCATGTGGCAATCGGCGCACTGCTGCGGCTTCGGCGGATAGTAGAACGATCGCGCACCCTGGCCTGAAACTCCGCTGGCCTGCCAGTTGTCGTATTCGTTGAAGCCGCGGAACCAGCGGTAGTTGTTGACCGGCACGTCGAGGTGCACCTTGTGGCACGTGGAGCAGAACTCTGCCGTCTGCGCGCGCATGAACGGTTTGAGAAACACGCGCCGGTGCGGCTCGGGATTCAGCCGGATCACGAAATCGTGCAAGGCGCGAGCCACGGGATTTTGCGTCGCCGCGAGTTCATGCAGCTTAGGATACTCAAGATAAAAATCCGCCTGGCCCATCGTGCTCTTCACGTCAGCGATGGAGTGGCACATCATGCATCCCAGACCAGCCTGCGATTCCGGTCGGTGCACGATCTGCTTGATCGGAGTGTCCATCAACCCCGCATAGAGCACGGCCGGATCATGGCATCCACCGCACCATTTCGAGGGTTTAGTGCCGACCGTATCCTGCATGTATTCGATCGACTTGCGGTACCACTGATTATTGAACGATGAAAAATGGTGCGCCGAGCTGAACCACTGGTTGTAGATATCTTCGTGACAACGCTTGCACGAATCGGACTCCATGAAGAACTTGCTGGGAATTTTCTGCTTGCCATAGACCTGCGCGGAACTCGGAAAGAACGCGCCCGTCGGCCCATCGCCCTCGCCGTTCATGTTGTCGGGCGGCATCGCGGGATTCTCGACGCGGCTCCGCGTCTGCCAACTCTCTCGTATGTAACGAGCGCCATAGCCGACTCCGGCGAGCCCAACCAGGCAGATTGCGGTGCGCAGAACGGCAGTCGCGGCGTTGGAGGCCAGCCATCCACGCTGTCCCAGCTTGCCCGCGACCAGAAGACCGACTCCGACCAACGAGACCACGATGTGGAGATAGAGCCATTTCCACTCAGTGCGCGCCGTTCCGGTTTTAATAAGAACGATTCCGAGCACAGCGCCTGCAGCCACCAGCAACCATCCCGAGCCGGCCAGAAAGTTTCCATTCCGCAGTAACCGAAACAGCGCCAGAACCAACAGAATCGCGGTAACCACTCCAGCCGCCGCGTGCAACAGCACAACTCCGGCATAGAAGATGTTCGGCTGCGGAAAGGTATAAAGGTAGGCGGCTGAGATCACCAGGAATAGGAGCAGCCAGGACAAGGCGCGAACTCTGAAGCCTCGGGATGGTAAGTTTTCTTGCATTGGAAACAGCTCAGACACTACGACGCCAAAGGATTTCGGTTCCTGGGACCGAAATCACTGCGAACCAACTTACTCAGGTGGCTGCGCCGGGGAAATAGTGCAAAAATACTATCGGAGCGATCGAAGGCCTTCAGGCAATGGGTGGGATCTTCCAGGCGCCGCATTCTCTTTCCAGCGCGGCGGCGACAGACAAGACTTGCTCTTCTTGCCACGGACGTCCGACGATCTGCACGCCGATAGGCAGCCCTTCGGACGAGTGGCCGACCGGAACCACCGCGGCAGGATTACCCAACAGGTTGAAGAATTGCGCGTAGCTCCACGCGTCGAGATAATGGATTGTTTTGCCTTCGACCCCCCAAGTGCGCTCCCCGTGCCGGAACGCGGGGATCGCCGCTGCCGGACACAGCAAGATTGGATAGTGCTCCATCTGCCTGAGAAACCGGGCGCGGAGTTCATCGCGCTGAATCCAGATGTCGAGCAGAGTCTTGCTGGTCAGCGTAGGCTCGCCAACAGACCACTCTAGAAACTGCTTTAAGATGGGGCTGAGATCGAATTCCCTTCCTTCGAACATTGGCCGCAGCAACGCTCCGCCCGCAACCACGAAGAACTTGTGCCACAATCGGCGAGCTTCTTCGAGTCCCTCCGGCTGAAAGGGTTCCACTTGAAATCCAGCGCCGCGCAAGGCTTCTGCCGTGGTACGTAACGAGGCGCGGGTCTCCGCGGTCACTGGCGTGCGACCGTCGTCTTCGAAATAACCGACTCTCAGTTTTCTGATTTCGTCCTCGGTGGGCCAGCGCACGGGAACCGGAGCAGCGCAGGCGTCGCCAATGTCTGGTCCCTGCATCACCTCGAACAGAACTTTCAAATCGGCAACCGCACGCGCCATCGGGCCGACGACGCCGATCAATGCGAATGGCCCCGCGGATCCGGGATAGTGGCCGGTCGCTGGAATCCGTCCAGGAGTCGGCTTCAGACCGCAGATTCCGCTGAAGTGAGCGGGCACGCGAATCGAGCCGCCACCGTCGCTGCCAACCCCGCCCGCGGACATGCCTGCGGCAATCGCGGCCGCTTCGCCGCCGCTTGAGCCTCCAGCAGTGCGTTCGAGATCCCACGGGTTATTGGTGCGGCCATAGAGCAGGTTATCGGTTTCCCACGCCATCAGAAATTCTGGAGTGTTGGTTACACCCAGAACGATCGCGCCCGCGGTCCGCAAACGCGCCACCAGCGGCGCATCCTGAGCAGGCACGAAGCCAGCCCGCAGCCGCGTTCCCGACTCGCAAAGCATCCCCGCGACTGCCAGCGAGCTCTTGATGCTGATTGGGATACCGTGCAGAGAGCCGAGTGTCTTTTCATGCATGACGGCGACCTCGGCGTCGTGAGCCGCCTGCCGAGCCCGCTCCGCGTCCACTTGAACGAATGCGTTTAGCTTTGGATTCAGTCTTTCGATCTGCTCCAGGAGCGCGTCTACAATCTCGACCGGCGAGAGTTTCTTCTTCCGGATTCGCTCTGCCATGAGCGTCGCAGTAAGGAAGACCAGGTCGCTCATATGCGACCTCGCATCGCGCGATCGAGCATTCGCTTTTCGTCACCAGTGAGCGAACGGTGTTCGCCCTTCGCGAGATCGCCCAACTGCAGCGGACCAATCGCTACACGCACCAGCCGCAACACCTCGACTCCCGAGGCCTCGATCATGCGACGGATCTGGCGGTTCTTGCCCTCATCGAGAACAATCTCGAGCCAGCAGTTTTTCTGCCCTGAACGCAGCCGGCGAGCCTGCTTCGCTCGCAACACCTCCCCATCTTTCGTCTTCACTCCGCGAACGAGCGTGCGGACGAACTCTTCATCCGCGACCATCTCTACTTGCACATGGTAAGTCTTTTCCAGATGCGTTTCGGGCGCGGCGATGCGCGCGCCCCATTCCGAATCGTTGGTCAGCAGCAGCAAACCCTCGCTGGCCTTGTCCAATCGGCCGACAGGCGCAACCCAGGGTGAAGATTCCTGCGGCGTATTCTTTTTCCCCACAGCAAGGTTCGCGCTTAATGCCGCGTAAACCGTTTCCCTGCCCTTTTCGTCCGATGCCGTCGTCACCACGCCGCGAGGCTTGTTCATCATGAGATAGATTTTCTCTGGAGCCGCAACGACTTTGCCGTTGACCGCAATCTGCTCATGCGTCCCGAAAACCGGCGTTTCCGGATCGCGCTGGACTCTTCCGTTCAGAGTCACCTGTCCGGAGCGAATCAGCTCAGCAGCTCGCGATCGCGAGCAATAGCCCAGCTTGGATAAAGCACGCGCCAAGCCGACCTTTCGCGAGGCTTCCTTCACTTTCACCCATTCATGC
>Ga0070762_10000622_pt1 | contig 15363 bp, 13 predicted proteins | sample HubBroMetageREF2_FD_66726 | JGI IMG/M metagenome (GOLD analysis project Ga0070762, IMG submission 66726) | Reference soil microbial communities from the Hubbard Brook experimental Forest, New Hampshire, USA - Hubbard Brook CCASE Soil... | ecosystem: Environmental > Terrestrial > Soil >...
GACGTTGATCGAAGTCATGCCGCTCGGCGATGTCGGCGAAGGCCGTCTCGACCAATACTTGCCGCTCTCGATGGTGCGTGCGCATTTGGCCCAGCAATTTACACTTGAGGACCTCGACTACCGCACCGGTGGCCCAGCGCGTTACGTGCGTATCGCCGAGACGGGTGGCCGGCTCGGCTTTATCACCCCCCTGACCCACAATTTCTGCGAGTCGTGCAATCGGGTCCGCGTGACCTGCACCGGCACTCTTTATATGTGCCTCGGTCAGGCCGACGCCGCTGATCTGCGCAAGCCATTACGCGCCTCCGAGGGCAACGAACTTCTGCATGAAGCGATCGACGAAGCCATCGCGCGCAAGCCCAAGGGCCACGACTTCGTCATCGACCGGCGCCATCGGCGGCCGGCGCTTGCGCGCCACATGAGTGTCACCGGCGGCTAGCGGTTCTGCGCCACGGTCGGCGTTGCTGGCTCTCGGTCCCAGCTCCCGACCGCGTCATAATCCCAGATCCACGCCATCGCCTCGACGGCGTCGACTTTCGCCTGCGCAATGTCCGACCCGCGTGGATCGTAATCGTGTTTGGTCCGTACGATCGATGACGAACTGCGCTGAACCGCGTGCACGCGCGGGATACGGACACGGCGAAAATTCTCCAAGGCCGCGACCGGATCGGCGGGCATTGCCGCGAGCCAGCACGCGAGAACGTAGGCATCTTCGAACGCCTGAGCGGCGCCCTGCCCGGCGTTGGGCAACATCGCGTGTGCGGCGTCGCCGATGAGTTGGATACGGCCGCGGCCCCAATTCTCAGTAAGCGGCCGCAGGAACAAGCCCCATTTCGAACAGGCCGTCGCCGCATCAAGCAGCGCCGCAAGGCGCGGTTCGGGATTGGGAAAGCTCGCGCGCATCTCTTCCACATCGCCAGGTGTCGACCAGCCCTCCTCGACCCATTGCTCGGTGTCTTGCTGGGTGACGATGTTCACCACGTCGCGGCCGCGCAGATAATAAGCAAAGAAGTGACGGCCTGATCCGAGCCACTGAACGTGGCCTGACGGCCCGAGCACGCCGGCGGGCACGCTCGCGCCGGGAATAAGCGCTCGCCACACCATTTGCCCGGTATAGGAGGGATGATCGTCGCCATAGAGCGCGCGGCGTACGTGCGAGTGAATGCCGTCGGCCCCGAGTAAAAGCTCCGCGCCGTGGCTGACGCCGTTGGCAAAACGCAATTCGACGCCCTCCGCCCCCTGCTCCAGGGCGATCAGGCGATGGCCAAGATGAATGCGGCCGCGATCGACGCCGCGCGCCAGCGCTTCGAGCAGATCGGCACGATGGAAGGTGCAGAGCGGCGCGCCGAAACGCGCCTCCATATTCGCGTGATCGCGATAGTCGAGGGCGGTGCCTGAGTGCATGTCACGCGTGAGCACCCCGGGCGCGACATTGGCCGCCGCGGCGATAGCCTCACCGAGCCCGATTGCGCGCAGCACGCGGATCCCCTGTGGGCTGACATTGACGCCGGCGCCGATCTCGCCGAGATGCGGCGCGGCCTCGAAAACCTCCGCGGCGAAGCCAACTTCGGCGAGCGCCGTTGCTGCCGCCAACCCGGCAAGGCCGCCGCCAACAATGGCGATGCTCGGACCTTCACTCACTGAGAATTCCAGAGATCGTGGAGCTCGATTTCGTCGCGTAGGGGAGTCCGCCACGAGACCGTCAGAGGCGTTCTAGCATCTTTGCTGCGGCGGTAAATTCGGCGAAGCGGAAGGCGCGGCGCTGCATTGCGAGCTCGTCCTCGCCCCATTGCGCAATATTCCAGTCTTCGTCGACATGCGCGGCCGCCCATGCCTCGTCGGCGGACAGCCGTCCTTCGGCGAGCGCCAGCGCGATCAGCGCCGAGCCGGCCAAAGTGGTGGCAGCGTGGACGGCGCCAAGCCGCCATGCGTCCCGCGGGATGGCGGCACTCGCCGCTTCGAGAGCGGCGTCCGGCTGCGCGACGTGCACGACGCCGTCGGTCGTCAAAAAGCGCGCACCGAGTGCCGCTCCGGCCCATGAGACAATCGGGTCCCAATGCTGTGCTTGGCGTTCAACGAGCTTTTGCGGCGAGGTCGCGCGATAGCAAATGAGGTCGGAAGCGAGATACTTCTTAACCTCCGCCCCCACGGCATCCGACCGATCGGATACACCATCGATGATGCTGTTGGCGAGGCGCGTCAGCGGCATACTGGCGGGATTGATCGCCTCGCCCTGAGCTTGCCATTCCGCGGCGATGGCCTGCGCAAGCGGCGCTGACGGCGCGGCAAGGATGCGGCCGGCGGGAGTTCGCGCCGGTTTGCCATCGAGCAGCACCTCGAAGCCGCCACCACCTGCGGCAGCCGCGCTGTTTACGGTCTCGTAGAACCGGCGGCGCTTCTCCGGCAATGCCCCGCGCCGCGCTGCCTCTATCGGGCCTTGCCGCGGCATATTCTCAAACGGTTCGCGCATGACAGATTAGACCTTAGACCATAGCGAAAGAGGTGGTGCGCAGCAGCGTAACCTCCCGAACACTCGGAAGCTTACACTCCCCCCGCCGCGTTCACAAAAAATCGTCATTGTATCCAAAGCTTTAGCTCGATGCCCTGACACGTCACAATAGCCAGTCTGACGGGTGAATCGTTCGCACCTGCAACGGCGTTTTAGTTAAGGACGGTGAGCGACAAAACCTTGTTAAAACAAGCAGAAGCGGTGGAAATCCGCGGTTCGCCCGACTAGTATCCAGCCCCGGATTCGGTACGGAGCCTGTCTCGCCGGAGGATGCCGATCCGCGCAGCAGCGTTGATACCCGTCAAAACAACTCGGCGGGATGCTGCGTGTAAGAGAAGTGGAATGGAACCAACCGACATCTCAGCTCCGAACTACTTCCATAAGGTCGTAGATTGTCAGTGGGCCTGCCCAGCGCACACGCCGGTCCCTGAATACATCCGCTTGATCGCGGCGGGCCGCTACGGCGACGCCTACATGATCAATTGGCATTCGAATGTCTTTCCCGGCGTACTCGGGCGCACATGTGATCGTCCCTGCGAGCCCGCTTGCCGGCGCGGCCGGGTTGAGAAAGAACCGGTCGCGATCTGCCGCTTGAAACGCGTCGCCGCCGACTTCAAGGAAGATATCCGCGATCGCCTGCCGAAGCCGGCCGCAAGCCAAAACGGCAAACGCATTGCGCTGGTCGGCGGTGGCCCCGCTTCGTTGACTGTTGCGCGCGACCTCGCGCCGATGGGTTACCAATGCGTGGTGTTCGATCAGGATCCGCTGTCCGGCGGCATGATGCGCACGCAAATCCCGAAATTCCGTCTGCCGGAAAGCGTGATCGACGAAGAATGCGGTTACGTTCTCGACCTCGGCGTCGAATTTAACGGCGGCAAGCGCGTCGACTCGATGAAGGCGCTGCTTGCGGAGGACTTTGACGCGATCTTCGTTGGCTGCGGCGCGCCGCGCGGGCGCGATCTCGAAATCCCCGGCCGCAAGGAAGCGGCAAAGAATATCCACATCGGCATCGACTGGCTGTCCAGCGTCTCATTCGGTCACATCGACAAGATCGGCAAGCGCGTCATTGTGCTCGGCGGCGGCAACACCGCAATGGATTGCTGCCGGTCTTCGCGCCGGCTCGGCGGCGAAGACGTCAAAGTGATCGTCCGCTCCGGCTTCGAGGAAATGAAAGCGTCTCCCTGGGAAAAGGAAGACGCCATGCACGAGGACATTCCGATCTTCAATTACCTCGTGCCAAAGGAATTCACCCACGAAAGCGGCAAGCTCACGGGGGTGGTTTTTGAGAAGGTGAAAGCGGTCCGCGATGCCAAGGGGCGCCGTGAACTCGTCTCGACCGGCGAACCCGATGAACATTTCCCTTGCGATGATGTGTTGGTCGCGGTCGGCCAGGAGAATTCGTTTCCATGGATCGAGCGCGATTGCGGCATCGAGTTCGACAAATGGAACATGCCGAAGGTTGATGCCAAGACGATGGCGTCGAGCAATCCAAAGGTGTTTTTCGGCGGCGACGCGGCCTTCGGACCGAAGAACATCATCTGGGCCGTCGCCCACGGTCATGAGGCGGCGATTTCAATCGACCGCTTCTGCCGCGGCGAGGATGTCAATGTTCGCCCGGCACCGCAAATGGCCATCAGCAGCCAGAAGATGGGCATCCACGAGTGGAGCTACGACAACGAGATCGCGCCCGACAAGCGCTATCGCGTGCCCCATCGGGAAAAGGTCGTGGCGCTGCGCGATATCAGGGCCGAGGTTGAACTCGGTTACGACCCTGATCTGGCGCTCAAGGAAGCCGAACGCTGTCTTAACTGCGACGTGCAAACGGTATTCACCGGACAGCTGTGCATCGAATGCGACGCCTGCGTCGACATCTGTCCGATGGACTGCATCACCTTTACCGCGAACGGCGAAGAAGGCGATTTGCGTTCACGCCTGCAGGCACCCGCCAAAAATCTCACGCAGGACCTCTATATCGGCAACAGCCTCAAGACCGGCCGCGTCATGGTCAAGGATGAGGATGTCTGCCTGCATTGCGGGTTATGCGCTGAGCGCTGTCCTACCGGCGCGTGGGACATGCAGAAATACCTCATCGACATGACTCTCGCAGAACAAGCATGCCAATCCAGAGCGTAAACGACTTCGTCATTCGGTTTGCCAACGTCAACGGCTCCGGTTCCGCCAGCGCCAACGAAATGTTTGCGCGGGCGGTCATACGCATGGGCATCCCGGTCGCGCCGCGCAACATTTTTCCCTCCAACATTCAGGGCCTGCCCACCTGGTACGAGGTACGCATTTCCGAGTCCGGCCATCTCGGCGCTCGCGGCGGCACCGACTTCATGGTGGCGATGAACCCGCAGACCTGGGACAAGGATGTGGCCGGCATCGAGCCCGGCGGCTATTTGCTCTACGATTCAACGAAGCCGTTGCCGAAGTCGAAATTCCGCGACGACATCACGGTGATCGGCGTACCGCTCACCGCGATCTGCAATCGCGAATATACCGATCCGCGCCAGCGACAGTTGTTCAAAAACATCATCTATCTCGGCGCGCTGTCCGCGCTGCTCGATATGGATGTGGCCGAAATCGAAAGACTCATCGGCGAACAATACAAGGGCAAGGAGAAACTGTTCGACGCCAACCGGCACGCGCTTCATCTCGGCCGCGACTGGGTGACCATGAATGTCGAACTCCCGATCGGCCTGCGGCTGCAACGGGCGGACGCGGTCGGGGATCGTATCTTCATCGAAGGAAATTCCGCCGCTGCTCTCGGCGCCGTCTATGGCGGCGCCACCGTCTGCGCCTGGTATCCGATCACGCCGTCGTCTTCGCTTGCCGAAGCGTTCACACGACACTGCCAGCGCATGCGCGTCGACCCGGCAACAAAAAAGAACAAGTACGCCATCATTCAGGCTGAGGACGAGCTTGCCTCGATCGGCATTGTCATCGGCGCCAGCTGGAACGGCGCGCGCGCGTTTACCGCGACGTCTGGTCCGGGAATTTCGCTGATGCAGGAATTCCTCGGTCTTGCCTATTTCGCCGAAATTCCCGCCGTCATCTTCGACGTGCAGCGCGCCGGCCCCTCGACCGGGATGCCGACACGCACGCAACAGACCGACATCATTTCCTGCGCCTACGCCTCGCACGGCGACACCAAACACGTGTTGCTGTTTCCCGAAGACGCCACGGAAGCTTTCGAGTTCGGCGCCACGGCGTTCGATCTCGCCGACCGGCTGCAAACGCCGATCTTTGTGATGCTCGACCTCGACATCGGCATGAACCACCGGCTCTGCCGGCCGCTCGCCTGGGACGACAGCCGCAAGTTCGACCGCGGCAAACTGATGACGGCGACCGCGCTCGAAGCCGGCGCCGATTTCGGCCGTTATCTCGATGTCGACGGCGACGGCATCCCCTATCGCACGCTTCCCGGCACGCATCCGAGCAAGGGCGCGTTCTTCACCCGCGGCACGTCGCGCGACCGCTATGCCCGCTACACCGAAGAGGGCCCGGCTTACGCGGACAACATGCAGCGGCTGTTGCGGAAGTTTGAGTCGGCGAAGGATTTGGTGCCGCGGCCGTTGCAGGCCAACGCCCATAAACCGACCAAGTACGGCGTTATCTATTTCGGCTCGACGTCGCCCCCGATGGACGAGGCGATCGAACTCCTCGAGGCCGGCGGCTACGCGCTCGACCGGTTGCGGGTGCGCGCTTTCCCGTTCCATTCCAGCGTCACGAGCTTTCTCGCCGAGCACGATTTCACTTTCGTGGTCGAACAAAATCGCGACGGCCAGCTCCGCTCCCTGATCGTCAACGAATGCAACGTCGATCCGGTACGGCTAGTGCCCATCCTGCATTATGACGGCACCCCGATCACCGCGCGGTTCATTTCAGGTGCAATCGCCGATCGTCTGGATGCGCTGAAAGTCACGCCGTTGCGCAAAGGCAAGGTTAAGTCATGACCTACGTCATTAAGCCGAAATTCCATCACCCCGATCTGCCGAAGAACGAGCTTGGCTTCACCCACCGCGACTACGAGGGCGCGGTCTCAACGCTGTGCGCCGGTTGTGGCCATGATTCCATTTCCGCCTCTATCATCGAGGCGTGCTTCGAGCTGTCCATCGCCCCGCACCGCGTGGCCAAGCTCTCGGGCATCGGCTGCTCGTCGAAAACCCCGACCTATTTCCTCGGCAACTCACACGGCTTTAATTCCGTGCACGGCCGCATGCCTTCAGTGCTGACCGGGGCCAATCTCGCCAACCGCGATTTGATTTATCTCGGCGTCTCCGGCGACGGCGATTCGGCTTCCATCGGCTTCGGCCAGTTCGCGCACGCTATCCGCCGCGGCGTTGACATGGTCTATATCGTGGAGAACAACGGCGTTTACGGCCTCACCAAAGGCCAGTTTTCCGCGACCGCCGATCCCGGCTCGAAGTCGAAGCGCGGCGTCGTCAACACCGATGCCTCCATCGACCTGGTCAGCATCGCGCTCCAGGTCGGCGCGAGCTTCGTAGCAAGGTCGTTTTCCGGCGACAAGACACAGCTTACCCCGCTGATCAAAGCCGCCATCGAGCATCGCGGCGCGGCCTTCATCGACGTGATCTCGCCCTGCGTGGCGTTCAACAACCACCCCGGCTCGACCAAAAGCTTCGACTACGTGCGCGAGCACAACGACTCCGTCAACCGGCTGGATTTTATCACCGGGCGTGCCGCGATTACCGTCGATTATGCGCCGGGCAGCGTCGAGCTGGTGCAGCAACATGACGGCTCGACCATCGCACTGCGCAAGCTCGACGCCGAATACGATGTTCACGACCGCCTCGCCGCCATGCATTTCCTGGCGCAGCACGCCGCCAAGGGGCAGATCGTCACCGGTCTCCTTTACGTCGCCGCCGAAGCCGACGAAATGCACGGGCATCTCAACACCGTAGAGACGCCGCTTAATACGCTGAGCGAAGCGGAGTTGTGTCCCGGTTCGGCGGCTCTCGACAAATTTAACGCGAGCTTGCGCTAGAGCACGGTCTGTTAAGCTGCATCTTCAGCGACGCGGCGCGCCGCTTCGGCCTCGAATGAGGGCGGGAGGCCGCGGCCGGTTTCAACGAAGCTTTTCAAGCTTGAGAGCACGGCCGGCCAGCCTTTGCTGATCAGCCCGAAAATCTTGCTGCCCTCGTCGAATTCATCGTGGGTGACGGTGAGGCGGGTCTGGTCCTTGAGCGGCGTTAGCTCAAAGGTCACGCGCGACGGCCGCTCGCCTTGCAAATCCTTGTAAAGCGGCTGCCAGGCGTAAGACAGACGCCGCGGCGGATCGCTTTCAATGATCGGATCGTGGTGAACCACCTGTCCTTTCGGGTTTGTCGCCGTCATACGTTCGCCAACCTTGCCGCTGGCGGCAACGCGAAAGCCGAACCAATATTTTTCGGTGATGTCGGGGTCGGTCAGGGCTTGCCAGACTTTCTCCGGGCTCGCGGCGATGTAAGTCACGTAAACGAATGTTGGTCTTTCGCTCATCCCTGTCTCCATTTTTCCCTCGTCTAAAAAGGCAGGCTTGTGCGGTACCGCATCAGGCTGCTGCGGCGAGCGCGGCGATGCGCTCCCAGGTCGTTGCGGCGAGGCTCTTGCGCGCCGTCATACGATCGAGCCAAACGCCGAGATTGGCAGTCTTGGCCGTCAAGGACGCCCATTCCGGCGTCTGGCTGAGAAAGTCGAGCTGCGGCGCCACCATCAGATCGGCAAGGCTTACGCCGTCGCCGGCGAAATACTGCTTGCCGCCCAAAAGGCGCGACAACTCGTTGATCACCGCGTGCGCCTTGGGCATCGCCTTGACGATCGCGGCTTCATCACCCGGCTGGCCCAATAAGAGCGGCCTGACAATGCGCTGAAACCCGATCACGTTGCTGACGCCCTGAAACAGATACCAGTCGCAGACATTCATGACCTGATCCATCCGCGCGGCCGCTTGCGGTGCAACCGGTGTCAGCGCCGGAGCGGTAAGGACGCGATCGAGATATCGCAGGATCGCCTGGGTTTCGTAGAGCATCAGATCGCCGTGCTCGAGCACCGGCACACGCCCAAACGGGTGCCGCGATAGATGCGGCTCGCCTTTAGCGGTTTCGGGCGTAACCGGTACAAGCCGATAGTTGGCGCGCTTTTCTTCAAGGGTGGCGAACACGGCACGCCCATAGGGGCTGCCGGGCACACTGTGAACAACGAACTCGGACATCGTGAACCCTCCTGTCTCGACACGCCAGCATCTCGTCGGCGTTGCACCGCGCTCGGCTAGCGGCCGCCTCGTTCCAGATCCTTCTTCAACTCGCCCAACGCTTGCAGGCGCGAGCGTTCGAATTTCCCAATCCATCGTTCGGCGATCTCGTGGATCGGAACCGGATTGAGGTAGTGCAGCTTCTCTCTCCCCCGCCGTATGGTGGCGACGAGATTGGCGCTCTCCAAAATCGCCAGATGCTTGCTCACCGCCTGTCGCGTCATGTCGAGCCGCGCACACAGCTCGCCCAGCGTTTGGCCGTTTTCGGCGCGCAGCCGGTCGAGCAATTCACGCCTGCTCGCGTCGGCCAGCGCCTTGAACACATCATCCATGGCGACAATATGCAACCATTTAGTTGCCTGTCAAGCCCAAATAAACGGCCATCATGAAAAGCAACCGGGATTAGAATAAACGGCCTAGAGGCGATTCTCGCGTCCGAGTTTGGAAGCGGTTGTTTGTCGACCGCGGATTGGCAACTCCGAGAGTGGAGACGCCATTGTCAGAAACGACGCCAAATCCTGATAGCTTTGACCGCGTGGCTTCGCGCCAACTTTCCTTTGGCAAAATCGCCGGGATCTTTCTTGTCCTCGGCCCGCCACTCTTTGGCGTGTTGTTTTGGTTGCTGGTGTCGCTCGCCAACCCCAACAGCGACCCGTTTCATGAAAAAACCCGCGAAGCCGTCGGCGTCGCGCTGAGCATTTATGGATTAATGGCGTCCTACGCCGTAGGGCTGTTGCCCTTCCTGATCATCACCCTGGTTTACGCGCGAAGCCGCCGCCATTTGAGCGGCGTTGGCCGCCGGTTTCTTGTCGCGGCGTTGATCGGCGCCGTGGTTTACTTCATTGCATTCGCGATATTGCTGATCGAAATAAGCGGCGGCCTTGATCGCGATTATCGTTTATTCGCGATTTATGCCACCGCCGCAGGCGCCGTCTCCAGCTTCGTTTGTGCGTTCATTCTCGAGGAGTTTCTGACCAGAGCTGCGCCTCCAGCTTAACTTTAAGAAGCCCGGATATACTGCGCTCCGCGGGAAAGAGCTGGCCTTGCGCTACTCCTCGGGCGCTTCGACGATCGGGTCGTAACGCGCAGCGTCGAAGCCGAGCAGATTCCAGGATTGCTGCATGTGCGGCGGCAGCGGCGCCGTGGCGTCGATGATGCCGCCGCGCGGATGCGGCACGACGATGCGCCGCGCCAACAGATGCAGCTTGTTCTGCATGCCGCCGGGCAGCTGCCAGTTCTCGATCGAGAAATACTTTGGATCGCCGACGATCGGATGATCGATATGCGCCATGTGTGCGCGCAATTGATGGGTGCGGCCGGTAACCGGTTTGAGCGACAGCCACGACAACAGCGGTCCTGCGGTTTCCACCACCGCGTAGTACGTCACCGCATGGCTGGCGCCCTTCTCGCCATGCCGGGCGATGCGCATTACCGACTCGTCCTCGCGCTCCTCCTTGGCGAGATAGGTCGAGATGCGGCCCTGCTGAACCTTGGGTACGCCGGCAACCAGCGCCCAATAAATCTTGCGGGCGGCGCGCGTGCGGAAAGTCTTGGCAAGCGCTGTGGCGGCGAACCGCGTCTTCGCCACGAGCAAGCAACCGGCGGTATCCTTGTCCAGGCGGTGAACCAGGCGCGGCCGCTGGCCGCGGGCGTCGCGCAGTACGTCGAGCATACCGTCGAGGTGACGCACGGTGCCGGAGCCGCCTTGGACCGCCAGTCCCATCGGCTTGTTGAGCACGAGCACGTCGGCATCCTCGTGCAGCGTGATGGATTTGAGGAATTCGCGGGTTTTGTCGGCTGCTTCGCCGCCGCCGGCTTGCGGCTTCGGGGCGTCGAGGCGAAGCGGCGGAATCCGCACGCTCTGCCCGGCTTGCAGTCGGTTCTTCGGCTGCGTGCGCTTGCCGTCGACGCGAACCTCACCTTTGCGGATCACGCGCTGGATGTGGGAGAAGCTTAAGCCCGGAAACCGCGCTTCGAAAAACCGATCCACCCGCATGCCGGCTTCGTCGACAGTGACCGCGACGTTCTGCACGCTGCTCGGCATCGGAGCCGGCGCTCCGCTTTGCTTCCCGTCATCCCGAGGCGCATGCCGCGCCTGCGGCTCGAAGGATGCGGCCCGAGCGCCGCCGGAAATGGAATTTTTCGATTTCGGAATATTTGAACGCTCAAATCGGCTATGGCGAGCTTGAGCGCCCTCGCCTTTTGAAGCTCGCTCCGCTCGCACTTCAGGGTGACGGCGGGCGAAGCGCCGCTGCTGACGCGATCCGGCGATCTGCTTGCCGCCGCCCGGCTGTCGCGGCCCGCGTGCTCGTCTCACGATTGGCTCCGATCTTTAATCAAGAGCCGCTCCGCTCTTTGCGCAGCTTTGCCCAATAATCCAGGCGCTTCCTGATTTCGCGCTCAAAACCGCGTTCCGGCGGGTCGTAGAATGTCTGCCGGCCGAGTTGCTCCGGGAAATAATCCTGGCCGGAAAACGCCTCATCGCTGTCGTGATCGTACTCATATCCCGCGCCGTAGCCCTCGGTCTTCATCAGATTCGTCGGCGCGTTGAGAATGTGCTTGGGCGGCAACAGCGAGCCCGCCTCTTTGGCGACGCGTTTCGCCGCGCCAAACGCCGCGTAAGTGGCATTCGATTTCGGTGCGGTAGCGACATAGATCACCGCTTCCGCGATGGCGAGTTCACCTTCCGGCGAGCCAAGAAAGTCGTAAGCCTCCTTGGCGGCGTTGGCGACGATGAGCGCCTGCGGGTCGGCAAGCCCGATGTCCTCGACGGCCATCCGGACAATCCGACGCGCGAGATAAAGTGGATCCTCGCCAGCATCAAGCATGCGCGCGAGATAGTACAGCGCCGCGTCGGCATCGGAGCCGCGCACCGATTTGTGCAGGGCGCTGATCAGGTTGTAGTGGCCGTCCTGCTTCTTGTCGTAGATCGGCGCGCGGCGCTGGACGATTTCGGTCAACGCCGCAGTATCGAAGATTTCGCCCTTTCGCGCGGCACGCCATACCTCTTCGGCAAGCGTAAGCTCGGCGCGGCCATCGCCGTCAGCCATGCGGATCAGCGCGGCGCGCGCGTCGTCATCGAGCGGCAGTCTTTTCTCCTCAACCTCTTCCGCCCGGGCGAGGAGCCTCTCCAAAGCGGGCGGATCGAGCGACTTGAACACCAGCACGCGGGCGCGGGAGAGGAGCGGCGCGATCAGCTCAAAGGAGGGATTCTCCGTGGTGGCACCGACCAGCACCACGGTGCCGTCCTCGACCACCGGCAGAAAAGAATCCTGCTGTGCGCGGTTGAAGCGGTGAATCTCATCGACGAAGAGGAGAGTGCCCTGCCCGGTTTCCCGGCGGCCACGCGCAGCGTCGAAGACTCGCTTCAGATCGGCGACCCCGGAGAAGATCGCCGAGATTTGCTCGAAATGCAGGTCGGTAGCTTGTGCCAGAAGCCGCGCCACCGTGGTTTTTCCGGTACCCGGCGGCCCCCAGAAGATCAACGAGCCGAGCGAGCGGGTTTCCAGCATCCGCGTCAGCGCTCCGTCGGGACCGAGCAGATGGTCCTGGCCGACCACGTCGGCGAGCTGCTGCGGTCGCAGCTTGTCCGCGAGCGGCCGCGGCGCGTCGCGCTCGAGGCCGGCCGCCGCGAACAGGTTGGGTGATTTGGTTTTGGGACGCGAACTCATCGTCATAACCTTATCGCGTCATGCCCGCGCTCGTCGCGGGCATCCACGTCTTACGTGCCCTCGCTTTGAGAAAGACGTGGATGGCCGGGACCAACCGGCCATGACGAAGAAAACATCACCCAGCGAGCATGACCGTGATCTGCTGCCCGCCCCGGTTGATGGTAATGCGCCATTGGCGCCCGCCGCTCCGGGTGATGCGATCAAGATCGTTCGAGCGCTCTATTTTCTGATTATTGACCGAGACGACAATATCGCCCTTTTGGAAACCCAATGTTTGCGCCTCCGAACCATCGGCAACGGCGACAATGACCACGCCGCGGGTTTGAGTATCGAGCCGCAGATCGTCGGCGAGTGCCGGCGACAGATTGGCGACGGTGGTGCCGAGGAACGGCGAGCGAGATTTGATCTCAATCTGCTCGCGCGGCTCGTCCGGCGCGGTCTGCAACGCCACCGGAAAGACCATCTCTTTGCCCTGGCGCACAACGCCGATCTCCGCATTGCCGCCGAGCGGCTTGGTGGCAAAACGGTAATCGAAGGCGTTGGCGTCATCGATCGCGGTCCCGTCGATGCTGACAATGAGATCGCCGGTTTTGATGCCAGCCTTGGCCGCCGGCCCATCCGCGGCGGCGCTCGCCACTAACGCGCCACTCGGACGCTTCAGTCCGAGGCTCTCCGCAATCTCCGGCGTTACATCCTGCAATTTCGCCCCGAGCCAGGGCCGCTTGACGGCGGCGCTGCCACCCTTGGCTGAGGCGACCACAACGCGAACCATATTCGACGGAATCGCAAAGCCTATTCCCTGCGATCCGCCCGAGCGCGAATAGATCGCGCTATTGATGCCGACAAGACGGCCGTTGAGATCGACCAGAGCACCGCCGGAATTGCCGGGATTGATCGCCGCATCGGTCTGGATAAAAAAGCGGTAGTCGCTTATTCCGACTTGGGTGCGCGCCAAAGCCGAAACGATGCCGTGGGTTACGGTTTGTCCGACGCCGAACGGGTCGCCAATCGCAAGCACGACGTCGCCAACTTGCAGCTCGTCGGAATTGGCAAAGTCCAGCACCGGAAAGCGCTCGCCCGCCACCTTCACTCGCAGCACGGCAAGATCAGAGTGCTCGTCCTTGAGCGCCACCTCGGCGTCGAACTCGCGCTTGTCGGCGAGCGCCACCTTTACTTCGCTGGCGCCTTCAATGACGTGGTAATTCGTGACGACAAGCCCGGCGGGATCGATGATCACCCCGGAGCCAAGCGAGCGCAGCACTTGCTCGCGGGGCACGGCGCCAAAAAACTGCCGGAACAGCGGATCGTTCATGAACGGGTTGCGGTTTTCGACAACCCGAGCCGCGTAAACGTTCACCACCGCCGGCGCCACGCGCTTGACGACCGGCGCAAATGAAAGCTGCAACTCGGCGGCTGAAGACGGCAGACGGCGGTCCTGTGCGGGCGCGGTCGACGCCATCGCCGCCAGCGTGAGAACGGCCAGAGCGAGCTTCGTTGCCAGGAGCCACGAGCGATGCATCAGATTTCCCATCGGCGCCCTCGATATAGGCGCGCGAGCGGGTTTTAGAAGCGTGCGGCCGCTTAGGCGGCGGCCGGGGCCGGCTCTTCGGCGCGGACTTGAACCGGGCCTGAATCCTTACCCTTGGCCTCGACGTCGCGGTCGACGAACTCGATGACCGCCACCGGGGCCGAATCGCCGTAGCGGAAGCCGGCTTTCATCACGCGAAGATAGCCGCCGTCGCGGCCTTTATAACGCGGGCCGATGATCTCGAAGAGCTTCTTGACCATACTGAGATCGCGCATCTGCGCGATGGCTTGCCGGCGCGCGTGCAGGTCGCCGCGCTTGCCGAGCGTCACCAGCTTTTCCACGATCGGCCGCAAGTCCTTGGCCTTGGGCAACGTCGTGGTGATTTGCTCATGCTTGATCAGCGCGTTGGCGAGATTCGCCAACATCGCCTTGCGATGGTCCGAGCGTCGGTTGAATTTTCTGTGCGTTTTCGCGTGGCGCATGCGGTCCTACCCGTTTACTCAATCGTCACGTCCACCCTGGCGCGGGCTCTGTCTTGCTCGCATTCAAAAACGTGGATGGCCGGGGCAAAGCCCGTCCATGACGATACTCAGTAATGGTCCTCGAAACGTTTTGCGAGTTCCTCGATGTTTTCAGGCGGCCAGCCCGGCACTTCCATGCCCAGATGCAGGCCCATCTGCACCAGAACTTCCTTGATTTCGTTGAGAGACTTGCGCCCGAAATTCGGCGTGCGCAGCATCTCGGCCTCGGTCTTCTGCACCAGATCGCCGATATAGACGATGTTGTCGTTCTTCAGGCAGTTGGCCGAACGCACCGAAAGCTCGAGCTCGTCGACCTTCTTGAGGAACGCCGGATTGAAGGCGAGATCGGGGATCGCCTCGGTCGCCGTTTCGCGCTTGGGCTCTTCGAAATTGACGAACACGTTGAGCTGGTCTTGCAGGATGCGCGCAGCGTAAGCGAGCGAATCCTCCGGACTGACCGCGCCATTCGTTTCGATCGACAGTGTGAGCTTGTCGTAGTCGAGAATTTGGCCTTCGCGAGTGTTCTCGACTTTGTAAGAAACCTTGCGCACCGGCGAGTACAGGCTGTCGACCGGGATGAGGCCGATCGGAGCATCTTCCGGGCGGTTGCGTTCGGCCGGAATATAGCCCTTGCCGGTATTGACGGTGAATTCCATGCGGATTTCGGCACCCTCGTCGAGCGTGCACAACACCAGATCGGGATTGAGAACGACGATGTCGCCGATGGTCTGGATGTCGCTCGCCGTTACCGTGCCCGGGCCTTGTTTCTTTACCACCATGCGCTTGGGCCCCTCGCCCTGCATCTTGATGGCGATGTCCTTGATGTTGAGCACGATGTCGGTCACGTCCTCGCGCACGCCGGCGATCGAGGAGAACTCGTG
>Ga0070762_10000623_pt1 | contig 15361 bp, 12 predicted proteins | sample HubBroMetageREF2_FD_66726 | JGI IMG/M metagenome (GOLD analysis project Ga0070762, IMG submission 66726) | Reference soil microbial communities from the Hubbard Brook experimental Forest, New Hampshire, USA - Hubbard Brook CCASE Soil... | ecosystem: Environmental > Terrestrial > Soil >...
GGGAAGACGTACAGGCAGCGCTCCTGGCCCTTGGTGATCACGACCCCCTCGGCGAGCTCGTCCCGGTACTTGGCGGGCAGGAACAGCCGGCCCTTCTCGTCGAGCCTGGGCGCATGAGTGCCGAGGAACACGGGCACTCACCTCCCACCACTGGTCCTCCACCGCGCTCCACTGTACTCCACATTCCCCCACCGTCAACGGGTAAAACGCCGTTATGCGCCCCACTTCCCCACTGAAGTGGCAGGTAGAGGAGGTGGAGCGGAGTGGGGGAAATTCCCTGGAGCCAGGCCGGGCCGCCCGTTTTCACGCGCCAGGGCGGGCGGCGGGCGGGTCACCATTTGATTGCCGTCTAATTAAGGCGGTGCCAGGATTGATGACGAAGACGCCCGGATTGATGACGAACCGGCACGAGCGTCGCGCGTTTGGCGCAGAAAGACGTACTGTAGCGGTAGGGCAGCTATGACCGGGGAGCGCCACGTGACGGGATGCCTGGTTGAGCCAGTGGTGGGCGCCGACGCCTGCAAGGAGGCCACGTGGTTCTAGACACCGGACGGCAGACGGGGAGCCCGATCGATGATCTAGTCCCTGCGGCGCACCGGATAGGCCGCGCCATCGAGTCGGTTATCGAGGGCAAGCCGGGCGCGATCCGGCTGACCCTTGCCGTGCTGCTCGCCGAGGGGCACCTGCTCATCGAGGACGTGCCTGGAGTGGGCAAGACGATGCTCGCCAAGGCCCTGGCCCGGGCCATCGACGGCACCGTGCGGCGGATCCAGTTCACCCCCGACCTGCTGCCGAGCGATATCACCGGGGTCAGCGCCTACAACCAGGAGCTGCGCGAGTTCGAGTTCAAGCCGGGTCCGGTGTTCGCCAACATCGTGCTCGGCGACGAGATCAACCGCGCCTCGCCGAAGACGCAGTCGGCGCTGCTAGAAAGCATGGAAGAGCGCCAGGTCACGGTCGACGGAACCACGTACGAGCTGCAGGCGCCCTTCATGGTGATCGCCACCCAGAACCCGGTGGAGATGGAGGGCACTTACCCGCTGCCCGAGGCGCAGCGGGACCGGTTCACCGCCCGCCTCTCGCTCGGCTACCCGACGCCCGCCGCTGAGCGGGAGATGCTCGACAGCCACGGGGCCAGCTCACCCCTTGACCGGCTCAAGCCGGTGGCACGGGCGGCCGACGTGCAGGAGCTTGTTCTCGCGGTCCGCGGGGTGCTGGTGTCGGACCAGGTCAAGGAGTACATCATCAACCTGTCCAATGCGACGAGGACCTCGCCTGAGCTGCGTCTCGGTGCGTCACCGCGGGCGTCGCTGCACCTGCTGCGGGCCAGCCGGGCCTGGGCCGCACTCGACGGGCGCGACTACGTGATCCCCGACGACGTGCAGGCGCTGGCGGGACCCGTGCTCGCGCACCGGCTGCTGCCCACCGCCGAGGCCATCGTCGAGCGGCACCTACCGGAGCACGTGGTGGCGAAGATCGTCTCCCAGCTTTCCCTGCCGCGGCGCTAAGCGGGGCTGCCTGTGCTGCCCCGGCGCGGAAAGGAGGCGCCATGCGGGCGCTATTCGGCTCGCTGACCACGCGGGGCAGATCCTTCGTGGCGGCGGGCGGTGCGGCCGTCGTCTGCGGCCTTTCGATACCCGAGCCCGACCTGGTCCGGGTCGGCGCGCTGCTCATCGTGCTGCCGACCGTGTCCGCGTTCGCCGCCCGCAGGTCTCGCTACCGCCTGTCGTGCAGCCGCAGGCTCGACCCGCCGCGGGTGCCCGCCGGGGAGTCCACCTCGGTGACCGCGCGGCTTGAGAACGTATCCCGGTTGCGCACCGGCGTGCTGCTTGCCGAGGACGTCACCCCGTACCGGCTGGGCAGCAGGCCGCGGTTCGTGCTCGACGAGATCGAGCCGAGCGGCAGCAGGGAGCTCAACTACCAGATCCGCTCCGATACCCGCGGCAAGTTCACCATCGGGCCGCTCCGGGTCCGGGTGGCAGACGCGTTCGGGCTGGTGGAGATCAGCCGCTCGTTCAGCACCACGAGCACGCTCGTGGTCACGCCGAAGATCATCCCGCTGCCGAGGGCGGCGGCACCGAGCAGCTGGCTCGGCGAGGGCGACGGGGGGATGCGAACGATATCGGCGATTGGCGAGGACGACGCCGCGCCCCGGGCCTACCAGGACGGGGACGGGCTGCGCCGGGTGCACTGGAGGTCCACGGCCAGATACGGCGAGCTGATGGTCCGCCGCGAGGAACACCAGTGGCGCAACAGCGCGTCGGTGTTCCTAGACACCCGCCGCAGCGCGCATTCGGGCACCGGCGCTTCGGCCTCCTTCGAGTTCGCCGTCAGCGCGGCGGCATCGATCGGCGCCCATCTGGCCGAGGAGGGCTTCCGGGCCAAGTTCCTCACCGACGCCGGAGAGATCGCGCCGCGCGGCACCTTCACCGACACCCTGCTCGACATGCTCGCCGTCATCAGCCCGTCGAACGCGGCTGCCTTCCGCTCGGGCACCACCGCACTGGCCAACGCCGGCGGCCAGCTGATCGCGGTGCTCGGGCGGCTGACCGCCGAGGACGCCGCCCAGCTCGCCGCGGCCAGGCGGGGGAACGCGCCCGCGATGGCGCTGCTGCTCACCGTCTCCTGCTGGGCGACGGACACGGTCGGCCCGGATACCGAGCGGGCCGCGGAGACCCTCGCGGCCGCCGGCTGGCGGGTCGCCGTGGCGACCGCCGCCACGCCGCTGGCGGCCGCCTGGCAGCAGCTGCACCGGCCCGCCGACAAGCCGCTGCCCGTCGGCGGTCTCGCCGATTTCGGGGGTGAGTCGAGATGACGCTGAACCGCAGGATGACCATAACCGCGGGGGTGGCCTGCGTGCTCGTCTCCACGGTCCTGTACCCGGTGTTCCAGGGCTCGGGGTGGTTCTACGCGGGCATCGGGGCGGTGATCGCGGTCGGTGCCGCCGGGATGCTGAGCAGGCTGCGGACCCTGCCGGTGCTCGTCTGCCTGGCCATCAGCGTGCTCGGCCTGCTGCTCTACCTGAACCTGCTGTTCGAGGCGCGGCATTCGTGGATCGGCATCATCCCGACCCCCGGCTCGGTCAGCAGCCTGTGGCGGCTGGCCGGCACCGGGTTCACGGACTCGAGGAAGTACGCGCCGCCGGTGCCTGAGCTGTCCGGCCTGGTGCTGCTCGCGAGCGCCGGGATCGGCCTGACGGCCATCATGACCGACCTGATAGCGGTGCGGCTGCGGTCCACGGCGCTAGCCGGCCTGCCGCTGCTCGTCCTGTTCACCGTGCCTGTTGCCATCAACGCGCCGCACAGCCAGCTGAGCACAGGCATCATCTTCTGCCTCGGCACGGCGGGTTACCTGGCCATGCTGAGCGCGGACGGGCGGGAGCGGATACGGGTCTGGGGACGGCTGGTTTCGCTGTGGCGTACCGGATGGCTGCACGAGTCCACGACCTACAACGTCTCCTCGTACAACAGCTCGCGCTCCGGCGGCGCGGCTGGCTCCGGCGGCTCGGCTGGCTCCGGTGCTTCAGCGGGGCGGGGGGGCTCCAGGGGGTCCCGCGGCGGGAGCGGAGCGGGCCCGGACACCCGGGCGCTGGCCGCGGCCGGCCGGCGGGTGGGGCTGGCGTCCGTGGTGCTGGCCCTGTGCGCCCCGCTGCTGCTGCCTGGCCTGCACCCGAGCAAGCTGTTCGCCTCGGGCCCCGGCATCGGCGGGACAGGCGGGACAGGCGGCGCCGCGGTGGGGCTGCCCAACGCGCTGCTGCAGATCGCCACGCAGCTGCAGGAGAAGAAACCGACCCAGGTGCTGACCTACACCACCACCGCCCCCCAGGACGTGCAGACCTACGACCCGCAGTACCTGCGCGAGGCCTCGTACGACACGCTGACCGACGCGGGCTGGATGCCCGACTACTCGGCAGACGCGGCGCAACTCGGCGCGCTGGCGTGGCCAGCCGGGCTGGAGCCGGGACTGGTGCTCCAGCAGGTAACCACCAAGGTGAACGTCGACGCGAACGTCCCGAATCCCGCGCTCACCTTCCTGCCCATTCCGTATCCCCCGACCCAGGCCTCCGTTGCCGCGCCGGGACTGTGGCTGACCGATCCCGAGCTCATGGTGTTCTCCAACGGCGGCGCTATCGCCGGCCGGTCCTACCAGGTGACCAGCCTCGTCGTGGACCCCAGTCCGGCCGACCTGAGGGCGGCTCCGGCGCCGTCGCCGACGGGCCTGACCGCGGACCTGACGCTCCCCAGGTCCTATCAGCTGGCTGCGCTGAAGCAGCTGGCCGAGAAGATCACGGCAGGCAAGAAGACCGAGTACGACAAGGTGGACGCGCTGGCGCTCTGGCTCGCGGACAACGGGAACTACAGCACCACGACCAGGCCCTTCACCACCGCCTCGGGAATGGTCGCGTTCCTGAAGACGAAGACAGGCAGCTGCGTGCAGTTCGCCTGGACGATGACCGTCCTCGCCCGCCTGATCGGCATCCCGGCCCGGCTTGCCAGCGGCTTCACCGCCGGCACGCCGACCAAGCAGCCGGATCATTACGTGGTCAAGACCAGCGACTCGCACGCCTGGACGGAGGTGTACTTCGGGAACTACGGCTGGATCCGGTTCGAGCCCACGCCCGGCGGCCAGGGCACCGCTGTCGCGCCCAACTACATGGGCGCCACGGGCGGAAAGGGCGGCTTCGGCATCCTGCCGAACCTTCCAGGCGGCGGGTCGGGCGGAACCGCGAAGGGCGGCAACACCAGCCGGACCCACCTCGTGCAGGGCCGCAGCGGTGAAGGCCCGGCGATAACCCTACCCGGTTCGACCAGCACGGCGTCCAGCACGCCGTGGACGGCGCTCGTCCTCGCCGTGCTGGCCGCGATCGCGCTGGCCTGCGGCATCATCGCGCTGGCGGCGCCGCCCGCGCAGCGAGTGCTGTCCTGGAATGCCGCCGAGGCGCCCCGGCGGCGCAGGCCGGTGACGCTGGCGGTGACGCTGGCTGTGCTCGTCGCGATCGTCGCGCTGGCGCTGTACCGGGTGCTGTCACGCACCTCTGGCCTGGACCCACGGGTCGGCTGGGCGACGGTCGGCATCGTCTTCGGCCTGGTCTGCGCGGTCGCGCTTGTGGTGCCAGGTACCGCACGGGTCGCGCTGCGGCGGTGGCGCTGGATGCGCGCAAAGGACGATGTGAGCAGGGCGCACGCGGCCTGGCGGGAGTTCCGCGACGACCTGGCGGACCTGGGCGTCGGCTACCGGCCGAGCGAACCGCCGCGGACGCTGGCGAGCCGGGTCACGGCCGGGGTGCCCGAGCCTGCCGCCGCGGCGATCCGGAGGCTCGCGCTTGCCGAGGAGCGCGCCAGGTACGCGGCACGCCCGGCCGAGTCGCAGACCCTGCGGCGGGACGGGGTGACGGCGCGGCGCGGGATCGCGGCGGCGGCGCGGCGCGGCGTCCGCTGGCGGGCGCTGATCTTCCCGACCTCGCTGATGACGGCCCTTGCAGACGCCGCGGCCCGACTGGCAGAGCGCGTGGCCGCGCTGCTGTCCCGCCGGGCCGAGCACGGGTCAGCTGGCTAGGTTCTTCGTAGCTAGATCGAACGGCGGGGTGTGTTACATCCTTCCGTTACGCTCCTGCCGACGGCGCCAGCGCTCTTCCATCCGCTCCATCAGCCGGGCGCGCCAGCCTCCCTGCCTGGCAGGGCCAGCCGGGCGGGCGGATCTCGAGGATCCAGCGGACCCGGCCTGTCTGGCCTTGCTCTGCGGTGGCCGGACCCTGGCTAGGTGCCGACGCCAGCTGACCATGGTCCAGATGAGCGACAGCACCAGGACCGCGGCCCCTGCCGCCTCAAAGTAGACCTTGTGGGTCACTATCCCGGCCGCAAGCAAGCCCGCACCGATCAGTACCCCGATCAGGGCCTGCGCCAGTCTTCGCTTGTAGTGCACACGCGGATCGCTGGAGCGCACCAGACGCCCGAATTTCGGATCCTCCCGGTAGAGCGCCTGCTCGATCGCCTCAAGCTGGCGCTGCTCGTGTTCAGAGAGCGGCACGACGCCTCCCATAAAACCTTCGCGCCCGGGGCACGTGTGCGGTGACCGCCACCTCACATACCCGGTTCATTTTCCAGAATACGAGCGTTGACACTCCCCTTGGAAGGGTGCACCCCATAGCAGGTCAGAAAGCGCCCTCAGCTGGATCGATGTGGGTCCTCTACGAGGGCGGCCGGACGGACCGTGCCGGCCCCGAACCGGGAGGCTATCTTGTCCATCGCGCGCTCCGCCTCTCGCCACCCGATGGGACGATCGTCGAACGTGAGCTGGGTATTCGCGGCCGCAGCCAGGACAAGCCCGGAGGCCCGGACGCCGACCAGCCGCAGCCGCGCGCCGCGGTCCAGGCCCGCCGCGGAGTACAGCGAGCACGCTGTGGCGTAAATCTCACGGGCCACGTCGGTCGGATACGCCAGGGTCCGTGACCGCGTCATCGTCTTGAAGCTGGCGAGCCGTAGCTTGACCGATATCGTCCGTGCCGCGTACCCGCCCGCCCGCAGGCCCTGCGCGGTCCGCCCGGACAGCTTCAGCAGTTCGCGCCTGATCTGCTCGGGATCGTCGATGTCGACGGGAAAGGTCTCCTCGGCGCCGATGCTCTTGTCCGGCACGTGCGGGCTGACCCGGCGCTCGTCCACCCCGCGGGCCAGGGCCGCCAGGTGCGCGCCCTGTGCGGCGCCCAGTTCGTGCTGCAGGGCCGCCACCGGCGTGTGCGCGATGTCGCCCACGGTCCGCAGGCCCAGCCGGGCGAGGCCCTCCCCGGTCCGCTCCCCCACTCCCCACAGCGCCGCAACGGGCAGCGGGTGGAGGAAGTCGAGCAGCCCCGCTTGCGGCACCACAAGCATGCCGTCCGGCTTGCAGCGGGCCGAGGCGATCTTGGCGACGAACTTGCACGGTGCCACCCCGACCGAGCAGGTGATGCCCTGCTGCTGCACCACCTGGGCCCGGATGAGCGCGGCGATCGCGGCGGGGCCACCGACCGACCCGAGCCGGCGCAGCGCGCCGGACACGTCGAGGAATGCCTCATCAAGCGCCAGCGGCTCCACCTCGGGCGTGATCGCGCCGAAGATCGCCATGACCTGCCTGGACGTGGCGGCGTATTCCCGGTGCCTGGGGGCGACGAAGACGGCCTGCGGGCACAGCCGCCTGGCCTGGCTGGCCGGCATCGCCGAGCGGACGCCGAACACGCGCGCCTGATAAGACGCGGACAGCACCACGCCCCGGTTGCCGCCGCCGACTATGACCGGCAGCCCGGCCAGCTCGGGCCGGTCCCTGATCTCGACGCTCGCGTAGAAGGCGTCCATGTCCACGTGCAGTACGTGACAGCCGGTGTCGTCGGCTGTCACGGCGGCTGTGCCGTCGGCTGTGTCGTCGGCGCGCATGGCCGTCAGCGGTGGCCGAGTATGTGCAGCTGGGCGGCGATGTCGCGCAGCGGCGGCGTGCTCGCCGCGGCCTCCTCGAGCGTGCGCAGCGCCTCGGCGGCGCCCGCGTCCCCGTCGAGCAGTGCCCCTGGCACCAGCCCGCCGAAGATACGCAGCCCGTGCACCTGTCCTGGCCGCAGCCCGGCCCCTTCGATCAGCGTGGTCAGCCCGGACAGCGTGAACCGCCGTGGCAGGCCGGTCTGATCACCGGTGCCGCCGGTCGTGCCAGCACCGCCGGTCGTGCCTGTGCCGCCGGTCATGCCGTCGGCAAGCAGCAGGCGGGCCTCGGCGAAGCGGCCTGCCAGCGCGCGGTGCAGTACCGCGGCGACCGCGTTAGCCGCGAGCACGCTGACCGTCGCGGACGGCCGGAGCACGCGGGCGATCGCCGCCATTGCGTCGGCGGGCGAATCGACGTATTCGAGCACGTTGTGGCAGATGACGAGGTCGGCCGAGCCGGGCTCGGCGACGCTGTCCAGGCTGGCGGCGTCGCCCTGCACCGCGACAAGGTGCGCGCCGACCTCGGCAGCGCGCCTGAGCGCGGCCGCGAGCGCGTCGGGGCTCGGGTCGACCACGGTGACGCGGTGGCCGAGGGCCGCGAACGGCACGGCCAGCCCGCCGGTCCCGCCGCCGACGTCAACGATGTCCAGTTCCGGTCGGCCGGTCGTCTCCGCCGCGGCGGAGACGACGCCGCGCAGCACGTCCCACAGCAGCGTGGAGCGCCCGCCGTCGCGCCTGGAATCCGCAGCCACACCAGCCCCTTCCCGGAGTCCAATGTAGTGCCGACCACCGACAAGCGGCTGGAGTTGCCGCATGCGCGCCGGCCGTCGGGTTGCCCGGCCGCGCCTCGCGGGCCCCGTCACGTTAATCGTACATTCGTACGATGCAAGCTTTTCTTTCTGCGGAAGATCCGTGCTTGATGGAGGAAAAGGCGTCAAATACAGCGCCTATTCTTCCGGGCAGCACCGATCTTCCGCGATCCTTACCGGAGGTCGAGGGGCCAGCGGGGCACGTTGCGCCTCGCCAGGCCCAGTAATCACAGAGGTCTGGCGGCTGGTGCACGAGGGTCATGTCGGTAGTCCAGAAGGGTGATGCTGTGACTACTTTCTGTTTTTTCGGTGGTGAACTTCCGTGACCGGCGGGCCGTTATACAGCCGTGGGAAACTCTCAGACTCTTCTTTACGCCACCTCGCGGCAATTCCAGCGCGGCTGCCTCGCGTCACCGTATGCTCTTCGCCATGGCTGAGCACCTCGAGTTGCCGCGCCCCTGCCGGCTAATGCTGACCGCGGGATGGAACCTGGCCGAATCCCTCGGCCTCCCGGTCGCCGGCTACTTCATCGGGGCGCAATTCGGCGGGCGGGATGCCGGCATGATCGCCGCGACGGCCGTGGTGTGGCTGACCGTCATCGGCCGCAAGGTCTTCACCCGGAGCGTGCCCGGCCTGCTCACGATCTCGGCCCTCGTGCTCACCCTGCAGACCGCCGTGGTCATCGCCACCGGCAGCATGCTGTTCTTCCTGCTCCAGTTCCCGCTGGCCAACCTGGGCCTTTGCGTGCTGTTCGCGCGGACCGCGCCGACCCGCAAGCCGCTCGTCGCCCAGCTCGCCGCCGAGGTGGTGGCGCTCCGCAACCCGTCCCAGCACCCGGGCCTGCACCGGTTCTTCCAGGGCGCGACCTGGCTGTGGGCCGGGATCTTCGCCGCATCGACGATTGGCCTTGCGGTGCTGATGGCCACTGAGACGGTGAAGGTGTTCCTGCTTCTTACCACCGCGGTGACGATCGGCGGGACGGTGGCGGGCACGTTCCTCTCGGCGCTGTGGTTCTTCCGCGTGCTGCACCGCTTCGGCCTGCGCGTCCGCTTCGCCGCCTCCTGAGGCTTCCCCTCAGAAACCTTCGCGCAATTGCGTGAGACGTTTCCGCGGAAACGTCTGGTCGTGCCTGATCACTCGCTCGGGTCGGCGTCCTTGGCTTCCTGAAGGGTCGGCTTCAGGTCCAGCAGGCGGGCGAGGAGGCCGTTGACGAAGGTCGGGGAGGCGTCGGTGGACAGGTCGCGGGATAGCAGGACCGCCTCGCTGATCGCCACCGCGTCAGGGATGTCGGGTGCCCACAGGAGCTCGTAGACGCCGATCCTCAGCACGTTCCTGTCCACGGTGGGCATCCGGTCCAGGGTCCAGCCCTCAGCGTACTTGGAGATCAGCTCGTCGATCCTGGGCTGATGAGCGGCCACGCCGCGGACAAGCTCCGCGGCGTACGCGGACACCGGCGGGCTGGCCATCGCGATGCGCTCGGCTAGCACGTCAAGCACCGGCTCGCTGCGCAGCTCGGCCTCGAAGAGGATGTCGAGCGCCCGCTTGCGCGCCTTGCTACGCGCGGGCGGCATGACCGGCGGGTTCTGCGGTAATCACGCGCGGCCGAGGTACTGGCCGGTCCTCGTGTCGACCTTGATCTTCTCTCCGGTGGAGATGAACAGCGGGACCTGGACGGTGGCGCCGGTCTCCAGGGTGGCCGGCTTGGTGCCGCCGGTGGACCGGTCGCCCTGGACGCCGGGGTCGGTCTGGCTGATCGTGAGCTCGACGGCGGCGGGCAGGTCGACGTACAGCGGCGTGCCGTCGTTAAACGCCACCGTGACGGTCTGCTCCCCGAGCAGGTAGTTGGCCGCGTCGCCGACCACCGACGCGTCGACGCGCGGCTGGTCGTAGGTCTCGGTGTCCATGAAGACGAAATCCTCGCCCTCGCGGTACAGGTACTGCATCTCCCTGCGGTCCACGTTGGCCACGTCGACCTTGACGCCGGCGTTGAAGGTGCGGTCGATGACCTTGCCGGACATGATGTTCTTCAGCTTGCTGCGCACGAAGGCGCCGCCCTTGCCCGGCTTGACGTGCTGGAACTCGACGACGGTCCACAGCTGGCCGTCAATGTTCAGCGTCATGCCATTCTTCAGGTCGTTCGTGGTGGCCACGTTCGTCTCTCCAGGTCAAAGAACGAGAAGTTCTCTCGTAGTCGTCGTGAGCAAGCCGGTCCCTTCGGCGCCAACGACAAGGACGTCCTCGATCCGGACGCCGCCCCTGCCGGGCAGGTAGATGCCAGGCTCAACGGTGACAGGAACCCGGTCGGCAAGCTTACCCGTTCTGCCATACCCGAGCATCGGCGCCTCGTGCACCTCGAGTCCGACACCGTGGCCCAGACCGTGGCCGAAGTGCTCGCCGTGCCCGGCGGCGCGGATCAGGTCCCGTGCTGCCGCGTCCACGTCGGCCAGGTTCGCGCCGGGCCGCGCGGCTTCGATACCGGACCGCTGCGCGGTCGCGACGAGCTCGTAGATCTCCCGCTGCCAGCCGGCCGGCTCGCCGAGCGCGACCGTGCGGGTCATGTCCGCGTGGTATCCGCCGTACAGCGCGCCAAAGTCCATCGTGATCAGGTCGCCGCGGCGCAGCGGCCGGTCGGTCGGCGAGTGGTGCGGGAGGGCGCCGTTCGGGCCGCTGGCCACGATGGTGTCGAAGGCCGGGCGTTCCGCGCCAAGCTGCGCCATCCGCGCGTCCAGCGCCGCCGCCAGCCCGCGTTCGGTAACGCCCGGCCTGATCCGGGCGAACACGTCGGCGAGGGCCTGGCAGCTGATCCGGCACGCGGTCGCGAGCAACTCGAGCTCGGAGGGATCCTTGACGGTCCGTAGCTCCTCGATTTTCCTGCCGAACGGCACGGTGTTCACCCCGTCCGCCTTGGCCGCGAGCTCCGCATGGCGCTCGACCGACATCTCGTGCGCCTCGAAGGCCACGGTACGCAGCTCGCGCCTGGTCATCTCCGCGGCCAGGCTGGGCTCGATGAACCGCTCGACGAGCAGCTCGAGGTCGGGGCAGTCCCGCTCGGCAGCCAGCGCGTACCGCGAGTCGGTGGCGAGCACCGCCGTGCCGTCCGCCGGCAGCAGCAGCGCGGCGTTGGAGCTGGCCAGGCCGGTGAGGTAGCGGACGTTCGGGCCGAACGTGATGAGGGCCGCGTCCGCGGGGACCTCGGCGATCTTCTCTTGCGCGCGTTGCCGCCGCCGGGCGTGAATGTCGGGCATCTCCCGACTGTAGAACAGCCGACGCGGCCTTGGCCGTAAGGGGGATCAGGCCGCGAGGGTGCTGATCTGCTCGATGAGGCGGACCCTGGCCTCGTGGGTGGACGCCAGCGGGGTGACGTTCAGGGTGGTGACGCCGGCCTCGCGGTAGACGGCGAGGCGGTCGCGAACGTAGGCCTCGGGACCGATCAGCGTGGTCAGCTCGAGCAACTCCTCGGGCACCAGGGCCTCCGCCTCGGCCTTGCGGCCGTCCAGGTAGGCGTCCTGGATGGCCTTTGCCTCGGCCTCGTAACCGAACCGGCCCGCCAGGTCGTTGTAGAAGTTGCGTGTCCGCGCGCCCATGCCGCCGACATACAGCGCGACGAACGGCCGGATCAGGTCGCGCAGGCCGGTCACGTCGTCGCCGATGGCAAGCGGCGCGCCCGCGATCACGTCCAGCGGACCCAGCGCCGGGTCGCGGAGCGCGCTCCCCTCTGCCAGGGCGCCGCTCCACACCGCGGCGGCCCGCTCCGGCAGGTAGAAGATCGGCTCCCAGGCCTCGGCGAGCTCGGCGGCGAGCGCCACGTTCTTCGGGCCGATGGCGGCCAGGGCGATCGGGATGCGCTCGCGGACCGGGTGGTTGATCAGCTTGAGCGGCTTGCCCAGACCGCTGCCCCCATCCAGCGGCAGCTGGTAGTACTTGCCCTGGTAGGCCAGCGGCTCGCGGCGCCAGACCATCCGGCAGATCTCGATGATCTCGCGGGACCGGCCGACCGGCGCGTCATACGGCACGCCGTGCCAGCCCTCGATCACCTGCGGGCCGGACGCCCCGATCCCCAGCGTGAACCTGCCGCCTGACACGTAGTCCAGGCCGGCCGCGGTCATCGCGGTCAGCGCCGGGGTGCGCGAGTAGAGCTGGAGGATGCCCGAGGCGAGCTCCAGGTGCTGCGTCTTGGCCGCGATGTAGCCGAGCTGGCTGACGGCATCGAAGCTGTAGGCCTCCGGCACGAACACGATGGCCAGCCCGGCCCGCTCGTAGTCGGCCAGCTCCACCACGGTCTCGGCGAAACCGCCTGCGTAGTTCAACGACATTCCAACCCGCATGCGATCAGGGTAGCGGGCACGGCGGGCCGACCGCCCGCCGGGACTTCTCAGCGGGCTTGGAGAAACACTTCAACCTACGTTGAGCAGCGCGGCGCATGGTGGCGTACATGACGGTAGCCGCGTTGCGGGCAGCCACCGCGCGCCCCGGAGCGCGCGACAGCCTCGTTGAGGTAGTCGTCCCGGTCTACAACGAGGAGCGGGTCCTCGCGGAAAGCGTCCGGCGGCTGCATGCCTACCTGACCGCTCAGTTCCCCTTCCGGTTCGTCATCACCATTGCCGACAATGGCAGCACCGACTCGACCTTCGTGCTCGCCCAGGAGATCAGCGCGCGGCTTTCCGGGGTTCGGGCCGTCCATCTCGACCGCAAGGGCCGCGGCTTCGCGCTGCGCCACGTCTGGGGCGGCAGCGAGGCCGACGTCGTTGCCTACATGGATGCCGACCTGTCCACCGGCCTCGACGCGTTCCTGCCGCTGGTCGCTCCGCTGCTGTCCGGTCACAGCGACCTGGCCACAGGCAGCCGGCTGATGCGCGGCTCTGACGTGGTCCGCGGGCCAAAGCGCGAGATCATCTCGCGCGGCTACAACCTGCTGCTGCATGCCTTCCTCTCGGCCCGTTTCTCGGACGCGCAATGCGGGTTCAAGGCCGGCCGGACCGCAGTGGTCAAGGCGCTGCTCCCGGCCGTCGAAGACGACGGCTGGTTCTTCGACACCGAACTGCTGATTCTGGCGCAGCGGCGCGGGCTTCGCATCGCGGAGATTCCGGTCGTGTGGGTCGAAGATCCCGACAGTAAGGTGGATATCGTCCGTACCGCGCTGGATGACCTGCGGGGCATTGCGCGGCTGCGGTTCCGTGCCGACGGCGGTCATCCCCGTGCGGCCTATTCTGAACTCACCGTCCCGGAGCAGCCATGACGACCCAGCTGAGGGAAGCCAGCGCCGACGCCGAGCCCGCCAGGGCGCCGCGCGGATGGCTCAGGCGGCTGGCGCTCGGCCGCCCGTCCGATCCGGTCTGGGCGCGGCCCGCGCTGTGGGCGCTGCTGATCCTGGCCGCGGTCCTGTACTGCTGGGACCTGTCGCGCAACGGCGACGCGAACACGTTCTACGCGGCCGCGGTGCTCAGCGGGACGGAAAGCTGGAAGGCCTTCTTCTACGGCTCGCTTGACTCGGCGTCGTTCATCACGGTGGACAAGCCGCCGTTCGCGTTCTGGGTGATGGGGATATCCGCGCGCATCTTCGGGTTCAACAGCTGGAGCCTGCTGCTGCCGCAGGCTGCCGAGGGCGTGGCCGCGGTCGCGGTGGTCTACGCGGCGGTACGGCGCAGCGTTGGCGGGCTGACCGGTGAGCGGGGCGCACACGCGGCCGGGCTGATCGCGGCGCTCGCGCTGACCCTGACCCCGGTGGTGGTGGCGATCGACAGGGACGACAATCCCGACACGATGCTGACCCTGCTGCTGGCGGTCGGCGCCTGGGGGCTGCTGGAGTCCCTGCGGTCCGACCGGCACCCGCTGCGCTGGCTGATGCTGAGCGGGGTGGCGTTCGGGCTCGCGTTCAACACCAAGATGCTCGAGGGGTTCATCCCGCTGCCCGCGCTTGCGATCGTGTACCTGGTCGTGGCCGGCGGCACCTGGCGCGCCCGGATCGGCCGGCTGCTCGCCGCGGGCGGCGTGCTTGCGGTGATCGCGCTGTCCTGGATGACCATCGTCGACCTCATCCCCAAGACGAGCCGTCCCTACGTGGGCAGCAGCGCCAACGACACCGTCTGGAACCTCGCCGTCGGCTACAACGGTTTCGGCCGCATCACCGGCAGCGCGGGTTTCGGCGGCCGCGGCGGCTTGGGCGGGACCGGTGCCGGCGGCTTGGGCGGGACCGGTGCCGCCGGTGGTCTCGGCGGCCGCGGCGGCGTCGGCGGGACCGGTGCCGGCGGTTTCGGGGGTTTCGGTGGCTCGTCGGGCGTAGGGCGGCTGTTCGGCGCCAGCCTCGGCGGCCAGATCTCCTGGCTCATCCCGTTCGCCGTCATCGCGCTGATCGGCACGCTCGTCCTCATCGGGCGGCGGGGCAGGACCGACCTCGCGCGCGCGAGCGTGCTGGTGTGGGGCGGCTGGCTGCTGCTGGAATTCCTGGTGCTCAGCTTCCAGCAGGGCATCCAGCACTCGTACTACACCAGCGCCGCGGCGCCGCCGATCGCCGCCCTGACCGGCATCGGCGCGGTCACCTTGTACCAGGCGTACCGCCGCTCTGGCTGGTGGAGCCTGGTGCTGCCGCTGGCGGTCGCGGTCACTGGCGGCTGGGCGTTCGTGCTGCTACGCCGCACACCCGGCTGGAACCCGTGGCTGGCCTGGACGGTGCTGGCGGCCACTGCGGCGACGGTGCTCATCCTGGCGTTGGCGCGGAGCCGCCGGGCCGGGGCGGTGCTGGGTCGCCGCCTGCTCATCCCGGCGGGGGTGGCCGGCCTGATCGCGGTGCTGGCGGGACCCGCGGCGTACGCGGCCACGCCGCTGTCGGCCGCCATCAGCGGGAACAACCCGGTGGCAGGACCGACCGCGGGTGGCGGGTTCGCGGGTCCCGGCGGCCGGGTCGGCGGCCGCGGGGGGTTCCCCGGCTTTGGTGGCGGCACGCGCGCCGATTATCCGGGCGGCGAGGCCGGATCCGGCTTCGGGCGGCCGGGCTCCGGAGCCTCCGGGCAGGGCGCCGGCGGGCAGGGCGCCGGCGGGCAGGGCGGGGCTTTCAGTGACGGGGCCTTCGGGGATGGCGGTTACCGGGACGGGAGCCCAGGCGGGGGCGGGGGCGGG
>Ga0070762_10000624_pt1 | contig 15344 bp, 12 predicted proteins | sample HubBroMetageREF2_FD_66726 | JGI IMG/M metagenome (GOLD analysis project Ga0070762, IMG submission 66726) | Reference soil microbial communities from the Hubbard Brook experimental Forest, New Hampshire, USA - Hubbard Brook CCASE Soil... | ecosystem: Environmental > Terrestrial > Soil >...
GATGTGCAGCGTCGTCGCGAGCTGATTCGCGACCCGCTGGACCAGGGCGAGCTGCTTGAGTCCATAGGTCGCCCGCTTGTGATGCTCGACCTCGAACAGCCCGACGTTTCGGTCACCGAAGCGCAGCGGCGCCACCACAGCGCTGCGGGCTTCGGGGCGCGGCGAATCGATGCGGCGATCGCGCAGGGCGTCGATCACGATCACGGGCCGGCCCGACTCGAGCGCCAGCTTCCGCAGCAGTGCGTGGTTGTCGCCCAGCGCCCTGGCATCCAGCGCCGTGCCCTCCGCCGTCGGCCGCCGGCCATCCTCGGTGGTATCGCTCGAGCGATAGACGAGGCGCAGCTCCTCATGGTGCATCTGCCAGATGCGGAAGTCCGTCCAATCCACGAGCCGGTGCGCCAGACGCTCGATCAGGGCACATGCCTCGACGAGTGAGACATCAGCCGTGACCACGTCCTCCATGGCGTGGATGATGTTCTGCTCCTCGGCGGCGATCGACTCTTCGAGGATCCGCTTGAGGACGTAGCCTGCGGCGAAGATGATGAGCAGGATCGGCCACGCACCCCATCCGTACGTCGCGATCGCGATCGTGGCCGCGCAGGCCGCCGCCGTAGCGGCTCCCGACGTGACGAGCTCGTAGCGCAGGATGAGCGCACGCTCGTCAGGCATGAGCTTGTCGCGGACGAGGAGGCTGAAGTAGAGCAGCGCCCGGCTCAGCGTGAAATACGCCACCACGAAGACAGCCACCGCGAAGGCCGCGTCCGCCCCCAGCTCCGTGGTTCCGCTGAAATGCATCGCCCCCGCAAAGAGCCCGTAGGCCGCGGCGATCGCGATGGTCTCGCGTCCGGAGTTGATCCAGGCAAACTCCGTCGTCTTCCGCAGCACGAACACATCGGCGATGAACACGCCCAGATAGAGGGCGGCAAACGTGAGGGGGGCGCCGCAGACGAGCGCGCCAGTGAGCGAGACCGCGCCCACCAGGTTAAGCGCGGAGTACTTCGTCAGGGGGATCTGCGCCGAGCGCAGGGCGACGGTCGCCAGGCCGAGGACGAGCAGTGACGCGGGCTCGGTGACCCACCGGTGGTCCGCGACGAGCGCAGCGATGAGGACGATCGATCCGACGACGCCGAGGGCGCGCGTATACCGGTGGAGGAGATTACTCACGGACGAGATCCTCCGGCGCGCTGGTGCGCCCGATCACTGGATCCCATCGAGTCCGCGCCGAATGCCGGCCGTAAACGCGACGGCTTCGTCGACGCTGCGTCCTGCCGCGTCGACCAGCGCACTGCCGACGACCACGCCGTCGGCCACTCGCCCCACGGACGCCGCGTGCTCTGGCCGTGCGATGCCGAATCCCACACAGATGGGCAGCGTCGTCGCCGCCCGGAGGCGGGCAACCGTCGCCGGCAACTCGGGAGGCAGCTCGGCGCGAGCGCCGGTGACGCCGAGGCGGCTGATCAGATACACGAACCCACTCCCGTGGCGCGCGATCTCCGACATCCGGGCCGCCGGCGTCGTCGGGGCGACGAGACGAATGAAGGCCAGGTGGCTGTCGCCAAACCACGCCTCCCGCGGCGGATCGGCACCCACGGGGAGGTCGGTGACGAGCACACCGCTCGCGCCCGCGTCCGCGGCGCGCCGGAGCGCATCGGGACCCGCCGCAAGGAGCGGATTGAGATAGCTGAACACGATGACCGGGACATCGACGGCAGCGCGCGCGATGAGGGCGAGTGCGCGGTCGAAGGTCATGCCCTGGGCGAGCGCCTGCTGCGAACTCGCCTGGATGACCGGGCCATCGGCCAGCGGGTCGGAGAACGGGATCCCGACCTCGATGAGATCGGCCCCCGCCCCGGCGACGCCCCGCAGCAGCTCGACGCTGCGCGCTTCATCGGGATGGCCGGCGGTCAGGTAGCACACCAGCGCGCGGCGGTTGCGGGCGCGCAGATCGGCGAAGCGTTGGGTAATCGGATTCAGCATCATACGAACATCATACGAAGTAATCCGCGACGCGAATACCGTAGCGGGCGGCATCGGCCGTCTTGATGATCGTCCGAGCCCATACGCCGCCTTCGAGCTGCGTCGCCAGGTCCACCAGCTCTCCCGGAAACAGCACGTTGCCCTGCGCATCCGAGACCACCCGCACGATCGGGCGCGAGATGAGGTCGGGGTTGGGATTCGTGGCGTGCACGATCCCCAGCTCGAACGTGTCGAGGACGACGACCGTGCCGACGGGGTAGAGACCGAGGAGGTTCATGAACGCCTTGACCACGACCGGATCCATGCCGCGTTTCGGATTGTCGCGCATCTCCTGGATGACGGCGGCGGGCGACATCGGTTCACCCTGATAGGCGCGGTGCGTCGTCGCCGCGTCGAAGCCGTCGGCGACCGCGACGATCTTGCTGAAGATGCTCAGATCGCGCGGGCGCACCGGACGCGGATAACCCGTCATGTCGTGCTTCATGTGATGCTCGTACGCCACGACCATCGAGCGGTACGGCAGATCCGTCGCCCCCCGCATCTGGAAGAGCGACAGGACCCCCAGCCACGGGTGGTTGGAGATCGCGCGCCAATCGGCCTCGGAGAGCTGTTCCGCCTTGTTGAGCACATGGAGCGGGACGCGCGCCTTGCCGATGTCGTGAAAGAGCGCGGCGAGCCCGAGATCGTAGAGCTGGAGCTTGCTGAGTCCCAGGCGGCGCCCGAGGGCGACCGCGAAGATGCAGACGTTCACGCTGTGCGTGAACGTGTACTCGTCGTAGTCCCGCAGGGTGGTCAGCCCAAACAGCGAGGTTTCCTCGTTGAGGATCTGGTCCACGATCGCCTGCACCACGCGCTTGATCTTCTTGATGTTGGGCGCGCGCCCCATACGGACCGAGTGGATCACTTCCTTGGACACCGACACCGATTGCGCGTACGTGCGCTTCGCCGCTTCCTTGGTCTGCTGGCGTTCGCCGAGGCCGTCCGCAGCGCCGCCCAGGTTGGGGGGCGCCAGCTCGAACGCCGAGACGTTGGCCATTGTGAGCTTGGCGGTGATCTGCTGGAAGCGCTGCTCGGGGTCGTCGTCGCCGGGTGCCTGCACCAGGGACAGGAAGACCAGCCAGTCGCGGGGCCCGACCGTCTCCGCCACCCGCAGCGATCCGATCCCGGCGCTGCGGAACATCGTCAGGAGCTGGCTGAAGCTCGCATAGTTATCGAGATCGAGACGGAGCCGGGTCGCGTTGATGAAGATGAACTCACCACCCGTCCGAAACTCGAGATCGTGCTCCTGCTGCAGCAGGCCCTGCGTGATGCTGGTGAGGTCCTCGAGCGCTTTGACCACCGCGTCGTTCTCGACGGGATACAGCTTGATCGCGCGCAGCGCGCCGTAGAACGACAGAATGAATGCGCGTCCGCGACGCCGGACCGCGGCGTCGGAGCCGGCCTCGTTGCGGTGGGGATTCGTGACCTCGCGAATGCGGCGCGGGCCAGTCGCACCTTCTCGCGCTGGCGGGCCGGACTGCGGGGAGCCGGCGGCGCCCGCGGGGGTCGCGGGCTCGGCGCGGGGACCACTCGTGCGCGTCGCGTTGGCCCGGGCCGGGGGCGCGCTCATGGGACGCCCCCACGGAGCGCCTTGTTGACGGCGTTTCGCACCACCACATCCTTCTCGTCCGTCGCCTTCCGCAAGCTCGCGATGGCCTTGTCCGTCCCGACGCGGCCGAGTGCCATGGCCGCGCAGGCCCGGGCTTCCGCGTCTTCGCGGCGGCGCAGGAAGCCGCGGGCGTGGAGAATGCCGTCGAGCAGCGAAATGCCGGCGTCGCCGCACATGGAGCCATACGCCTCGAACATCGCCATCTTCTCAGTCAGGTCCGCGTCGCGCAGCGCCTTGCTCTTGACGACCGCTTCGACACGCGGGAGCGCGGGTCGGTAGGCCCGTGTCGCCAGCGCCCGTGCGGCCGCGACGCGGACGTCGCGATCCGCGTCATCGATCGCCCGCTCGAACCCCTGCAGGGCACCGGCCGATCCGATTTCCGCCAACGCCTGGACGATGGCCAGGCGGATCGCCGGGTCGGGGTCGGTCAGCCGGCGCACCAGTGGCGTCACGGCGGCGGTGCTGCGGAGCGCGCCCGCACGCCGAATCGCTTCCGCGGCGACGGCCGCATCGGTGCTCCCGATGAGCCGCACCAGTTCCGCCGTGTTGGTCGCGGTGAGGCGAGTGGCCGCGGACTGGAGTAGCGTGCGCACCTGCGCGTCCTGAATGCGCGGCAGCCATGCAAACAGCGTCTCGAGCGCGCGCGGGCGAAGCTGGTCGAAGAGCGCGGTGAGATCTTCTTGCGGTGGGAGTGACCGGGCCTGATCGAGGGACTCGAGGAGTTGCGAGAGGGCCTCCGTCTGGCTGAGCCGGTCGGGTACGGCGGCGAGGCGGTCACGCTGCTCCGGTGCGAGCCCCTTGGTGCGGGCGGCGGCGACTTGCGATTCCTGCAGGAGATACGCGACCGCGCGCAACTCACCCGCCGACAGGAAGTGCAGGATGAGCGAGTCGAAGATGCCGACGATCTCGTCGCGCACCGGCGCGTCGGCCTGGACCTCGAAAATGTCGAGGAGGATGGCCAGCACATTCTGACGGAGGTCGCTTGCGTACTCCTTCTCGACCAGCTCGCGGAGATAGGCGACCTCGGTGTCATCGAGGAAATACAGCGTCGTGTCGAAGTTCTCGAGATTGACCAGTCCGGGCCGGGACTCGAGGAGCGTCTCTTCGGGGCGGCTCGGATCATCCGGCCGCGGCGGCTCGATCGCGTGTGCCTCGAACTTTGGCGTGAGGTCGCCCGCGCCCAGCGCACCGTCCTCCGCCAGCTCGACGTACTTGTAGCGCAGGTACAGCAGGTCATGCTCCCAGAGCATGACGAGCAGGTCATCTTCGTCCGGCGAGTTGCGGCGGACGCGCTGCACGATGTCGAGGAACGTGACCAGGTCGTCCTGCTCGAAGCCTTTCTGGAACTGCAACTCGCGGACGCCGTCCTTGTAGAACACCCACGGGAGGCTGTCGGAGGTCTTGCTCGTCTCGCGCAGCACGACGGCGCCTTCCCACACGAAGTCGGACTCCGTCACCACCAGCCGGAACTCTTCGGTCTGCTCCCACACCGGTCCGAACGCGGCGCGCAGCATCTCCAGCGCGCGCAGGTACGTGGGATTGTTGTGCATGTACAGCTGGTGCGCGCGCACGCCCTTCACGAGGATCTTGAGGAGCTCCTCGATCGGACCCGTGGGGAACGGCGTCTCGACGGCCGGCGTTTCCGCCGAAGGACGGGGCGCTCCTCCGCTGACCCGGTGGGGGGGGAGGGCGACGCCTGCCGTCACGCGTCCGCGATGCCGAGGGCGCTCACTTGCGCCACGTCCTTGTCGCCGCGTCCGCTGATGCACACGAGCACCGCATCGTCGGCGCTCCACCGGCCCGCCTGGCTGTCGACCCACGCGATTGCGTGCGCCGTCTCGAGTGCGGGGACGATTCCCTCGGCACGGCTCAGCAACTGGAAGCCCGCCAACGCATCGGCGTCCGAGACCGCCACGTAGGTGGCGCGCCCGGAATCCTTGAGACTCGAGTGCTCGGGACCCACGCCGGGGTAGTCGAGGCCCGCCGAGATCGAATGCGCGGGGTGCACCTGTCCGGCGGCATCCTGGAGGAGGTAGCTGTACGCGCCGTGCAGGACGCCAGGCGTGCCCCGGGCCAGAGACGCCGAATGCCGGCCGCTGTCGAGGCCTTCGCCCGCGGCCTCGACGCCGACGAGCTCCACATCCGGATCATCCACGAACCCCGCGAAGATGCCCATCGCGTTGGACCCGCCGCCGACACACGCCACAACGGTGCGCGGCAGGCGTCCCGCCCGCTCGAGCATCTGTGCGCGCGCCTCACGACCAATGACCGATTGAAATTCCTTCACCATGCGTGGATAGGGAGCCGGACCCACGACCGACCCGATGATGTAGTGGCTGGAATTGACCGTCGTGACCCAGTCGCGGATGGCTTCCGTAGTGGCGTCCTTGAGCGTCCGGGTACCGCTCAGGACCGGCACCACTTTGGCCCCCATCAACCGCATGCGAAACACGTTCAACTCCTGGCGGCGCATGTCTTCCGCGCCCATGTACACGACGCATTCCAGCCCGAATCGGGCACAAATCGTGGCCGTCGCCACACCGTGCTGGCCGGCCCCCGTTTCGGCGATGATCCGGCGCTTTCCCATCCGCCGGGCCAGGAGGGCCTGGCCGATCGTGTTGTTGATCTTGTGGGCCCCGGTGTGATTGAGGTCCTCCCGCTTGAGATAGACGGGGACGCCGACCCGGGCCGAGAAGTGGGGCGCGGTACTGAGGGGTGACGGCCGGCCCACGTAATTCCGGAGCAGGTCGTCGAATTCGGCCGTGAAGGCCGGGTCGCCCAGGGCAGCGTCCAGGGCCGCATCCAGCTCGTCCAGGGCGGGGATGAGGGTCTCGGGGACGTACCGGCCGCCAAAAATGCCGAAGCGATCGTGTTGGGCGAGGGAGGTCATGGGATAGGAGAGGACGGAGAAGACGCGATGACCGACGCGGTGCGCACCGCATCGGCGAACGCGCGCATGCGATCGTGATCCTTGATGCCCGGCGCGCGCTCCACGCCGGACGACACATCGACGACATCGGGCTGCAGCGCCGCGATGGCGGCGGCGACGTTGCCGGGGGTGAGGCCGCCGGCGAGGATCAGGCGGGCGCCCGGTCCGGCATCTCGCCGTGCCGCGCGCACGCTGGCTGCCATGGCCGTCCAGGGGAGCGTGGTGCCGGTGCCACCGAGCATGCCCGGCACGTGTGCGTCGAGGAGGAGCGCATCGGCGGCCGCCCACAGCGCCGTCACGCCGGACGGCAATCGTCCGCCGTCGCAGCGGACGACCGCCCAGACTTCGCGGGCAGGTTGCATCGCCCGCAGTCGCGCCCGGAGCACAGCGATCGCCGCTGGCGACGCCTCGCCATGGACCTGCGCGGCATCGAGGGGCACTCGATCCGCCACCTCTTCGATCCCGGGCGATGCCGGCTCGCGGGGTCCCGTGTCCGGCGCGAACACGCCCACGCGGCGCGGCGCGCGGGGGCCGGACAGCACCGCGAACAGACTGGCCGCTTCGGAGGGGGTGCGGCGGCGAGGGCCGGCGGCGAACACACACCCGACGTAGGCAGCCCCCAACTCCGCGGCGGCGAGGACGTCCTCGGCGCGGGTCATCCCGCAAAACTTGATAGCCGTCACGATATCGGTCACGCGCGCCGTCACCCCGCGGCGCGGTGCCCGCGGGCGACACCGGCCAGCGCCCGCACCGCCGCGGCGCCATCGGATGCCAGCGACAGCGCCGATCCGACGAGAATGGCGTCGGCACCGATCGCCGCCGCCGCTTCCGCATCACGGCGCGTCGTCACGCCGCTCTCGGCGACGGCGACGATGCCCGAGGGAATCAGCGGGATGACGCGCGCGGCCGTACCCGGGTCGACCTCCAGCGTCTCGAGGTTCCGGTTGTTGACGCCAATGACGCGCGCCCCGGCAGCCAGTGCGTGGTCGAGCTCCCGCTCGTCGCGGATCTCGACCAGCGGCTCGATGCCGGCGCCGCGGGCGGCTGCGACGAGCGCGATGAGCTGGCGTGGGCTCAGCGCCCGGGCGATCAGCAACGCGGCGGATGCGCCGAGCGCGCGGGCTTCGAACAGCTGGAGCGGGTCGACGATGAAGTCCTTCCGCAGGACGGGAACCGGCACGGTCCCGGAGACCTCACGCAGATCATCCAGGCTGCCGCCGAAGCGCTCGGGCTCCGTCAGCACGGAGATCGCCGCGGCGCCGCCGGCGACGTATTGGGCCGCGCGCTCCGACGCGTGCAGATCGGGCGCGAGCGGTCCCTTGGACGGCGAGCGGCGCTTGATCTCGGCAATGATGGCGAGGGTTCGCTCGGGAGTAGTTGATCCGGATGCGACGGTGCCCGTCCGGGCGGCCAGCGCCGCGGCGAACTCCGGAGGCGCCGGCGCGAGCCGCGCGCTACGCTCGATCGCGGCACGCCGCGGATGGAGTGCCTCGACCCGGAGGACCGCGGCGGCGACGAGCGATCCCAGTGTGCCCGACGGGGGAGACCACGCGCTGGAGACTTGCACTTCGGGGCTTGTTCGGCTAACGTGGGCTTCGGATATTGTTCGGGCAACCGGCCGCCGAGCTAACGCAGTACCGAGGTCAGCCATGGCGCTTACAAAACGGCAGCGTGAGATCCTCAATTTTCTCGAGACGTACTCCGAGTCCTGCGGGTACGCGCCGAGCTTCGAAGAGATCGCTGCGCAATTCAACTATAACTCGCTCGCGACGGTCCACGAGCACCTGAGCAATCTGGAACGCAAGGGCTACATCCGTCGCAACTACAACGAGAGCCGCGCGATCGAGATCCTTCCGTCCGACGCTTACCCCCGGGCGGTCGAGCTCCCACTTCTGGGTCTGGTGGCTGCGGGAGCCCCGATCGAGGCGGTCGAGTCCAACGAGACGATTGCGGTCCCAGAGAGCTATGTCCGTCGGGGCGGCGGCCACTACGTGCTCCGGGTGCGCGGAAACTCGATGATCGACGAACAGATCCGGGATGGGGATTTCGTCGTCGTGCATGAGCGCAAAGCCGCGGACAATGGCGAGATGGTCATTGCCCTCCTCAATGGCGCCGGTGCGACCGTCAAGAAGCTCTATCGTGAGCGGGACGGGCGAATCCGGCTGCAGCCCGCCAATGACACTGTCGCGCCGATCTACGTCCACGAGCGGGACGTGGCGATTCAGGGGATCGTCGTGGGAGTGCTACGCCGCTACTGAGCGGCTGAGGAGCTACTGACGGGCCTCGCGTGCGCGGCGTACGCCGCGCGCATGCGATCGAGTGCGGCCAGTCCAAGACCGCGGTCCAACGCATCGATGGCGATCGTGACCGCCGCCGGAAATGCCGGCGCCCGTCCTGACACGTAGATGGCGGCCGCTGCATTGAGCGCGACGGCGCAACGGGCACCCGCGGGGCCCTGCCCCGACAGGATCGTTGTCGCGATGCCGGCGTTCATCGCCGGGTCGCCACACTCGAGGTGGCCGGGTGCTCCGCCGTCGAGGCCGAACTCATGGGGCTCGATGGTCCAATACCGCTCGCCATCCGGCCGGACCTCCACGACTCGCGTCGGACCGAGTGGAGAGATCTCGTCGAGACCCGGCGTCCCGTGCACCACGAGTGCGTGCGTGGACTCGAGAGCGCGCAACGCCCCGGCGACCAGCGCGAGCCGCTGAGGATCGGACACCCCGATGACCTGGCGCCGGACTCCGGCGGGGTTGGCCAGGGGGCCGACGAGGTTCATCAGAGTCGGAACGCCCAACTCGCGCCGGACCGGCGAGACGTATCGCATCGCGGGGTGCATCGCAGGTGCGAACATGAACACGATACCCGCGTCCGCGAGCACGCGCGCCATGACGGGGACTGGTGCGTCGAGCGGAATCCCGAGCGCTTCGAGCAGATCCGCACTGCCGCAGCGCGAGGTGTAGGAGCGGTTGCCGTGTTTGGCGACGCGCACGCCGGCGCCGGCGGCCACGAAGGCGGCGACGGTCGAGATGTTGAACGTGGTGACCACGCCTCCGCCAGTCCCGCAGGTGTCCACGAGTTCGTCAGGGCGGTCCGCCGGCAGTGGCACCATCGCGCGGCGCAGCGCCCGCACCGCACCCGTGAGCTCCGACGACGTTTCACCGCGGGCGCGCATCCCCATGAGCAACGCGCCGATCTGGGCGGGCGTGGCCGCGCCCGACATCACGGCATCGAACGCCTCGCCGGCGAGCCATTCCGCGAGGGGTTCGCCATCGGCGATGGTGCGGAGCGCGCCGGAGAGGCCGCTGCCGAGCGGCACGCCCGGCGGGGGCGCCGTCACGCGACGTGCAACATGCGCATCAAGCGATCCGCCAAGCGCGCATGGAGTACGACCAGCGCGATGACGAGGGCCAGTAACCGCACCCGCTCGACATCCTCCTCGATGAACACACCGCGTTGCGCCCGATTGGTGAGATTCACGACGCCGACCAGTTCATTGTGGTAGATCAGCGGAAAGCTGATGAACGATCCCGTCGTAAAATACTGATCCTGCAGCAGCGGATGCGACGGGGCCTCGGCCACGTCCTGCACCAGCAGCGGCTCGCGCGTCGCCGCGACGCGCCCGGACACCCCCTCCCCGATCGCGATCCGGGAGCCCTCGACGATGTGCGGCGCCAGGCCGCGGGCCGCGGCCAGATACAGATAGCCCGGCTCCGGCGCCCGCAACATCAGCGAGCAGCGCTGTGCCTGCATGTCGTCGCCGACCAGCGCCAGCAGGCCATCGACCAGCTTGCGTGGATCGTTGGCCCGGTTGTCGAGTGTCAGCACTTTGTCGATCAGGTACAGCGTGCGCGTCTTCTGGCGAAGCATCTCGCTGCGCCGGTGCAATTCCACGTGCGACTGCTGCAGCTGCCCCACCGCGGCCGTGACCTGCTGCTCGACCGCGTCGGCCCGGCGCATCGCCCGCCGCGCATCCTCACTCGCCCGCGCGGCTTCGCGCTCGAGAGCCACGATCTGGGCGGGATCGGGGGCTCCGGGTGTCGCGCGACCCGCGCGCGCCTCGCCCCGCGCCGCCACCAACTGGCGCTCGAGCCCCGCGAGCTTCTTGACGTATTCACCGTGCACCCGCTGGGTAACGTCCTCGAGCGTCCGGACGGCCTCGTCTCGCGCGTCGCGCTCGGCGAAGCGGATGAACCCCAGCTCGAACAACGCGATCGCGGGCGCGAAGCGCTCCGCCGCGCGCGTGCCGAAGATCTTCTTCGGCTCATAGAGCGCCACGATCGCCGCGAGGTGCCCGTCGAAGAGCACGCCCCGCAGCGCCAGCTGGCCATCCGGCATTGCGGCGAGTCCAAACAGTCGCGCGTACTCGGCAGACTGGTCGGCCAGATCCACGAACTGGCCGCCGTTCGACACCGCCTGCCGGATCGGCCCGGGCAGGTGATCGAATGTGGTCTCAACAGGCGTGCAGTTGACGCGGCCGCCGGCCGGCGTCAGCCGGTCGACGAGCATCTCGCGACGGCCGTCGTAGCGAAGCAGCGCCAACGACGCGGACCGGTCGACTTCCGCGAGACCTTCACCCAACGCCACGAGGCCCGCGTCCAGATCAGGGGCCGTGGCGAGGGCGTGGGCGAGAGAACCGAGTGTCCGAGGTGGCATGCCGGGATGTGCGGCGCGCGTGGTGCGCCGAGTCGGGGATCAGTCGAAGTCGTACGGCTCCGCGCGTGTCCGTTATGGTGTAGACGATAATGGTGGCCCCTGGTAAGTTGACGGTGATGCCGGACCGCACGGTTCAGCTCGTCCTCCACTATGACGGGGCCCAATTCGCGGGATGGCAGCGCCAGCCGGTTGTCCGAACCGTCCAAGGGGTCATTGAGGAGACGCTGAGCCGCCTCTGTAATACGCATACCCGCGCCACCGGCGCTGGCCGGACGGATGCCGGCGTCCACGCGCGTGGCCAGGCGGTCAGCGCGACGGTCCCGGAGGCGTGGACGGCGGAGAAGCTGCGGCGCGCACTGAACGCGCTGCTTCCGGGCGATGTCTGGGCCGCCGCCGCGTACGACATGGAGCCCTCATTCCATGCCCGGTACAGCGCGCTCGCCCGCCGGTACAGTTATCGCGTGGGAACGGACGCGGAAGCGGAATCGCCGTTCCGGGCGCGTTGGGAGTGGGCGGTCAGGCACCCCCTCGAGCGCGAGTCGCTGGATCGGTCCGCAGAGGCGATCATCGGCGATCACTGCTTCCGTGCCTACGCCGTCCGCGGAACGGCGCCGGAGACCGACGATCACCGATGCATCGTGCACAGCGCCCGCTGGCGAGACCGCCCCGGCGGATTGACCTTCGAGATCGAGGCCAACCGGTTCCTGCACCACATGGTGCGCTTCGTCGTGGGGACGATGGTCGCGGCAGCGTCGGGGGTGCGTGCGCGGACGGCCGTCGAGGACCTGCTGGTGGCGCCCGATAACGCGGGGGTGTCGCCGCCCGCCCCCCCACACGCGTTGTGCCTCGAGCATGTAGAATACCCGCGCGGGCTGTACCGGCAGATCGCGTGAGCCGCCCGCACGCGGCCACGAGCCGCCACCAGCACAGACACCATCACAGGCACCATCACAGGCACCATCACAGGCGGACCCGATGAAGATTTTCGTCTCGACGGCGTCGGTGGGGGATGTGCAATGGGCGACGGACAGCGGCCTCGCGGAGGGCGTGATAACCTCGCCCGGCGCCCTGCGTGACGTCGCCGGGGATGGCGAGGAGCGGGGATTGCTCGCCGACATCTGCCGGGCAACGACCGGGCCGGTGTGTGCAACCGTCGGCGCGGTGACCGCCGCCGACATCTACCGCGACGCGAGAGAGCTGGCCAGGATCTCGGATCAGATTCTGGTGCAGATCCCGCTCCTCGAAGAGGCGGTCGGCGCCATGCGTCGTCTGCGGGCGGACGGCGTGCGCGTCGTGGCGACCCTTGTCTTCACCGCCGCCCAGGCGGTGCTGGCCGCCAAGGCCGGCGCGTTCATGGTCGGTATCGCGCTCGACCAGCTCGATGCGTTCGGCCAGGATGCCCCCGACGTCGTCCGGTCTGTGTCGGCGCTCTTCGCCGCGCAGGGCATGGAATGCGACGTGCTCGCGGCGCTGCCGCAGCATGCGGTGCAGTTCGCGCGGTGCGCGGAAGCAGGCGCCGATGTGATGGCGGTCGCGCCAGAGGTGTTGAAGGCCCTGCTGCTGCACCCGTTGACCGATCGCGGCCTGGACCAGTTCCTGCGCGACCTGAGCGTGCACCATCGGCCCCGCGCCACGGTCTGAACAGGATGCGGATCGACATGACCACGCCGATACTGGCGCTCGCGTGCGCCGGCCTGACGGCGTGCGGACCCGGAGGCGCGATCTCGGCCGATGCCGCGGCACAGACCGTGGCCGCGCATACCGATCGGCCGCCGCAGGACACGGCACCTCGGGCACCCGTCTCCGGACGCGCGGGACTGGCGGCGCGACGGACGCCTATCACCGAGGCGGTAGCTCGCGTGTCGCCCGCCGTGGTCACCGTGCAGACGGAAGCGACCGCACAAGCGACCAACCCCTTCGACGCGTTCTTTGGCGGACGATCGGATCGCACCACGCAGGGACTCGGCTCGGGATTCATCATCCGCCCCGATGGTGTGATCGTCACCAATGCGCACGTGGTCAGTGGCGCGACGGCGGTCAGGGTGGCGCTCCGCGACGGCACGACCTACCCGGCGAAAGTCGTCGGCGTCGATGAGACCAACGATCTGGCTGTGCTGCGGATCGACGCGCAGCATCTCCCGGTCGCGCCACTCGGCACATCCGACGACCTGATCATCGGTGAGTGGGCCATCGCGATCGGCAATCCATATGGATTCTTCCTGGGCAACACCGAGCCAAGCGTGACGGCAGGCGTGATCAGCGGCACTGGCCGGAATCTCGTGGGCCAGGTCGAGGGAGGCGGCGTCTACGTGGACATGATTCAGACGGATGCCTCGATCAATCCGGGGAACTCCGGCGGTCCTCTCGTCAACGCGCTGGGTGAAGTCGTCGGGGTCAATAGCTCGATTTACACGCCGACCGGCGGCTCGGTCGGCCTGGGATTCGCTATTCCCATCAACCGGGTCCGGCGCGTCACGGAGGACTTGCTGGCGCACGGGGCGGTGCGGCGTCCGTGGATCGGCGTGCAACTGCGGCTTCCCGATGCGGCCAACGCGCGTACCATGCTGACCGGCGGCGTCACGGTCCGGTCGGTGGCGCCCGGTTCGCCCGCGGATCGCGCGGGCCTCAAACCCGGCGACGTGATTGTCCGCTCCCGGGGGCGGGAGCTGCACAACCCGTATGACTGGGAAGCCGAACTGCTCGATCTGCGCGTCGGGGATTCCGTCCCGCTCACCATCAAGCGCAACGGACAGGACATTACGGCGACCGTGACGGTGGCTGACCTGCCGGAAGTGAACGCGCCCAAGGTCGCGGTCCTCAAGGAGCTGCAGCTCGTGACGCTGACGCCGGCGATCCGGTCCGAGCGCAACGTCCGGAGCAATCACGGTGCGGTGATCTACAGCGTGACGCCCCGCGTGTCGGACGAGCTGGGCATCCGGGCCGGCGACGTGATCGTGCAGGTCAACCGGACACCGATCGAATCCGCCGACCGGGCTGCCGAAGCGCTAAATTATTATGGCGGGCGCGGTCCCATCCGCATGTACTTCGAGCACAACGGCCAGGTCTACACGACGGACTTCAGCATACAATGAGCGCGCCTTCTCACGGCGCGGCACCGGCGGAGCGTCACGCGCGCTACACGTCTCCGCTGGCTGAACGCTACGCGTCGCCGGAGATGACGGCGCTGTGGTCGCCCCAGACGCGGCATGGGCTCTGGCGGCGGGTGTGGCTCGCGCTCGCCGAAGCCGAGCGTGCCCTGGGCGCCGACGTGCCGCAATCCGCGATCGATGACATGCGGGCCCACCTGGACGACATCGATTTCCAGGCCGTCGCCGCGTACGAGCAGCGTTTCCGCCACGACGTGATGGCGCACGTGCACGCGTTTGCCGACGCGGCACCGGCGGCCCGCCGCGTGATTCATCTGGGCGCCACGAGCGCCGACATCACGGACAACGCGGACCTGATCCAGCTCCGTTCCGGGCTCGCGATCCTTCGCCGTCAGATCATGCAGGTCTTGCGGCCGCTCGCGGCGTTCGCCCGGCAATGGCGCGCGGAGCCGACGCTCGGCTACACGCATCTGCAGCCGGCGCAGTTGACGACCGTGGGCAAGCGCGCGACGCTCTGGATGCAGGATCTCGTCCTCGATCTCGCCGATCTCGACCACTGCGTGGCCACGTTGCCGTTCCGCGGCATCAAGGGCACAACCGGCACGCAGGGCAGTTATCTCGAGTTGTTTCACGGCGATCACGACAAAGTCCGCGAGCTGGATGTCCGGGTCACCCACGCGTTCGGGTTCGGCGCCCCGCTGGCGGTCACCGGACAGACGTATTCCCGGAAACTCGATGCGCGCGTGCTCGCGGTCGTGGCGGGGATCACCGCGAGTGCCGCGAAGTTCAGCGGCGACATTCGCCTCCTGCAGGCTTTCGGCGAGATCGATGAACCATTCGAGGCCGAGCAGGTCGGGTCGTCGGCGATGGCCTATAAGCGGAACCCGATGCGCTCCGAACGCATCGCCGGGCTCGCGCGATTCGCGCAGTCCCTCGAAGCCAACGCCAACCAAACCCACAGTGTGCAGTATTTCGAGCGGACTCTGGATGACAGCGCCAATCGCCGCCTGGTGCTCCCGGAGAGTTT
>Ga0070762_10000625_pt1 | contig 15330 bp, 14 predicted proteins | sample HubBroMetageREF2_FD_66726 | JGI IMG/M metagenome (GOLD analysis project Ga0070762, IMG submission 66726) | Reference soil microbial communities from the Hubbard Brook experimental Forest, New Hampshire, USA - Hubbard Brook CCASE Soil... | ecosystem: Environmental > Terrestrial > Soil >...
TAACGCACAGCAGCACAACGCAATGGAGCTGCCATCCAATTCGGAACCGGGAAGTCACCGCCTCGCCGCGCATTTCGGGATCGCTCGGCCAGGGCAGGGAACTTCCCCGCAAGTATCGGTTCGCTGGACCTGCGAGTTATGCGGGGACAGGGAGGCGAGGCCCGGCCTGTAGCAGCGAGGGGCGATTTCTGCGCGCCCGCGGCCGGTAGCATCCTCCGGCCCGGGCTTTTTTTTTGCCCGCGTTGCAGTTGAATTTGTAGCGGCGGTCTTCCGACCGCCAGCCTTTGAACTCCGGTCCTGATTTTGCCGTACCACGAAGGAGCACCCATGTTGCACGCCACAGAAATCATCGGCGCCGAGACCTACGATTCCCTCGGCAACTACGTCGGCCGCGTAAAGGAGATGTTCGTCGAGCCTGCCGACCAGCCCAACCGCGTCGCGCACCTGCTCCTCAGCCGCGGCCAATATCGCGCGCTCGTGGCCCGTTACGACCAGATCGCTTCCGTCGCCCCGGGCCGCATCACCCTAACCACCGACGAGTCCGCCCTAACCCTCTATCACCCCAACGAAGCCTGGCTAGCCGTAGGCAAAGATCTCCTCGACCAGCAAATCATCGACACCAACGGCCGAAAAGTAGTCCGCGTAAACGATATCGACCTCTCCGACCAGCGCACAAACGGCAACACCGAGCTTCGCATCACCCAAGTAGACGTCGGCCTCCCCGGCGCGGTCCGCCGCCTGCTGCAAGGCATCGTCCCCCCGATGGCGATCCGCCAAATTCAACTAAAACTCCCGCCCCGAAAAATTCTCTGGGAATTCGTCAACCTCGTCGAACCCGATCCCCTCCGTCGCGTCAAACTCCGCCTCTCTAGCCAAAAGCTCGAAGCCCTCCATCCCGCCGACCTAGCCGACATCATGGAAGCTCTATCCCCCGACGAGCGCCAAGGCATCATCGGCTCCCTCGACGAAGAAACCGCCGCCGAAACGATCGCCGAACTCGACAAACGCCTGCAGACGCAAGTCGTCGAAAAACTGGACACCGAACGCGCCGCGGACATCATCGAAGAGATGAGCCCCGACGCCGCCGCGGACATCCTCGCCAACCTCGAACCCGAAACCAAAAACGAAGTCCTCGAGGAAATGGATAATCGCGAAGCGCAGGACGTCGAAAACCTGCTGAGATTCGAACAAAACACCGCCGGCGGCATGATGACCACTGAGATCGTCGTCGTCGACGAAGGAGCCACCCGCGGCGAAGTCGTGGACTACATCCGCTTCCACGAACTCTCCCCCGACCAACTCGACAACGTAATCCTGGTCAACAAAGAAGCCGCGCTAGCTGGCACCGTCCCCATCGCGCGCCTCCTCCTCTCCGATTCCGATCAGCGCATGTCCGAGCTAGCCTTCGAGCCGATGCTTTCCGTCACGCCCGACGCCAACGACAAAAATGTCTTCGAACTTTTCGACAAATACAACCTGCGCAGCCTGACAGTAGTGGACGGTGCCCAGCACCCCATCGGCAACATTACGGTAGACGACGTAGTAAGCCGCATGAGAGGAAAGATCTAGCACCAGGCTGTTGCCGTCGTCTTTGTCGTTGCTTTTGAATTTGTGATTCGCCGTGCAGGGCGAATCATCCTTCGAACCGGCAGCGCCGGTTCGAAGGGTCGCGGCCGCCTGCTTTTTTATTTTAGGCGGGCGTCTTTGACGTTGCCTCTAAATTTGCTTTGCCGTTGCGTAGGCTTTGAATTTGTAGAGGCGCGGCATGCCCTACTCGGCATCGACGTGAAAATGCAAGATTGCTCTTGGAATCCAGTGACCGACCAACTCACCAACTCGGAACCCACCACCGCGACCTGGAAATCCCGCGGCGCCAACATCCTCCGACGCACGCGCATGACCCGCCGACGTCTAGCGCTATTCCTCGCGGTAGTCGGCCCCGGCCTAATTACCTCCAACGTTGACAACGACGCCGGCGGCATCTCCGTCTACACCACCGTCGGCGCACACTTCGGATACACCATGCTTTGGTCGCTCATCCCCATGACGATCGCTCTCTACGTCTCCGAAGAAATGTGCGCACGCATGGGCGTAGTCACCGGCAAAGGCCTCTCCGACCTGATCCGCGAAGAATTCGGCTTCCGCTCCACCTTCTTCGTAATGCTTGCCGCTCTAGCCGTTGATCTTGGAAACACGGTTGCGGAATTTGCCGGCATCGCGGCGTCCATGCAGGTCTTCGGCGTCAGCAAATTTATTTCCGTGCCTCTGGCGGGCATCGCCGTCTGGCTACTGGTAGTGAAAGGAAGTTATCGCCAGGTCGAAAAGATATTCCTGGTCGCTTGCGGGTTTTATCTCGCCTATGTAGCCTCCGCACTTCTGGCAAAACCGGACTGGCTGCTCGCAGCCAAAGAAACCGTTGCGCCCTCGCTGCATTTCACGACCGACTACCTCCTGATGCTCACCGCTCTCGTCGGCACCACCATCGCCCCGTGGCAATTCTTCTATCTCCAAGCGGGCTTCGTGGAAAAACGCGTCGGCCCCAAACAATACAAACACGCCCGCCTCGACGTCCTGGTCGGCAGCATCTCCTGCATGATGATCGTCTTCTTCATCATCGTCTGCTGCGCCGCCACGCTCCATAAAAATGGCATGACCGACATCAACGACGCCGCACAAGCCGCCGCAGCCCTCGTCCCCCTCGCCGGACGCTTCGCCGCCTACCTCTTCGCCTTCGGCCTCCTCAACGCCTCGCTCTTCGCCGCCTCCATCCTTCCACTCTCCACCGCCCACGTAATCTGCGAAGGCCTGGGCTTTGAAGCGGGAATAGACCACAAACTAAAAGAAGCTCCCGCCTTCTACGGTCTCTACACCGGCCTGATCATCGCAGGCGGCGGCTTCATCCTCCTCCCGAACGCCCCGCTCTTCAAAATCCTGGTCCTCTCCCAAGTAGCCAACGGCGTCTGGCTCCCCGTAGTCCTCATCTTCATCCTCCTGCTAATCAATCGCCGCGACCTGATGGGCGAGCACACCAACACCTGGGCATTCAACGTCGTCGCCTGGGCCATGAGCATAATAATGATCATCCTCACCCTAGTCCTCGTCTACGCCGCCATAACCCAGCCAGCCAGCTCCGGCTTAGTCGGCACCCTAATCCATTCCCCATGAAATCGAATTCCGCAGCGCAACTAAATATTAATTGCGCGAGGGTAGGGGCGCTGCTTGCTGCGCCCCAGCTTGCCAAGAATTCGCTACAACGAGCAGGCTTATCCCTATCGCGGAGATCAGAGCGGCCCGCGCAATTTCGCGATTCCAACCGCATTGCGAACAATGGAATTTGTTATCGCGCGTCAGCGATACTTTTACGGCCCGCGCTCCGTAGTCAGGGCAATTCACCTTTGGCATGACGAAAATGTAATACAATTCCGCAACAGTTAGGTAACCTTCATGCTCAACCTTGCACCCACCACCACCCTGTGCTAGCTTTTCACTCCGCGCACCCCCGAGTGAACTCGATTGAAAGCATCCGATCTCTTAAAAGCAAACAACCGCGAAGAAGCCGACCTTCTCGATAATCTTGATCTCAACCGATTGCCCCAGCACCTGGCCGTGATCATGGACGGCAACGGCCGCTGGGCCCAACGCCGCCATCTCCCCCGCATCGCCGGTCACCGCGCCGGAGTAAAAGCCGCCCGCGAAATCATCGAGACCAGCGCGCGCCTGAAACTCCCGTGCCTGACCCTCTACGCCTTCTCCCTGGAAAACTGGCGCCGCCCCCAAGCCGAAGTAGATTTCCTGATGCGCCTCCTGCGCGAATACCTAAAACGCGAACTCCCCTCCATCCACAAAAACAATATCCGCCTCCTGATCATTGGCCGCTCCGAGCAACTCCCCGACGGAGTCCGCAAAGACATCGAAGCTGGCATGCGCCTAACCGCGAAAAACACCGGCATGAAATTAGTAGTAGCCCTGAATTACGGCGGGCGTGCCGAATTAGTTGACGCCTTCAACTCCGTGCTCGACCAAGTCCGCTCAAATGGCATGTCCGCCTTTCGCGCCGACGAACAAACGATCTCCGAGCATCTCTACACCGCCGGCCTCCCCGATCCCGATCTCCTGATCCGCACCAGCGGCGAAATGCGCGTCAGTAATTTCCTCCTCTGGCAAATCGCCTACGCCGAAATGTACGTCACCGAAACTCTCTGGCCCGATTTTTCTCGCGCGCGCCTCCTCGAAGCCCTCACCGATTTCCAAAAACGCGAACGCCGCTACGGTGGTCTGGGCACCGCCCGCGAACGGGGCAGGGAAGCGTCAGCAGCAACAAACAAATCCAACCGCGCTTCAGGCCGGAGCTAGCGCGCGATGCTCCTGCGCCTGGCCACAGCCGCGGTCCTGATTCCGATTGTTGTCGCCTTAGTCTGGTGGGCGCCCGCCATCATCCTCGCAGGCATCGCAGCCGTAGTAGCAACCCTTGCGCTAGTAGAATTCCTGAATCTCGGCGATCGCATCGGCCTGCGCGGTTTCAAACTTTGGACCTACTTCTGCACAGTCCTGATTTTCTACGCGCAATTTTCGCTCGGCCGCATCGAAACGCGCACTCTCGCAGGTGGCCTCTCGATGGTCCGCGACGCCGCCGGCGGCACGCTCTCCATCGACGCTGCCCTGCTAATTTTCCTGTTCGGCTCCGTAGTCCTAGGCTTGCTCACGAAGCGCCCGTTGCACGACGTCCTCCCCGCCATCGCCATCGGTTCCGCCGCGTTACTTTTCATCGTGCTCCCCTTCAGCTACATCGTCCGTCTTGACGAACTCGAACCCGTCGGCCGCCAACTGGTCCTCTTCACCCTCGTCCTAGTCTGGGCCGGAGACATGCTCGCCTATTTCGTTGGCAAATCCCTAGGCCGTGTCCCCATGGCCCCCGCGCTAAGCCCCAAAAAAACCTGGGAAGGCGCCCTAGGCAACGTCCTCGCCTCAATGATCGTAGCCGTCCTCTTCGCAAGATGGATGCAGACCGACGTAATCACCCTGGTTGTGATCGCGGGCGTAGCCAACATCGCAGGCCAAGCCGGCGACCTCATCGAATCCGCCTACAAACGCGGCGCAGCAGTAAAAGATTCCGGCGGCCTACTCCCAGGTCACGGCGGCGTGCTAGACCGCATCGACAGCCTAATCTTAGCGACGCCCGCAGTCTGGATCCTCTACCAATGGCTAGCCCGCCCTCAATAAGCTGTATCGTTACGCAACTTCTTGACGGATACTCGATAGGGTAGGGGCGCTGGTTGCTGCACCGTCTTTTATTCGTGCGTCGTCATCTGAGCGCAGCGAAGGATCTCTCTTGCCTTTCTCCACGCTCTCCACGTCTCTGCGATGAACGCATATAGCTTTCTCCGCTTTTCTTCCGCCTTTCCTCCGGCCCCTCTGCATTAAATCTTTTGACTTCCGTAGCAACAACGCACAACCGAAATTCGCATTCTCCCCAGAACCTCTATAAAATGTGACGCGCAAACAAATGAAGCGAATCTCCATCCTAGGCTCCACAGGTTCCATAGGCCGTCAATGCTTGGACGTAGTTGCCACCAACCCCGGAAAATTCCAAATAGTAGCCATAGCCGCAGGCCAAAACGTAAAACTAGCCGCAGAACAAGCTACACAATGCCATCCGCAACTAATCTCTGTAGCCACCGAAGCCGCCGCCAAAGAACTATGCGCGATCCTAAAATCCAGCCGCGAAAAAAACGCTCGTCAACCAGAAATCCTTTTCGGCCCGGAAGGCATGGAACGAGTAGCCACTCACGAACAAGCAGAAATCGTAGTCTCCGCCGCGGTCGGCGTAGTTGGCCTCCCCGCCACCTACAAAGCCGTCGAGCAAGGAAAACTAATCGCCCTGGCCAATAAAGAAGTCCTCGTCGCCGCAGGCGAAATCGTCATGGCCGCCGTTCACCGCCACAAAGCCGCGCTATTGCCGGTCGACTCCGAACACAACGCCATCCACCAATGCCTCCGCGCCGGAGAATCGCGCGAAGTAAAACGCCTGATCCTAACAGCCTCCGGCGGCCCCTTCCGCAAAACCCCGCTATCGCATTTCGCAAAGATCACGCCAAAACAAGCCCTGGCCCATCCCAACTGGAAAATGGGCCAGCGCATCACCATAGATTCCGCCACCCTCATGAACAAAGGCTTCGAAGTAATCGAAGCCAAGTGGCTCTTCGGCACAGACCTCGACAGAATCCAAGTCGTCATCCATCCGCAGTCCACAATCCACTCCATGGTCGAATTTGTGGATGGTTCAATCCTGGCACAACTCGGTCCAACGGACATGCGCATGCCCATCCAATATGCGCTAACCTATCCCGAGCGGGTGCCGTCTAATACATGCGCCCTGGACTGGTCCACATTGCGCAAACTGGAATTTGCCGCTGTGCCCGCGAAAAAATTCCCGTGCCTCACGCTTGCGAAAGAAGCCTCGCGCCGGGGCGGCCCCCTCCCCTGCGCGCTAAACGCAGCGGACGAAATAGCAGTCGCGGCATTTTTGGAGAAACGCTTGCCTTTCCTGGGAATCTCGGCAGTGATTGAAAAAGTACTCGAAAAAATGCCGCGCACATCGCTCGACAGCATCGCCGATGTGCTCGAAGCTGACGCCGAAGCCCGCCGCCTCGCGCGTCTTGAAATCCAACTCGTATCGCGGCGCGGAAAGAATTAAAATACTCTCTGAGGCTTTATGCATAATTTCGTAGTCGATCTCATCACTGTAACCATCGTCCTGGGCATCATGATTTTCGTCCACGAGTGGGGCCATTTCGCCGCCGCCAAGCTCTGCGGCGTGCGCGTGGACGTGTTCTCCCTCGGCTTCGGCCCGCGCCTTTTCGGCATGAAACGCGGCGACACCGATTACCGCATCAGCGCCCTCCCGTTCGGCGGCTACGTGCGCATGGCCGGTGACAATCCCCTCGAAGAAAGAACCGGCGCTGGGTACGAATTCCTCTCGCGCCCCCGCTGGCAGCGCGTAATCATTGCCATCGCCGGACCCATGATGAATTTCCTCCTCGCTCTCGTGATCCTCTGGGGAATTTTCTGGCGTCTAGGCATTCCCTCGCCAACCTTCGAACACCAAACCGCCGACGTCGTCGCCGTGCCGCAGACCATGTCGCCAACAGGCGTGCAACCTGGCGATCGCATCATCGCGGTAAACGGCGTCCCCACTCCCACTTGGAAAAAAGTTTATTCGGAATACGAGAAAGCCAAGCCTGGAAGTTCAATCACCTTCGCCGTCTTGCGCAGTGGCGCAAACCAGATCATCACCGCCACCACACCGGAGCATCTCGCCTCGCCCGATAATCTTTTCGGATTTCCTCCGCTCGCCGCAGTCATCGCCGAAGTTGACGCCGGCACGCCCGCAGACCGCGCCGGCCTGAAACCCGGCGACACCATCATCGCGATGAACGGCAAGCCCGTCATCACCTGGCAGCAGTTGGTCGAGGGCGTCCATCAGTCCGGCGGGCATCTCATCCGATTCGAAGTCCGTCGCGACGGTCAGCAACTCGAATTGGACATTACTCCCATGCAGGGCACCGACCTCGAAGGCCAACCGGTCTGGCAAGTCGGCGTACTCCCCAACACCGATGAAGACTACGAGCGCCAATCTTTCTTTGAAGCAGGGAAGGACGCCGCATCCTCCACCGTCTCCGGCATGCGCCAGATCGGCCAAGTCCTGGTCGGTCTCTTCAGCGGAAGAGTTTCCATCCGTCAACTAGCAGGCCCAGTCGGCATCGCGCGCATCTCCGGTGAAGCCGCCAAGCGCGGCCTGCCCACCCTGCTCGAGTTCATGGCGGTCATCAGCCTGAATCTCGGCCTGCTGAATCTTCTCCCCATCCCAATCCTCGACGGCGGCCACATCCTGATGCTAGCCATCGAAGGCATCCTCCGTCGTGACCTAAGCATCGCCGTGAAAGAACGCTTCGTCCAAGTAGGCCTGGTGTTTCTACTAGGAATCTTCGCCTTCGTAATGTACAGCGACATCCTGAAAGCAGTTCAAAGCCATCGCTGACGCCGGCGCCTTTGACGCCGCGACCAGCATCGTCATTCTGAACCCGCGACAGCGGGTGAAGGATCTGTGTCTCTTTCTCTGCGCCCTACGCTTTTCCTCTGTGTACTCTGTGTTAAATTTCCCCCCTCTCGCCCCTTGACTCCTTTTGGTATAATCTCCTTAAACACATGTCTGCCACACCAGCACATCGCGTCTCCACCGGCGAACGCATCAATCACGAGCTCCCCGGCCATCTCGAACGCGAGCTAGCCGCCCGCGGCATCCGCCTAACCCGCCAGCGCCGCGTCCTCCTGCAAGTCATGGACACAGCGCGCCGCCATCTCGACGCCGACGAAATTCTCCAACGCGCCCAAAAAATAGATCCACGCGTAACCCGCGTCACCGTCTATCGCACGCTGGATCTCCTGAAGCGCCAGGGCCTAATAGACGAACTCGACCTGCTGCATCTACGCGGCGACCGCCATTTCTACGAAAGCCACGGCCCGCGGGACCACATCCACGTAGCCTGCATTCGTTGCGGCAAAGTCCGCGAATTCGAAAGCGAGCTCTACGAGCAGCTGAAATCCCAAATCTCCCGCGATTGCGGCATCGAAATCACAGTGACCCGCACAGAAGTAGGCGGTCTCTGCGCCGACTGCCGCAAACCCCGCTAGCATCCAGCGATCCTGCGGACCTGAAATTGGAAAGCAAAACGAAAAGTAACAGCGCACTCAACAAATCAAAGAGGAAATTCAAACCGAAGTTTTTCCCTGCAGACTCGCTAAGAAGCTCGCTACGCTAGAAGTTTCTTTTGCCCTCTACTCTTAACTGTCAACTTTCAACTATTCTAAAACGGCATCACCCCATATTTCCCCTCAAACTCGGCCAAAGGCACCATGTCAATCGCATCCCAGGGGCACCCTTCCAAAAACGACCCATCCGGCCCCTTGCTAGTGCACAATTTGCATCCAATGCACAAAAGCGGATCAACCAATATCCTCCCAAACGGCGGATGATCCCCGTCCGGTACCCAGAACATGCAATCCGCCACCGGACAGTACTCCACGCAAGCCGGCGACCCGGAGCACCCCGTACACATCTCGTTGATCACCGCCACAATATGCGGCTTGCGCTTCCGCTTCGTAGTAGTCCCCTCGGAAATCGGCTCGCACTTCTCAATCTCGCCATTCACGTAACGCGCCACTGCCGGGGTATATTCAGTCACGCTCGCTCCATAGAACCGCCAAACTCGCCCACATTCTCACTGCACAGGGCAGGGAAGTCAACGCTTTGCTGGCTCACGTAAAAGCCCCAATCACAGCCGCTGTAAACTCTGATGTCGAAGCCGTCCCCCCCAGATCCCGCGTAAGCACCTTCCGCTCCCGATAAACAAGATACAAAGCATCCTCAATCCTAGCCGCCGCCCCCATCTCCCCCAAATGCCGCAACATCAGAATCGCGCTCATCAACAGCGCGGTAGGATTCGCGATCCCCTTACCAGCAATATCCGGCGCAGTCCCATGCACCGCCTCAAATATCGCCACCGTCTCACCCATGTTCCCGCTGGGCACCACTCCCAATCCGCCCACCAACCCCGCCGCCAAATCACTCATAATGTCGCCATACAAATTCGTCAGCAGCAGCATGTCGAACTGGTGCGGATTAATCACCATCTGCATGCAAGCATTATCCACAATCAATTCCTTGTACTCGATCTCGGGGTAGGCCTCCGCCACCTTCCGCACGGAAGTAAGAAACAATCCATCCGACAATTTCATAATGTTTGCTTTATGAATCGCGTGAATCTTCTTCCTGCCAAATTTCCGCGCGAACTCAAAAGCAAACTTCGCCACCCGCGTCGAAGCCTTCTCCGTAATAATTTTCAAACTCTCCACCACGCCCGGAACAACGGTATGCTCCAACCCAGCGTAAAGATCCTCGGTATTCTCGCGGATCAAAACCATGTCCACCCCCAAATACCGCGCCTGCACCCCCTCCAGATTCTTCACCGGTCGCAAATTCGCATACAGATCCAAAGCCTTGCGCAACCCCACATTAATACTCGGAGGCCCGCCCACCGACGCAGTAGCCAGCGGCCCCTTCAGCGCCACGCGATTCTTACGAATAGACTCCAGCACGCCCGACTGCATGAAGTCCTGCCCCCGCCGCTCAATCTCCGCCCGCGCCGGTATGTCTTCCCAATCAATCTGCACTCCCGCCGCTCCCAAAATCTCCTGCACCGCGCGCGAAACTTCCGGCCCAATCCCATCGCCAGGTATCAAAGTTATCGTATGTCTCATAGTCGCTTTTCATTTTAGGGGAATCCTCCCAGCTTGTACACGCCAGCCGCTGCACCTAATTCTCGATTGATAAGCAAGTCCCGTGCACAGTGTCTGCTCGAGGTTTCGATTCTTTGCGCCTCAGCCCTCCGAATCACGTCGCGCGCACCCAGTCCGCCGCCTCGCGCTGCAGTTGCGACCTCTCGAACTTACCGTTTTTCGCTTTCCGCTTCTTGTCCCAACCACCCAGATTCAGTGCCATCGTCGTGCAAGCATCTCGTAACTCATCCGCAAGCGCGCGATCGTCCAGAGTCCGAGCCACCACCATTCCTCCGATACATAAAGCCGCGATGCTCTGTGCCGTCACCCGCCGTCGCCGGCCACTTTGAATCAAGCTCCGTTCCAACACGCTCACCATCGCTTCGAAAACAGTCTCGAACGCAACCTTAGCGGACTTGCCGCTACGCGCGACATCAGTAGGCAGCGCGACCATCGGGCACGAGTTCTCCACATCCTCGAAATGCTGCCGCGACAAATACGCCCGCACCACCTGCGTTCCTACATCAGTAGACGACAAATCCACATGCACGCCTTCCCAGCAGCTCTTCCACTCCGGATCCGTGAAGAAGCACCCCAGCACCGCCGCATACAGATCGCTCTTGCTCCCGAAGTAGCTGTAGAATCCGCCGTGCGTCAGCCCCGCTCCGGCCATGATCTGGCTCAACGAAACACTTTCAAATCCGTGCAAATTGAAAAGCCTGCGCGCGCTATGAATGATCCGTTTCTTTACTGCCGTGCGATGACCGGCGGGGTAAGGCATAAAACCTCCTGACGCATCAGCTACCGAAGTATGCTCCGAAGTGTGTCCACCTACACATCAAAATATTATGTTGAACATATTTTCGCCCGGTGTTGTCATACGCGGTCTCCGAGCACGGAAGCTCGGCAGAACTCAGGAGGACTACGATGAGCAATCGAACGAATGCAACAGCTCTACCCCACGGCCCCGCACGCAGGCAACTTCTCGCTGGCGCCGCGATGACCCTGGGCGGATTCGTGCTCGCCTCAACCGCAGCTCACGCGAGCGCCGACGGCGCCATTTCCCACACCGCCGAATCGATTCACCAGGAGGTCACCTTCACAGCCACCCCCAAACGCGTCTACGAAGCTCTCACCGACGCCAAACAATTCCAGCGCGTCATCGAACTAAGCGACGCCATGAAGTCGCGCATGCCCCCAGGTGCACCACCCGCGCAAATTAGCACCGAACCCGGCGGCGCTTTCTCCACGTTCGGCGGCATTATCACCGGCCGCCAAATCGAGCTACTCTCTAACAAGCGAATCGTCCAAGCCTGGCGTCCCATGTACTGGAACCCCGGCTCCTACTCGATCGTAAGATTCGAACTCGGCGAAAGCGGCTCAGGCACCAAGCTCACGCTCGACCACCGCGGCTTCCCCGACGGCGACGCCCAAAGCCTCCTCGACGGCTGGAACAAAAACTACTGGGAGCCACTGGAGAAATTTCTGGCGCAGCCTTAGCCGCACAGCGCATCGTCTGCTCCAAACGCACGATCCGAACGTTACACCGCACAGCCCCGGGACCCCACTTGGCCAGTTAGCCGATGGAAAGGGTACGCGCCTCCATCCAAAGGGGTTCCCAACTAACCAACTCGAAATCTCTCGCAACCGTTCCGCCCCCGGCGGAATCTGATACAATGTAGTCGTAATTGTGGCCCGGGTCGGACCCGTGCATTTTTGGAGGAATCGAGAATGGTCCAGTTAACACCAGTAGCCATTACTAAAGTGAAGGAAATCCTGACGCAGCAGAATCCCTCTCCCACCGGCCTGCGCGTTGCCGTCGTGGGCGGCGGTTGCTCGGGTTTCAGCTATCACATGGCTTTCGAGAATCAGGTTAATCAGAACAGCGACAACGTCTATGAATTCGACGGCCTCAAAGTTCTCGTCGATCAGATGAGCGAAATGTATCTCGACGGTGTCCAGATTGATTACATCGAGACAGTCGAAGGTTCGGGCTTCAAATTCAACAACCCGAACGTCAAGAGCACTTGCGGCTGCGGCAGTTCTTTCAGCGTTTAATCACGCTCACTACGCCCGCAATGGCGCTCCGCCTGACCTGGGTTTACTCAAGTGCGGCTAGGCATAGCTCCCGAAGGACTCCTCCTTCGGGAGTTTTTTTTGCCCCGGCGATTGCTTTGTGGTTCGTGGCTTTAGCCACGACGTCAACTAACGCAAACTCAAAGCGGATTTAGCCGCTGAAGTACCGTTCGAGGACCATCAACGCGATGTGTATCGCGCACCGTAACCACCTCTCATGAAAATCGCTCTAGCCCAGTTTAATCCCACCGTAGGCGACTTCGAAGGCAATTCCAAACGCATCCTCGAACTCGCCGCCGAAGCTAAATCCCGCGGCGCCGAAATCGCCGTCTTCTCCGAACTCTGCGTCTGCGGCTACCCTCCTCAAGACTTGGTCGAACGCCCCTCGTTCGTCGAACGCAATCAACAAGAACTAGTCCGCCTCGCAAAGGCTATCCCGCTCCCGTCACTAGTCGGCTTCGTAGGCGACGCGATGGACAAAACCGGCAAGCCCGTAGCAAATTCCGCCGCGCTAATCGCCAATGGCAAAATCCTCTTCGAGCAGCGCAAAATGCTTCTCCCCACCTACGATGTCTTCGACGAATCGCGTTACTTCCAACCCGCAAGCAGTCAGCTCATTTTTCCCTTCAACGCCGAGCAACTCGGCATCACCATCTGCGAAGATTGCTGGAACGACGAACGCTTCTGGCCCTATCGCCTCTACGATCGCGATCCTGTAGCAGAAATTGTCGGGAAGGGAAGTAGCCTGCTGCTGAATCTCTCCTCTTCGCCCTACACAATTGACAAGCGCTCGCTCCGTCACGACATGTTGCAAACCATCGCCCGCGAGCATCGCGTCCCTGTCGTGTACGTCAATCAAGTCGGCGGCAACGACAGCCTCATTTTCGATGGGTCCAGCGTGGCCTTCATGCCCGACGGCCGCGTCGCTGCCCGTGCAAAAAGTTTCGAAGAAGACCTCGTCCTCTTCGACAGCGTCACCGGCGAAGGCGATATCCGCCCCCTGATCGAAGACGAACACGAAGCCGCTTTCGGTGCCTTGGTAATCGGCACGCGCGATTACGTCCGTAAATGCGGCTTCCGCAAAGTCGTCATCGGCCTCAGCGGCGGCGTTGACTCTGCGCTCGTCGCCGCTATCGCCGTCGAAGCCCTAGGCCCGCAAAACGTCACAGGCGTTGCCATGCCCGGCCCCTATTCCTCCGAAGGCAGTTGCCGCGACGCTCGCCAGTTAGCCCAAAATCTCGGCATCGAATTCCTGACCCTGCCGATCACCGAAGCCTTCGCCACCTACCGCCAAACTCTAGCCGGCACCTTCGCAGGGCTCCCCGAAGACGTAACCGAGGAGAACATCCAAGCCCGCATCCGCGGCAATTTTCTAATGGCGCTCTCCAATAAATTCGGCTCGCTGGTCCTAAGCACCGGAAATAAATCCGAAATGGCGGTAGGCTACTGCACGCTCTACGGCGACATGGCCGGCGGGCTCGCCGTAATTTCCGACGTCCCCAAAACAGTCGTCTACGACCTAGCCAAATTCGTAAATCGCAAACGGGAACTGATACCTCGGGAGACCGTCCTCAAGCCACCATCCGCCGAACTCCGCCCCAATCAAAAAGATCAAGATACGCTGCCGGACTACGCCATCCTCGACCGCATCCTTAAAGCCTACGTAGAAGACGTCCGCAGTCCCGAAGAGATCGCCGACCACTACAACCTTCCCCTCGACCTCGTCCGCTCCGTAGCCCTCCGGGTCGACCAAAACGAATACAAACGCAAACAAGCCCCCCCAGGCCTGAAAGTCACCAGTAAAGCCTTCAGCGTAGGTCGCCGCTTCCCCCTAGCCCAAAAATTCTCAGTGTGACGATGCGAGGGGCATCGTCACAGGGAGGTCGGTGCCGTTGCTTCAAGCCGGCCGAAGGATCTCTCCGGTCCCTCTCAAACCTACCTCCGCTTTTCCTCCGTTTCCTCTGTGTCAAATCTTTCGCCTTTCGTACACATCACCAAGGAATTCACTTCATCGCTCGGTCCCAAACAATTACAATCTCAACGCTTTTGCACTAGCACTTCTGCGCACTGCCGTTGCGCAACAATACGGGGAGCCGAAAAGATGAATCGCTGGTCCATACTACTGATCGCCCTGATAGTATTCACCGCACCAAACGTTACATCCGCACAATCCGCATCTACCGCAACCTCAGTCAATATCCCGCCCGCTGAAGAAGCACAAATTCTGAAAACTACCGAGACCTTCGTCCGCGTACTCTTCGCCTGGGGCCCCGAGTTCAAAGTCAAAACCGGCCCGCTAGCCCCGTCGCCCTCCTCAACTTTCTACACAGTCCCAATCGAAGTCACCACCAACGGACAAACCGATAAAGGCACAGTCTTCGTCAGCAAAGACGGCAAAACCTTCTTCCGGGGCGATATGTTTGACATGGCCGCCAACCCCTTTGCCGACAATCTCTCCAAGCTCCACACAGAAGGGAACCCGTCCGTCGGACCCGCCAACGCCCACGTCACCGTCGTAATCTTCAGCGATTTCCAGTGCCCGCACTGCCGCCTTTTCGAAGGCATCCTCGCCATGCTAATCCCGCAATATCCCCAGGTCCGCTTCGTCTACAAGGACTTCCCACTCACCACGATTCACCCCTGGGCCGAAAGCGCCGCCATCGGAGCCCGCTGCGCCTTTACGCAATCTCCGAAAGCCTACGCGCCCGTCCAGGAACAGATTTTCGCCGAGCAGGACCTGCTCTCAACTGAAAATATCTGGGAGAAATTGACCTCCTACGCCACCCAAGCCGGCCTCGACCCCGACGCCTTCAAAGCTTGCATGTCCTCTCCCGAAGCCAAAGCCGCTGTGGACGCCAGCCACCAGGAAGGAGATTCCGTCAGCGTCGTCCAGACTCCCACCATCTTCGTAAACGGCCA
>Ga0070762_10000628_pt1 | contig 15315 bp, 13 predicted proteins | sample HubBroMetageREF2_FD_66726 | JGI IMG/M metagenome (GOLD analysis project Ga0070762, IMG submission 66726) | Reference soil microbial communities from the Hubbard Brook experimental Forest, New Hampshire, USA - Hubbard Brook CCASE Soil... | ecosystem: Environmental > Terrestrial > Soil >...
AGAAGATCTTCTGCACCGACTGGCCTGGGCCGACACCGAACAGCCCGCCGGAGCCGATCGCGATCTGACCCTGCACCGCCTGAAAGCCGCTTGAAGAAGCGTGCGCCCAGGGATCGATGAACGAGGTCAGCCTGGCGCGCGCATACGGGCGCGCGATCGCATAGACCAGCACCAGCCCCAGCACCGTCCCGGCTATTAGACCGAGCTTGCGCGGCGGGATCCCGGCGGCGACGAGCATCGCGCCGATGGTGAACGCGATCACCATCGCGGTGCCCAGGTCTGGCTCGCTGAACACGAGCAGACAGGCCGCACCGACGACCAGCAGCAGCGGTCTGGCCAGCGCCCGCAGGTCGTGCACCTGCTGCGGACGCTTGGCGAGCAACGTCGCCACGTAGAGCACGAGCGCGAGCTTCATCAGCTCGGAGGGCTCGAACTGGAAGGACGCGGGTCCGATCCAGCGACGGGCGCCGTTGACGCTGACGCCGACGTGCGGGATGTGCACGGCGAGCACGAGCACGAACGACGCGAACAAGAGCGGGGCTGTGATGCTGTGGACTTTGGCGACCCCGTCGCGCGCCAGCACTCGCATCAGGGTCAGGCCGATCGCGCCGTAGACGATCAGCTTGATCAGGTAGCTGCCGCCGTAGCCACCGCCCTGCAACAGCGTCGTAGCGGAGGTGGCGCTGTAGACCATCACCGCGCCGAAGGCGAGCAGGCACATCGTGGCGGTCAGCAGGATGCGATGCTCGAGCGACTGGCCGCCCCCACCCGCCTTGGCGGGTTGCGCGCCCTCCTTGGGTTTGCCGGCGCCGCGTCCCCGGCGGCCGGCCTTTGGGGTGGGCGGGTCACCAATCCTTGGCACTGCTGGCATCCGTGCTCACTTCGACGCCGCCACACGGAAGCCTCCAACAGCGGCTAGCGGCCGTAACGCTGACCCAGCACCAGCTGCTCTGGTAGCGCTGTACGCGCTGGAGGCGAGGGGTCAGCGATGACGGAGACCGTCTCAGCGACACTCACGGTGACGCTCAGTAGCGTTCCGTCGGCCGCACGCACGCCCACGTGCTCGGCGTCGCGCTCGGCCAGCGTGCCTGTCAGACCCGGCTCCAGACCGGAAGCCTTGAGGTAGTGCAGAAGATCCTCGGCCTCGTTCTCGAAGCGCAACACGCGCACGGAGGCGCCGACCTCGACATCGGCCAACGGGACGCCGGCCAGGCGCGCGCCGGCGACGATCGGATGGCCGTGCGGGCAGGTCTTGGCGTCGCCGATGGCCGCGAGCATGCGCTCCTCCAACACTGGCGACATCGCATGCTCGAGGCGCTCGGCCTCCTCGTGGACCTCGTCCCAGGGTACGCCGAGGACGTCTGTGAGGAAGCGCTCGATCAGGCGGTGGCGGCGGACGATGCCTTCAGCGTGCTGGGCGCCGCTGTCGGTGAAGGCGATCGCGCGATTTTTGCCGCGCGTGATGTAACCGTCGCGCTCCAGACGGCCGACCATCTCGTGCACGGTGGGAGCTGACAGCTGCATCGCACGGGCGACGTTGGCGCCTGTCATCGGCAGGCCTGCCTCCTGCAGCCAGAACAGGATCTGCAGGTACTCCTCCTCGGCGACGGTCGCCGTCGTGTGGCCCGCTTCGCTGCTCACGACGGTGATGCTAGACGACGCTTCGCGCAGCCGACGCTCAGCTGTAGAGCTGGTCGTAGGTGCACTGCGACGGGGGCTTGTCCTCACGCCAGCGGCGCAGCTTGGAGCCATGACGAATACGCCCGGCTGCGACGTGGTCGAAATCGATCTCCACGACGAGCTCTGGACGCAGCGCGACCCACTGGAGATCCTTGCCGGCGCTCCAGCGGCTGGGGTCGGCGGAACCCCGCTCGCCGGACTCATATGGGGCGAAGAAGCCAACCAGGCGTTTCTTCTCGGCGACGCTCAGGCCGGAGCAATGGCCGACGACGCGCAGCTCGGAGCCGTCATACAGGCCGAGGATCAGGGCACCGACGGTATCTGGCTCCTTTCCTGGACGCCAGCCGACGACGACGGCATCGATCGTGCGCACCCGCTTGACCTTGGCCATGCCTTTGCGCTCGCCTGGACGGTAGGGCGCTGAGCGTTCCTTGGCGATTGCGCCCTCCGCGTGCTCGAGCCAGCGCCGCGCCTGCTCAGCGGTTGCGACCGTCTCTATCAGCTCGACGGGCGCGCGCGTAAACGCCTCCCCGGCGAGCAGGTGCTCGAGCGCGGCGCGGCGCTCGGTGAAGGGCAACTCCAACAGCGAGTCGTGCTCGTGCGCGAGCAGATCGAATGCTACGTAGGAGGCGGGCGTCTCACCGGCGAGGCGCTCGATGCGCGAGACAGCGGGATGGATGCGCTGGCCGAGCGCATCGAAGTTCTCATGGCCGTCGGCGTCGCGCACGACGATCTCGCCGTCGAGCACGTAGCGCCCGACGGGAAGCACGAGCTCAGGGAAGTAACGCCCGAGCGGCTTGCCGTTGCGAGACTGCAGGAATGTCTCTGCACCGTCGACGAACGCGATGCAGCGAAAGCCGTCGAGCTTGATCTCATAGCAGTAGTCCTCGCCCTCGGGCAGCTCCTTGCGCGAGAGCGCAAGCTGCGGCTTGATCGGCGGCGCCAGCGGCAGGCTCATGACGCCGTTTCGCTCGCGTCCGCCTGCTCCGCCCCACCCGCCTGCTCCGCGCCACGGGCCTGCTCCGCGCCACGGCCATCCTCGTCGCTGTCGGCGGCGCGTGCCCTGCTGGGTTGCACACGCTTGGGCTCGCCTTTCTGCTTGCGGAAATGCGGCGGCCAGGGTGCGTCGCTGAGACCTTCGCGCTCGTCGCGCGCGGCCAGCTCGAGCAGGCCGTCCAGGCGCCCGGCGTGCTGGTCGATGCTGGCGGACGGGTCGCCGCGCTCGCGTAGGCGCAGGGGAACGGTGGTCAGGGTCAGCTCGGCGGGCTCGACGTCGGCGACCTCATCCCACTCGAGGGGACAGGACACGCGCGCGTCGGCGACTGCTCTGACGGAGTATGCGGAGGCGACGGTGCGGTCACGGGCGTTCTGGTTGTAGTCGATGAAGACGCCTTTGCGCTCCTCCTTCCACCAGCGGCTGGTGGCGCGACCGGGCATCCGCCGCTCGACCTCGCGGGCGAGCGCGAGCGCGGCGCGGCGCACTTCTTCGAAGCTCTGCTCGGGTTGCACGCGCACATATATGTGGATGCCGCGCGAGCCGGAGGTCTTGGGGAAGCCCAGCAGCTGGTGCTCGTCGAGCACCTCGCGCACGCCGAGCGCCACCTGGCGGACCTCCGCGAATGCAACGTCGGGGCCGGGGTCGAGGTCGACGCGAAGCTCGTCGGGATGGTCGAGGTCGCGTCGGCGCACGGGCCATGGGTTCCAGTCGATCACGCCGAGGTTCACGCCCCACACGAGGTGGGCGGCGTCGTTGGGCACGAGCTCGCGCGCGTGACGACCGCTGGGGAAGGTGACGGTGGCGGTCTGCAGCCACTCGGGCGCCCCGTCGGGTACCCGCTTCTGGAAGAACGGCTTGCCGGCCACCCCGTCGACCCAGCGCTTCATCACGGTGGGACGCTCGCGCAGGTGCCGCACGACTGCGTGCTCGCACTCGAGGTAGTAGTTGACGAGATCCAGCTTCGTCAAGCCAGCGTCGGGGAAGTACGGCTTGCTGGGGTTGCTCACGCGCAGCTCGCGCCCGCAGACGTCGATGACAACATGCTCACCCTTCTTTGCGGCCATTGGTGGAAGGATGCCCGATCGTGAGATCCTGCGGCGACGACCCTGCGGTGCTGCGGCGTTCAGCGCGGACGACTGGCGGTGTGGGCGGCGTAGGGATACCGCGGCGGCTGCTCATCGCGTGCGGCCCGTTCGGCCCGCGCCTGTCAGCTGCGGCAACGGCGAGCGCGATCGCGCGCGGCATCATGGATGGTGGCCGGCCGGAGCCCGATGTCTGTGTCCTGGAGCTCGCGGGTGAGGCTGGCGAAGATGTGCGCGCAGCGCTGGACGAGCTGGACTTCGATGCACGTATGCGGCGTGCACGGGCGGTCATAGTGGGGACCGAGCGGCTCCAGGAGCGCACGCTGGCGGGCAGCGTCACATTCGAGATCGCTACGAGGGCCCGCCAGGGCGGGATACCGGCGTATGCGGTTACGGGCGAGAACGCACTGGACGCGTTTGACGCGCGCATCCTCGATCTTCAGCTGATCCTGCGGGCGCGTAGCCGCGGAGGGTTGGTCACGGCTGGGCGTAAGCTCGCCGGGCTGAGCTAGGCTCGCCCGGCGCATGCCAACGGAGTCCGAGCCACATCCTGCCGCTCGCTCGCCCCGTGTACGCTCGCTCTCTCCACCGGGCAGGCGAGCAACGGTGATCGGGGCTGGGTCGTTTGGCACTGCGCTGGCGATTCTGCTCACGCGCGGAGGACTGCGCACGACGTTGCAGACGCGCACCGCTGAGCAGGCGGCGCTGATCGATCGAGAGCACGAGAACGGTAAGTACCTACCGGGCGTGGAGCTGCCCTCGCAGCTGCGCATCGAGCCGGCGTCGGTGGGTGTGGCGCGCGCTGACTACGTGTTCCTGGCGGTGCCCTCGCGCGGCCTGGGCGAGGTGATCGAGAACCTCACCACCTCCGGCTTGGGCAACCGCACGGCAGTGGTCTCCACGGCCAAGGGCCTCGTGCCGCCGCGGGGAACGCCGCCGACAAGCGTCTTGACCGAGCGCTTTGGGGCAGATCGCGTCGCCTGTCTGGGCGGACCGGCCCACGCACAGGAGATGGTGGACGCGGGCGCCGCTCTGGTCGCGGCTTGTGCTGAGGAGGAGCTCGCACGCGCGCTCGCCCAGGTCTTTACGCGCGCTGGCGTGGTGTGCGAGCTGTCTAACGATCCCGTCGGCGTGGAGCTGGCAGGCGCGGCGAAGAACGCGGCTGCGCTCGCCGCGGGCGCCACGGAGGCCCAGGGCCTGAACGCCGCGGGCGCGGCCGCTGGGCACATCTTCGCGGAGGTGTGGCGCTACGCGGAGGGGCTGGGGGCACGACCGGAGTCGATGATCGGCCTGGCCGGTGCCGGCGACCTGGTGGCCACGGCGTTGGCACGCGAGAGCCGCAATCGCCGTGCGGGCGAGCTGCTGGCGGCGGGCGTGCCTGCGACGGAGATTCCCGCACGGATCGGCCAGGCGGTCGAGGCGCTCGAGTCGGTGCCGCTGCTGGCGCGTGCGCTGGAAGCAGCGGGCGTCGGCGCTCCTGTCACGGGCGCCCTCGGCCGCCTGATCTCAGGCGAGCTGCCGCTGGATGACTGGGTGGCGCTGGTGCGCGCCACCGTCCCACCGCCGGCGCTGTGGCGCAGGCGTCCCCAACCGGGCTTTTGGCGGCGGCTGTGGCGGCGGCTGTCGGGCGGGTGGGAGTAGCGATCAGAGCGTGGGCAGCTTCAGGCGGTGCGAGCTGGCAATCTGCTCTGCCGTCTGCTCCTCGACTCCGACTTCGTCCGCGATTTCGCGCCAGCGGGCGACGACGTCGGTGACCTCCGCGAGGATCGCCTCGGCGCGCCCGCGCTTGAGGCCGGCGACGGCGGCGACCGCGCGCAGATCGGCGACGTTGAAGCCATCGCGCTTGCCGTTGATCGACATCTGGTGAGCGTCGAGCCACGGGTTGCCGGGCTTCCACGCCCAGATCACGTCGTAGGCGGGAGCCAGCGACCACGTGCCTTGACGGTCCATCAGGAAGGCGATGTTCTTGACGTGGTCATCTTGATTGCGCGCGACGATGTTGAAGACCATCCGCCGGAACTGCTGTTCGACGACGGGTGTGCTGAGGCCCAGCCGGCGAATCAGCAAGATGACCTGCTCGTAGCTGTAGGTACCGGGCTCGTTGTAGCTGACGTGCTCTAGCGCTGCGACCGTTTGCATGTGCAGCTTGCCCCCGCCGTCAGGCCTGTCGAAGCGGCGGGTCATGAAGTGCCGGCGGCCGTTCTCCGCTAGGAGCCGGCACTCGCTCATGTCGATTCCGGCGGCCTGAGCCATTTTGGAGTAGGCGTACTCCACTGCACCCCAGCCCTGCGGGTCGGTGAGTCCGTGGTCGCCCGAGCGCGAGACCCCGTCGAACTTCAACAGCCAATGCCGAAAGCCCTCGCCGACGTCGACCTGCCCGGAGCGGACCTGGCCGGTGGTCTCGTTGTAGGCGATGAATGCCTTTGGCCGCGCACCGCCGGCGGAGCTGCCAACGGCGAGAATCGCCTTCATTGCCTCCTCGTCTGGGTTCTCGCTCAGCTCGGCCACGAACTCAGCGCGTTCGGCAAGCACCTCGCTCGCCAGACGCACCAGCGCATCGAGCTGGATGTCTGCACCTGCGGTGACTGTCGGCTCCTGGGCCGGCTGGAACTCCAGCGCACCAACGCCGCGGCTGCCGACGTAGCAGAGCCGCTGCACGACGTCGAAGCTCGACTGCTCGCGCCCCTGCGAAGCCAGCCAGGCATTGACGAGCGCCGTGCCCCAACGATCGGGCAGGGAGTCGGCCAACAGTCCTGGGAGACCGCTGAACGCGTCCTGCGCCAGGCCGGGGAAGCTGTAGGGCTGCGCGCGCAGCGGCATCCGGACTGGTGCGATCTGGACGCCGCTGCGAACGAACGCTGGGTCATATTGAAACGTCGCATAGGGCGCTCGCTCATCGATGGAGACCGCCGCGATGCGAGCCCCCCACAGCATCACCGCCGCGACGGTCATTCGGGCGCCCCAGGCTCCTCGCCCCACCTCCATGGCTGCTCACTGGACTCGGTGCGTCGACGGCGGCGACCGCTGGCGCGTCCTCGGAGCTTGCGTTGCGCGCGCTCCAGCTGGGCGATTGGGAGGTCGATCGACTCGGGTAGCGCAACGTCGAGACCCCCGAGCAGCTCCAGCGTTCGCAGCAGCTTGATCATGGAGGTCATCTGTACCGACTCTCCCCGCTCTGCCCGCTGCACGGTCGCCTGGCCGATCCCAGCGTTGGCGGCCAGCTCGGCTTGCGTCCAGTTGCGCTCGAGCCGGTGACGCGCCAACCGACGGCCAAGCTCGGCGAGCACAGCAGCATCAGTCGTTAGCTCATCAATATGCATCGAATTTGATGCTTTAGCTCATAAAAATAGGCGAATACATCTAATCTGATGCAGAGCATAGCACAAGGCAAATAGATACACCCATCATTGATGATGCCTTATCAGCTTCACAGCATATAGTAAATCATTATTGATGTCATGTGAACGCGCACTGCCCAGCGGGTGGAGGCAGCGAAACTGCCCTCGCGTATCAACCTCGCATCTAAGGAGAAAAGGGCGGCAGATCGACCGTGGACTCCGTGGCCCGCCCCATGCTGTATACCTATAGTATGGACCAAGTAGATACTATGGAGCACCGTCCACGCCAAAGGAGAACTAACGCATGGCACGCACACGCCCAGGTGAAGTGGACCCCGTCAAAGGCCTGTCGCTGGATCCAGACGAATTCCTCGAGCAGGAGGCCAGACGCGAAAAGGCGCTGCGCATGCAGGACAAGATCCGCCCTGGTCGCACCACGCCGATTGCGATCCGCTTCGATCAGTTCACGCTCAAACGCCTGAAGGCGCTGGCGGCCCTGCGCAACACCGGCTATCAGACGCTGCTGAAGGAGTTCGTGGTGGAGCGCCTGTATGAGGAGGAGAAACGCGAAGGCATCATCTAGAGCGGCGATAGGCGGCGCGATGCTGCGTCCTCAGTCGCTCGCGTGCACAGCACGCCACGCTCCTTGCGTCCTTGCCTCGCTTGCCTACCGCCGCCCTAGCGGTATGGATGGTTACCAGCTGATCGGCTAGTAGGTCATCAACGTGCTGAGGACGGCCTCGTAGACGCCTGCGCCGTGGCCGGCCTCGCACACGCGCACGTTGTGATGGGCGGCAATTGCGTCGCGTATTGAGGGGTCGCGCTCGAGTGCGTTGGCGACGAGCCAGAAGACGTCGACTTGAGCGGCGCATGCAAGATCCTCGCGCGAGTCCCCTACGGCAAACGTTTGCGCGCGCTGGTAGCCGCGCAGGCGGCGATGGAACGCCACTGCTGTGACCTTTGACGCGCTGGCTGGAACGAGGTGATAGCCGCGCACGTGCGGCAGCGCTGCGAGCGCCTCGGAACGCCGGCTGACGACCCCGTTGTCGACCAGCCTGAGGTCCTGGTGACCGTGCTCGATCAGCACGCGATCCACTTCATCGGCGTCGACGAGGCCGCGGAACAGGTGTGAGACTTCGCGTTCGACGTGCCACGGCTCGTGGTACTCGAGCAGCCCTTGATAGCGCTCTAGCAGCAGCGCTGGCGCCCCGGAGCGCTCGATCTGCTCGGCGATTGTGAGCTCGCCGGGCTGCAGCGCTCCTGTCAGCCAGTGCTGCTCGCCGTTGAGCTCAACGCAGGCGCCTGCCTCGAAGATGAAGGCGCTCTGACCGAGCAGGCGCGCGTCCTCGAATACCTGCGCGCGCCGGCGGCCGGACATCAACACCACCTCGACGCCGCCGCGCAGACATGCCTGCACTGCGCGTACGCCGTCGATGGTGACGTTGCCTGCGCCGTCGTGGAGCATTGAGGCGCGGCGCCCCAGCAGCGTGCTGTCGAGGTCCAGGTACAGGCAGCGCATTGGCTCGCGCCCGCCTGCGTCCCCCAAGCGCTCGCTCATTTGGCGGTCCGCGCCGGCCACGGCTCTAAGCTTCGGTCCCGTTCGAGGCGAGAAGTGATCGTCGCGAGCACCGTGTGCGCCATGGGTGCGAGCGCTGACAGCGGCTGGTGGTGGTGTTGGTGCTCCTCCAGGTCGACCTGCGCCATCCCCTCCAGCCCCACCTGGCGCCAGACATCGATCAGCATCCCGATCTCGACGCCGTAGCCGACCTCGAACGTCAGCTGCTCGAGCAACTCACGCCGAGCGGCCACCTCGCCGGCCAGCGGCTGGCGCACACTGGCGAGCTCTGGATAGAACAGCGCGAGCGCCGGCCGCGCCGTCAAGTGGTTCACGCGCCCACCACCTTCTCCCCCGGCGGCACCGTCCCGGCTGTCGGCATCTCCTCCCTCCCGGGAGCGAAGCGGCCTGCGGTAGAAGGCCTTCACAAATGACACGCCTGGCTCGCATACGAGCGGACCGAGCAGACCTGTGGCGAAGTGCGCGGAGAAGCCCTGGGTGTCGGCGTCGAGGAAGCAGATCAGCTCGCTGTCGAGCGCTGGCAGCGCGCGCGACATGGCATCGCCCTTGCCGAGCACTGGCCCGTGGGAGGGCATCAGCTCGGCCTCTTGGTAGACGGTGGCGCCGGCGCGCTTGGCGACGGCGGCGGTACCGTCGGCAGACGCTGCGTCGACGACCACGATCTCGTCGATTGCGCCTACTTCGCGCAGCTTGACCAGCTCGCCGACGATCTGTCCGACCGTAGGGGCGCACTCGCGGGCGGGCAGGCACACGGACACCGGCTGGCGGCGCTCGGCGGCGATGCGCTCGGCTGGATAGAGCGAATGGTGGAAGGAGCGGGCTTTCGCCCAGCGCTCGGCGGCGGTCTGGGACATCGCCTCTACTATCTCAAGTCCTTGCCGATCGAACGCAGAACAGAGCCGTGGAGTGCGTTGCTTGACGCTGGGCGCGAGGACGGGCGGCTGGTGCGCGAAGCGAACGAAGGGCCGGGCCGCGCGAAGCTGGTAGAGCTGCCGCAGGAGCTTCACCCGGACGTTCTGGCGGCGCTCGCGCGGATGGGCATAGAGCGCTTGTATTGCCATCAGGCACAGGCGCTGCATGCGGCGACGGAAGGGCCGACGATCGTGACGACGGGCACTGCGTCGGGCAAGTCGATGTGCTTCAACTTGCCGACGTTGCACATCTTGTGCGAGCAGGCGACTGCGAGGGCGCTGTACTTGTATCCGACGAAGGCGCTGGCGCAGGACCAGGCGCGGGCGCTGGCGGCGTTTGGCTTGACTAAGCGCGTGCGCCCTGCGATCTATGATGGCGACACGCCGCGGGAGGCGCGCAGGCAGGTCCGCAAGTCGGCGAACGTGGTGCTGACGAACCCGGACATGCTGCACATGGGCATCCTCCCGAACCATGCTGCGTGGGCGCAGCTGTTTTCGAACTTGGCGGTGGTGGTGGTGGATGAGGCGCATGTGTACCGCGGCGTGTTTGGCTCGCACGTTGGCAACGTGCTGAGGCGTCTGCGGCGCATTGCGGCGGCGTACGGCACGGAGCCGATCTTTCTGCTGACGTCGGCGACGATCGCGAACCCGGTGGAGCTGGCGGAGCGCCTGACTGGCCTCGAGGATGTGCGGCTGATCGACGCGGACGGCTCGCCGGCGCCGCACAGAAGGATTGCGGTGTGGAACCCGCCGCTGACGGACGCGGCGCTGGGCAGGCGCCGCTCGGCGCTGGGCGAGGCGGCGGAGCTGCTGGCGCGCCTGGCGCGCGATGGCGCGCGCACGATCTGCTTCATGAAGTCGCGCAAGGGCGTGGAGGTGCTGAGCAGGCTGGTGAAGGAGGACTTGCAGAGCACTGACCCTGAGCTGGCGGAGCAGGTGGAGCCTTACCGTGCTGGCTATACCCCTCAGCAGCGGCGGGAGCTGGAGCAGCGCCTGGTGCGGGGCGAGCTGTGCACGGTGATCACGACGGACGCGCTGGAGCTGGGCATTGACATTGGCGAGCTGGACGCGGCGGTGGTGGTGACGTTCCCGGGCACGGTGGCGTCGCTGCGCCAGATGTGGGGCCGCGCTGGCCGGCGTGGACGGGGCCTGGCGGTGTATGTGGCGGGTGAGGATGCGCTTGACCAGTTCTTCTGCCGCCACCCGGAGGATTTCCTGGAGCGCTGTGTGGAGGCGGCGATCCTCGACCATGAGAGCCCGCTGATCTACCGCCAGCATCTGCTGTGCGCCGCGCATGAGGGGCCGCTGTCACAGGGCGATGCTGAGTTCATGGGCCCGCGCTGGGAGGCGCACGCTGAAGTCCTGCAGAGCGCGGGCGAGCTGCGCTGCCGCACGGGGACGGTCCAGCGCGACTCCTACGTCCCGCGCCAGCCGGGCGGCTACCCGGCGGCGGAGGTGTCGCTGCGCTCGGCTTCGCCTGAGCACTTTGCGATCGTGGATGTGTCCTCGGGCGAGCTGCTTGGCTCGACGGAGGCTGCACGCGCCCACTCGACGGTGCATGAGGGTGCCATTTACATGCACCAGGGGCGATCGTATGAGGTGCGCGAGCTGGACTTGCGGCAAAAGCGCGCGCTGGTGTCGCCGTTTGCGGGCGACTGGTACACGCAGCCGAAGTCTGAGACGGACACGGAGATCGTGCGCCTGCTGGAGCGGCGCGAGACGCTCGGTGTGACGCTGTCGTTTGGCGAGGTTTCTGTTACTGACACGGTGCTTGCCTACCAGCGTAGGCGCTTGCAGGATCATGCGGCGGTGGACATTGTGGCGCTTGATCTCCCCCCCACGAGTTTCCCCACGCAGGCGCTGTGGTTTGAGCTGCCCATGGATTCCCGGGGCGGTTTTTCTTTTATGGATTTGGAGTTCGGGCTGGCCGCGACGGTGCCGATGGAGATCTTGCTGGGCTCGCTGCACGCGACTGAGCATGCCCAGATTGCGGTGCTGCCGCTAATTGCGATGTGTGACCGTTGGGACATAGGCGGCCTGTCCACGAGCTTCCACCCGCAGACGGGCGTGCCCACGATCTTCGTGTATGACGGGCACCCTGGCGGCATTGGCATCGCGCGTACGGCGTTCGCGCGCTTTGAGGAGCTGTGCGAGGACGCGTTGCGGCTGATCGCTGAGTGCCCATGCGCGAGCGGCTGCCCGTCGTGCGTGCAGTCGCCGAAGTGCGGCAACCTCAACGAGCCGCTGCACAAGGCGGGGGCGCGGGCGCTACTGGAGCGGCTGCTGGCGAACGCCGCTGAGCGAGCGGTGGGAGCGCCGTTTCTGAAGGCGTCGCAGGCAACTGCTTGATCGCGCTGGATGCAGCCGCTCTGATCGCGCTGGACGGTTGTTGAAACGAACGAGCCGGACGAGCCGCAAGAATGATCGACTCGCGCCCGCTCCCTGGCTGCCACCAACACGTGTAAACCCATGTTCAACGTCATGACCAAACCCATTTGCGCGCTGGTGCTCGCGTGCGCTGTGCTGGCGGCGGGGAACGCTGCGGCGGCGGAAGCACCTGCGAGCAAGCCGGTGATCTTTGAAGGGCCGGGCGGGCGGGTGCCGCTGACGAGCTGGACGCTGCGCAGGGACCCGGCGAACCGCGGCCTGGCGCTGGGCTACTGGCGGGGAGGTTTTGCGGGCGACACGGTGAGCGTGCCGAACGTGGTCAACACGGCGCCTTACACGGGTCACCCGGGGGCGGCCAACTACGAAGGCTCGATTGCGTGGTATCGCACGAGCTTCGAGGCTGCGAAGCCTGGTGTGTATGCGCTGAGCTTCCAGTCGGCGAACTACCTGGCGACGGTGTGGGTTGACGGGCGCAGGCTGGGCTCCCATCACGGCTCTTACCTGCCGTTTGAAGAGCGCGTGCGACTCGCAGGGGGCAGCCATAGGGTGGTGGTGCGCGTGGACTGGAAGGACCCGGCGCAGCAGGCGCGGGAAGGCTTTCACCGCACTTGGTTCAACTGGGGTGGGCTGGATGGCGAGGTGGATGTGCGCGCGATTGGCGAAAGCGAACTGTCCGAGCCGACGCTGCAGACGACGCTCGCAGCGGTCGTGGGTGGGCGGGAATCGATACCGCCTCAGGCGACGGTGAAGGTTGGCGTGCAGGTCGAGAACTATGGAGCTGGCCGCACGCTCACGCCGGAAGGCACCCTGACACATGGCGCGCAGACGATCCCGGTGAGCTTCCCGCCTGTGACGCTCGGCCATGATCAGAGCGCCACGGATACGGCAGCGGTGACGGTGGCGCAGCCAGCGCTGTGGTCGCCGACGAGTCCCAACCTTTACCAGCTGACCTTGGCTATTGGCAGTGAAAGCAGCTATTCGGCGCGGATCGGGCTGCGCCAGCTGACGTGGCATGGCGGGCACGTGTACCTCAACGGCACGCAGCTGAGCCTGCATGGAGCGTCGATCCAGGAGGACGCAAAAGGGCACGGTGACGCGCTCACGCCGGCGGATGACGACACGCTGATCAGCGAGCTGAGGCAGATTGGCGCGAACGTTGTGCGCTCCCAGCACCCGCTGGATCCGGCGCTGCTGGAACGGCTGGACGAAGCGGGAATCCTGGTGTGGCAGGGCATCGGCCCGGTGGAAGGAGCGGCCAACTGGTACTCGACCACGCCGCGGCTGCTGGCTGAAGCTGAGCAGCAGGCGAAGACGGCGGTGCTGGCGGCGGAGCTACACCCGTCGATCTTTGCGTGGAATCTCGTGGATGAGATCGCGGAGAACGGTCGCGACAGCCAGGAGGTCGACTATGTGCGCACGATCTCTCACTGGATTCACCAGCATGATCCGACGCGGATGGTGGGCGTTGACGTGTGGGGCGATCATCCGCCGACGCACGCTGGCCCGCTTTACTCGGAAGCTGACGCGGTCGCTGAGACGGACTATTCGGGCTGGTATGACTACCCGCACGACAGCCCTGCTCAGGTGGAGGCGAAGATGCGTAAGCGCCTGACGGCGATGGAACAGACGTTTGCGGGGAAGGTGCTCGTGGTCAGCGAGTTCGGCGCGGAATCAAACGGCATCAACCCTCCTGGCAGCCCGGGCAGCTACGCCTACCAGGCGAAGCTGCTGGCGGAGCACATCGACGTGTATGAGGCTGACCCGCACCTGACGGCGATGATGGTGTGGGTGCTGCGCGACTACCCGCTGACTCCCACGTTCGAGGGCGGCTCGATCAAAGAGGTGCTGCCGAAGCTGAAGCTGATCGAAGGCCTCAACCAGAAGGGCCTGTTCACCTACGCAGGCCAGCCGAAGCCGGGGGTGGTGAGCACGGTCGCGCGGCTGTTCAAAGCGCTGCCTGCGGAATAGAGCTCAGATGCTGCCGGCGGATAGAGCTCGAGCGCTTCCAGCGCCGTAGAGCTCATACGCTGCGGGCAGAATAGAGCTCATAGATACGCACAATCCCGACGCTGGACGGCGCTTGGAAGGAGAACACTTCGTAGGTGTTGCCGTGGTAGCGCACGGTGCCGTGTAGCGGCAGCTTTGCTGGACCGGGGCGCGTGCTCCCGGCGAGCTGGCGCGAGGCGGCACGCACGTACAGCAGGCCGTTGGTGTCGGTTCGCACGAGGTTGACGTAGGTTTGGAAGTTGGCGGGCGTGAGCGAGAGCTGACCGGAGATGCGCTGGGCGACCACGGAAAGCTCGGAGTTCTTGATCACGGAGCAGGGCTTGCTGGCGAGCCCTGCGGGCAACGGCACGAGTACGGAGATGCGCAGTGGTCCACTGGGGAACCTGCTTGCTTCGAACGAGTACGCTTGGTAGACGACGTGCTTGTAGGTGACGGGCCCGTGTTCGGGGATCTTCACTGGCCCGGGCGTGACGAGGCCTTCGATTGGCACGTTGTTGGCACCTGTGCGCAGCACGACGGGGGCGCCGATGAAGCGCGTCTCGATCTTGACGTAGCCGACGTCGTCTTGAACGGACATGACGTAGTGCCCGACCACGCGACCGTGCAGGCTGAGCGTCCCTGAGAGCGGCGCAAGGATGTACGGGCCGCCGACGTCTGCGAGCAGCTTCGAGCCGGTGAGCACGCGCAGGCGCACGATGTGCGTGTGCGAGTACACGAGGCTGGTGACGGCGGTCTTCACCGCGGCCTTGTCGCCTTTGGCGATCGCCTTCAGCAGGGGCAGATACGTTTCTACCTGGAGGCGATCTTTGATCGTCTCGGAGCTATCGACCTCGCCGGTGTAGATGTGCTGGGCGACCCATCCGATCGTCTGCGCGAGCACTTCGGGCGCGGCCTTGCCGCAGCGCTTGCTCGTCGTCTGCTCGCCGCCCGCCTGGTTGCGGCCGACCTGGCTGCCACCCGCCTGGTTGCTGCCCGCCTGGTTGCTGCCCGCCTGGCTGCTGCCCGCCTGGTTGCTGCCGACCTGGCTGCTGCCCGCCTGGCCACTGCCTGCCTGCCGGCCGCTCGCCTGCGCCCTGGCGCCGCCGGCCGCCAGCGCCAGCACGACTATCGCCGCACCCACGAGCAGCGCGAGCGCGGCGAGCGCGCCCGACGGCCGCGTCGCCGCACGAGACGGCCGGTTCGCCGCCCAAGACAGCGGTTTCGCCATCAAATGGTCATTCAGCATGGTCCACCACTCCCGTACAACCCGCGAATGGCGCTGGCGATGCGATCCGACTAGCTGTTGTTGCCGCGTGCGATCTTGCGCAGATCGATCGTTTGGTCGTACAGCTTGGCG
>Ga0070762_10000630_pt1 | contig 15297 bp, 11 predicted proteins | sample HubBroMetageREF2_FD_66726 | JGI IMG/M metagenome (GOLD analysis project Ga0070762, IMG submission 66726) | Reference soil microbial communities from the Hubbard Brook experimental Forest, New Hampshire, USA - Hubbard Brook CCASE Soil... | ecosystem: Environmental > Terrestrial > Soil >...
TCGGTTTTACCTGGAGGGAACACGAGGACGCCGGGCAGCGACTGATCGGCGGTGACAATGTCCCCCGCTTTGTCGAGCGCAATTCCTCCGGGGACCTCGGTGACGATGCCGAGATTCGTGCCCTGTGTGCTTCCGGCGGAGTACTTAAAAATTTCGCCGCTCTTGAAGTCCGGGGCGTACGTCGTCACGTACGCGTTTGCGGATGCATCGACCGCGACGTCGATGGGATACGTAAGATCGGTGATTTTCAGAAGTGGTGTGTTCGAGGCTTGAGGAAAGACCTCAACCGATGCAGGGCTCAAGTTCGTTACGTAGACGTTTTGCTTGTCATCGATCGCGACGCCGGCGGGATAACCAAGACCGCTCGAATAGGTAAAGCTCGGCGTCAGGCTTCCAGGAGCATACTGCGTAACGGTATTTGCAGTCGTATTAGCGACATAGAGATTTCCTTTTCGATCGACGTTAGCGCCCTCGGGGCCGTTGATGCCGTCCGTGATCTTTCCAATTGGCGCCTGGTTATGGCCCTTCGTGCAGTAGATGGCGACGTAGTCGAGCTTGTAACTGGAGACGTAGAGCTTCTGTCTGCACCGTTTTGCCGCAGGCACGAGCCGGCTGTTGCTTTGACTTCGGACGCCTGTGGGAACCGTTGAGTTGCCCGCGCAAGCGACGAAGAGCGGAATCGCAGCCCATGCGGCCGCGAGGCGCAGCAGAGCATAATGGTAAGGCGTCATAGGTCGTTGAGAGTTCACTCATCGCCGCCATCTCCCCCTCGCCGCGCAGTCAGCCCGGACTGCTGTCACGCCCCCGATCGAGATCTGAAATGAGACCCGGGTGCACGGGATTCCAACCGAGCCATTCTCGCGTCAACGCACTCGATGCGCGCAAGTCGGCGGTAACGAAATGCCCGAGCCAGCCAAAGTGCCGGGCGGCTTCATCCGTCGCGATGGAGTTCACCGGCACGTGCACTCGCCTGCCGATTGCTTCCGCAATCTCTCGGAGCGGGACGCCCTCTTCCGCAACCGCGTGATAGCGGACGCCTGTCGCAGCTTTTTCGAGGGCCAATCTATAGAGCTTGGCTGCGTCGAGAACGTGTACGGCGGGCCAACGGTTCCCGCCATCGCCGACGTACGCCGAGAGCCCTTTCTCGCGAGCCAGCGCAATCATAAATGTGATCAATCCCTGTTTGTTCGGATCGTGCACTTGAGGAAGCCGCACAACCGATACGCGCGTACCCAGAGCGAGCGCCGATAGCGCCGCCTCCTCTGAGACGCTGCGCGGGAAACCTGCGGAACTGGGGATGGGGGCATCCTCCTCGGTCGCAGGGCGCCCCGGTGCCTGGACTCCCAGCCCGGCGGTTACGATCAGAGGTCGCGCGGATCCGGCAAGCGCGGAACCGAGTATCCCGATCGCTTGGCGATCCTTCTCGCAGTTCGCCTCAAACTGCGAGAAGTCGTGAATGAACGCGAGGTGGATGACCGCGTCGGCTTCGGCTGCGCCGGCACGCAGGCTGTCGGGGTCTTCGAGCGAGCCGCGATGCGCTTGCGCACCCGCGGCAATGAGAGCCTGGGCTGAAGCGTCCGAGCGGGCAAGCCCGACGACCTGATGGCCGCCGCCGATCAGTTCGGGGACGACGGCGGAACCAATGAAGCCGGATGCACCGGTAACAAAAACACGCATTGAGACCTCCAAGGGTATGTGATGTCAGTTACTGCCATCAGTATACCAAGAGATGTCAACCACTGACATCATGCGTTATGATGAGCTCATGGGTCGCTGGGAACCGAACGCACGGGGCCGCCTCGTGGAGGCGGCGCTAGAACTGTACAGCGACCGCGGCTATGACCAGACGACCGTTGCGGAGATCGCCAGGCGGGCGGGGCTGACGGAGCGGACATTCTTCCGGCACTTTACCGACAAGCGCGAAGTCTTGTTCTCGGGCGCCGGCGAGCTCCAGGACCAGCTCGTACACGCGCTCGACAATGCGCCTGACTCCTTACCAGCGATCGATGCAATCGCTTTGGCCCTCGAGGCCGTCGCCGTCGGATTTTCAGAGCGCCACGAGTTCGCTCGGCGGCGTCAGACGATCATTGCGCAGAACGCGGAGCTTGCGGAGCGCGAACGGATCAAACTCGCGTCACTCGCCTCGGCGCTCGCCGACGGCTTACAGCGGCGCGGCGTCCGCGACCCAGCCGCGACCCTCGCGGCCGAAATGGGAATCGCGGTCTTCAGAGTTGCGTTCGAACGCTGGATCGGTGAAACGAAACAGCCAGACTTGTCACGCACCCTGCGAACGTCGTTCGACGAGCTGAAAGCCGTGACCGCGGGTAAGTGAGCATTAGGCTTCGACCGGGCGTTTCGTCGGCAGAACGATGCGCATTCTCGTGCCCACTCCAGGTTGAGCTTCGACTTTCACATCTTGCGCCAGGGACGCAATCAAAAAAAGACCGCGCCCGTTCTCGTTCAGTGCGTCTGCGGGCAAGGTTGCCACAAAGCGCGACAACCCAGGGCCGGCGTCGGAAACGACGACGACTGGATACGCATTGGTCCAGTCGATGTCGACGTTCACGGAGCCCGGAGCATGCTCGACCGTGTTTGCGAGCGCCTCACCGATGATGAGTTCCGTGCGAAACAGCTCGTCTTCGTTAGGCGCGAGTGAACGTATGAAGTGCGTGATCTCGCGGCGCAAGGTTTGCGCACTGAGCGGGTCTCTCGAATCGCAGTTCCAGGACTTTTGAAGGCTGGCGCTGAGTTGGACCACCAGAAGAACTGTATCGTCGGCAGGTCGTTGAGAACCCATAACGCTGCGTTGAATGAAGATTGCCGGACGATCCACGCGCGGGTCGTCAATTAATCGCGTAACGGCCTGCAGCACCGCTCGTTCGGTGCGTACGATATCCCGCTTGAACTCGGTGAGCCCATCGGTGTAGAAAAGAATGACCGCATCGGGCTCTAAAGCTACGGTGTGCGTTTGCGTCCCGATCGGAATGCCGATGCCGAACGGGAGACCCCCGGGTGCCAGCAGGCGCGCGGGGGTACGTGGACCCGCAACGATCGGCGGCGGGTGCCCGGCTCCGGCGTAGCGCAGCGTAGAGAGATCCCGGCTCAGGATGGCGACCAACGCCGTCGCCGGAGCCTCATGGCGCGACCCTAGCACGTGGTCGGCCTTGGTCAGGATCTCAGCGGGATCTGCAGTATCGTGTGCCGCGGCGAAAATGCTTCGCCGAAGGCGTGCGGCGGTAACCGCCGCGTCGAGTCCATGGCCGGTCACATCGCCAATCGAAAAAGCAATCCGTCCGTCGGGCAGGTCGAAGGCGTCGTACCAGTCGCCGCCGATGAGCGCTTCGCGCTCCGCTGCGATGTAAAGCACATCGCAGCGAACGTTATGTCGCTGCGGGAGATGCTCGGGAAGGAATGCGGTCTGCAACGTTACCGCCGATCGCTTCGTCTGCGTCAACAGTTCCTGAAGATCTAGACGCGCAGCCCGCCTTTCAGCCGTGATCGCGCCGAGCACGAGGCCCGTTATCGCCAGAACCGACATCCAACTGTCAAGTTGGACGAGTCGTGAATCGAGAGAGCCCGAGGCCCAAGGACCCAAACCGTGCGATGTTGCCCAAATGGCGAGACCGCTAATAACCGCAATCGCCGCGGTCATTTCGCGCTGCCGAAAACGCAAGGCCGTCCAAATAATGAACGGGTAAACCGAAAAGCGCAGCGGATAGTTACTCAGAAACGAAATCGAGCTTGACGCCAGCAATGTCGTGGCGAGAGCGGCAAGTTCGAACGTGCCGCCCTCCGCAGATTCCTTCTGCCTGGCGCCAATCCACGTGAGCAACAGCGGAGTAACGAACAGCACGCCCATCGCGTCGCCCGCCCACCATACCCACCAAACCGATAAGAAATCATTCCACAGAACGATTCGGGCAAGCGCGAGCTCGACGACGCCATTGGTCGCGGATATCGTCATTGCAATCGCCGACCCGAACAGCGCGAGGAGAAGAACGTCGCGCACGCGCTCGAGCGCATTCTCGAAACCGCCGAAGCGTTGCAAGAGGAAGTTGCCAAACACCGGCGCGAGCGTATTGCCCGTCGCGATCGCCGCGGCCGTCCAAACGGGCTCGGAGCTGAGCGCATTGCTTGCGAATGCACCGAGCCAAATCCCCGGCCAGACGCGATATCCCCAAAGCAAGAGGGCGGCGAGCGCGATGCCGGTCGGCGGCCATACGGCGGTCACTTGCTTCGTCGTGAGGGCCAACGTGAAACCGAGCTTCGCGGCGGCAACGTAAGCGACCGCGACCAAAAGCGGGAGAAACATTCGCCGGGCGAGCTTCTTCAATCGCGCCTCCGCACGCTAGCCGTTATCCACGCACCTCGTTGCTTGCTTTGCCCCGGAGTTCATGAAGCACCATGGCGGACCTTCTCGATTGGTTGGCTCGGCGCGCAGCGCTCAGATCTGGAACCGCCGACAAAAAACTCGGCGCGTTACGGCTGTTTCGGCAACCCCAACAGCGGCATTTTCACCGGGCCGCCGATGCCGACGAACTCGACGAGCGCATCGCCGCCGGGATTGGTCTGGACCGGGATTGGAAGCCAGTTGTTGCAGACCCACACGTTGCCCGACGCATCGATCGAGACGCCGGTCAGGCGCTGCAGTAGTTTGCTCGCGAAGCCGCGACGCGGAGAGATCGGAACGCCCGTCTGCGCGCATCCTACGTGGCGAACGCCGCACAGCTCCGACAGACGCGGCCGCGCACCGCTGAAATCCGCGACCCACACGTTATCGTTGCCGTCGACGGCAATGCCCCACGGTAGCTTCACGCCACCACCGGTAAACGGGCTTCCGGCAAGCGGTGTTCCGCTCGCATCGAGCGCACTCACCGTACTGGCGGTGCTGTTCGATACCCAGAGGTTACCGCGGCTGTCGAAAGCGTCGCCCAGCGGGCGTTTGATGCCCCCGGCCGTGTATGGAGATCCCGGCAGTGGGCGCCCGTCTTGGCGGATGGCGACGACCGCGTCATTTCCGAAGCTGGTGATCCACACGTCTTTCTGCGCGTCGATCGCTATCGAGAATGGCCGGTCCGCTCCCGTATGCCGCAGGAGTCGCGCCTTGCTCGGATCGGCGTTGGGATACTCGGTGATGGTCGTACTTCCGTAGCTGGCAATCCAGAGATTGTTATCTTGATCGAAGGTCGTCGCTTGCGGCGCGTCGATCCTGCCCTGCGTATAGCCCGTGCCCTTCGGCGAAAGCGGGTGCCCCGACGGGTCGAACTCGCTCACGCTATTGGCGGCGGGTTTGTGCGGGCAGCCTTTGCCGTAAAAGCCGAAGTTTCCGACCCAGAGATTGCGATTGGCGTCAAACGCCGTGCCCCATCCCACGCCGTCGACGCCGCCGCCGCTAAACGGCGCGCCTGCTGCGTCGTTGCCGACCGGTGTCAGCTCGATCACTTCCTTGCCGCCGCACGTCGCAACGCTATGATCGGTTTGGAACGTATAGTTATTGCCCGCCCACACGTTGCCCGCGGCGTCGAACGCCATGGCGCCCGGCCCGTCGAACTCGTGCCCGTTGCCGACGTACTTCAGCGCCAAGAACCACGCCGCCGGTGGCGCGACGAGCGCGGGCCCGTAGGCATGCTTGCGTTTCGAGAGGGCAAAAAGCTTCGCCACGTTGCGCGACGGATTCAGTACGATCGCGTGTATCGCCGCGAGCGTCGTTCCTGTCCGACGCGTTAGGGTAAAGAGTTCCTTGCACTCGCTCGACGACGCTGACGTCGCACAAAGGCTTAACGCATTGGCGAGTGTGTTGAGCCGTTCCAGACCATCGCAGTTGTCGGGCTCGGAGCGCCCGCCGGTGCATTGCGACGCTGCCGGCCAGAAGGCGGCCGGCGCTCCCGCGGTCGTGGCCAAGTTCGCAAGCGCCAATCGCGCCGCGTTCCCGATGCCGACGTCATTGGTAGCCGCGGCGCCCATACCGGATCCCGACGGATCGGCGAACTGCGCTAGTGCGAATTCGTCCGCGACGGTCGTAAACTCGTTGATCGTCAACGCGCTTGCGTAGTGACCATTTCTGCCGGCGATCCCCATGAAGCCGACCGCGGAGTTGGCCTCGTGGCCGCCAGTGCTGCCGCCTGTCGCTATCACGTAGACAACCCCGGACGATGGTCGCGTGTAGTGTACGTGAAAACTCCCCGTGGAGTCGCTCGTCGCATGGCCGAGCACCGTCGCACCCGAGCGTGGTCCCGTATCGCCGGCCAGATACAGCGTAATCTGAGCGTTGGCCACCGGACCCGCGGCGCTGTCAACGCTCCCGGCGAGCGTAGGGGTCGCCGGCGCCGGTGGAAACGGGTTCGTCGAAGCGCCGCACCCCGAGAATGCAAGCACGGACGCGAGTATAAAGTAGCTATGCGATCGCATGTCGCCTCGGTTCGCTGCAGACGGGCGCTTTCTTGCATACCTCCGTAAACCAGCGCCGCGCCTAACGCAGGCGAAGGCTGTTGGCCACGCCAAAGGCCGCGGGCGGTGTTTATGATCGAGCGCGATCCGATTCCGGTGCTGCGGTTGCGCGGTTTCTCGGAAACGCCGCTCGCCGCGGTCGCCGAGCTGACGTTTGCATACGGCGCGCACTCCGTCCACTTCTCGGCCGACGAGCCGCGCGAATTTCAATCGGTGCATGCGGGTAACGTCGGGCTCTGGCCCCGGCGTTACGAGTTCGAAGCTGCGGCTCGCACGGTACTCGATAGCCATGGGTTACACCTCGTCACGTGGCCGGAGATCCAGTTCATCCAACACCGCAACTCCACGTTACGCTTTCCGGGAGCGGGGGAGCGACGCTGGGTGCAGTTTCTCGACGGGGTGGTGCCGGAGCTGCGCGCGAGCGGCTGGCGCGTCGAGATCGACTCCTCATTTCCGTACGAGTTAGTCGAGGCCGACGACTGGGACGCGCAGATCGAGCCAAGCATAAACAATTGGTTCGAGTTCGATCTCGGCATCAACGTCGGCGGCGAGCGCGTATCGCTATTGCCGATTATTATCGGCGCGTTGCGCGAGTTAAGCATTCGCTCGAACGACGAACTGGCGCGGCTCGGTGACGGCGCCACCGTTTACGGCCGCGTGCGCGAAGGCGCGTTCGTCGCGCTGCCGGCCCAGCGCATCGCTCCGCTCTTGGCGACGCTGGTCGAGTTGTTCGACGCGCCGCTCACCAGCGAAGGGCGGCTCGCGCTCACGCCGGCGCACGTTGCATCGATTGCGCAGCTCGAACGGGCAACGCCGATCCGCTGGGCCGCGGCGGCGCAGCTGCGCGATCTGGTGCGCGCGCTCGCCGACGAAGATGCGCTCGCCCCGGCCGTGACGCCGGCAACATTTAAGGGCACGCTGCGTCAGTATCAGGCGCGCGGTGTCGCCTGGCTGCAGCTCCTCGCGCGCAACGGTTTCGGAGGCGTGCTCGCCGACGACATGGGCTTGGGCAAAACGGTCGAGCTGCTCGCACACGTCGCGATCGAGAAGGCCGCGCGGCGCCTTAAACGGCCGGTGCTTATCGTATCGCCGACAAGTGTTTCGCCCAACTGGCGTTCCGAGATTGCGCGCTTCGTTCCGCATTTGCGCGTGCTCGCGCTCACCGGCGCCGACCGTGCAGAACGTTTCACGCAGATCGCGCGCAGCGACATTGTGCTGACGACCTACGCGCTGCTGCAGCGCGACATCGAGACGCTTTGCGCGCACGAGTGGCAGATCGCCGTGCTCGACGAAACGCAGGCGATCAAGAACCCGCGCTCCAAGGGTGCGCAGGCCGCGTGGCGGCTGCGCGCGGCGCAGCGGCTGGCCCTTACCGGAACGCCGATGGAGAATCATCTCGGCGAGCTGTGGTCGGTCTTCGCCTTCGCGGTTCCCGGGTTGCTCGGCGATCGCGCGGCCTTTGGGCGCGCCTTCAGGACGCCGATCGAGAAGCGCGGCGACACGCAGCGACGCCGCGTTCTCTCGTCGCGCCTGCGCCCGTTTCTCTTGCGTAGAACGAAGGAAGTGGTCGCGCTCGACCTTCCCGAAAAGAGCGAGATCGTCACGCGCATCGAGCTCGATGGCGCGCAGCGCGACCTCTACGAGACGATCCGCATCGCCATGTACGGCCGCGTGCGCGACGCGCTGCGCATGCGCGGTTTGGCGCGCAGCCATATCGTCGTGCTCGACGCGCTGCTCAAACTGCGTCAGGTGTGCTGTGATCCCCGGCTGCTCAAAGTGTCGGCGGCGCGGGGCGTTCGCGGATCGGCCAAGCTGGAGGCGCTGCTGGAGATGGTTCCCGAGCTCATCGAGGAGGGGCGGCGGATTCTGCTCTTCTCGCAGTTCACCTCGATGCTCGATCTCATCAAGCCCGAGCTTCGCGAACGCGAGATCGCATTCGTCGAGCTGCGCGGTGAGACGAAGGACCGCGTTACGCCGGTGCGGCGTTTTCAGGCCGGTGAGGTGCCCCTCTTTCTCATCAGCCTAAAAGCCGGCGGCACTGGATTGAACCTCACTGCGGCCGATACCGTCATTCACTACGACCCGTGGTGGAATCCGGCGGTCGAGCGCCAGGCCACCGATCGCGCGCACCGCATTGGTCAGCACAAGCCCGTTTTCGTGTACAAGCTCATTGCCGCCGGAACTGTGGAGGAGCGCATCGTTGAGATGCAAGAGCGCAAAGCCGAGTTAGCCGCCGGGTTGTTCGATGAGTCAGCGTCGCTGCAGCTCGATGCCGCCGAGATCGATCGGCTGTTTTCGCCGCTCTCGGCTCTCGATTAGAACTTCTTGAAGCCCGCCTTCTCGCCGGCGTCAACCCTCGGATAATCCACCATCACTCGGCGAGCCGCTAGGGTTCACGCCGCCCGGAGCGCGAATCGTGCCGCAGCGATGGAGCGCATAACCGAAGCCGGCGCCGTTTTTGAAACCGATCACCGCGGGCTCAGCTCGATGGAGCACCATCGGCACGGCTCGTCGTTCGTCACCCTCGTCTTAGCCGGCGCGTACGTCGAGGTCTGCGATATGGTTCCCGCGCTGTGCGGCAACGGCAGCATCGTCGTTCACGATGCCGCCGAGGAACATGCGGACCGGTTCGCTCGCGACACGCGTTGTCTCAACGTCGAGTTGCCGCCCGGTTCCCGTGCTGCAGACTCGCGTGAAAGCGTCGCGCAGGATCTAGTTCCACTGCAAAACGCGGTAGGGGAAGTCGTGCGATCGTTCTACGGTGATGGCCGCGAGCTTGGCGCGGCGGTGGCAAGACTGCAAGACGTGCTCTTGCGCCGGTCCACCGAGGCTCGGCCGGAGCGTCCGCCCTGGCTGCGCAGGGTGATCGACGGCTTTCCTTGGGAGGAGGCCGTTCCGCTGCGCGAGGCCGCTGCGATTGCGGGCCTGCACGAGACGCATTTCAGCCGCGCGTTCCGCCGCCACGTCGGCATGACCGCGAACGCGTATCGCACGCGCGCCCGTATACGGCTGGCGTCAAAGATGCTGCTGGCGACGACGGCGCCTATTGCGCGGATCGCGTCGAGCACGGGATTCAGCGACCAAAGCCATCTCACGCGCGCGTTCAGCCGGAGCCTCGGGCTCTCGCCGGCCCGATACCGCCGAACCTTCGCACGCTAAGAATCTTCAAGACGGCGCCTCGCCCGGCGTGTATGCTCGCGGGATGATCGGCCTTATCGCGTCCGTTTCGCTTGCATGCAACGCTGCCGCGCTGTTCGCGCAAGTCGCCGTCGCCACCGGCGGAGCGGCCTGGAATCGCGTCGGCGAGATTACCGCCTCGGGGAGGCTGGTCAGCTCGGGATTGCGCGGCACCGCCGAGCAGCGCGACGACATCCGCGACGGACGCTACGCGCGCTGGTCGATGCTTCCGGTCAAAGGTGGCGAGGCCGAGGTGTACGACGGGCAGAGCCTCTGGGCGCGCGACATTTCGGGCGGCGTACATCCGTACGACTCGTGGTACCCGCGAGCGAGGGCCGTCACCGAAGCGTTTCTCACGCGGCGCGGCTACCATGATATGCCGTCAGGCGCGGTTACAAGGTGCGTCGGATTTACGGGGAGCGGAGCCGATCGCGCCGAGATGGTACGCGTCGCACCGCGCGGCGGCATTCCGGCCGTCGTGGCAATTGATACACGAAGCCATCTCATTGATTCCGTTTCGATTCGCACGCCGATCACGACCGACGTGACGACGTATGATGATTATCGTCAGGTCGGCGGCATCGTGCTGCCATTTTCGATCTCCACCGCGAGCCTCTTCGAGCCGGCAAACGGCGACCGCGTCGAAGTAACGCGCTACACTCTGTCCCCTCGCGTTCGTGCGGCCGATTTCGTAAGGCCGCGTACGGAGGGGAACACGCGGATGCTGCGCGGCGCGAGCGTGACGAGCGTGCCGATCGCGCTCGAAGGAAATCAGCTCTTCGTGTGGGCTTCGATCAACGGCCGCGCGCCGATGCCATTCGTTCTCGATTCGGGGGGTCACGCGATCCTCGATGGTGTCGCAGCGAAAACGCTCGGGTTGCGCGGGACTGGTGGAGGCGTGAGCGGCGGTGCGGGGGCGGGGACGATCGCGCTTCAATACACGCGCGTCGCCAGCGTTCGCATCGGCGACGCGGAGCTGCTCGATCAGCCCTTTCTCGTGATTCCATATCCGTATTCGTTCTACGAGCGCGGCCGCAGAGTGCCGCTCGCGGGCATCCTCGGGCTCGAGTGGTTCGAACGCTACGCGACGCGGATCGACTACGCTCGTAAGAGGTTGACGCTCACACCCCTTGCGAGCTTCGCCTATCGCGGGCGGGGAACGGCCGTGCCGATTCGGTTTCAAGAGGATATGCCGCTCGCGCCCGCTGCGGCCGACGGCAACGCCGGCGACTTCGGGGTCGACACGGGAAACGCGGGGATTCTGATTCTCTACGGTGATTTTCTGCGGCGAACGGGACTGCTCGCGAAATACGGTCAGGGTTACACCGTGCACGGTGGGGGGACCGGCGGCTCGAATACCGGTCAGCTGGATACGCTCGCGCGCTTCGGCATCGAGGGACACGAGATCCCGAAGCTTCTCGCCGATTTCACGCAGATGAAAACCGGCGCGTTCTCATCGTGGACCGAGGCCGGCGATTTAGGACTTTCGGTGCTTTCGCGCTTCACTCCGACGTTCGATTACGCCAACCAAACGCTCTACCTCGAGCCGCTGGCGCACCCGCCGGTCATCCCGCGGAACCGAACCGGGATCGGCTTCACGAAAAACGGACCCGACGCCATCGAGGTCGTAGCCGTTCGCCCAAACTCCGCGGCGGCGGCGCTAGGCATCGTGGCCGGCGATCAGATTCTCGCGGTCAACGGATCCGCCGCGCGCGATCTCTCCGCCGCGGATTTCGTCGCGATCGTCACCGGACGAGCCGGAACGGTGTTACGGCTTACGGTGCGCCACGGCACGGAGACGCGCGAGCTGGAGCTGGTGTTGCGGTAGGCCACCGTACGCGCCGTAGGGAGGAACATCACGAAAATCGCCGCTTTAATCTCACGCATACTGATCGGGCTAGCTTTTACGGTCGCGGGGGCGTTTGGGTGGATCCTCACCTTCGGATCGGGTCCGCCGCCAATGCCGGGGCTCGCCGGCGAGTTTCAGAAGATCATCTTCGAGTCGCACTTCGTGCTTTTCATCGATTCGATCCAACTCGTCACCGGCGTCGCGCTGCTGCTAAATCGTTACGTTCCGTTGGCGCTCGTCGTGTCGGCGGCGTTTCTCTACAATATCCTCGCCTTTCACATCGCGATGTTCCCGGCGGGCATCGTTCCTGGTCTGATTCTGACGGTCTGTTGGGTCGTACTTGCGTCGTCGATGCGCGAACGCTTGGGGCCGCTGCTGGGCCGTTAGTCCATCAATTTTTGGATGAAATACGTCATCTCCAAGGCGCTGGTGAACGCGCGTTCGCGCAGATTGGCGCCCGACGCGTGTCCGCCTTCGGTTACTTCATAAAACAGATAGGGGACGTGCATCGCCGCGAGCTTCGCAGCGAACTTGCGCGCGTGCTGCGGCCCAACGCGATCGTCCTTGGTCGTCGTCCAAATGAGGGCCTCGGGATATTTCACGCCGGGCTTCAAGTTGTTGTACGGAGAGATCGAAGCCAAGAACGCGCGCTGTTCGGGGTTTGAAACGCTCCCGTACTCGCCCGTCCACGACGCGCCGGCCTGGATCTGCTCGAAGCGCAACATGTCGAGGAGCGGAACCGCAATATCGACCGCCCGCCACAGCTGCGGACGCTGCGTGAACTCGACGCCCATCAAGAGGCCGCCGTTTGAGCCGCCTTGGATGCCTAGTCGGCGCGGGCTCGTGACTTTCGTAGCGATCAAGTCCTTCGCCACGGCGGCGAAATCGTCGTAGATTCGCTGGCGGTGGACGGTGAGGCCGGCCTCGTGCCACGCGGGCCCGAACTCGCCGCCGCCGCGAATGTTCGCAAGCACGTAGACGCCGCCGCGCTCCAACCAGAGCTTGCCGAGGATTCCGTTGTAGTTAGGCGTCATCGAGACGCCGAAACCGCCGTACGCATAAAGCAACGTCGGGTTGTTTCCGTCGAGCTTCATATTCTTTGGGTGTACGATGAAGTACGGAATCTGCGTTCCGTCCTTGGACGTCGCTTCGCGCTGTTCGACGACGTCGCTGGAAGCGTCAAATCGCGGCGGCGAAGTTTTCACGACCGCAAGCTCACCCGTACCGGCATTGAGTTGCCATATCGTCGGGGGTGTCAGAAAGCTCGTCGTGGTTAGGTAGGCACTCTCGCCGTGTTCGTCGGCGCTGTCGACGACGATCGACGAGCTGTCGGGCAGGTCGAGCCGCTGCTTCGACCAGCCGTCGCCGGACGGTGCGTACACCCAGGCGCGTCCGCGCACGTTCTCGTAGGTGATCAGCAGCAACCGCGAGCTGGTTTGCTCCACGTCCTCAAGCGTTTCGCGCGGACCGGGCGTGTAGACCAGCGCCGGTTTCAAATTCGTTGGATCGGCCGAGGTTGCCGCTAGATCCAGCGACACCAGCGAACCCTGTGGAAACGTCGATCCGCCAACACTCCAGTTCTCCTGCAGGCTAAAGAGCACGCGGCCGGCCACCATCGCGCTCGGCCGCGACTTAAGCGGAACGCCTAGTCTTTCGACGCCGCCGGGTGTCACGAGGTAGTATTGGGCCTCGAAAGTCGAGAGCGGCCGCGCGATGATGATTGCGGTGTGTCCCGCACCGTCGTGCAGGGCGATCGGAGCGACGCCGTAACCGCCGTCGCTCTTGGCGCCGCGAAAGACTTCGACGGCGCTCGAGAGGGGCTGGCCCCGTTTGAGGCGTTTGACAATAAAAGGATACCCGGAAGCGGTCAGATCGCCGGGCGACCACTCGCGCGAGACGAGCAGCGTGTCGGCGTCCTCCCATGCGGCGTTCTGCTTGCCATGCGTGAGAGCGAACCCGTCTCTTAGAAAGGCTCCGCTTGCAAGGTCGAACTCGCGCACCGTCACCGCGTCTTCGCCGCCGTCCGAGAGGAAAATGAGGCAGCGATTTTCGGCCGGCCAGACGCAATCGGCGCCCTTCCATACCCAGTTCGCGCTTTCAGTCTTGGCCAGTTCGTCCAAATCGAGCGTCGTGGTCCAGGCGGGCGAGGCGCCTACATAATCGGCCGCAGTGGTGTGCCGCCAAATCCCGCGCACGTGATCGTCGTCCTGCCAGAAGTTATAGACCTGCCCTGCGATAAATGCCGGTGCCGGAACTCGATCCCTAGCCTGCGCGATCGCCAACGCCTGCGCGTATAGGGTGGCGAAGTTGGGGTCGGTTTGCAAAACCGCGAGCGTCTTGGCATTCTCGACCTTCACCCACGCCGTCGCGCGCGCTCCGTGCACGTCCTCGAGCCACGCATACTGATCGGTTTGCATCGCGCCGCTTGGCGAGGTCGTCTGTGCGCTCGCCGCCGCGATGCCGGCAAGCACGGCAATCGCCGCCCGCGGCGCGAGCCATCGGCGCAAACTCTTGTAAAGTATCACTGACTGCTCGGCGATGCGAACACCGCCGGAGAGACTGCCGCGTTTGGCCGATAGTTCGTGAACGTCAGCGTTCCATCGACGCGGTAGTCCGGGAATCGCGCCGAAATCGTTGCGGTGGCCGGCAACCGATAGCTCCCGACGTTCATGTAAGTCTGGGCGAACGTGAGAGATCCTCGGTTCGCGTAATTCCACTGCGCTTGGCTAAGAAGAGCCGACGCGTCGCCAATGGAGATCACAACGTTCTTGACACGGCCGCCAGTCTTTTTCGGAACGAGGGAGTAGGTCGATACCGTTCCGTTGTCGGTAAGCGGGGTAATGACGTACTGTCGCGTCGCCTGCTCGTAGGTTGGCGTGGCGGACGCAAGGTCTTTGAAACGGCTCAGCGCGCCGGGCACGCCTTGGAACTCGATCTTCCGATTCGGACGCAGGTAGTACACGGTGCCGCTGAAGGTCTCGTGAATCGGCACGATGGCGTGAAGGAGCGCCGACAACTGGGCCGATGCGGTATACGAGTTGAGCGTCGGATTGGGGTTCGTCGCGCGGGCAAGCAAACGTAACGATGGGCCCGGCGCATTGGGGGTCGAGCTCGCGGCGCCAATCGTGCATGCGACGACCGTCACCACCGCCCAAACGCGTAACGCAGGCGCCGCCGTCGTCTTCACGACGGCGCCTCGGCCGTCGTCGATTCTCGAACAAGCTGCCATTGCCGAACGTTCCTTTCGTCTTCGTCGATTGACTTATGTTCCGCGCACGCATACTCTTGGGGTCGAAGCGTTCCCTGCCGGCCGTGCCGTCGCGCGGCAAAGGAGTCATTACGATGAACGAAGGGACCCAAGACCCCGCGCAGCTCGAACAAATCTGGCTCTCCAATCTAGAGGCACAGTATCAAATCGTGAACAAGAACCTGCAGGCATACTTGGCCTCCCCTCCATTTCACAGCTCGGCGGAGCTTGCATCGTGGGTTTCGTATATGTCAGCCGTCGAGAGCTACTTCGCGCAGTACAAGACGATGGCGCTCTACCTCAAAGGGTTGGGCTTCGACCAGCTGTTAGATCGGGTCGAGCCCGTGCTCGCCGAAATGCATCGGGCGGCCGTAGCCTATACGCAAATGTACAAGAACACGCTGGATTCGGAGAGCAAGATGCGCGCGGTCGGCCAAGAGACGGCTCAAACCTGGTTCGACACAATGCAGCGCATGATGAAGACCCAACAGGCAGTCTTCGACGCCGCGAACTCGCAGTGGGAGACAACATTTAAGGGCAGGCCCTAGCCGTCAGCGGCGGCCCGTTACGTCGGATC
>Ga0070762_10000632_pt1 | contig 15288 bp, 7 predicted proteins | sample HubBroMetageREF2_FD_66726 | JGI IMG/M metagenome (GOLD analysis project Ga0070762, IMG submission 66726) | Reference soil microbial communities from the Hubbard Brook experimental Forest, New Hampshire, USA - Hubbard Brook CCASE Soil... | ecosystem: Environmental > Terrestrial > Soil > Temperate...
GTGCCCTTAATGGATTAGGACTTCGCTGCCATTGGCCAGCTCGCCCCAACACTGCCTGCCTCATATCCAGTTCTTGTTCATCGGCTCGCGTCTTTGCTCCGCGCTTCTTTCAGGCCCCGCATCGCGGCGAGTGTTATTTCACCCTTGCGCTTCGCTATCACTTCACGTCCATCACGTTGTGAAGAGGACTTGCACCTCCTAGCTGTCGAACATGCTCGGCACACCAAAAAAAACGCCGGAGAGCTTTTGCTCTCCGGCGGAAAAAGGTTGAACTAGCTCAACGTGCAGCTACTTAGAATTCGTAGCGCAATGCGAACTGCATAGTACGTGGATTCGTCAGTAAACCAGTGTAGTTCCCAAAGGAACTAGAGTTGGTGATCGAAAGATTTAAGCTGGCGACGTCGAATCGCGTCAGATTAAGAACGTTAAAGACTTCCCACCGGAATTGCAGGCTGTGCGACTCCTTCCACGGCATCTTCCATCGTTTATCGAGGCCGAGATCCAGCCCGGCGAAACCGTTCCCACGAAGGGTGTTACGTGCGCCCACTTGCCCCGGGTAATCTGCCTGGTAGCTCGCCAGGGCTGCGGCGACGGCGGCTGAGTTTCCAAAAATGTTCACGCTTCCGTCAGGATTTTTGACTGCACCCTGCGTCGTGACGGGGCCAATCTGAGTGGCAAAGCCAGACAGTTGCCAGTTGGTTGGCCACTGCTGTCCGTTTCCCACGCCAACGGGGAAGCCGCTGGTCCAGCGTGCCAAACCGGTGAGTTGCCACCCTCCTATCAGCGCGTCGACGAGCGCACTGGAATTCGTGCCAATCCATCTAGACCTACCAAAAGGCATTTCCCAGACCCAGTTGGCATTGAATTGGTGAGGAGTATCGAAGTCCGAAACAGCTCGAAGCGCCTTGGGATCCCAAGCGTTGATGACTTGGGAGCCAAGTCCGCCTTCCGCCGAGATGCGATTAGCATCAGAGGATATGTCAATTGACCTTGAATACGTGTAGTTGAAATCGAATTGCAAGCCGTGAGACATGTGCCTGAGTAAATTCACTTGCAAGGCGTTGTAACTGGCAGTGCCAATCGAGCGCCAAGCATAGAGGGCTGCAAACTGAGGATCCAAGAAAGAGTAAGGTCCACCCGGGCCGTAATAGGACTGACCGGGATTGTTCGCGTCAGTTAAAATCCCCTGGTCGAGCAACTGAATCGCGGTGGTTTCGTTCCCAGGAAAACAGCTAAACAAATCATAAGCTGCTTGAAGAGGACTAGTTGTAGCACCGCCGCTGCAAATTTGAGAATAGGCGCCTCCTAGTTTGAGCGGCTGTAGAATGTCAGCCCAATATTGGGCTGTAGGACCCACGGTCTGCGGTGTAATGGAGCTCGTAGGTACACCCTGCCGGTACAATTTGGCCAGGGCGGTCACAGCCGAGAAATAGTCAACCTTAGTTTTTGGGTCAACGAGGTTCTCTGGTGTGGCCACATCCTCTTGAGCCAACAACCGGTGCGACAAACGGCCGACGTAAGCTACTTGCAAGGTGAACTGGTGTCCAAGCTCGCGCCCGACAGAAAGGTCCATGGTATAGGAGTAGGGCGTCTTTAAGCTCTGGTCCATACCCCAGTAAACCGCGAACGAACCCGTTCCGTTTGCAGGGAAAGTTTGAGGAAAGGTGGAAACTGGGGCTGAAGCGTAGAGTTGCGTGCCATCTGTGCCCTGAGTAGGAATCGTATTCAGGCCGGTGATTCTCGGCGCGGTGGCCGTCGATACCACCCCGGCTGTGTTGGTCAATGTGGTAGAGAGCCCAAACGAACCGCTCTGGTCAAAGGTAGCGAGTAATGCGGGACCCAAGCGGTCATAAACGATGCCAGCACCGGCGCGAATCGTCGTTTTGCCAGGAGCGCCAAAGAGAGCTTTCCATAGTCCGCCGCTGGCACTTGGAGAGAATGCAACCGCGAGTCGTGGGGCGAAATCTTTGAAGTCCCAGTTGTAGAAACCGGGTTTTCCGTTCGCGGGTCCGCCGAGATTGAAGCTAATCAACGGCGCAGCATTGGAGCCGACGCCCTGCAGCATGTTTTGCGCTCGCAAATTGAACCAATCGGTCAAATTAACGTTAGGAGTAACTTGTAGTCCGTTGGTTTCCCAAGGTGGCGAGAAGAGTGAATACCTAAGGCCATAGGTAATCGTTAGGTTTGGCTTCACTTTCCAGGAGTCTTGCGCGTACATCTCATACGAATCAGCGGCAAACCGGCGCGTAACGGGAGCGCCTTGGGATAGTGCGGTTCCGTCCTTGTTGAAGTTGTACTGCGCATTTACCTGGTTGATCATGCCAACCAGCGCGATCATCGGATAGTCGTAATTATTGGCAAAACTTCTTGCCACGAGCGGATAGTGAGGCTCACCGGTACTGGGCGTGGAACTGTCGAAGCATCCCCCGGTTGCCGGTGTTGCCGTTTGCGAACACCCCGGATCAAATACACCGGGGACAGCCTGATTTGCAAATCCGGAAGGCACAAACCACGAGGCATTGGTAACGGCCGAACTGAACGAGTTAATATTGCTGGATTGCGGGTTACGAAGGAAATTAAGATTTACACCGAACGTGAGCGTATGTTTTCCTTTGATCCATGAAAGATCATCGACGAAGTTATGCACCGGAACCTGATAAGTCAGATCATTGGTGACCGCCAAAGCTGCGTTATCTGGTTGGCTGGTGGCGCCGTCGTTGAGATTGCGGAACTGTACGTACGGTTGGGTCTGGTTGCCGATTTGGCCGAAACTCTGGCGCGTAAAGCCCCAGCGGAAATTATTTACAAGGTTCGATCGAAGGACCGCCGTATAGCCCAAAGAAAATCCTTTGCTATAGTCGACATACGATAATTCAGGGCCTTGTCCCGGCAAATAGGGGACGCCATTGTTGGAGTCGTTTCTCAGTGCTCCGCGCCAGAACAAAGTGTGATTTCCGTTGCTGGTGATTTTGTAGTCGATGCGTGCAATGTACCAGTTATCGATAATTGAAACAGGGCCTCTGAACCGGTATGCCTGAAAATTGACCCCATCCCCAACCGAGTTATCGTTGGGCAGCGGAAAGGAATTGAAGTAAGGGATCATGACGTTTGTGCTCACGCCGATACTTTGTGGATCCATAGCCTGGATCTGACTGGGCGTTAACGCGTAATTTCCTCGCGCGATCGTGTGTGAGGTAGTCAATCCCTGAACTACTCCCGCGGGACATGCGGTGATGTCGGCGCACTGATAGGTCATAACACCGTCACGGAGGGCGGCGCTGGGAACGATACGCACAGTGCTCTGCTGTTGCGCCTGCCGCTCTCCTTCATAATTCATGAAGAAGTACAAACGGTCCTTCTTGATGGGTCCTCCCAGCGCACCTCCGAAGTTGTTGCGGATGAGTTGCAAGGCCTGGTTGGGCTGTCCGCTCTGGAGTTCAGCTAACTTAGTGAAGTAATCGTTGGCGCTGGTGAGGGTGTTGCGATTGTATTCGTATACCGAACCGTGAAAGTTGTTGGTGCCGCTCTTTGTCACCAGAACGACTTGAGCGCCCGAGGAACGGCCTTCGTCAGCATTGTAGTTGGTGGTAGTGACGCGAAATTCCTGTACAGAATCCGCCGTGATCGGCAGGACTGAATCAAAGGCGTATCCTTTTGTATCCGCGTTGACGTCCACGCCATCGAGGGTGATATTGCTCTGATCGCTGCGTGCACCATTTACGGCGCCGCCACGGGTGTCGGTATCCTGCTGGGTGAGGGTCTCGCGGTTCCCAACATAGGCCACACCCGCCTGCAGGGAAAGCAACTCCGCCACGTTGCGGGCATCCATTGGCAATTGCTTAATTCGGTCTTCATCGAAAGTTGTGCCCAGCGATGCGTCGGTGGTATTCAGCGTCTCTGCCTGAGTGGAGACTTCCACTGTCTGCGTTGACGAGCCAATCTGCAGAGCAACATCCTGCGTCGCGGGCAAATTGACCAATAGTTGCAGATTGTTCTGTACATATTTTTGAAAGCTTTCCTTCTCGATGGTTAGTGAATACGTGCCGGGCGGCAAGGCCAGGAATTCATATTGACCCGTCGCTCCGCTGGTGGTGTTTCTCTCAAGTCCTATCTGCGCATTGTTGATGGTGACTTTGGCCCCGACGATGGCCGCGCCGGATTTGTCGATTACGCTGCCGCGGAGGGAGCTGGTGCCGGTTTGTGCGCTTGCGACGTTCGCGCCCAACAGAATAAGTAACATAGATACCGCGAATAGAATTGAGATTGAGCTACGCCGAATAGAAGTCCAGGTCATGGACAACTCCTTCCGTGCACCGACGAAATCAGACAACGCAAATAAAAATGGTTAGGGATAGGATCAGGGCTCTGACCTGGTGTGTTACGCCAAACCCCTCGATACAGTCCTCCCGACCAAGAGAGACTGCAAGCCGACCACCCGCTAACCCTAAATTGAAATAGCTTTTAGGACAGAAGGGTCATTCGTGTCAACTACGTTGTGATGATAGAAAGTAGCAAAGTTTTAAATGCACTTAGTGCTCGGGACCCGATCTAGGGAAAAGGCAGTACTTGGAATCGTATATTTCAGTCGAAGGGCTACCCGAAACGCAGATTGATAGGCAGCGCGCAACTTGAACGGAGCTACCTTTAACCGAACAGTCGCCACTAAAACGATAAGCGTAACGCCAATTGAATGATGCGTGGATCATAGGTCGACGTGATCTGCCCAAATTGCGAGCTGTTGATATTTACGCCCACGCCGCCACCCGAAAATGTTCCATTGTTATTGTTGGTCACGCCTGGGTTAGTGAAGTTCGCGTGATTGAAGAGGTTAAAGAACTCCGCACGGAATTCGAGCTTGCTCTTCTCAGTAAGTGCCGTCGTCTTCGAGAAGGCCATATCGAAATTGATATAGCCTGGACCGCGGAAGTAGTTCCTCGGCAATGTTCCGTAAGTGGATAACGACGGATCGGCGACTACCTGGGCGTTGGAAGGAAGCATCGTCGCACCAGGCACGCAGGGAGGTTGCGTCGGATCCGCTGGGTAAGGACACTGAGCATTCGAAAGGCTGTTCGGATTGAACCAGTAATTGCCTGGTCCATTTCCAAAATCCTGCACTTGCCGGGGATTCTGGGCCGCCAGCGAGCCAACGACATTGGGGTGAACGTTGGCCGGATCTCCGGCACCAGACGGACCTTCCGCTCCGGGATTGAATCGGTCGCTTAAGTGTGCGAACACGTCAAAAGGAAAGCCGGTGTGCCAAGTGAAGATTGGGAAGATACTCCAACCCTGGGTTAGGCGCTTCGGACCAGAATTCCACATATGATCAAATGGCAAGTCCCAGCCCCCGCTGAAGGTAATGCGGTGCCGAACGTCCTGGTCGCTGGAAGCACGGAAAAGATCTGGACCGTAGGACGGAACCGTGGAATTGCGCTGGCGAAATCCGGAAACGTTGTCGATGCTGTGGGCGAATGTGTAAGCAAAGGTAAAATAGGTCCTGCCAAGCATGGGCGTATCCGAAATCTGCCTCGTCACACTTGCCTCCAAGCCGTTGTAACTGGCCTTTGTGACATTCCTGAATTCCGGTAGGCCTGCAAAACTGCAGGTAGCAACTGGGTCCGCTCCGGACGTCGTATTCCCAGAAGAATCCGTGCAAGTTGAATTCCCGGGAGTGAGATTTAGTTTGCGGTCGGTTGTACCCAAGATGAACGGATTGATGTCTTGAAGACCGGTGAGTCCGTGCGAACTACTGCCGACGTAACTGACCTCAAAAACCGTCGTCTTGGCCAACTCGCGCTGCAAACTTAAATTGTACTGGTAGGTGTATGGTGTCTTGAGGTGCGGGTCGACCACATAGACCCCGCCCGCAGCATTGATTGGCAGAAAGCCAGCCGCAAGGAAATCCAAATTCGAAGCAGGCGGTTTCGAAGGAAATGGATTAGGAACACCCGCCGAACCAAAGGGATCGCTGAAGAATGGGATATCTGTTGACTGGCCTGGGCCGACTGTCGGGAAAATTGGAGCGGTCGAGGCGAAGAATGGCGGTTGGCCGTTGAACTGCAAGTTGTCTTCACCCTTCAGCACGTCATAGAAAATTCCAAAGCCGCCGCGTAGGCTGGTCTTCCCATCGCCTTTCGGGTCCCAAGCAAAGCCAATCCGCGGAGCCCAATTGTTCTTGTCAGGGAAGTTCGTGCCAACGGGTGCGCCCTTATCACCGGGAAAGACCATGCCTACAGGAGCGTTGACGAAAACCGTGGACTGCAACCCGGGAATGATCGAGAAGGAGCGACCTTTTGTGTCCAACTTAGGTTGGCTGTACTCGTAGCGAATTCCCAGATTCAGAGTGAATGTCTTCGTTACCCGCCACTCGTCTTGAAAAAAGCTGGCGAACGCTTTGCTCCGGATGTTGGACGGTGCTGCTGGATACTGAAATAGCTGGCTTGGTGCACCTAATAGGAAATCCGCGAATGGATTTCCTGTGGCCGGTGTGCCACTTGCTCCATAGTAAGAGCTGTAAAAATCAAACTCACCGTTCACGTAATAGTCGTAGACGGTGTTGTTCTGGTATGCGGAAAGGCCGCCGCCGAATTTAAAGTTATGGCGGCCCCTGATCCACGTGACGGTATCCAGAAATCCAAATGTATTGTTCGCAAACGTCGTCGGGCCCTGTACGCTGAAGCCTGCCTGGAAGCCGTTATCAAAGTAAATGTTGGGTGGACCCGTGGGATTGTCCGGAGTTACCCCAGTGCCAAGCTGCGCTGCGGTCGGCAATTTAGATCCCACGTTATCCTGAACGTGCCAGTTGCGCTGCGTGTATGCCCGAAATTCGTTTACGACGTTTGGCGTGAAAGTCCGATAATAAGTCCCATTCAAAAGGTAATTATTGTTCTGCCCGAGGTTGGGGAAGCCAGGAATAGTCGAATAATTGAAAGGGTCGAGTACAGGATTTCTGAATCCGCCCAGCGTCACGGAAAGCTTGTCTTTCTGGGTGAGAGCGAAATCCAGCTTCGCCGTAATTTCATTATTGTTGTCGGTGTGCGCACCCTGGTAGTTCGCCTGACCGCTCGGATCGGTTTTAAACAGTCCCGTCGCCAGATATTTCTGCGTAACTGGATTTATCCGAGACGGATCCATGATGCCGAGTGCGGCGTTGCCCGCAGTGCCCGCGAAATAGGGATTGTCCTGCAAGAAGGCGACGACGTTGGGGTCAGGGCAACCCGCTGCGACGGCACACGTAAAGGAGTTTCCGCCGGGCCCGGTGACGGTTTGATTGTTGGCGACTGCTTGGGAGAAATTGCCCTGAATTTCCTGAGGAGTATAAACAGGCCCTAAGCCGGAGACTTCCTGCTGCGACAAGCGCTGGCCCTGATATCCCACAAAGAAAAAGAATTTGTCGTGTTTAATTGGCCCGCCGATGGTGCCACCATACTGATTGCGCTTCAGTACGTTTCGCGGCAGCCCTTGCACCTTGTTAAAGAATGTATTGGCATTGAATGCGTCGTTCCGCAGAAATTCAAAGGCGCTGCCATGCCACTCGTTGCTTCCCGACTTCGTCACTACGCTTATGATTCCGCCGCCATTGCGCCCATATTCGGCCGAGTAATTGCTCTCCATGATTCGAAACTCGGCAATAGTATCGGGATTGGGGTTAAAGACCACTCCATTGTCCAGTAGGTCGTTGTTAACGGCACCGTCTAAAAGGTAAGTTACGGAGTCGCTGCGGCCACCGGCGATGCTGTAATTGCCGGCGGCACCGGAGTCCGCATTCGTTTCGGTCACCCCTGGCTGGAGCGCCGCGAGATCCAAAACGTTGCGGCCATTCAGAGGAGCACGCTGGATGGTCTCGCCGGTTACCGTTGCTCCCACGGTTTGATTAACTGTTTCAATGTTAGCGGCCTGCGAAGAAACCTCTACAATTTCGCGTTCCTGGCCGACGGTCAGTTGCGCATCTAAGCGCAGTGATTGACCAATCTGTAGAGCTTGATGAAGAAACTCCACCTTTTTGAAGCCGGGCTTTTCGATGCTTACGTCGTACTCACCGATGGGCAGAGACAGAACCTGGAAGAATCCGTTTCCATCTGCAACCGTACTTCGCGCAATCTTGGTCGAAGAATTCGCTACGACGACTTGCGCTCCTGGCACACTGGAACCGCTGGCATCGGTTACGTTTCCGATGATCCGGCCTGTGGCGTCTTGCGCTCTCAGCGTGGCACCCAAAACCCCCAGCATCAGAATGGTAGCGAGGAACGCGGCCACAGTTCTGCCATTGGCATCGCCCAGATGGCTTCGCCTTTTGCCCACTGCATGTTGGCGAAATCGCAAAACATCTTGACCAGTGCATTCGGAATTGCGGTCGAATAGGTTGCGGAGCGAAGCCCAAGCCATAGATTTCCCCTTCCGTGCTCTGACGAATTTAGTATCGGTTCAACTGGTTAGGGAAACGATCAGGGCTCTGAATTGGTGTGTTACGCCAAACCGCTCGATACAGCCCTCCCGAGCAGAAGGACCGCAAGCCGACCACCCGCTAACCCTAGGTTGAAATAGCTTTTAGGACAGAATGGTGTGGCATGTCAAGAAAGTAGTGGTGATGCGTGGTAGAAAGTTTTTGAATGACACCGCCCTTTGGCCTGAGGGGCACGTTTGAGTCGGCCCACACCTCAAAACAAGTTCACGCCAGCGGTCGATAAGGGGGATTAGCCCAAGTGGATAAGCTTGGCTTGGGTGATTGCGGGGAATTCGCGAATTGGGGCCAGGACGGCTTCGGAGACTTGGCCATCGAGGCGGACCAGGGAAACGGCTTCAGCACCGCGGGTGGCTTCGCGGCGGCCCAGTGCGAAGGTGGCGATGTTGACCCCATGCTTGCCTAAGGTGCTGCCGACAAAACCGATTACACCGGGCTCGTCATTGTTGCGAATGTACAGAATGGTGCCGTCGAGTTGGGCTTCGAGGGGAATTCCATCGATCTGGATTACGCGCGGCGAGCCGTCATGTAGCACGGTGCCTTCCGCGGTGAAGCCCGGAGCACCGGCTTTATCGGGTAGCGCGGAAACTTCGAGAGTGTGCGGGAAGCCATGTTCACGGCGACGTGTCTCTTCTTCCACGGTTAAGCCGCGAGCGGCCGCGACTGCAGGGGCATTGACGACGTTGCACTTCTCGTCGAGGACAGCGTTTAGGAGTCCCGCCAGGACCGCGCTGCGCAGCAAGTGCGTGCCGACTTCGGAGACCTCGCCGGCATAACGGATGCGAACGCGCGCGGGACGAGTGGCTGCAGCTTGCGACACGAGAGAACCGAGGCGTTCTGCCAGCGCTAAATAAGGCCGGACGCGGCGATATTGATCCGCGGATAGGGCTGGTAAGTTGACGGCGTTACGAATAATGCCTTCCGCCAAGTAGTCGCGCACCTGAACGGCTACCTGGTTGCCCAATTCTTCTTGCGCTTCAGCGGTGGAACCAGCGATGTGAGGCGTGGAAATTACGTTCGGGAGGCCGATGAGTGGGCAATTCTTTGGCGGCTCTTCGACGAAGACGTCAAGGGCCGCGCCGGCTACGTGCCCGCTCTGCAGCGCGGCGGCCAAATCGGCTTCGTTGATCAACTCTCCGCGCGCCGCGTTGACAATGCGCACGCCCTTTTTCATCTGGGCGATCGTCGCAGCATTGATCATCCCGTGTGTTTGCGGGCTGACCGCGGTGTGCAGGGAAATAAAATCGCTTTCGGCATAGAGCTTTTCAAGTGGCACCAATTCTACGGAAACTTCCCGGGCTGCAGCTTCGCTGATGAACGGATCGTAGGCAATCACGCGCAAGTCGAAAGCGGCGGCGCGTTCGGCGACTTCACTGCCAATTCGGCCGAGACCAATCAGACCCAGAGTCTTGCCGCGGACTTCCGCGCCCGACGAAGATTTCTCCCAGCGCCCTTCGCGCATGGCGGCATCGAACTTTGGAATCTGGCGAATCAACGATAGAAGCAAGGCAAAGGTGTGTTCCGCAACGCTCACGGAGCTTCCACCAGGCGTGCTCATCACCAAAATGCCGCGTCTGGTGGCTTCATCCAGATTGATGTTGTCGACGCCGACTCCAGCGCGGCCAACAACGCGAAGACGCGGCGCTTTATCGAGGAGCTCCGGAGTAACTTTGGTGGCGCTGCGGACGATCAAAGCGTCGGCATCGCCCAGCTCTGCGTTGAGATTGTCCTTGGTGGTCTGGACAATGTTCCAGCCGGTCTGTTCCAGCAATTCCACGCCGCGTTCGCTGATTTTGTCAGCAACGATGACTTTCATGATTCCTCATTCCCCGATGGTCGCCGCCTCGGAGCGAGTGGCGGATTTTTCCCGATGGCAGGGAATATCCACGTTACTGTGGGCAGAAAAGCGTGTCAAATCAGGGGACCCGGCGATTCGTGGATAGAGCAGATAAGCGTCTGTTATAGTTTCAGGAAGAGGAAAATATGACTTTTTCTGAACAGATTCAGAAAGACATCGTGGTGGCGATGAAGGCCAAGGATGAAATGAAGCTCAGCGTTTTGCGCATGGCGAAATCGGCACTGCAATTGAAGGAAGTGGAGAAAATGCGCCCGCTGGATGCGACCGAGTCCATTCAATTGCTGCAGACACTGGTGAAACAGCGCAAAGAATCGATTGATCAGTTCAGCAAAGGCGGGCGGCAAGATCTGGTGGACAAGGAAACGAAGGAACTGACAATTCTGGAGAGCTATTTACCTGCTGGGGCGACGCAAGCGGAAATGGACGCGGCGATAGCTAAGGCGATCGCGGACAGTGGCGCGACCTCGATAAAACAGATGGGCGCGGTGGTCAAGGCGGCGAAGGAAACGCTTACGGGCAAAGCGGTGGATGGCAAAGCGCTCAGCGATCGGGTGCGTGAGCAGTTGGCCAAGCTTGGGTAATTGCGAGTTGAGCTTAAACCTGTAACTATTTATTTCATGGCACTGCCGGAACAAATTGCTGTCCGTTATATGGATGAAGATGCGGGATACGTCAGCGTGCGTCCGGTGGTGAAGCAGACTTTTCGGCTGAATGAATTGGTGGACATGGTGGTGGGCGTAGCCGGCAAGGATGCCGCCCGCGTGCAACAGATATTCAAGAGTGGAACCGTGGTGTACAACGGCTACCGTTATTCATGGGATGGCATCGCGGCAGACCTTGCAGAATTGGAAGCGCTTCTAGTTCCCTTCCCGGATGACGAGCCTGGAAGACCATTTGCGCCCGAAAATGCAACCTCGGTGATCCTGGAAATTGGCGGCGGGACGCAACATCACGTGGTGGAGATTGATCGCCGGGATGCGGCTGACAAGAAGTTTTTTGCGAAGCAGAGCCCGTGGGAGGTATTGGTGCAAGCTCCGAAGGAGCATTCAGCCCGTTACGAAAAATATTCGCATGCGCGTAAAGCAGACTTATTTCGCATCTCTTTGCCGTATGACAAATCGCACGAGCTATTGAACTCGATGTTAGAGGCAGCACCCCGCAAATTGAGGTACCGATGGAGCACCTTGCGGCCTCCATCGGTGATTACATTTGTCTGTCCTCGAAAATAACGCGCGACGCAGCTGAGTTATTGCATTGACGCTTGGTTCTTTGGGGCCGCGGCCGAGTCTGCGCTGAAGAGGGTTACTTCGACGCGACGATTCTGCTGACGTTCCTCGCGCGTTTTCTCCTCATTCACCGGCTTGTCCTTGCCTAACCCGACAACCTGAATTCGAAATACGGGAATGTTGTGTTGCGCTACGAGGTAGCTCTGCACTGCTTGAGCACGGCGACGGCTCAGCTCCAAGTTGTAATCGGCAGAGCCGGTCTTATCCGTGAATCCCTGAATAGCGATGAAGTAGCGTTTGGCTGAGCTGATCGAGCCGGCGGTCATCTGATCGAGCTGCTGCTTGGCGTCGTCGGAAAGCTGGGACGAATTTACTTTGAATAAAACGGTGGCGGAATTGGCGGCTTTGTAATCGTCGAGGTCAGCGATTCGGTCGTTCAACTCGGAACGAAGCTGGTCGCGCACCTGATCGGATTTCTTCGAGGCGGCGTCGGCGCGCCCCATGGCGTCGGTAGCGCGGGCGTCCGCAGAGGTAGCCTTTTCATCGGCCGCACTGATGCGCGGTTCGGTTTCGTCGAGCTGCTTTTGCGTGCTTTGCGTCTTCTTGTCGAGTTCATCGACTTTGGCATTGACCGGGTCGACAGTCTTCGCCACGTATTTCTTGGTTGCACACCCTCCCAGCAAAACCAGACAGAACGTTAAGCCTATTCCTAGCGGCCGATTCATCGCATTCCTCCTACTTGAGTTCGCTGGGCGGAGATGGGCCTACTTCACTGGCTGGGGAGGTGGGCAGGGGCAGCGCCGACAGAAATAACGATTCGCTGCATCCACGAATGGTACTTATCTGCGAGACATTTGGCCATAATCTCTTAACCTTAGCGGAGCGCCTGAGACCTGAGGGGCGCAGTACAGGAGATGCTGTATGAGTGTTTGCTCCGAAGTGTCCGAGCAGCGGTTCATCAGGTTGTAACATCGCCGGGCCTATGCTGACGCGTTCAAGTTCACCAAATAGAGGTCAGCCATCTCGTTTGTTTGATTCGAGTTGTGCAGAATTGTTCCGTTGGTACTGGATCACCATTCCGCCTGGTTAGGCCCGAGGAATAAGGCACGTGCGGATTCGGCAGGAAGATCGATGAATCAGAGCAATGTACATTCTTTGCAATCTATGCCACAGCTTGCGGGCGCGACCTGTCGCTTATTCCGAAAGTTTTTACTTGTTTTGTGTTTCGCGCTGCTCAGCGGTGCAGTTCGCGGTGAAGCGCAAACTTCACAGAGCCTCTCGCAGGTTAAAAAAATATTTGTGGGTAAGTTCAGCGACGGCCAAGACTTGACTGAACTCCGCAACCGGACCATTCAGCAGTTGCGCAAGAGCGCGAAGTTGGAAGTTGTGGAAGATGTAAAAGAAGCGGATGCCACGCTCAAAGGGAGCGGAAGCATCTGGATCGTGGGTTATGTGTCGACCGACCCGCGTGCACCAGCCAATGCGCGGCAGGCGGTGTTTCGCGGGTATTTGTCGGCGGAAATTATTGGGAAAAACAACGAACCGCTGTGGTCGTATCTTGTTACACCCAGCAAGTTTCGTTCAGGACCTATCACGCAGGATCTGGCGGATCGGCTGGTCGCCAAGCTGATCGAGGACCGGCGGGAAAATAGCGGAGCGCTAGCGGCTACAGCGCCAGCCGCGCGAACGCGAACCGTAGAAACAACTTTAAGCTCGGCGGGGGCAACGTTTCCTGCACCGCTATACCTGAAGTGGTTTGAGACGTTCCACGAACACGATGCAGACGTGCATATAGAGTACGGCGCTATTGGTTCGGAAGCGGGCCTGCGCCTGTTGGCTGGTAACCATGTGGATTTTGCGGCGTCCGACATACCGTTATCTGACAAACAACTTTCCGAATCGAAGACAAAATTGCTGCATTTTCCAACCGTACTGAGCGCGGTGGTTCCCATCTACAACGTGAAGGGTGCCGAGCGGACGTTGAGATTTACGGGAGAGGCGCTTGCAGGGATTTATCTTGGCAAGATCAAGAAATGGGATGACCCCATTCTTCGTGAGTCTAATAAAAATGTACAACTGCCCGACGCCGAAATCGTGGTGGTGCACCGTTCTGATGGTAGCGGAACAACATTTGTGTGGACCGACTATCTCTCCAAGGTAAGTCCCGAGTGGAAAGCGTCTGTCGGCGCGGATGCGGTCGTGAAATGGCCCGTCGGGGTGGGTGCCGAAGCGAATGAGGGCGTCGCCGCAAAAGTGCAGCAGACTCCGAATTCCATCGGCTATGTGGAACTGGTTTATGCCTTGCGACGGCAATTGAACTTCGGCGCCGTTCGAAATGCGGCGGGCGGTTTCGTCCAGGCCGACCTTACGAGCGTGGCGGCCTCGGCAAGAAATGCTACTTCCGCGATGACGTCGGACTTCCGGGTTTCCATCACGAACCCTTCGGGCAGAAATGCGTATCCAATTTCGACGTGTACCTGGTGGATCGTGCCGGCTGGATTTGGAGAAGCGGAGAAGAAGGCGGCGTTTCTTGAGCTGCTGCAGTGGGTATTGACGTCAGGACAAAAAGAGTGCTCCGCGCTGGGGTACGCACCGTTACCGCGGGACACGGCAACCCGGGAACTAGAATTTCTTAACAGCTTGAAATAGGACGAACTGTGCCATGGGACCGATCAGTGCGCGGCGGCGACAGGCTTCAGTATGGCCGTGTTGCGTTCGTCTGAAGCGATGACGCGGTAGAAATGCTTAAGGTCCTCGACACTGCCCACCGGAACCGAGAGTTCCTTAAGTTCCAGAGTTCGGGTATAGAGAAGCACATTGCCGTTCACTTCTGTTTTGCTGTGATAGCTACCAAAGGGATATTCCACGTCGGCTGGCGGGGGCAATTCATCCACTTGAAATCCCGGAGGAAGCGTAATTTCGATCTTATCGTTATCCCAACGCGGACCTTCAAATTCCACCGCGTACTTGCGTGGTTCTTTCTTTTCGAGAATATCGCTGGCCTTCTCACCCAGCACGCGAGGCCGAACGAGCAGCAAGTTTCCGGCAGATTTCGCGTAGGTTGGGACCACAAAGGAATACGTAAACTTGAAGGGTTGATCCCGGACGTCGAGGTTGCCGATAGTGGCCTTGGTAATCTGATACGTTCCCACGGAGTGAGAAAGGATGGTCTCGATGGGCTTAATCTGGTCCTCTTTTCGGGTCATGCCTTTGTAAACATTTCGTTCGTAGCTGGCAAAGTCTCCAACGTGAACGTCTTCGATTTGGCCGCTCAAAGCCCCCGTGGAGCTAAGCGTCAATTTCGCCTCACGGCGAACGCCGCTACTGGAAGGGGCTAGCTTCGGCAACTGAATGAGTTCTCCGCCGTCGGCAGTCACCAGAAGAGCGAAGTTTCCTTGTAGCGGACCTCGCAGACTTCCAAAGGGAGTCATCTCGTCGGTTGGGTCGAAGATCAAAAGTCGACCCAAGCCAGGTTGAGTAGAGACAGCCGAGAGGGCGGCACCCTTCAATTCTTCGGGAAGCTGAATGGCGAGAATTGCATGATTGAAAGACGGCTGTGGTGGTGTGTTGGCAGTAACCGCGCCCCGCGTGACGTTAACGAAGACATAGAACGAATCGACTCCAAGCTCTTTGAGCATGGTGCTTAAAAGCGTGGCTTTGTCTTTACAGTCGCCGTACTGATGGCTATAAATATCGCGAGCCGGGTGAGGTTGCCAGCCACCAATACCTAATTCGATTGCTACATA
>Ga0070762_10000633_pt1 | contig 15282 bp, 10 predicted proteins | sample HubBroMetageREF2_FD_66726 | JGI IMG/M metagenome (GOLD analysis project Ga0070762, IMG submission 66726) | Reference soil microbial communities from the Hubbard Brook experimental Forest, New Hampshire, USA - Hubbard Brook CCASE Soil... | ecosystem: Environmental > Terrestrial > Soil >...
TCTGTGTAAACCACTCCGTGATACGCAATTTCCGGCTGGTTCAACATGTAATAGCGCTGGGGATGATCGCGCCACGGAAATTTTCCGCTATCAACAATCATTCCGCCCAGCGTGGTACCGTGCCCGCCCATGAATTTCGTCATGGAGTGCACCACCACGTCCGCGCCATACTCAAACGGCCGCAATAGAATGGGCGTCGCCACGGTGTTGTCCACGATCAACGGCACTCCGTGCTTGTGCGCCACTCGGGCCAGCCCCTCGATGTCCGCAACGTTGCCGGCAGGATTGCCGACGCTTTCACAAAAAACCGCGCGGGTATTCTCGTCAATCAGCTTTTCAACCGCTTCAGGACTATCGTTCTCTGCAAAGCGCCCGGCAATTCCCTGCTTTGGCAAAATGTGGGCGAGCAGCGTGTAGGTGGCGCCGTAGAGTTGCGGCAGCGAAACGATGTTGTGGCCCATCTCGGCGATGTTGATCAGCGAATAATGAATCGCCGCCATTCCGGAGCTCACGCTCAGCGCTTCCACACCGCCCTCCAGGGCGGCAACTCGTTTTTCCAGCACCGTGTTGGTCGGATTCCCGATCCGGGTGTAGATGTTTCCCTGAACTTCCAGATTGAATAACGCCGCACCATGCGCGGCGTCGTCAAATTCGAACGCAACGGTCTGATAAATCGGCACCGCCACGGCTTTCGTCGTGGGATCGCCGTCGTAGCCTACGTGAATCGCAATCGTCTCTAGCTTCATGGGGTCAGTGGCCTCGGCGCCGCAAATCTCGCCGGGAAATGATTCCGTTTGGTGCGTCTCGCGCTTGATTGCGCCGGATGCAGGCTCACAAGAGCACGGCGGAAGGGCTCATTCCGTGATGGTGGACATGCGGGAAGCCGGGACTTTCGCGGGAGTCCGCGCCACGGCTTTCACCATCGCCTGCGTCAGGCGTCTTGCGGCGAAGCCCGCGCCGAACGCGAAGCGCATCACGGGTCCAAAACTGTTTGCTGCCGCAAGCCCGACGAAATATAGCCCGGGCACGGAGGACTCAAAATTAGACGACAGCACCGGAGTGCCCTTGACGCACTTGAGCTTCGCGCGGATGTCTGCATTCAGGAACTTCAATCGTTCCGTATCCACTTTGTATCCGGTCGCGGCGACAACATGCTCGGTGACGATTTCGCGCGTCGAACCATCTAGCCCGCGCAGATGCAGATGCACTTTGCCGTCCTGGATCTCCGCCCGCTCGACGTTGTATCCCAGCACCAGCGGTACGCGCCCCATCACTTTGTCCTTCACGAACCATCCTGCGGATGGACCCAGGGTTGTGCGCACTACCTTCAGGCGGAATCCTTCCGGCAAATAATGAAACAGCGCCGGCGCATCGGAGAAGAATCGCGACCTCATGCCTGGACCAAGTCCCGAATCCGGATGCCGCAATCGCTGCCACCACGACCGGCGCTTGCCCGGTTGCGGCGCGGTGTGAAATTTCAAGGAAGTAGCGCGAGCCACCAGCTGTACATCCGCATCGGCGTCGCGCAACAATGCCGCCATGTCAATCGCCGAAGAGCCGGCCCCTAACACAACGACATTGCGCCCTTTGAATGCCGCAAGGTCATGGTGATTGTAACTGTGCGACAAAAATTGCGGCGGCAGATGAGCGAGGTTCTCCGGCACGTGCACAAAATGCGTGATCCCAATCGCCAGCACCACTCGCCGAACCTTCACTTCTTCGCCATCGTCCAATCGCAACAGAAATGATCCGTCCGCCGCGCGCGCAACGCTCACGACGATCTTGTCTTCCAGTTCCGGAACCATCCGATCGCGGAAAGCGAGCCCGTAATCGCCGAACGTCGCAAGTCCGACGGGTTTCCCCATATGCGCATACTCGATCCCGCGCTCCGCACAAAAATCTTTCAAGGTGAATTTGGCGTTCGGATCGTAGATGTTCGAAGCGAAGCCGTCCGATTTCAGCATCATGCCTTTCGGCATGTGGGCCGCCCAGCTGTCCATCAGACGTCCAAAAATGCGGAACGATATTCCGCGGGTGCGCAAGTGCGCGGCGATCGAAAGTCCGTATGGACCCGCGCCGATAATCGCAGTTTCAATCATAGGGCTGAGGAAACTCCTCTCTCCGTGGATTCTGCTGTTCGTTGCCCACCGCGTCGCTTGTGAGGGGTGGTCCTACTCGATACTGGCCCGAAATCAGACGTCTGTCCAGATTCTGTCTACAGGCCTGTAGCTACTCCGATAGTGCCTTCTACGTAGGAGATTGCAATCTCATTGCCTCCAAGATATTCCGTAACCGCCTTAGAATGAATAGCCTGCGTGTTTGCACGGCCTAAAATGCGGAAATTGTTTTCCCTATCGGCCAATCGTTTGCCCACGCCGTAGAACGAAGCTGCAGCCACTCCGGACTTGCGCTGGGGTCGATACGCGTTCTTCGGCGACAATGTTGAGGCTGGTTTGTGATGCCCATTTCATTGAGATAGGCGTCGGCTGACAAGAATAATTGACTGGCGCGCTGCTCCTTCCCATAGCAACATCTTAAGGAAGGTGTCGAAGCCATCCCCGGTCAGCTTCCAGCACCGGACGGGCGTCCTTGCGATCACACCATACATTGTAAACATACGTCTGAGGAGCGCATTCAGTGGCAGAACTCACTCAGTGACTCCTCCAGAATCCGGCAAGCGATCCGTGACAGTCGGCTTCGACACGAAGAATCGTTTTAGGTTGAGGAATGGTTTCTCAAGCAGATTCCAGGACAACGCGGCTAGTGCATAGCTGGCGACGAAGATCACCGGTAGAGGCAGGACAGGGCTCTTATCCAAATGCAGGGCTTGCACCATGCCGAATGGGATCTTATGGAGCAGATATAGCCCGTAACTAATGGACCCTGTATGAACCAAGAATCGATTGGTCATCACCGCCTGGAGCCAGCCTTGTTCGGAGAACAATGAAATGTAGACAAACGCCGCCGAGGCTATCGCGGTGAAGGAATAAACAATCCATTTTGCATCGAACTCAGAAGTCAGAAACGCTAAAGGTGCAGCGATAGCCAGCGTAATCCAGGCCCTCCTGAGCAATTTCGACGGAACAAAATTCTCGGATCGGACAAGAAGCGCTAAAAACGCTCCCGCCATCAGCCCGTCCAAACGACAGAAGACATTGGTATAAAGGTTTACGTGGTGCAGCGACAGGTAATAGCGCAGAGCCGGAGAGATACAGATCTCTGCGATCGCGACCCGGCGGAGCTGCCTCAAGGGGCAGAACCGAACCACCAGGGGCCAAACGAGATAAAACTGCTCCTCAATGGCGAGGGACCAGGTGACACCCAAAGGGCCCGCGGCATTGGTTGAAATCGGAAGCAGGAGATTCTGCAGGAACAAAGGAAAAGCCCACCAAGGCGATGACGTTTGAACGACGGCTTGGAATTCCGAACGGCTTAGGAAGCGGACGATGACGAACATGAAGAAGAGCAACGAATAATAAAGAGGCCAGATCCGCAGACAACGCCTGACGTAGAAATTCTTGAAATAGCCAGTCGATCGATTTGTATCGACGAGAACGCCGGTAATCAAAAACCCGGAGAGTACGAAAAAAAGATCGACCCCCATCCATCCGTTGCTGAACAGTTGTTGCGAATGGAACACGGGATACTTCAGGCTGATGTTGTGCATCATGACGACGAGAATCGCCACGCCGCGAACTGCATCGAGTTGAGGAATTCGTCTCTGCATGCAATCAGCTACCCGAACGGGTTTCGCGCAGTAACGGCTAGGCAAATCCTGAACGACGCCGGCCTGCCGGCCGCCGGTAGGTCACGTCCGTACAATACCGTATTGCCCGAAGTTTCCGTTCTGCGAGTTTTAGCGGGCCCCCGCGTGCTCCGAGCACAGATTGAGAAGACGGTTGCATATAACTGGTACGTATTTCCACGTAGGCTACAACGTCCGAAATCTAAGGCATGATGGCTCAGCAACTTCGCCGCCGTCAGACCTTGACTGCCGTGGCACTCGGAATGCAGATGAAACGATACTAGGCTTACTAGTCTTGTGGTTAGGCGCGCGTGACATTGACGCTCGCATTGCCAGTATTGGCGGCGTTATTATTCATAGGTAAAGCCGAAGCCGACGCCGTGTTTTCAGTCTGGGTTCCGCGTCTGCGTGCCGAGAGACACCGGCGCCATGCACCTAATATCGGCATTAGAAGGGGGGAATAATGAAACGAGTGGTCATAGCAGCGCTATTTCTGCTGGTATCCGCGCGAATTGGTCGAGCTGACTCGGTCGTACAGATTTCTGGCTCGTTTACGACTAGCCAAGGCGAGTCGTTCTCAATGAGCTATCAGGTTGACTACACCACCTACTTGGCAGTACCAGGAACCCTGAACTTCACTTCAACGGGGCCGTTGGGGCAATTTTCGGCTCTGGGCGATCCTGGGCCGGAAGGTGCGGCGTGGAATAATGCTGCCGGCGACCTGATTGAAGCTCTATTGTTTTGTGATATGACCCCGTCAGGCTCCTGCGTTCCAGATATTGGCCCGGGCGAGATTTTCGATACCGACAGCCATGGCAATATCATCCCGCCTGCCACTCCCGTTAACTTCCTGCTTTTCTTTCCTGGGGATGCTCCTAGCGAAATGCAAGCAAAAGACGTACAAGTTCGCTTTGTGCCAGAGCCTGAGATCCTCCTCCTTTTAGCGTCCGGCCTGGCAGCCGTCGCGCTTCGGCGCCGCTTCGCTTCTCAAACGACCTCGAGCGCCGCCTAGAGTGCCAGTTTTGATCTCAAGCGCCGCGTGAAACGAAGTGCCGCATATATCCACTACTGGGTGGTATGAGTTAACTAAGAAGGTAATTGCCCATAATCGGCACGAATTTCGATCTTCAACCGCAACCCCGGAAAGACAACCCAAGGTTTGTCAGCAGCTTCCGGCGTTATCCGAGTTGGGTATGCGACTGCAGGTAATCGGCGTGCCACACTGAGTGGCACAATGCATGAAGGTGAAGCTAGCAGTCGCTTTTGCGCTCCTGCTTCTGGCCTCGGCAGCCCGCGCAGACAGTAGCGCAGCAGACACCATTCTACAAGTGAGCGGGTCGGTTACGACTCCTCAATCCCAGAGCCTTTCGTTCAGCTATAAGCTGGACATGACCGGCACTCTTGCCCCTTATGGACTGGTCGCAGGAACCCTCAATTACTCGTCGTCAGGCCCGATCACAGTCCTCAATGTGTCTCCAGACGGCGCAGGCTGGCAAGACGCTCAGGGAGACTTCATCTCCGTCCTGACCTTTGACTGTGTAACGCCCGCGAACCCGAATGCAGATTGTGCCCCGGATGTCGGGCCGGATGAGTACTTCAGCCCTCAGACGCTGGCTAATCTGAACTCCTTCGCAGACGGCGTTATCGAATATTTCCCCGCTGGAGGAGGCTTCAATCAACCTCAGGAAGTGTACTTTGGGGATGTGACTGTAAGCCTTGCGGACCCGCCGGCGGTCCCGGAGCCTTCCTCGCTGCTGCTTACAGGAATGGGACTGGCTGTCTTGATTGGCTTGGCGAGTCGTAATCGCACAAAGGGCCACAAGGCATCCGTAATCATTACGCAATCTGGCGCTTAGCTTCATGCTGTGCCGCCCGGCCGTGGCACCGTGGCGGGAATGTTGACAATCGGCTCTGGCGCGTCCTCTGTCGGCTGAGTCCGCAGACCATTAGCTATAGCCACAGGAAAGTTCGTTTCTTTTTTTGTTCCCCAGGTTCAGGCATTGGCTTTGGATTTCGGCCTCTGCGCTCGCTGGATGCCGTAAAGGCCAGCGTTCTGCGCGGTGCGGGGAATCACATTTGGGGCTGGGCCAACGTGACTGCCGGTATTTCTGCTTTAGTTTCTGTCCCAATTTTGAAGTTCAGCAACCACACTCCGATTAGCGCACCAACCCCCTATGTAATTCACATGATGTATGTCCGAAGAGTGGTGTATATGTACCCACCATGAAGATGGGGTGCTTAAATGACGAAGCACGTTAGCCGACTTGTATCGAAGCGTGCCGGCAAACCAACCGGCGAAGAATTAGTCCTTCGTCGGAGCCCAGACGGGTGCTGATCGTGGATGAAATTAACAAACGTCAATATGCGGTAGCGCCCGAACCAGTTCCCCGACCGTGCAAGCGATTTTCAAAACGCCCCTGCCTAAACGAACGATTTCTGAAACACCTGCCAACGTGCACCGCGTGCCGCGCGGTCGTCGAGTATCTGGATCATCAATCAGCTGGACATGCACGTGCATCGGAACCGGAACTAGGTGAATGAAGGGTGCGATACGGGGTCAACGCGCTTGGCGACCGGTTACTGTAGGATTGCAGCACGGACAAGATACAGGCGGTTGAGCGAACGGCTCGCGAGTTGTCGGCCACCGCGCGAAGGCCGCGATCCGGCTAGCCCAAAAGGCCGTATCGATCGCGCGTTGCCCCGTGCCTCGCTATTCCCGCTTGGGTCTGTACCCGCAAGGCGTTTTCATGATCATCGCTCTCATGTGGGAGGAAAGCTGGGAACAGATTTGCCACAATGAGCAAGTGTTTTCAGTGGTTACGCTCGAAACTGCTGCTACGTCCCTACCTCTGCCACTTTAACCATCTTGTTTTTATAGGTTTAGCTCGCAGGCAAAAGCGGCAAGGCCGCTCGACTTTGGTACACAGATTGCGATTTGAACTGCAGTACTGCTCTCGGCGCACTTTGCCTGCGGCACATGGTATCGCGCGTTCAACTGCAAACAGAGGATTTAGGGAGGCTAGAATCACGGTGAAGCCGACGGTCTTACTCGTTACCACTGCTCGCTGGTTCCCCACGGCGCGCCTGGCAGTAGCGTTGGCAAGCGCGGGATTCACCGTGGACGCTGTCTGCCCTTCCCAGCATCCAATCACCAGGACCGATGCCGTACGCCGAATTTATAATTACGATGGCCTCGATGGCCTGTCATCAGTCGCCGAGGCGATTGCTGGCGCAAAGCCCGACGTGCTTGTTCCGGGCGATGATTTGGCTACCCAACATTTACATTTGCTGTACGACCAGGAACGTGGCAAGGGCGACTCAGGCGCCTCGCTTTGCGCCTTGATCGCGCGGTCGCTCGGCTCTCCTGAAAATTTCCCGGCACTCTATGCGCGCGCCAAATTTATGGAGCTGGCCCAGGAAGAAGGCATCCGCGTTCCCAAAACCGCAGTCGTTCGCGACAGCAGCGACCTAAAAAATTGGATCGATCAGAATGATTTTCCTGTCGTCCTGAAAGCCGACTTTTCTTCCGGCGGCGACGGCGTGCGCGTAGTGCGCAATCTGGAAGACGCCGAACGGGCCTTACGCGCTCTGCAAGCTCCGCCTCTTTTGGCACGGGCGATGAAGCATGCTTTCCTTGACCGCGACACGACCTTAGTGTGGCCCTCTCTACTGCGTCGCCGCTCTCTCGTGAACGCGCAGACGTTTGTCGCCGGCCACGAAGCAACCAGCGCCGTCGCCTGCTGGAAAGGCGAAGTCCTCGCCAGTCTCCATTTCGAAGTGCTCAATAAAGGCGTTTCAGCCGGACCGGCCACCGTCCTGCGCGCGATCGAACACCCTGAAATGTCTGCGGCTGCAGAGAAGATGGTTCGCCGCCTCAATCTTTCAGGCCTGCATGGATTTGATTTCATGCTTGAATCGCAAACCGGCAACGCCTATCTCATCGAAATCAATCCGCGCTCGACTCAAGTTGGACATCTTACGCTCGGCCTTGGCCGCGATATTCCCGCGGCGCTGTATTCGGCCGTTTCCGGCCAGCCGGTTCGCCCTGCTGCGAAGATCACGGACGACGACACCTTCGCGCTTTTTCCGCAGGAATGGATCCGCGATCCGGCAAGCGCGTTTCTGCAGTCGGCCTACCACGATGTGCCGTGGGACAAACCTGAATTGATTCACGCCTGCGTCCGCGCTCGCAAGAAACAGGACGCCTGGTATTCGCAACAAAATCGGCTGCAGGCTTTTTCAGTGGCGCGCCTACCACGGGCATGAGTGAACCATCACGAGGGCGCGCGGAGCGAGTGGAATTGCGAAACAAAGTAAATTCCGAATTCGGCAGTGAACGCGCGGCTGCGTATCCGCGGGAATCTGGATTTTCAGCTCGGCCTTTGCACTCTGGTGTCCATGCTGTCGAATCCCCCTTCGCTTCCGCAGAGCCGCTCGGCAAACGCCGCCTGCACGCATCCTCTGCCAGTCACGCGACGAATCCCCGCAGCGATGGGAACGCAAGAACTTCGGAATTTTATCCTGCGCACGTGCTGCATCCCCGTGTGATTCACGGGCAAACACACGAAAACGTGAAAAAACCGCTGCGGGTTATGAAATTCGGCGGAACGTCGGTCGGTGATGCGTCCTGCATGCAAAGAGTCGTTGAAATCGTGCGCGCCGCTACGCGCGAAAGTGACGTGGTGGTGGTGGTTTCCGCCATGAGCGGCGTGACCAATAAATTGGTCGAAGCCGGGAACCAAGCGGACGCTGGGAATCGCGAATCGGTCGCGGCGATTTTTGAGGAATTGCGTCAGCGCCATGAGACGGCCGCGAATGTCCTGATTTCTTCGCATGAAAAGCGCCAGACGATTGTCCAAACGATTCAAGCGCGCGTGCAAGAGGGCGCGCGTCTCTGCGAAGACGCCATCCAGCGGCGTGAAGTATCAGCCCAGGTGCGCGATGCGATTGCAGGCCTGGGCGAGCGCCTGTCGGCTCCCCTGGTTGCTGCCGCACTGGCGGAACGAGGCGTGCTCTGCGAAGCCATCGAAGCCACCGAACTCGTCGTCACCGATTCTCGTCACGGTGCCGCTGAACCGTTCATGGATCTCACCCGCGAACGCTGTGAAGCGCGTTTGCGTCCGCTTTTGTTGCAAGGCCTCGTCGCCGTGGTGACGGGCTTTATCGGCGCTACTGTAGAAGGCGTGCCCACGACTCTTGGCCGCAACAGCTCGGATTTTTCGGGAACGATTATGGGCGCGGCTCTGGACGCAGATGAAGTCATTCTCTGGACCGACGTGGACGGCATTCTCACCGCGGATCCCCGGCTGGTCCCGGGCGCCAGCTCCATCCTGGAGATGTCTTATCGCGATGCGTCGGACCTTGCGGACTTGGGCGCCAAAGTTCTGCATCCGAAGACGATGCACGCTTTGATGCTGCAGGGCATTCCTCTTGCGATTCGCAACACCTTTGCTCCCGAGCGACCCGGAACCAAAATCACATCCGACGGCTCTTCGAGCGGCGCGGGAGTAAGGGCGGTCGCGAGCTCGAACGATGCCGCGTTAATCACAGTGCGCGCTGCGAAAGTTTCCGACACGCCGGATGTTCTGCGCCGCGCACTCGCCACTATTGCGGGCGTTCCAGTCGAACTTCGCTTGGCGCCGCAGTATTCCACTGCGCAGGACGAAATCTCTTTGGTCGTTCCGTCAGCGGCCGCCGCAACAACTCTGCACGCGCTGCGCAAAGAATTCACCTCGGATCTGGCGTGCGGAATCATCCGAGCCCTTGCTCTTGAATCGGATGTTGCGCTCGTCACCGTCATCGGCGAGAAGCTGTTCGGTGCGGGAGGACTCGTTGGCCGGGTGCTCCATGCGCTGGGCTGCGAGGACATCACCGTCCTCGCCAGGTCTCAGGGTACGTCGCGCTCCAGTTTCACTTTCGTCGTGGCGCAGCGCGATATGAAGGCAGCGCTCGTCGCCGCGCACCTCCAATTGCAACTCACCGCCTCAGCAGCAAGTGGGCGCTCTCTCTGACGAATCCCGAGACCGCCTCCATCGTCGCCAGAAGCGTCGGTCGCCCGAGCCCGAACATCCGTTCACGTCGTTTCGCGCGCTAACAGCGTGAGCCACCAGCTATCGATAACATATTCTTTATCAGATAGATAGAGAGCAAATGGGCGGCAGGATCCTCTCTCCCTTCCGCGTGCTTTTCTTAAGTCTTTAATTTGACGGCCGCACTCAGGTAGAATGCCGCTCCCATGGCTCAACCTGCCCCAGCGCGCGAACCGAGCATTCCCAGTCCCTACCTGGATATTTACAAAGACGGCGAATACCTGAAGAAGAATCCCACCTGGCACGTGGAAGAGTCTCCGTTCAAAGCCAAGTACATTATGGAGATGCTGAGCCGAAATAACCTTTCGCCGAGAACAATCTGCGAAGCCGGCTGCGGCGCAGGTGAAGTCTTGCGGCAACTCCAGCTGCAAATGGGCGCGGACCGCGAATTCTGGGGATACGATATCTCGCCTCAGGCAATCGAGTTCAGCAAGCCTCGGGAAAATGATAAGTTGCACTTCAGGCTCGCCGATCTTGGCAAAGAACGATCAGTGAACTTCGATCTCCTTCTGGTTCTGGATGTCGTCGAACACCTGGAAGATTATTTTACTTTTCTCCGTGAAATTCGTCCGCGCGCCAAGCACAAGATTTTTCACTTTCCGCTCGATCTTTCCGTGCAAGCGGTGCTGCGCAAGCGCGGACTCATGACCAGGCGCGAAATGCACGCGCACCTGCATTATTTTACGAAGGATACCGCGCTTCAGACTCTGAAAGACACGGGATACCAAGTGCTGGATCACTTCTATCTGCCACGCTCCAATGAAATTGGCCCAACACTGCTGCAAAAAGCGTTTAGTATTCCGCGAGCGCTTTCCTTCGCAATCCATAAGGATTTGGCTGTGCGTGTCCTGGGCGGGTATTCCCTGATGATTCTTGCAAACTGATTGCGCCGGTTACGCCGCACATTCCGATCGTTTTCACACACGTGATTCCGTCCGCAGAAACCATCACAAATCCGCGCCATTGGCGACTGTCGTAACAGTAAGTGCAAGCTTGCGCACTTATTCCGCAAGAAGTTAGAAACAAGCGTGCGGGTCTAAAGCTAAACTGTAAACGTGGAACAAGCTAACATCGTGATCATTGGCGGTGGCGTCGTAGGTTGCGCCATCGCCCGCGCTCTCTCCAACCGCTGGAGCGACGTCTTTGTTCTCGAAGCGCTCCCAAAAATCGGCATGGGCGCGAGCTCGCGTAATAGCGGGGTCATCCACTCCGGCCTGTACTATCCGCCGGGCTCCCTGAAAGCTCGCCATTGTTTGCGCGGCAATCAATTGACCTACGAATTCTGCGCAGCGCACGGCGTCCCGCATCGCCGCACCGGCAAACTGGTAATCGCGTCATCGCCCGCAGAGTCGGAAGAACTCGCCGCGCTCGAGAAAACCGGTGAAACCAATGGCGTCGAGAACATGCGCATCATCGATCGCGCCGCCATTCGCGTGCGTGAACCTCACGTCGAAGGATTCCAAGCCATCGACATTCCCTCCACTGGAATCGTCGGCAGCGAAGAACTCGTCAAGGCCTACGCGCGCATCGCCACGGATCAAGGTGCTCACATCGTGGTTCACGCGAAAGTCGAACGGCTAGAACCCTCGCGCGATGGAGTTCGCATCTTCAGCGCAGCTGGCGAGATCGAAACGCGGTGTTTGGTGAATAGCGCCGGACTGTTTGCCGACGAAGTCGCGAAAATGCTGGGCTCACCAATGGCCGGAAATCGCATTTATCCGGTGCGCGGGGAATATTGCGAACTGCAGCGCAGCAGGCAGGATTGGATTCGTGGCCTGGTTTATCCATTGCCTCACCCCGAAGGCGTGAGCCTCGGCGTGCATCTCACAAAGACAGTTTGGGGCAATGTTTTGGTGGGCCCGACGGCGCGTTATCTGGACGACAAAAACAATTACGAACGCGACCGCGAACCCATCGCAGAGTTTGCTCGAGGCGCCAAGCTGCTTCTGCCCGAACTCGAAGTCTCTGACCTCATGCCAGCCTATTCGGGCATCCGCGCGAAGTTAACTCCTCCCGGCAATGATGGAAAAAAACGCGTCGCGGATTTTATCATCCAGCGGGACCCGCAATTTCCCTGCGTCGTGCAACTGATCGGTATCGAATCTCCGGGCCTCACCTCAGCCCCGTCCATCGCCGAACAAGTCCGCGACCTGGCGACCGAAATTCTCGGCTGAACCATTCCAGTATCCACGAATCTTGTCGTCTGACCCCGCGGGACAAATTCCGAAGCTTAATTAGAGGGAACCGTTACGGAGACTTGGTTCGAATCAGCGCTCTGGATGTTGCTGGAGTTCACTGCCGTTACATAGTAATAGTAGACTTCGCCGTTGGAAACCGAGCCGTCCGAGTAAGACGGATTGGCCTCTGGCGTGGAATTCAGCTGCGTATACGGCCCACTGGGTTTCGTGCCGCGATACACAAAATATCCGGTCACAGTCGAGCTGCTGCGCTCCCAAGACAGCGCCACCGTGTGCTTCGCGGCAGGGGCAGCACCAGACCCGGACAGAGATATCTTCATCGGTGAGTTCGCCGCATTACTGGTGATCGTCAGCGTTCCGGTCACGCTGCCGGCCGCTTTGGGATCGAAATTCACCGTGTAAGTTTCCGATTGCGCTGGATCCAGGATCACACTCGCCGCCGAGCTCCCTAGAACGAATCCGGTCCCGCTGATGGCCACCTTGGAGATGCTGGCATTGGTGTTTCCCGTGCTCTTCACCGTCAGCTGGTTTGTCCCGGACGAACCCACCGTCACGTTCCCAAAAATCAAGCTCGTCGCGCTCGGCGTCAGTTGAATCGAAGCGGCCCCGGCGGTTCCACTGAAATCAATCATCGTCGGCGAGCCCACGGCAGTGCTCGTAACCGTGATCTTGCCCGCAACGCTGCCTGCTGCAGTTGGTTTGTATGCTGCAGTTAGTGTCGCACTCGTGCCCGGTGCCAATTTAGCGGGAAGCGTAATCCCTGAAATCGTAACGTTCGCAACGGATGGCGTGAGGCTGGAAATCGTCACCTGCGAAGTGCCTATGTTTTGCAAGCGAATCGTCTGCGTCGTGTCACTGCCGACCACTACGCTGCCGAAGCTGAAAGACGAGGGCGTCGCAGCCAGGGTCGAAGACGTTGCCGTCGCAGTGATGCCGATTACCATACTGGGATCGCTCGCATTGCTGGCGATCGACACGCTTCCCGCCAAAGTTGCTGCAGAAGTGGGCTTGTAGGTGACCGTCAAAGTCGTGGATTGCCCGCCGTTCAACGTCATCGGCGCCGTCATTCCCGAAACGCTGACTCCCGTCCCCGAAGACGCGACTTTCGCGATTGCAACCGCTGCGCTGCCGGTGTTTGCCAATTTAATTGTCTGCGTCTCTTCGCTGCCCACTGCAACACTTCCGAAAGCGATCGAACTAGGAGTAGCAGTGAGCTCTGCGGCGGTCGTGGTCGTGCCCGTTCCGCTGAGAGCAACCAGCGATGGCGAACCGTCGGCGTTGCTGGCGATCGTGATCTTTCCAGTGTCCGCGTTTGCGCCGGTTGGCTTGAAAACGGCAGAAATGGAAGCGCTCTGGCCCGCGCTGAGCGACATCGGCAGCTTCGGACCGGACGCACTGAACCCCGTACCTGTTACCGAAATCCCTGAAACCGTCAGCACTTCAGTTCCGTTGTTGGTCACCGTCACTGTCTTCGTCGCGCTCTGCCCCACCGCCAAATCTCCAAAACTCACGGTGCTAGGCGATATCTCAATCGAAGGACCTGTGGCGGCGGCGGCATTTGGACTCTTACCGGCGGCGCCGACGCAGCCGGATGTAACCAGAATCGCGAGCAGAGCTACGGCTGCGGCAATTCCGCGAAGGATGGATTTGAGAGCAAATCGCCGTGAGCGAATCGTGCCGCTCACGTGAGCTCCCTCGAGGATGGGGGCACGTGTAATCACCACGCGCATTGTCTATCGGGGCAGATTGCCGCAACTACTGGCCGGGGGTACACACTTGGGACAGGGGCATTACCCTGTACGGCAGGACAGTCTTAACTTGTAGCCCGGAGCGACCGGCCGTTTGGCCAACCGTTCGCTCCGAACCGTAGAACCTGAGCCTTACCACGCGCTCCGAATCCTCGCCCGCCACGCTGTTCCTAGGGAACTATGGCGGTCGCCTGATTCGAATCCACACTCTCTACGTTGCTCGAATTTACGGATGTGACCACGTAGTAGTAGGTCGTTCCGTCCGTGACCGTCGTATCCGTAAAGTCCACCGTCGTCACCAGCGAAGAATTCAGCTTCGTCGGGTAGGGCCCGTTTGACGTTGTTCCACGATACACGTTGTAGCCGCTCACCGGAGACGAGCTTGCCGCCCAGGACAGGGCCACCGAGCGCGGAGTGACCGCCACTCCCGTGCCCGAAAGTGCAATTGCGGCCGGCGAGTTCGTCGCGTTGCTCGTGATGCTCACACTTCCGCTCACTGCTCCCGCCGCTCCCGGCGCGAACTGAGCTGTCACCGTCACGGACTGATTCGGCGTCAGAGTTTCGTTCGCAGTCAAACCACTGGCGCTGAAACCTGTTCCCGACACGTTCACGCCTGAAATCGTTATGTTCGAGTTCCCGTTATTCGTCACGGTTGAGGTCATTGATCCCGTGCTTCCCACGTTCACGCTTCCGAAGCTCAGTGTCGAGCTGCTCAATCCCAGGAGGCGAGTCGCCGCGACTCCCGTTCCACTCAGAGAAATCGTAAGCGGCGAATTCGGCGCGTTGCTCACCAGCGAGATTGTTCCAGTGACGCTTCCTGCCGCACTCGGCGCAAAGACTGCGTTGAACGTCGTGGACTGGCCCACCCCGAGGTTTACCGGTGCCGCGATCCCTGAGGTACTGAAGCCGGCCCCCGCAACCGTAACCGAAGAAATCGTTACTGTCGCGCTGCCGCCGTTCGTCAGCGTGAAGGTCTGGGAATTGCTCGTCCCCGTCGTCACGTTACCGAACGCCGTGCTGGTTGGCGTCGCCGCCAGTTGCGCCTGCGTGCCCGTCCCGCTCAAGCTGATCGTCGTCGGCGAGTTCGGTGCATTGCTGACAATCGAAATGCTGCCACTCGCGCTCCCGGCTGACGTCGGTGCAAACTTGGCACTGAACGTTGTGCTCAGCCCTGCGCCCAACGTCATCGGCGCGGTAATACCCGTGGTGCTGAAGCCGGTCCCCGCAGCTGTAACCGCAGAGATCGTCACCGTTGCGCTGCCACCGTTCGTCAGGGTGATGGTTTGCGAATTGTTCGTCCCTGTCGCCACGCTGCCGAATGCCACGCTGGTTGGCGTCGCCGCCAGTTGCGCCTGCGTGCCCGTCCCGCTCAAACTGATCGTCGTCGGCGAGTTCGGCGCATTGCTGACAATCGAAATGCTTCCGCTCGCGCTCCCGGCTGACGTCGGTGCAAACTTGGCGCTGAACGTTGTGCTCAGCCCCGCGCCCAACGTTAGCGGCGT
>Ga0070762_10000634_pt1 | contig 15275 bp, 16 predicted proteins | sample HubBroMetageREF2_FD_66726 | JGI IMG/M metagenome (GOLD analysis project Ga0070762, IMG submission 66726) | Reference soil microbial communities from the Hubbard Brook experimental Forest, New Hampshire, USA - Hubbard Brook CCASE Soil... | ecosystem: Environmental > Terrestrial > Soil >...
TGACGATTTGTCGGGCCGGGAAGTCCAAGTCCGGTTGGACCGGCGGTCCCCGATGCTCGGAACTGTTTGAGTTCGTTCGTGATCAGGCTCAACGCCGATTGTTGCGCGGGCGTTAGCGCCGAGGGAATCCCATTCGATCCTATTTGCGTAACGGCAATGCTCGTTACGCTCTTCGTGCCGCTGTCAACGATGGGATCTAGGACGAACCCGATAATCGTGCCGCCCTGTGCGTCGAGCTCTTCCAGATTGAGATCGTTGTTAACGCGGGACACACGGATTGCGGCCACGCCGGCGGCGTTACTGGCAGGGAGCGCCGTTGGAAAGAGAATCGTGGTCGACGAGACTTCTGGTGTGAGCACCGGCTTTGGTGGGTCCGCCACCATCGTCGGGCCGGTTGCGATGCTCGGGTTTAACATGTTTACCTCCAAAGAGTGGTTGGGCCACAACCGTACGCCACCGGCGGACGCCGCTGCTACGGTAGGATTGCCCAGTTTGCCTCTGCTGGGCTGCCTATTTTTCGCGGTCGTGATCTGATCGAAAGGCCTCGAGGTACACAGGGCCGGTGCCAAATAGATGGAGCCTACGCGTGCGGCGCACGATCTCGACGGCGGGCTGGCCGCTGGTTGGAACGACTCGTATGAAATCCGGACGGCCGTTGGCGATCGACGTGGTGTACGAGGGCTTCAGCGAAGAGGGCGCAACGAGGCGACGCTCATGCACAGCCATACGCTCTTGCATCTCACACCTCTCGCCGCTCCAGAAGTTACACCAGAGCACCTCGTAAACAGGACTCATTGACGGATTCGGGGAATTCGTTTGCAACGCATGTCGCTAAGACGGAGGTACCATGTTCAATTCGGCGCGTGCACTTTCATATTTGTTCGCCATCGCGTTTCTTGCATCGTGTTCGTCGTCCGGCTCAGCGCCACCACTTTCGGGGGGGCCTATAACCGGCTCGAGTGCTACAAGGCCCAATATTTTTAGTGACTACGTGACGATACATTTCCACAACACAACGTCGCACACGATAGTCGCCCGTACATACTGGACATATCCCATCCTTCCACATTGGTTCATGGCGGCGGAAAAATGCGTGGATCCCAATAAAGATTGGTCGTCTGAGATCGGGTTCACGTATCCACACGGGCGAGTTGAAGTTCGCGTGCTAAAGTTTGCCGGTAACTTTTGTTCCGGCAAGGATGCTTTCGTCGGGGTAATATTCTTCGATCACATAAAGCTCGATCAGGAGCGAGCCACGATCACCAGCGAGGTTTCTTTCCGGCAGACCAAGGCAGAAGACTACTTCGAGTTGTGCGGACGTCAAACTGATCCAACCATCGGAAGAAGAGAGTGCAATAGGCTCGTCCACGTTCATAGCCCCCCTTCCAAATAATGATAATGACGAACCTCGTCTACCGGGTCTCGCAGGGTTGATTTGCGTCCAATCCAGACTGCCGAGGTGTGCAGATATGAGCGGGCGGCGCGGGTGAGCGCTTCCGGGCCGCCGCCGAAAAGGCCCCGCGCTTACGTTCTACCGCATCGCGACGATTTCGTCAGGCGTTGGGCATTGATCGCGGCGGTTTCGGGTCGCTAACAGCGATCTAGTGTGCCGAAAAGCCTCCGTAACAAATTAGGGACGATTCTGGTAGCGCCAACGGGAATCGAAAGCGATACAGCAGCGCAATCTGAGACAACTGAGAACGACGATGCTAGGCACTTCGGTTGCGTCCGCCGCAGCCTGCGAGCATTGCCGCGGCTGCGCACGCGCTGTGAACGCACGGTGACGATCGCCGCGGCGACCTCATGGTTGAAGCAATCCGCTCAAGTGCGTTCACGCCTTTGCGAATTTCCTCGGGTCCGGCGACGGCGTGACCGAGCAGCAGACCGTGTTTCGCCGGCGGCCCTGCGTAGGCGAGGGAGAGCGGCACCGAGTCGAATCCCTCCTTCTTGAGGGCGGCACCGAGGGCCACGTCGTCGACGCCGCCGGTCAGCTCCGTCACGGTAAACGTTCCCGTTTGGGCTTTCCTCGCATGGAGAAACCCCGCCAGCTGTTTCGTAATTTTTTCGCGGAGTAACTGATGCCGCTCCAGATAGAGCGTTTGCATGTCGTAGATGTGTCGCGCGTAGGCCCCGCTTTCCATGAACTCTGCAAGTGCTGCCTGGCTGAGGGTATTCGGATAACGATCGAGGATTTGGCGTCCAGCAACGAACGGATCGACTAAATCGGCGGGAAGAACGATGAAGCCAATCCGCATTCCGGGGAGCATCGTCTTCGTGAACGTGCCTAGGTGCAGGACCCGGTGGGATTCGTCCAATCCGAACAAAGTTGCATAGGTCTTTCGATCGTAGCGCAGATCGCCGTCGTAATCGTCTTCGACGATCCATGCTCCGCTCTTCGCTGCAAAGTCGAGCAAAGCGAGTCTTTTCTGAACCGGCATCGTGAAGCCGAGCGGCCACTGATGCGTCGGGGTCACGTAGATAACGCGCGGATCGGCAGATAGCGACTTACCGCCATCGATGTCGATGCCTGCCTCGCTGGTGGGTACGGGAATGACGCGGCTTGAGCGCACGCGAAAAGTCAGGCGCGCGTGCGGATAGCCGGGCTCTTCGATCCACACGGCGTCGTCGTGATTCATGAGCAGCACGGCGGACATGAAGAGCGCGAGTTGCGAACCGGAAACGATGACGATCTGGTCGGGGCTGCAATCACACGTGCGGACCCTGAAGAGGTGCGCGGCGATGGCCTTGCGCAGCGGCAAATACCCCCGAGGGTCGCCTTCGCTCGTCATCCACCGCGCATTCTTACCGCGCAGGAGACGGGCGACGATACGCGACCACTTCGCGACGGGAAAGGCGTCGAACGCTGGCGACGACGGCCGGAATGGCTGCGCGAGCGACGCCAACTCGGGCAATCGCCAAACGCGGAGGATCTCCGCCGCTTGTGAAAGCGGGCGTGGTTCGAGGCGTACGGTCGGCGGCTTCCGCTGCGGGCGCACCGCGCTCTGTGCGACGAACGTTCCGGCGCCGCCGCGACCGACAACGTAGCCCTCGGCGAGTAAGAGCTCGTAGGCAACCATGATGGTGTTTCTCGAGACGCCCAACTCCGCTGCTAAGCGACGCGTCGATGGAAGCAAATCATGGGCTTGTAGGCGTCCTTCCAAAATCGCGCGGCGCAGTGCGGCGTAGATTTGCCGATGCTTCGGAACGCGCGACGCCGTGTCAATCTTGATGTGCGCGAAGCGAGAATCGAGGCTAGTTTGTTGGGCCACTGGCCTTACCTCCGCCACGCAAGGTGGCTCTTTCGGCCCGGCGCCGCCGAGTCGCATAATAAGATTGCACAAGATGAACCAGACACCTCGAAACGATTCCCGTGCCGTGGCGCGAGTCATCGGACTCGCGCAAGACCTGATACAGGGCCTAAAAACCTACGCGACGCCGCAAATCACCGCGGCGGGAATGACGGAAGACGGCAGAAGCGTTGCCGCTCAGCTCGTCATCCTGCGACGCGAGATAGACGCGTTCTTGACAAGGCGACCGAGTTAGGCGCGGCGCGGAGGTGAGCGCAAGGATCGAGAAGCCAGTTCGCACCAAGCGCGGCCTAGGATCCGTTACCCGTCATCTGACGGGTCGCGCTTTGTTGGGAATCAAGGAGCCTTGAAAGGCAAAGAGGCCGCGCCAGTCCTCACGTTAACCCAAGCCGTCCTCAAAGAAAACGCGGTTCTTGCTGGCCTGAGCGCGTCCATGACTCCAGAGTTCCTTGAAGTCGGGAAGTTGATAGACCTTGAGACGCCACAACAAATATACGAGGCTGGGCGTGGGATACAAGAAGTCTATTTTCCGATTAACGCCGTGCTTTCAGTCGTAACCGAAATGTGCGACGGCGGCTCGATCGAAGTGGGCACGGTCGGCCGAGAAGGTGTCTCTGCGATTCCGCTCTTGCTTGGAGCCACAACCTCGGCGAACGAAAGTTATTGCCAAGTTCCGGGCCGGGCCGTGGTCATTACCAGCGATTATTTTCGCCGCCTGCTCAGCGCCGACGATGGCTTTCGGAATGTGCTGGGCCGGTATCTCCAGGCCTATGTAAATATGCTGGGTCAGCTCGCCGCCTGCAATAGGCTGCATAATCTCTACGAGCGCTGCGCACGTTGGCTCTTGTTGACCCACGATCGCGTCAAATCCGATAAGATTGCTCTCACGCACGAATATCTCGCGATGATGTTAGGCTCGCGCCGCTCGGGCGTAACGATTGCGGCGTCCACCCTTCAGCGGGCTGGCTTCATTCGCTATGCTCGCGGCAATATCATGGTTCTCGATCGACAGGGTCTAGAAGAGGCTTCATGCGAGTGCTATGCGGTGGCACGCGAGCAGTTTGGGCCTTTACTCGGAAAGATCGAGCTAACAAAAGAATGAATCCCCAGTGTCATGTCGGGACTCACTGTTACTCCGACTCCGCCAACAAGCGGCCTCTGACTTTCGCTCCGCCGCTGACTGAGATTGAGACCGCGGCCATACACGTTCATCTGAAGTTGATCCCGGTGCCAGGCCATTGGGAGCTGCTCGCGGTCAGAACCTAACCCGCAAAAACGTCACGACCTACGAATAACATAAGAGATTTCTTGGTAGCGCCAACGGGACTCGAATCCGAACACAGCGGTCCTGGCCGTTCCGCGTAGCTACTGAATAGTCCGATGTATAAGGGTTTTCAGCGATACACCTTCCTGGCCGATACGGACCGATTCTGCTCCTTTCTGCCCGCCCAGTTACATTTTGGTTACATGGGAGAATAGCAGTAGGTTCGTCCGTTGGTAGCGCACTACGCGGAGCCGTAACGTAACGTCTTCGTGAGGGTGCCCTCGCTCTTTCTCCTCTTCCGGAGTAGGTGGGGTGCGCCTTGGATTACCTAGGTGCGCGATCACACGGCTGCTCGGCCACCATCGACTGGCAGCACGACACCGTGAACGAAGCTCGCGTTGTCGGATGCGAGATACACGATTGAGTCGGCGATTTCTTCGGGCGTTGCGGGACGGCCAGCGGGCGCTGCAGCCGCTATCTGCGCGAGGCCGTCTCCCATAGCCGCCGTTCCTTCGGTGACCGTCGGACCTGGACTCACGGCGTTCACGCGCACGCCCCTGGGACCGAACTCAGCAGCCCACGCCTTCGTCAGCAAATTGATTGCCGCTTTGGTCGAGCCGTACAAGGCAAAGCCGGCCATACCGAAGTCACCAACCATGCTGCTCAGGTTGACGATCGCGCCCTTGCCGCGCTCGGCCATTTTCGGTGCCAGCTCGCCGACGAGAATAAACGGCGCCCGCACATTGGTCGCGTAGACGCCGTCAAAGGTATCCTGCGACGTTTGGGCAGTCGGTCCGAACGGGAAGATTCCGGCGTTATTTATCAGGATGTCGACGTGTCCGGCAATCTCCAGTGCGCGCTGTGCCAGCTTGCGCGTGGAGTCGGCATCGTCGAGCTCGGCCTGCAAGAAATCGGCTACTCCATCTTCGGCCCTGATCGCCGCCACGACGGATCGGCCCCGCGCCTCGTCGCGCCCCGAGACGAGTACGCGGGCACCACGGCGAGCGAGCGCGAGTGCGGTCGCTTTGCCAATGCCGCTGGTCGCTCCGGTTACGAGGGCCGTTTGGCCATTGAGGTCCTGAGAAGTGCTGTTGCTATTCATACCTTTTTTCCTAGATTTGGAGTTGTTAATCCAATATAGGCGTGCTAAATTGGATTATCAACTCCAAAAAAGGGAATCGACAACCAATGAGGACTCTGACCGCCGGCGAACGGACCTTCACTGCCAAAGGCCTTGCGACGCGGGAGCGCATCGTCGAGGCCGCGGCCCAGCTTATTCACGAGCGCGGAGTGGCAAGCACGACAACCGAGCTGGTCCGCGATGCGGCCGAGGTGAGCTCGTCGCAGCTCTACCACTATTTCAAAGATAAAATGGAGTTGGTGCGCGCGGTGATCGCCTACCAGACCGACGCGGTCATCGGCGCCCAAGCCGAATTTCTCGGACATCTCGACAGCATGCAGGCCTTGCGCCGGTGGCGCGACCTGCTCGTACGCGTCCAGCGGGGAGCGCGCTGCGCCGGAGGTTGTCCACTGGGGACGCTGTCGAGTGAGATCGCCGAGATCGTTCCGGAGTTCCGGATCGACCTCAATCGGGCATTCACGCGCTGGGAAGACGGCATTCGCAGCGGCCTGCGTGCCATGTACGCGCGCGGGACGTTGCGCAAAGATACCGATCCCGACCGGTTGGCAGCGGCGCTCCTCGCGGCCGTTCAGGGCGGCTTGTTGCTCACGCAGATTCGCCGCAACACCAAACCGCTGGAGGCCGCCATTGACACGATGCTCGACCACATCGAATCGCTGACGAAAAAGCGCAAGGAGACGCTGTGAAGATCCTCGTCGTAGGAGCGGGCGGGCTCGGTGGATACTTCGGAGCGCGGTTGGCTGCAGGCGGTAACGACGTGACCTTCATCGCGCGCGGCAAGCACCTGGAAGCGATGCTCCGCGACGGCTTGCGTGTCCAGAGCGACGCGACGCCGTTGCTCGTGCACCCCGTACAGGCGACGGATCGTGCAGAGCGGGTGGGTCCCGTCGACCTGGTCATCGTCGCCGTCAAGCTCTGGGACACAGAGATAGCAGCCGAGAGCGTTCGGCCGACGATAGGCCCGCAGACGGCGGTTGTCTCCTTTCAAAACGGCGTCGACGCGGCGGAGCGGATCGCAGGCGTGCTCGGTCACGAGTACGTGCTCGGCGGTGTTGGTTACGTCGCGGCGGCAATCGAGGCGCCGGGCGTCATCCGCCATACCGGAACGATGCAGCGCCTAGTCTTCGGCGAGCTGAACGGGACGCTCTCGCCGCGTGTCGATGCATTCGCCGCTGCATGCGCGCATGCGGGAATCGATTGCGAGGCGAGTTCGGACATCCGCCGCGTCATCTGGGAGAAGTTCGTCTTCATTGTCGGCCTGAGCGCGGTGACTTCTCTCTTCCGCCGCAGCATCGGTCCGATCCGCGCGCATGCGCGCAGCCGCAACCTGTTGCTAGAGATCATGCGTGAGGCGGTGGCAGTTGGGCGCACGAGCGTCGCGCTCGATCCCTCATTCGCAGAGCAGCGCGCGGCCTTCGTCGACACGCTGCCGGAGAGCATGACCACCTCGATGTACACGGACCTCCAGCGCGGAAATCGGCTAGAGCTGCCTTGGCTGAGCGGAAAGGTAGCATCGCTGGGTGTGCAACTCGGCGTGCCAACACCCGCCAATCATTTCGTGACCGATGCGCTCTCCCTCGACGTCAACGGAAGGATTAGATAATACAGTAACCGTAAGCAAACCGCGGGTTGCTTCGATCGACCAGAGCCGAGCAACAGATCGGGGCCGAACTATCACCAGATGATACTTTTCAGCAGCCTGCTAGGTGTGTATGTGGCGGCGCATGGCCGTCAGAGTTGCGACCAACCCCCATCGTTGGCTTAGATCGTGACGCGGCACGAGAGGCGTTCAACGGCTTCACCGCCGGCCGCGGCTTCACGTCGGCTCAATACGATTTCCCTGAACATGATCATCGACCATTTGGCGGCAAGGGGGGTCGTCGATCCAGCGTTGCTTTGCGAGTCGCCGTTCACCGATATGAACCCTTCCGGTCTGGCGGGCGTCTTCGGGGACAGTGAAGTGGCCGAGATTATCTCAATCCTAGACGAAATCAAGAAGCGGGCCGCATAGACCGACATGACAAGACTATTGTCGAGCATAAAGTTCTCCGCGCCAACAGCGAAGTTCGGTAGCCGCTTTCGCTCCAAGACGGAAACGGCACAAGTCAACGAAGTCTTGTGCAAGATTCTCTGCCAAAATGTCTGCGCCTTAGGGCAATCTATCTACGAGCTTGTAATTGCCGCAATGCTCTGGCACAGGGAATCAGTTTCCTGAAACGGTTTTGTTATACAAGTCACGAAGCTTGCCGTTCATTTTTGTGATTTCTTTCAGGATGTCTCTTATGTCCTCAATTCCCTTAGGTTCTTTATCCATCGCCGCCATTAAACTATTAGGCATTAGAATGTGCAGATGGACTAAGCTCAAGGGCGCGACTATCGATGAGCTGGTCCGCCACAGCAACGGCTGCGCGATCGCCCGGGTTCTTATGGCCACAGGCTTCATCCACGTCGAAACCTTGCATGTTCTGGGTGGAGATGCTGCCGTTACCGACGTAGATTCGCTAAAATCAGAAATCGCCGGTCCGTAACGCCACTACCGTGCCACTCCGCCGACGCCGCTGGTGATCGCGTGGGCGTATTTCCGCACCAGGTTGGTGCCCGCGATCTGATCGAAAATCCACAGCCAGCCGCCGGTGATGCCGCATTGCGTATGCCAGTTGCTCATCGCCGTCTTTGCCTCCGCCGGCGTCAGATCGGGCGGCGCCGAGGCTTGGTCCGATACGCCGGGATAAACCGGCACGCTACCGAAATTCCAGTCCTTCGACCCCGACCCCGAGCAGGGACTGTTGCCTTCCCCCCCAGCAAAGGTCTGCAAATGAACGCCATCCACCGTGCCGGCGCGCTTTTTGTTGATTTGCGACACCACCGACGTCCAGTAATCGGAATTGGTATAGGGGTTCATGGTGACCTTGTAGCCAAGCTTACCTAGCATCACCGCGAATTTGATCGTTGAAGACGAATCATAGCTGTTCTCGTCATCGAAATCGATCGCGTCGAGAGGTAGCGCCGCCTTCAGCGCGGCGAAATCCTTGTAGAGAATGCTGTCTGGTCCGGTTCCCTGCGAATCGACCAGCGCTTTGATATTCTCCCAGTCGCCGTAGTTGGACGACCCGATGCTAAGAGTGACGCGCTTGACCGCGCCCCGCTTGATCTTCTTTAGATCGGCGGGGAAATCGGGGTATGTTTCATTCCCGATATAGTCGCCCGCCGATGTCAGCGGAAATTCGCCATTCAGGTTCAAATCGCCCGTGCTGCCGACCTCGACGCTCCAGACGATCAGTTCATTGAACCCTGAATTCTTGAGTTCCTCGATATTTTTCGGTATGTGCTTGTAAACCGGCCCTCCCCCCAGAATGCCGACATAGCCTGTCTGTGCAGTGGCCGTCACCACGCTGGTCTGCGCGGCGCCGCTCGTAGCCGCAGTTACCAGGCCCTGGGACAGTTGGCCGAGGGGCGACTGCGCAGTGCTCTGCTGAAACGAGCCCAACGGCGCTAGCTGTGACTGGGCCCCGCCGCCGCACCCTGCGAGCACCACGCAAATGGCAAGCGCGCGCCCAACGTCTGAAGTTCTCATATGCTGTGCTCCTTAAGCATGAACGCATCGACGGTCAGCTGTGCACCCCCGTCGCACTCAGCTTTATCTTCGATAAGGCGCCTCGTGGAGCCCTACACGCCTGGATTCGATGTGTGGTCGGTACGCTAGTTATACATCGGCGCGCAGCGCGTCTCTTCGAAGAAATGACGCTGCGCCCATCGGATATCACCCGGTGACAGAATATATCAGGAGCACTTAGGAGACAGTTAGGATACCACGGTCCCGCGGATCTTTCTGCCCCTCGGGCGCAGCCTGGCGGCCTAGCTGCCCTTTATTAGGCCGCGGGAGATGCATTGCTGAGGCACTTCCGAATGGCCGCGGGTTCGCTCGGCTATAACGTGTAGCGGAATATGGTGCCTGCTCCGGCGTAACTAGATTTGCCTCCGCTGTGCGTGGTGCCATAGAGTTCGCTTGGCGAAGTGCCCGGGGTAAAGCCCCACGGACCGGCGCCGGCGAGGCCAGAGCCAAAGCTGTAGAGAATTTTTTCGCCGGAGGAGCTGGCGCTGTAGATAGTGCCTTGCGCGTTCGATCCACCTTCAAAGGTGGTTCCGTAAAACGTTCCATTTTGAAAGACGAGTCGGCCGGACGGCGCCGCTCCGTCCGCATCTCCTAAAAAGCGGTGGACGATTGTTTCGTGACCGTCGAAACTCATGCTGAAAAGCGTGCCTCCGCCGGTTCCTTCGTAGCAAGTTTTTAAGCATCCGCCTTCGCTGGTCGTTCCGTAGAGGGATGAGTCCGCGTAAACGAGCGGCGTCTCCGGGCGGATACCGTCTTTGTTCCCTTGAAATGAATACACGACGGACTCATCGCCGGAGAGACCGATCGTAAAAACGGTACCACATCCATTGCTAAAGTGGCATTTACCGCCGAAGGCCGTCGTCCCATAAATGGTGCCATCGACGGCGAGCAACGCCGCGTTAGGATTGGCCGCGTCCGGCGGTCCGGCGAACCGATGCAACACCGACTCTTTTCCCGAAGGGACGATGGCGAAAACCACACCGCAACCCGGCGGCGAACTGCTATATTCGCAGTCAGTGCCCCCAGCGTAGGTCGTGCCGTATAGCGTGCCGTTAACGGCGATGAGGCCGGCTTGAGGATTCGAACCGTCCCTACCGCCTTGAAACCGATAGACGACGTGCTCCTTCCCCGCGAGATCGATCGCAAAAACCGTTCCGCAGCCATTATCGTGGCTGCAAGCATCGCTGTCATTGCCTCCGCCTACCGTGGTTCCGTAGAGTGTGTTTCCGACGAGTAACAGATCGCCGTTCGGCGTTTCCCCATCGTTCTTCGACAGGCCCTTGAAGCTATAGATCGGCTTCGTGCCGGCAAAAACCGTTCCACATCCCCCTGGGCACGCAGGAGCGAAGCCGCCGTAGAGTGTCGTGCCGAACACTCGACCCTTGACGAAAGTTAGGCCTCCGGACGGCCCACTGCCAAGCGCGCCCCCTCGAAAGCTGTAGATTAACTTGTAGCCCTTATTCGGGTTGGCGGAGAGCGTTCGCGCGGCGCCGCCAGTGACTGCCGGCGCTGCGTTATCGAGACCGCACCCGGCTGCGCTTGAGATCAGAAGAACTCCCAAGCAAACGTGTAGAGATCGGTTTCTCACGCAATCCTTGTCTGCTCTCTCGCCCTCGTCTTTGGACCAGGCTCTTCCGAGCAGGTGGTAGGCTTCTTCGTGCCAATAACAGCGATGTCTTTTTATTCTGTGGCTACGACGCCATTGGCTGAGGTGCGTATGACATATTCGTCGTTTTGGACTGCGCGCAGTCGGCTTATCGCGGCATTATCTCTGCTTATTCTGATCGGTTGCACTATGGAGCAGACGACGCTAGCGCCATCTACAACGACCCTTCAGACGCGGGGGCGCATGGTCTCGCACAACGTTATCGCGGGAGGCCGCTCCTACGCGGTCGACGAGATCTACTCTCCTTCGGAAAGCAACTTGGAGGGCATCACTTCGGGCTCGGGCGGCCATATTTGGTTTACTGGGGATTCGCTTGTCGGCCAATCTTCCGTCACTAGCGATATGACGGAGTTTCTCTTTCCGGTCTATGGAAACGTGACATCGATTGCCGAGGGGCCCGACAAGAATCTCTGGACCACACTGTATCCGTCTGCAATCGGGCGAATGGAAAGCAACGGCCATTTGACGACGTTCGGTCTGAAGTCCAAGCTCGGCATTCCTTCATCGATGACCGACGGTCCCTCTAAGGCCCTCTGGTTCATCGCGAACGGAACACCGAATCGTATCGTGCGCAGCAGCGTAGCCGGAGAAATGAAGCCCTACGCCGTGCCCACAGGCTCTGCGCCCCAATGGCTGACCCTCGGGGGCGACGGCAACTTGTGGTTTACCGACAGTGGGTTAAATAAGGTCGGTCGCATGACTCCCAGCGGACAGATCAAAGAGTATTCCGTTCCGACGGCGAGTGCGGGCGTCATGGGTATCTGCCAGGGCCCCGATCAAACGCTGTGGTTCGTCGAGCAGAATGCGAATAAGATTGGTCGCCTAACGCAGTCGGGATCCTTCCGCGAATACGCTATCCCGACGGCTTCGAGCGGTCCGGTGGCCATCGTGGCAGGACCCGATGGCGCTTTATGGTTCACCGAGGAAGCCGTCGGCCAGATCGGCCGCATCACGACATCGGGAAGCGTAATCGAACTCAAGCTGTCCGGAGAGTCTCCTCGACCTTATGACATTACGCTTGGAAGCGATAACAATGTTTGGTTCACCGAGTCCCAGTCGTACGGAATCATGGGCCGCGTCGAATTGCACCCCGTGCCTCACTCTAAGCCAGTCTACTCGACGATCACTTTGTCAGTCGGGAAAAGCCACCCGCAGCTGGGCGTCCCCGCAAAGCTTCCGTTATCGATCTCCGTTCAAAATCTGGGCGGACACGTCATCCAAGGTCACTACCCGAATACCGTCTTCCTGACGAGCAGCGACCCGCTGCGGGCCGCGCTCTCGCAGGGATCGGTAGATTCGTCCGGCGTTCCTGTGAAGGTCTCGTTCTCGGGGCACTATACGAATGCCGTCATCAGCGCGAACGCAAACGGCGGCGGGAGAGTAATTCCTGCAGCGATCGTACCGTCGACTCCGCGAAATAAGAAGTTGCCAAATCCTGGCACCGCGCTAGCTCTCGGCCCGAACAACACGCTATGGATGTGTCTGGTGAACGGCAAAATTGCATCGTACGCCCAAGACGGAACCGTTCATACGTATCGCGCCACAACTTCATTTTACGAAGAAGGCTGTTCGATCTTGGAAGGTCCGGACGGCAACATATGGTTTACCGATAACGCCAATGACCGAATCGGAAGGATAACGCCCGAGGGCAAAGTCACATTCTTTCCGCTCAACCAAAACGCCTCGCCATATTCGATGGCGCTCGGATCGGACGGTGCGTTTTGGATTACGGAGGGGACAACGAACGAGATCGGTAGACTTACGACCCAAGGCCAGCTAACGACCTACAAGGCAACGAACGAGCCGTACTCTATTGTCGCGGGCCCCGACGGCAACTTATGGTACAACGACGGAGAGGGCGACATCGTGCGGTTGACGACTGATGGAAAGTCACGCCCCATCTATCATCTCTACGAGCTCGGCGCCACTATTTCGGCAGGTTACGGCGACATCTGGTTTTACGGCGCTCAGAATCAGCAGCTATATCGGATGTCGACAGCCGGGAAGATCCTCAACAAATATACCGTGCCGAATAACTGTCTTCCATTCTCGATCGCGTTTGGACCGAAGCAGAGCCTTTGGTATGTTGATCCCGGCAACGACTGCCTGGCAAGGATGACGCTGACCGGCGAATTCACCGTCGTGCCCACCTATAGCCAAAAAGATAATCCGGGGCTTTTCACGACGATCTTATTCGGGCCGAGCGGAGACCTCTGGTTTACTGCGTCCGGAACGTCCGGGCTCGGATGGCTCGATCCCAACACAATGTGACTCCAGTCAGGACGATATGCGTGAACGAACGCGCCCCGGTACACGCTGACCGCACCATTCATCGCCAACATACTCTTAGGTCGCTGAGCAGCCTGAGGACGGTCTTTAATTGCTTCCTCCCGGTCTGCTTCTAATTCGGCATCTTCTCGAACTTTTTTTTCGGCGAATTCAACCACTCGGTCTTCGGCGGCCATGCACGCACGATTCCATTCGAACTCGTCCACGACGCGTACGATGAATTTCTTGAAGGAGATCCGCTGAGTATATTTAGAAGCGGGCGGCTCGATGACACAACCTTGGCCCGTCAACCGAATAACCGTGCCATACCATCCAAAGTATCCATCGAAATGTACGGCTGCAACGTGACATCCGACCTCGAGGCCCGGCGGTCTACCCCAGCGCCGACTGGCTATGTTATCACTTAGCGCCTTAACGGCTTTTTCGAGCGTCTCGAGGTCATACTTAGCAGCACTGTTGCGAACAAATGCGAGGAACGTTTCGTCGTCCATTGCTCTTGCTGTTGTCAAGGGGCTGCGATTAGCTCCTTGAGTACCTCTAAATCTGCATAAGCATAGTGCGCTGCAAGAGCCTTCTTTACGCCTCGAGCGTTGGGATGCGGTAGGAAGAGCACCGTCCGTGTCCGGCCCCCCAGCTTCAGCTGTGACGGAACTAAAGGAGCGGGCGCGCCCCCGATCAGCTGTTCCCTGGGGAACTTCCCGAGCACGATTACGACCTTCGCTGCTGCGACCGAAAACACGGCCGACATGTGCATGGCATAGCAGGTCTTGGCCGCTTCGGCGACTCCCTCTTCGCCCTTGGACTTGCAATGCACGACTTCAGAAATTGCGTAGTCCTCGCCCGGGACCGCGCTTGGGATCAGCTCGCGTGCCCGAGCCCTAATCGACGACCAGTAGCGTACGATGCGGTCGGGCGACCCGTCCGCCTTAGTCGTCCTGATGCCGTCTGTGACGTATGGCCGGCTTCCGCCCCCGAATGCGAGATGCTGCGACTCCCAGACCTGCGTTTCGGCCGAAGACTGGAGGCTATATCGATCGTCGCCAATCGAAGGGTTGGAGCCTACGAACAGGATACGTGCCTTGTCGATCTGGCCGCGCCACGGCTCTGGCAGTTGGAAGTCGTCGTCGGGAACGTGCTGCGAGCGGACGATCGTGGCACAGGGGTGCGATGCGTCCCCGTGTTGGCACAGCACGACGTTCTTGCAGTAGGCTATCGAATCGAAGACATCTCGGACTACCGTCATTCGAGCTCCCGTTGCAGGGTTCACAGGTGACCCGCACTTCGCCGACCTTACACCGGAGCCCCAGCGCGGGATCGTATGGAAACCGGGAACCCGCGAGGAGCGGCAAGCAGCCGTCGATGGTCTGGACCGGCTAGCGTTCCATCGTCATCGAAGTCCCGGTCACTAACGATAACGGTCATTATCGATGCTTATAAGGCCGGAGGTGTTCCGCACCGGAACGGATCCCAACTCCCTAAGAGCAGCGGGCTTGGCTACAAATAAGGGGTTGCCGCAACGACGCCAGTCCCGATGTCGGCGACAAAATCCCAATCACTCAAGCCGCTATATTGGAGGGTTCGATTTGACATCCCAATCGGATACCCTGAAACGTCACGCCAGACTGTTCTGTTTTCTTGCGCATCAGCCAAAACTCGGTACTTGCCCTTCCGGAGGCCGACAGCGACGATGTCTAATCGGGGTTCTTCGGGCCGAGCCGAGCTCGGCGTCTGCCCCGGTGGTTGACCCAGGCGGTTCGCGTGAAGCCAATTTAAAACCCGACTAGCTTCAAGAACAACATCGTCGTTAGGATCAGGTTGAACATCATAGTAGTTCCGCGCTAGCCGGTATGCTGCTTCGCGCGTGGCGGCGGATCCTGTGGCGAGTACTGAAGTTGCCCGGCTTTCGTGGATAGTTTGAGATTGGAAAGTCATGCGGCGGTTTCCCGCTCAAAGGCTGCCGGCGAACGATAGTCGAGCGCTGAATGCCGACGGTG
>Ga0070762_10000637_pt1 | contig 15236 bp, 14 predicted proteins | sample HubBroMetageREF2_FD_66726 | JGI IMG/M metagenome (GOLD analysis project Ga0070762, IMG submission 66726) | Reference soil microbial communities from the Hubbard Brook experimental Forest, New Hampshire, USA - Hubbard Brook CCASE Soil... | ecosystem: Environmental > Terrestrial > Soil >...
CCGAAAACTTTGTAACACAGGAACCGGCATTGAAGCGAGGTGGATGCGGTCGCCACGTGCGCTGAGACGATGCCCCACTTCCTGAAAAGATGTTAAATGAGTGTCACAATCGTGCGGGAAATCCTTGATGACAGTCATTGAAATTTGGAATTAGACAGAGCTTTGGCGGGGACCCTATTGTTAAGCATGGACCCCTTATTATCAGTTGAGGACTCACATGTCGATTTGCTGCACGAGATTGGCATCCGGCTGGCAACGGCCGACGGCTTCCACGAAGTACTGACTCGTGTGGTCGATTTTGCTTCTGCCCTGGTGAAGTGCGACTCCTGCTTGATCTATGTACTAGAGGACGCGGAGCTTGTACTGCGAGCCTCCAAGAATCCTCATCCCGAAGTTGTCGATCGGCTGAAGCTGCGAGTTGGGCAGGGCATTACGGGCTGGGTGGCGGAACATCAGGAGCCGGTGGCGGTTGCCGAGAAGGCGGCCCAGGACCCGCGCTTTCAGTTTTTCCACGAACTCCCGGAAGATACCTACGAAGCGTTCCTGTCAGTGCCTTTGATGTGCAGAGGGCGCGTGATGGGAGTGATCAACCTGCAGCATCGCGAGAATCATGTTTACCGGCGACGGGAGATCCGTCTGATATCAACCATCGGGTTCCTGGTGGGTGCGGAGATTGAGATGGCACGCCTGGAGGATGCGAACTCCAACCTCTCGGAACAATTGCAGACGCGCAAAGTGGTGGAGCGTGCCAAAGGAATCCTGCAGCGCGATCTGGGATTAAGCGAGGAACAGGCCTACCTGACGCTGCAACGGCAGAGCCGACAGAAGCGTAAGGCAATGAAGGAGATTGCCGAAGCGATAGTGCTGAGTGACGAAGTGAGAGGGAACTCGCCCGCAATGAAGCTGACCTAAGAATGCTGGCCAAATGCGATTACGTCGCTGAAAACGCTTGCTCAGGCAATCAAGAAAAAGCCCGAGAGTAGGCGGGTCTTATCCGCTCTCGGGCTTGGCCGCGATGAGCTAGCGGGCTGCCAGTGCAGTCGGGGTTGCGACTGATTGCGCCACTTCACGAGTTTCCGATGGCACCGCGAAGTGCAAGGTTAGTCCGAACTCGGGAAGCTGCATCGTGCTGACAAAGTTTCCGCCCGGTCTGGAGACCACAACCAGCTGGTTAAGGTCCGAAGGCCGGGAGTTTTCAGCGTCGGTCACTAACAGCATGAAACCTGTTCCACTGCCGTCAACTTTACGCAGGGTGAGCATCTCCGAGGGGCCGTTGGCTCCAACCGTAAATCGGTACTTTCCCGCGGGGACAACGGCGTTCTGCCAGCGCACTTCGTGAGTTAAGGTGAAGGTTCCGGCCGCATCCTGAGCGGAGGCGAGACTGGGCACGAAATTCAGAGCACTCAAGACCAAAACAGCGGCATAGACGAATCTGCGAATCGAGTTCATAGGATCTCCTGTTCTCGTAGTGAAGAGCACACTGCCGGCACGAAGCCGAGCGGCGTGATCAGATTGAATGGAGAACAACAGGGTCAGGAGAATTGCTATGCCGCAGCAAGGCTGGCATGCAAACATCAGCTTCGCGAGACCGGCTACAGAGATGGTTTGCGAAGTGATTTCACTATGAAGCATGTTCGCGCTAGAGTCCAACGCAAAATATTTATCGGGCTCATCAGAGAAGGGCTAGGAGCGGAGTGGGCCGCTCGGCTGTGCCTTCGCGGGACAGCCGAGAGCCTGCCCTGAGCAACGTCGAAGGGCGGCTGTCTCCACATTAAGGTGTGGTGGTTTCTCCGCTCGATGATGCTTCTGCCCCGTTGAAGTGAATTTCTGAGCGTTTAACTGCCGCGGTTTGCAAAAGTCCTGCCTGATGCGAGAACATACCTAGTTTGCACATGCACACAGATTCTTACTGAGGAAGTGGCCGAAATATGGCGACACGGAACAAGTCCGCAAAGACGGCATCGAAGGTATCCCGCATAGAAGTACAGTCCGAACGGAAAGCTCGGGGAGGTTTCCGGCCCAATGGCACGATAGAACCCGCAAAAGGGAAGCTGGGGGTGATGATCCCGGGCATGGGCGCCGTGGCGACAACGTTTGTCGCGGGCGTGGAGGCGATTCGCAAGGGGCTGGCGAAGCCGATTGGATCGCTTACGCAGATGGGCACTGTGCGCCTAGGTAAACGTACGGACGGGCGCTCACCGAAGATCAAGGAGTTTGTCCCTTTGGCCGGGCTTGACGACCTGGTCTTTACCGGCTGGGACATTTTCGAAGACGACATGTACGAGGCGGCCTCGAATGCGGGCGTACTCGACCAGAGGCTGCTCGACCAGTTGAAGCCGTTTCTTTCGTCGGTGAAGCCGCGTTCGGCGGTGTTTGATCACAACTACGTGAAGAAGATCGACGGACCGAACGTGAAAAAGGGCAAGACGAAGATGGATCTGGCTGAGCAGCTGCGCGACGACATCCGCGACTTCAAGAAGACCAGCGGAGCGAGCCGGCTCATCACCATGTGGTGCGGGTCCACAGAGTCCTACATCGAGGCGACTGCGGCCCATCAGTCGGTGAAGTCGTTTGAGAAGGCGCTGCGCGAGAACGATGAGATGATCGCACCTTCCATGATCTATGCCTACGCGTCATTGATGGAGGGCGTGCCATTCGCCAACGGTGCGCCGAACCTGACCGTCGATTTGCCGGTGATGCTCGAGCTTTCACGGCAGAATGAAGCGCCGATTTGCGGAAAGGATTTCAAGACCGGGCAGACCTGGATGAAAACTGTTCTTGCCCCGGCCTTCAAGGCCCGGTTGCTTGGCCTGAGCGGATGGTATTCGACCAACATTTTGGGTAACCGAGACGGGGAAGTGCTCGACGACCCGGGGTCTTTCAAAACCAAGGAAGAATCGAAGCTCGGAGTGCTGGAACATATTCTGCAGCCTGCGCTGTATCCCGAACTGTACGGGAATATTTTCCATAAGGTTCGCATCAACTATTATCCTCCACGTGGTGATAATAAAGAGGGTTGGGATAACATCGACATTTTCGGATGGCTGGGCTATCCGATGCAGATCAAGGTCGATTTCCTGTGCCGCGACTCGATTCTGGCGGCTCCGATTGTCCTGGATCTGGTCCTGTTCGTCGATCTGGCAAAGCGCTGCTCGGCGCTGAAGGGAATTGGGATTCAGGAATGGTTAAGCTTCTACTTTAAGTCTCCGATGACGGCACCGGGGCTGTATCCCGAGCATGATCTGTTCATTCAGTTGATGAAGCTGAAGAATACCCTGCGGCATTTGAAGGGCGAAGAGCTGATTACACATCTGGGGTTGGAGTATTACGACTAGCTGGTGTGGCTCCCGCTTTTTAGGAGTCGGAAGGATGCCACTAGGCAGTTACGGCACGTCCAGGGCCATCTTCAGGGCGGTATTGAGTTCCAAAATCTTGGTTCTGGACAGGGAACCAACGTATTGGGTGAGATCGCTCTTTCTCAGGCTGACCAAGTTGTCGCACATGATCAAGCTCGGATGCTTCAGTCCTTCGGCTTGCTCCACAGGGACCTGGGTGGAGAGGCCCTCCCCGGTCGTGAAGACTGGAGCGCAGATCACGGTCGAGAAACGGGATTCTATGAGCACTTGGCGGCTCACAACGACGAACACCCGGTGAGACTTAGGGTCGCCGTGGGGTTTGTACACCCGATACAAGTCTCCGCGTTTCACATGTCCCCGCGTTACTCTTCCGCCGCCTGATAATCGAGCACATCAGCGGCCTCGGAGTTCAGGCGGTCGGCTGCTTGATTAATCCGCTCCAAATCCCGCGCGTGCGCCTGAAGGCGAGTTCGCTCGCGTAGGTAACGTCGCAATACGCGCTCGATAAACGCCGAGCGCGACCCCTCGGGTCCGGCCAACTGGTCGATTCCGGCGAGGAGGTCCCGTGATAGTGTGATAGAAGTCTTCTCTTTCATGCTACTATCATACCACCGGAAACTCTTGTGTCAAAATCGCCCGCCGGGGGTGACTTCATCCGATCAAGCTAGCTTCTTCTCCCGCTTGTACTCGTCAAACTTCTCCAGAAAGCGGTCGATGTCTTTTTTCTGCAAATAGTAAGGCGTCGACAGCCGCAGCTTGTTGGGGTCGCCGCCGCGGATGCGGATCTTGTGTGTCTTCCACATCCAGTTTTCCAAATCCATGCGCTGAACGGGCGGGACGTTGACCGTCACGATGGCACAGCGGAGGGTGGGATCAGGCGACGTCCACAATTCGGCGCCGCGTTTCTTCATCTCATCGAGGATATAGTCGGCAAGCTTGCGATGGCGACGCTCAATATGGCCTAAGCCAATATCATTCGCTAGCTTGATTGAGGCGCGCAACCCCCAAAGGGCCGGCACATTCGAACTGCCGATTCGCTGAAAACGCTCGGCGCGAAGCTTCGGATCGTCCCAGCCTTCGGTGGCGATCGTGTTCCAAAGCCGGTCGATGACTTCGTCACGCACATAAAGGAAGCCACTGCCCTTGGTCGCCATCAACCACTTGTGCGGGCTCGATGAGTACATGTCGCAGCCGATGTCGTGAACGTTTAATCCCATCATGCCGATGACATGAGCGCCATCGATGGCGGAAAGGATGCCCTTAGACCGGGCAAGCGCGCTTAGTTCTTTCGCTGGCAGCACCACGCCGGTGACCGTCGTGATGTGGCTGAAGAAGATGACGCGGGTGCGGGGAGTGATGGCGTCGTTGAAGAGATTGAGAACCTGCGCAGCATCTTTCACGGGGAGCGGCAGTGCGACTTTCTTCACGACTACGCCATAGCGCTTGGCTTTGAGGTTCCAGGGATGAACGCCGCCGGGATGCTCCTGGTCAGTCATGAGGACCTCGTCGCCCGGCTTCATGTCGATGCCATTAGCAATGTAGCTATTAGCTTCAGTGGCATTACGGAGAAGAGCAATCTCATCGCGATTGCAGCCGACGAAGGCAGCCAGGGGATCGCGAAACTCGTTCCAGGCGGCGTATCCCCAGATGGGGTAGTCTTCGGGATCCTGCTGGTCCATCTTCTCGGTGGTGGCGTACCCGTCGAAGATGGCGCGCAATACGGGTGCCGGGCTGGAGCCGACGGTGCCGTTATTGAGATAGATCTCGTCCTCCGGGATGAGGAACTGGCGGCGCATCTCGGCCCAATAAGCGTCTTCGTTCTTATCGAACAGCGCCGAATCGGGCAGGTTGGAGGGAGCCTTATCGAGTTGGGCCAGAAGGCTTCCACGGAAAGCCAAGGTCGCGGCCAGTCCAGTGGTGGCGGTAGTGAGAAAGCGGCGGCGGTCGAGCAAGGGCACCTCCGAGTGAAGGACGGAAGGCGCTATGTTACGACCGGACGAAGGAATCCTCAAGGGGAATGACTGTTATGTCGCCTGTTTGCCGGGTCAGTGGCCTGGGAGGCAGTATTTCCGGATAACCCAACCGGGGGCGCGGCGCGTCTAACTGGAAGAAAAGTTTGGGATTGGTGCGTTTGGGACCGGGCGTATAATGATCGGTAAGAGTGCGGTTTGGCACATAAGGAGTTTCCCATGAAATCCCGCTGGTTGGCGATCTCGGTGGCATTGGCCGCGTTCAGCGCAGGGCCGTGGACGCAGGCGCAGACACAAAATCCCGGACAGACTCCGACTCAGACACGACCTCCAACGTCAGATCCTGACCAAGGCCAGCCTAAGTCAGGAGATATGCAAAACGCCCCGGCGCAGCCGCCAGCCAATCTGCCGACACAGGATGACAGCCAGATAAAGCATGACGGAGGAGCGGCCGACGTTGATGCAGTGGGGAACCGGAACGTCGGTTGTGGGCGCGGCGTAGGGAACTGGTACACAGTCGAGCATCAGGTTGCCGATGGCCGCAAATACGCGCAGATGATCGAGACCCAGACGAAGATGATCAACGATCCGGTGATCACGGAGTACGTGAACCGTGTCGGGCAGAACATCGTGCGAAACTCCGACGCGCAGGTGCCATTCACCATCAAGGTGATCGACTCCGATGTGGTCAACGCCATGGCGCTTCCGGGCGGATTCTTTTATGTAAATTCGGGTTTGATTCTCGCTGCCGACGAAGAAGCCGAGCTGGCAGCAGTGATGGCGCATGAAACCGCTCACGTGGCAGCGTGCCACTACGGCCGCGAAATGACGCGCGCGCAGTTGTTGCAGATGGCGTCGATTCCATTGATCTTCATCGGCGGTGCGATTGGCTACGCGGGATACGAAGCGGCAGGACTGGCTATTCCCATGACCTTCCTGAAGTTCTCCCGCACCTTCGAGGCTCAGGCTGACTACCTTGGCCTGCAGTACATGTACCGTGCCGGGTATGATCCATCGGCGTTTGTTTCCTTCTTCGAGAAGATTCAGGCAATGGAGAAGAAGAAGCCGGGGACTATCTCGAAGGCATTTGAAACGCATCCCCCGACTGCGGATCGCATTGAGAAGTCGCAAGAGGAAATTCGAAAGATCCTGCCCTCGAAGCCGCAGTATGTTGTGACCACATCGGAATTCGACGACGTCAAAGCCCGGCTGGCGTCGATCGAGAATCGCCACAAAGTGCTGGATCCGAAAGATGCCAACAAGCCCAGCTTGCGGCGGACTTCCACCCCCAGCAGCGACGGCAGCACCGGCAACGGCACGAGCGATGATGATCGTCCGACTTTGAAGCGGCGGGATGATTCGTCGTCGAACTAACGGCGGAACGAGTTAGGGAATCAAATTAGGAGACCGGCGGCCGTTGGCCGCCGGTTTTTTGTGGGTGCGAGCGGAGTTTGGATAATAATCGCCAGAACCTGTGACCATCGTCACCGCCAGTGGTTGCCTAAGAGAAATAGGCTGAGCTAGGCTAATCTAGCGCAAAGGACAGGCACTTCATGCCAGAGAACACACTCACCATCACAGACAATCGCACGGGTCAGACGTACAGCGTTCCCATCGAGAATGGCACGATCCGGGCAATGAACCTGCGGCAAATCAAGACTGATCCGGAAGATTTTGGATTGATGACCTACGATCCGGCGTTCATGAACACGGCCTCGTGCCGCAGCAGCATCACTTTTATCGATGGTGACCGGGGAATCCTGCGCTATCGCGGATATCCCATCGAAGTGCTGGCGGAGCGCTGCACCTTCCTGGAAGTCGCCTACCTGCTTTTGTTCGGAGAGTTGCCCGCTGAGGGCGAACTGAAGGGTTGGGTGCACGACATAACTCACCACACCATGCTGCACGAGAGCATCAAGAAGTTCATGGAGGGATTTCGCTACGATTCCCATCCCATGGGCATGCTCGTGAGCACGGTGGCCGCGTTGTCGAGCGTCTATCCGGAATCCCGCGAGATCCATGACGCCGAGAACCGCATGCATCAGATTGTTCGTCTGATCGGGAAGGTTCCTTCGATTGCCGCCCTGTCCTACCGGCATAACGTAGGCTTTCCCTATGTGTATCCGGACAATGATTTGAGCTATACCGAGAATTTCATGAACATGTTGTGGAAGATGGTCGAGCCGAAATATGTGGCGAACCCGGTCCTGTCTCGCGCGCTCGACATTCTGTTTATTCTGCATGCCGATCACGAGCAGAACTGCGGCACCAACGCCATGCGCTCAGTGGGCAGCGCCCAGACCGATCCCTACCTATGCCTCGCTTCGGCGGCCTCGGCCCTGGCAGGACCGTTGCACGGCGGAGCCAACGAAGAAGTCCTGAAGATGCTGGATGAGATTGGCTCGAAAGACAACGTGCCGGCCTATGTCAAGAAAGTGAAGGAAGGGCATGGCAAGCTGATGGGATTTGGACACCGGATCTACAAAAACTATGATCCGCGGGCGAAGATCATCAAGTGGTCGTCGGAGCAGGTTTTCGAGGTTACGGGACGCAACCCGAAATTGGATATCGCCCTGGAATTGGAGCGCATCGCGCTGGAAGATGACTATTTCGTGAAGCGCAAACTCTATCCTAATGTCGATTTCTATTCCGGGATCATGTATCAGGCGATGGGCTTTCCACCGGAGATGTTCACGGTGTTATTTGCCATTGCGCGCACGGCAGGATGGTTGGCGCAGTGGCAGGAACTGGTCAACGATCCGGAGCAGAAGATCGCGCGGCCCCGCCAGATCTACACTGGGCACGAAGAGCGTCCATTTGTGCCGATGGAGAAACGGACTGCAGCAACCGTTCCAGCGCGCTAGGCCTCACGCCGCTTGCTTCGGGGCAAGCGAGGCCACGTACTCGCGCCGCTCGGATGACGAAGTGATCACCTTCATATCCTGCCAGTCGTAGGGTAATTCTCTACCGCAATCGAGGCATGCTACATACGTGCCGGTCAATGAGGCAGCTTGAGGACGGCGTGCCGCTCCGCGAATGGTTACCGGAAAGCTGTACCGAGAGTGCCAGCAACCGAAAAATACATCAATTAGTTTTGCTACCATGGAGCACCTTCCACACCCTAGGTTGTTTTTCCTGGGTCGTTCCGAGTGTGCTGCCCCCTGCGCGCCACTGCTACTTTCACTGCGCAACCACTCAAATACTTAGATTCATCCCCGTAGGGGATGGTTTCGTCTTTCTTGTTGTGACAATTGACCATTGCGGGCTCATTCCTCCAAGCGCCCTGCTGGAAGCGAGTTACGGCCAAGTTGGTAAACATTTGCACAGCCGTCTGAGGGCCAAATGGCCGAGGATGTACAGCACGGAACGCCAGGGAAGGCGGGGGAAGGTCGTACTGCGACGAATGCTAGCTCAGGTTCAAAGCTTTCCTGATGGTCCCACGCTCGTTCTGGATCTTTTCCTGCAGGAGCGTGATGGCGTAGATGAGCTGTTCGGGACGCGGGGGACACCCAGGAACATAAATGTCGACGGGGATCACCTGGTTGACGCTTTGCACCAGGGCATAGTTCTGGAAAACGCCGCCGGACGTGGCACAGGCTCCCATGGAAATCACCCACTTGGGTTCTGGCATCTGCTCCCACAACTGCCGGATCACAGGCGCCATCTTGTTTGAGACGCGGCCAGCAATGATCATGAGATCACTCTGCCGCGGCGACGGACGAAATACTTCCGCCCCGAAGCGCGCGATATCAAAGCGCGATGCGCCCATCGACATCATCTCGATCGCACAGCATGCCAGGCCAAACGTCATGGGCCAGATGGAGCCCTTGCGCATCCAATTCACTGCGGAATCGAGAGTGGTCAGCACCACCCCTTCCGGCGTGGGATTGCCGAAGGTCAGGTCCTTGACGACCTTCTTGCCGTTCTCAGAGTCGACGTAGGGACCGAAATTCAGTTCGGGAGCCATTACCCTGATTATAAACCACCGGATCGCCCGGCCTCAGCTACGCTTCCGCCCGCATCCGGTTCTGCCAGTGAGTCCAAACAAAATAGACCGCGCCCGCCACCAACACAACTCCAATCACCGCGTCGAACTTGTGAAAGTATTTGCCCAGCTCACGCCAGTTCTGGCCCAGCTTCATGCCAAGATAGGCGAGCCCCAGACACCACGGCCACGATCCCAGAAATGTGTAGATGTGAAAGCGTCCTCGCGGCATGCGCGCAATCCCTGCCGGCAGCGCGATGAAGGTGCGAATCACGGGCAAGAGCCGCCCGATGAACACGGCCAGGTATCCCCAGCGCGCAAAGAAGCGATCGGCCCAGTCGAGTTCGCGATGCCCCATCAGAATCCAGCGCCCGTAACGCTCGACCAGCGGACGCCCGCCATAACATCCAATCTCATACGCGACGAGTGATCCCAGGTTGCATCCGAGTGCCCCAGCAGTCGCCACCCAGAGCAGCTTGAACGTGCCGGTGAAGACCAAATAGCCGGCGAATGGCATGATCAATTCCGAGGGCAATGGGATGCACGCCGATTCAATCGCCATCAGCAGCACGACGCCGCTGTAGCCGGTCGCGCCGATCACGGAATTGATGAACACAAAGATGACGGCCAGAAGTTTTTCAGTCATTTGAAGCAGTTCTCAGTTCTCAGTTCTCAGTAAAACCCTATGATCCTCAAGCTGAGAACTGGGTACTGGGTTTTAGTCTATCGGAAATTTGCGCGGGCAATGGCGAGGCTAGAATGACCCGTCCTGGGTAAAGGTGTAGCCGGGTAGGCCCGCGCCTTGCGGGTTTTTGCTCACTTTGACGCGCACGGTGGGCGCATCAGGCGCGGTGATGCCCGCTGGCCGAAGCATCGCGAACTGACTGAAGACCTCGTTGTAAACCTTGGTGACCAGATAGTCCTGGCCATCGGCGTCGCTACGCCAGACTTGTCCGAGCTGGATGGAGCTTACGGCCATAACATTCTCTGAAGGGAGTACTTGAACTCCAGACTACCGAGGGATATGGGTCGAGTCAATCATCTCCGTGGTTACCGAGGTCTCTGCTAAGATGTTGCCCTCATGCCCCGCGGACGCGCACCCCGACAACCCGCACGAACTGGCCGCCAGGAGGGTGTGCGCTTGGGGAAGGGCGCTCCGGCCCGTCCCCAAAGCGCAGCTCCGGCAGCGCCGAAAGGCCGAAAGAAAGTCAGCATATCCAAGTCCGCCTACAATCCCTTGGCCCCCGACCGCATTGCCGAGATCCTGAAGCGTCTCGACCAGCTCTATCCCAAAGTTACCTGTGCCTTGACCCACTCGAGTGCATGGGAGCTCTTGGTCGCGACCATCCTCTCAGCCCAGTCCACCGACGCGAACGTCAACCGGGTGACGCCGGAGTTGTTCCGCAAGTATCCAACCGTGCAAGCCTTCGCCGCGCTCACTCCAGAGCAGCTTCAGCCCGATGTCCGCTCTACCGGCTTCTTCCGCAACAAATCCAAATCTGTGGTGGGGGCCGCAAAAAAGATGGTCGCCGACTACGGTGGCCAGGTCCCTGACGACATGGAAAAGCTTCTCACCCTCCCCGGCGTCGCCCGCAAGACGGCGAACGTCGTGCTTGGCTCATGGTTCAAGAAAGCCGAAGGCGTAGTTGTCGATACCCATGTGCACCGCATCTCGCGCCGCCTCGAACTCACGACGAACGACGACCCGCAGAAGATCGAGCAGGACCTGATGCGGATCATCCCGCGCGAAAAGTGGATCCTCTTCTCTCACCAGATTATTTGGCACGGACGGAAGCTCTGCATTGCCCGCAAACCCAAGTGCGTCGACTGCACGCTCGAAAACCTCTGCCACGCCGCTGACAAGACCTGGAGCACGGTGGACATGCACAAGAACGCCAAGGCGTAGGGTTTCGAACACAGTGAAGGCCTCAACTGGACTGTCATCCTGAGCTCCTCTGATAGACTTTCTCTTCGCCTCTTGCTCCGGGAGCCAAGTCCCATGCGTACTTTCATCCTGTTTGCTATGGTCATTGTCATGAGCACAGTTCTTGCTGAAACCGTCGCCGCCCAAACTCTGCCCACGCCCCAGGCCGTTACAGATCCTAAGCAGATCGCCTCCAAACCCAACGCGCAGGTCGACCCGCGCAGTTTGACCATTGAGAAGCTTTACATGACCCGCCAGGTGGGCGGAGCCACTTGGTCGCCCGATGGCAAGAGCGTCGCTTTTATTTCCAACCTGAGTGGGCGCAATAATCTATGGCTCGTCCCTGCCGAAGGGGGATGGCCGGCGCAGCTTACGGTCAGCGACCAGCGCCAGTCCTCGCCCGCGTGGTCGCCCGACGGCAAGTGGATCGCGTATCAATCCGACTACGACGGCGATGAACTCTGGGACATTTTTCTGGTCTCGCCCAAGACCGGCAAAGTCGTCAACCTCACCAGCACACGCGAGATCGCCGAGATGGATCCGACCTGGTCGCCCGACGGCCGCTACCTGGCCTACATGGTGAAACCAAAAACATCGGCGGCCCACGAGATCGATGTCTACGACATGGTGATGCGCGAAGTGAAGCACATCACCACTGGCACGCCGCAGGATAAGGGCAACTCGAATCCCATCTGGTCGAAAGATGGCAAGTACATCGTCTATACGCAGGAACAAGCCAAGGGGACGGACTCGAACATCTTTGTAGCCGAAGTGGCCACAGGGAAGAGCACGCTGCTGACGCCGCACGAAGGCGAGCAGGTTTACTCAGGTGATGACATTTCGCCCGACGGCAAGCACGTTCTGTTCACCTCGAACGCCGCCAACGGGTATGAAAATATTGGCCTGCTGGAAATCGCGACCAGGAAGATCTCGTGGCTCACTCGCGACAAATGGGAAGTCCGCGGCAGCGAATTCTCCCCTGACGGCAAACACATCACGTTCACCGCGAACGTTGATGGCAACGAAGAGATCTATCTGCACGATCTCGCGACCGGAAAATCGATTGCGCTGCCCATCCCGAAAGGCGTGAATCAGCCTGCCGGCGACAGTTCTGCATTCACAAAAGACGGTTCGCGTCTGCTCTATAACCACAATGGTCCTACGAGTCCCGGCGATCTCTGGGTGTATACAGTGGCGACCGGCAAATCGCATCAAATCACGCATTCGCTGGTCGCTGGCGTGCGCTCAGAAGACATGGTGGAACCCTACCTGGTGCACTATCCGAGCCGCGATGGCAAGTGGACTATCTCTGCATTTCTTTACGTGCCATTCAACATGGCGCGCAACGGCCAGAACGCCGCCATCGTTTACATCCATGGCGGACCGACTGCGCAGACCATGAATTCGTTTAACCGCTTCGTGCAGTACGCCGCTAATCAGGGGTATATGGTGCTCGCACCCAACTATCGCGGCTCGACCGGGTACGGCAAAGGATTCCAACAGGCGAATCTGTTCGACATGGGCGGCGGCGACTTGCAGGACGTGCTTGCCGGGGTCGATTGGATCAAGCAGACCGGCCATCTCGACCCCAAGAAAATCGCGGTCATGGGTGGAAGTTATGGCGGTTATCTCAGCATGATGTCAGTGACGAAAGCGCCCGAGGTCTGGGCGGCCGGCGTGCCCATCGTACCCTTCGTGAACTGGTTTACCGAGATTGAGAATGAAGACCCGGTACTGCAGCAGTCTGATCTTGCGACCATGGGTGATGTGGCGAAGAATAAAGCGCTGTACGAAGATCGCTCCCCGATCAACTTCATCGATCAGATCAAAGCGCCGTTGCTGTTGCTCGCTGGAGGACATGATCCGCGCTGCCCGAAGTCAGAAACGCAGCAAGTGGTCGATGCCATCAAGAAGCGCGGCGGCACGGTTGATTACAAGATTTACGAGAATGAAGGTCACGGCTTCGCCCGGGTGGAGAATCAGATCGATGCCTACAAACGCGTCGCCGACTTCCTGCTGGCTCATGTTGTTCCCGCGGATTGCAGTTGCACGGTGACGGAATAGGGCAGGCCAGGTCAAACCGGCATTGGGCTGTCTTCAGGGCGCTTGAGCTGTTCGAGCCTCGCTTCCCGCATATACAGGAACAACGGCAAGGCGAGCGAAACACCAACCAGCAGTACTGCCAATACCGGAAGCCACCGTCGATGAATGCTCAGGCGAGTATTCTCGATTCGAATGAAGGCCACCAAAACCACAGCCGAGACGAGCACATCCATTCCGAAGAAGGCGCTGACGCGGTTGACGAACAACTCTCGGACGAAGAGCGGAAGATTCATCCCGTGTGCGAAAACCCATGGCACGAACTGCCAGTATGGGAGCAGCGCCCCGACAAAGCAGAGTACGAGGTAAATAGTTTTCGGCTTCATCCCGGCAATCTAGCAGAAGGATGGATGCGTATGTCAAACCCCAGGCGCGATTCTGTGTTGCAGGCGGCTTGCCTCCGGACCATTGGCATGCCGGATCGCCTCGACCAGGCCGGGAATCGTGAACTCGGCAGCTTCAACGTCTACTCGCAAGCCAAGTTCGCGTAAAGTCGAGGAAGTCACAGGGCCGATCGATGCGAGACTGACGCCCCGAATGCTTGCCTTGCCTGAGCCTAAGAGCGCCACAAAGTTGCGAACCGTAGAAGAACTCGTAAAAGTAACGACGTGCGGCCGCCGCCGTGGATTTCGCAGCAGACTGCGCAAGCGCGTGCGCGACGATTGCGGCGCTACGGTTTCGTAAGCTTCCACTACATCGACTTCCGCCCCAGCCTGGCGCAGTTCGCGGGGAATTACATCGCGGGCGACCTTGGCGCGTACCAGTAGCACCCGCGTTCCTTTTACCCGCCGCCGGAGGCTGCGGACCACGGACTCGGCGACGTATTCCTTTGGAACGACGTTCACTTTACCGCCACGCTGTTCGATAGCCTTCTTCGTCGCGGGACCGATGGCTGCGATGCGCAGGCGCCGAAAAGTTGCTTTCTTCACGTGCAGCCTTGCTAGTCGCCCCCACATGGCCTCGACTCCGTTCACGCTGGTGAGGATGAGCCAGTCGTAGGTGGCGAGATTAGTGAGCGCGGAGTCCAGTCGCTTAAAAGAGGTCGGTTTGCGAATCTCGATGAACGGAATTTGAATTACTGTCGCGCCGAGCTTGCGTAACTCACTCGAGAGCGCACTAGCCTGATGCCGGGCACGACCCACCAGCACGCGCACTCCCTTCAAGGCCAGAGCAGGGGAAACTGAGGATTTCTTCGTCATTATCAGGTCGGCGGGAGCCCGCGCCACACAGTGTTACTCGTCCGCTTTCTTCGGATTGCTTAGTCCAAGATGCTGCTCTTTCATGAGGCGGGCAACGCCCGAAACTGCCGTGTCTGCCGCCTTTTCCAAAGAAGCAATCATATTCTGCTGATCCTCGCGAGTACGATTCTGGCCGAGCTTGAGTTTGGCCTCCATCTTCGTGACCTCGATCTCAAAACCTACGATCTGTTTGAGCATGCGCTGGCGGAAGGCCTCGTCCAGGCTGGCCCATTGCGCGGCATAGGCCGGCTCGAAGGTCTGGATCAATTCGTGGAGCACGCCTTGCAGTGCCTCTGGCGAAGAAAAGACCTGCGCGTTTCCATAAAGGTGCACAGCACCATAGTTCCAGGTCGGAACGCTTTCGTGCTCCGTGTAGTTGCTCGGCGAGATGTAGGAGTGCGGTCCGTGAAAAATGGTCAGACACTGTGGCTGCTGTTCGAGGTAGCGCCAGTGTGGGTTCGCCTTTGCCACATGGCCGCGGAGAACAACTTTCCCTTCTTGTGGCGCCCAGTTCACGAAGAGTGGAAGGTGCGTAGCGAAAGGCCCCGTGTCGGTGGATGAGATCAGGATGGCAAAGGGATTCGCGCGCATGAACTTGATGGCGTCTTCATGGTCGCGGACGCGGAAATATTCAGGAATATACACGATTGATTGTCTTCCTAC
>Ga0070762_10000641_pt1 | contig 15211 bp, 13 predicted proteins | sample HubBroMetageREF2_FD_66726 | JGI IMG/M metagenome (GOLD analysis project Ga0070762, IMG submission 66726) | Reference soil microbial communities from the Hubbard Brook experimental Forest, New Hampshire, USA - Hubbard Brook CCASE Soil... | ecosystem: Environmental > Terrestrial > Soil >...
TGCGGCGAGAAATATGCCGACGTAATATCCCGTATGCATCAAGCCAGCACCGACACGGCGACGATGCTCCGGCCACTCCTCCGCCACGAACGTGCCGCCCATCGCCCACTCTCCACCAATGCCCACGCCAGCCAGCAGGCGAAGAATGGCAAGTTGCCATACCCCGGTCACGAACGCGCTTAGGAATGTGAATGCCGAATACCACAAGATGGTCAGCATGAGCGTGCGTACGCGGCCGAACTTGTCCCCGATTGGTCCCCAAAGGAACGCTAGTCCCCAGCCGATCAGGAACAGGGCGAACAGCAAGCCCCCGTAAAGTCCAATGTTGCCCTTGGTGGCAAGAATTCCTGAGCGGGGAAGCAGTTCGCGCAACGAGGGTACGAGCACGAGAGCGTAGACAAACGAGTCCATCCCGTCCAGCGTCCACCCGCCCCACGAAGCCCAGAATCCGCGAATTTGGTTGCGGGTGAGGGATGAAGATAAGCCTGGGACCGAAGGCTTTACTTCGTTGGAGGCAGCACGCGGCATGACAGTGGGGAACTATACCAAAAACGTTTTCTCTTGTCGGGGAATTATTGCAAACAACCCAGTGGCTGCGATCCGGGCTCCGTTCGCGAATCTCTGATTCCCGGGTGAAACAGCCTGCCTAATGAAAAACTTAGAACCGACGATAAGTAATGAGGAAGCTCAAATGGGGGCGGACGCTGCCCCCGATACGGAATTTCGCCCAAGGAAGGCTTGCTCCAACGCGCCATAGAAGTGCGTGGTTCGATTGGAACGATTAGCCGGTTGAAGACTCCCCATCCCGAAAGGAACGGCTGCGATGAGTGACAGCGACATTGTCAAGGACTTCCTGATCGAGAGTTACGAAAACCTGGATCGGCTGGATCGGGATCTGGTCGGACTGGAGAAGAATCCTCAGGACCGGGACGCGTTGGCCGGAGTGTTTCGTACTATCCACACCATCAAAGGCACATGCGGCTTTCTGGGCTTCGGCAAACTGGAAAAAGTGGCCCATGTCGGCGAGAACCTGCTGACTCGCTTGCGGGACGGGCAGCTTAGGCTCAACCAGGAGCTGACAACGGCATTGCTGGCCATGGTAGATGCAGTCCGCCAGATGTTGGGCAGTATTGAAGTGAGCGGCGCAGAAGGAGAGCGCGACGACACCAAGCTTATTGCCACTCTGACTCGGTTGCAACAACCGTCCGAACCACCGGCGAAAAGCCAGAGTGCGTCGGTTCCAGAAATCACTATCGAAGCCGCGGCTCCGCCTGCTTCAATCGGCGACATTCTGATGCAGCAGGCCGGAGTTACGCCGGCAGAGATTCTGCGCGCCGCCAAGACCCAAAAAGAAGGCGACCCTCGCCGCTTGGGCGAGATTCTGGTGGAGCAGGGCGCGGTAAAGCCGGCTGACATCGTGGATGCGCTGCGTGCCCAGTCTTCTCGAACGCATGCGGGTGCCTCGGACAGCTCCATCCGTGTGGATGTTGGACTACTGGACAAGGTCATGAATCTGGTGGGGGAACTGGTGCTGGCCCGAAACCAGGTTTTGCAATTCGCCAATCGCGCCAAGGATACGGGATTTTTGGCTGCGTCCCAGCGTTTGAACCTAATCACCACCGAACTGCAAGCGGGAGTCATGAAGACACGAATGCAGCCCATTGGGAATGTCTGGGGGCAGTTTCCGCGGACGGTGCGGGACGTCGCGCTCGCTTGCGGCAAGGAAGTGGGCATCGAGATGGAGGGCAAAGAGACCGAATTAGACAAAACCATCATCGAGGCCATCAAGGATCCTCTTACCCATTTGGTGCGCAATTCGGTGGACCACGGAATCGAGCTTCCGGAGGCGCGGGTGAAGGCGGGCAAGGATCGTGCCGGCCGGCTGATTCTGCGCGCCTTTCACGAGGGCGGGCAGGTCAATATCGAGATCAGCGACGATGGCGCCGGTTTGAATGTAGAGCGCATCCGCAAGAAGGCGGTGGAACGCGCTTTGATCACGGCCGAACAGGCAGCTCGCATGCCGGAGCGCGAGATCTTAAACTTGATTTTCCTGCCCGGATTTTCCACGGCAGAAAAGATAACCAATGTCTCCGGCCGCGGCGTCGGCATGGACGTGGTGAAGACCAACGTGGAAAAGATTGGCGGCACGGTGGACGTTCAGTCAACGTTGGGCGGGGGCACAACTGTGCGGGTGAAGATCCCATTGACCCTGGCTATTATCCCGGCGCTGGTGGTGACCTGTGGCGGCGATCGCTACGCTATTCCCCAAATCAGCTTGCTCGAACTGGTGCGACTCAAGGCCGACCAGGTCAGCAAAGGCATCGAGTTGGTTCATGGCACGCCGGTCTACCGTCTGCGTGGACGTCTGCTGCCCCTGGTGTATCTCAGCCGGGAATTGAAGCTGAATGAAGCTGCGCAATCCACTGCGAAGAGCGACGGCGCCGTCAACATCGTGGTAGTACAAGCCGATGAGCGCCGATTCGGACTCATCGTCGATCAGATCAACGACACCGAAGAAATTGTGGTCAAGCCGCTGCGCAAACAGCTCAAGGCGGTGAAGACCTTTGCCGGCTCGAGCATCATGGGCGATGGCAAAGTGGCGCTCATCCTCGACGTGCTCGGCCTGGCCCAGCGCGCGGGTGTGGTGTCGGAAACCCGGGACCGTAGCATGGCTGAAAAAATTGTGGAATTGGTCGCGACTGTGGAAGAAAAGCAAACTTTCCTGCTATTCGCGGGGCCGGGCGATTCCCGCATGGCCATTCCGCTGAGCACGCTGGCGCGCCTCGAAGAGTTTCCCGTGGCGCAAGTGGAAATGTCAGGCAGCCAGTGGGTGACGCAGTATCGCGGGCAGATCCTCCCCTTAGTTCGTCTCAATGTTGTGATGGAAGAACGACGCAATAAACTGCGCGCCCGGCAAGCCCCGCCCGCGCTCCATTCCGGGCCGATTCAAGTGCTGGTGCTGAATCATGATGGGCGCTCCTTCGGCCTGGTGGTGGAACGGATTCTGGACATCGTCGAAGACCGCGCCGACGTGCGATCGGCGGCGACTCGGTCCGCGGTTCTGTATTCCGTGGTCATCGGGGACCGGGTCACGGAGTTGCTCGATGTCCCGGCCATTCTTCGCAGCGTGGATGTGAGCAATGTGCGGCCCGGCCCGGCGCCGAGAGTGGCGGAGGCGGCGAACTAAAACCATGGCCCACACTTCACACTCCCATCGACTCCACGTCGAATAGCAGCCTGTCCAGATAAAATGTGCAGAACTGGAACAACGCCACCCTACTATCGCGGCGACGCCTGCGTTGGCTGAAGCGCGGGAGTTCTCCAAGACCTTCGGTGCAGGAGAAACAAATCGTCATGCCCAGTTTCACACCTATAATCGCGGGCTGATTTTTACCACGCGGCCGGGGATCTAAGCAGGCTGCGTCCTTCCGATGCGATTCCGCCTAAAGCCTTCCAGCAAAACTACCGAAGTTAGAGTAACGCGATCAATCTTGGTTCAAGCTGTTTCACGAGCTGTGGGCCACCCTTGAGGGAGAGATGAAAACAGCTTCCGAACCGTCGATTCTAAAGGCGCCGCGGATCATTAGTTTGGCCTTAATAATGACCTTTGCGCTTTCAGTCCAGGCACAGCAGGCAACCACTGCCTCGAGCGATCTAAGCGACCCTGACCAGCAATTGCAGCAGCGTATTAAGGAACTGGAGACTAAAGTTAAGCAGCTGGAAGACAAGCCAGCGTCCCCTGCCCTGGCTCCGCCGACTGCGCCAGAGCCGCAGCCAACCGTAGACGCGCCCGTGGTCAATGAGGTCGCACCACGGCTGCATCTCAACGTTTTCGGTGACGTGGGTGCGCAAGGCTACAATCACATTCCCGATACGTTTCTGTTTGGCTCACTCGACTTGTTCATGACGGCGCGCATCTCGGACAAGGTTTCCACACTCGCCGAAGTGCTGTTCATCGCGGACAACACCAATGCCATTACACCGGACGTTGAAAGGCTGTTATTGACCTATCGCCAGAACGACTACTTCGTGGCATCCATTGGGCGTTACCACGCCTGGGTTGGCTACTACAACACAGCGTTCAATTATGGAGAGTTCTTGGAAACCACGACCGATCGTCCCTTCATGTACGTCTTCGACGATCAGGGCGGCGTGCTGCCCATGCAGGATGTTGGTTTAAATTTTACCGGCAAGATTCCTTCAGGGAAGCTGGGACTGAACTATGTAGTGGAGTTAGGTAATGGCCGGGCCTGGGGATTGAACGCTGAGCCGACGCAGAACAATCAGGATGCGAATAACAGCAAGTCCATCAATGGGGGGCTGTTTATCCGCCCGCAAACAATCTCTGGTCTGCAGATGGGGTTCTCTGTCCGGCATGACAACCTGACGATTCCGGGGCCAGGGGTCGCAGAAACTATCGCGACAATTCACGTCGTTTACATCAATAGCAACTGGGAGATTCTCAACGAGGGTATGTTCGTGAGTCACGTCGAGCCGACTGGGCCGACTTTCAATACCACCGGCTTCTACACTCAGTTTTCGCGCGCGTTCCACGCATACCGGCCTTATTTCCGGTACCAGTACTTCAACGCCCCCAGCGACGATCCGGTTTATGCTTTCGCCAGCCCGAACGACTATGCGCCCCCCACGGTTAACGGGTTTGTGGGCAGAGTGAACGGTCCCTCGGTCGGAATACGCTATGACTTCACGGCCCACTCGGCGATCAAGTTCCAGTATGACCGAATCTCTGAGAGGGACCTGCCCACGGTCAACGGCCTGACCGCTCAAATTGCGTTCACGTTCTAACGGAGACGACGATGAAAAAACTTAACAGCGTTACCCGTGCATTTGCGATCCTGGCCCTCGTGGCAGGCACTTGGTGGACCGCGTCAGTCTTTCCGGTAGAAGCTGCCGGCGACGCGATTGTGGTCATTGTTAACAACGCGAATCCGGTCGACAATTTAAGCGTGGGAGAGTTGAAGAAGCTGTTCCTCGGAGACCGGAGCCGATGGGAGACGGGAAAAGCGGTCACGCCAGTCATGCTCGCGCCGGGTGCGCCCGAACGAACCGCGTTTCTGAAGATCGTTTGCGGCATGACCGACGCCGATCTTGGCAAGTATTTCCTGCAAGCGGCATTCACCGGAAAATCAGCCACGCCACCGAAAGAAGTCAGCAGTGCAGCGGCGGTAAAGAGCTTCGTCGCCAGTTCGCCAGGCGCCATCGGCTTTATCAAGGCCAGCGATCTGCAGGCTGGCGACACCACCGTCAAGACCGTCAAGGTCGACACTGCGGCCAGCGATCCCGGCTACAAGATCAAAATGTAGTGGGTAGGTGGCTCAAAGCTCAGGAGGGTGTGCCAAATGCAGTTAACAATCAAGACCAGATTATTAGGTTTGACGATTAGTGGATTGGTATTTGCGGCTGGGGTGAGCGACGAAAAGCTGGAGGACGCTATGGGGATATAAAGACTTCGGCGCACGAGCCATGAAGACTCTGGAGGAGCAGGTTTTAGCTGTTGATCTGAAGGGTAATCACGATGAGAATGCCCTCAAACATAAGTCTGACCTCGAGAGAGGGGAAGTCAGACATGGAGTGGAGAGCGTAGTCGCTCCCGGTGACTACCGTTGGCGGGGAGAGCATGCAACCTTCCGCCAGGCCCGCAATCTTATTCTTAAAGTTGCCGGCGGCCATATTGCAGACTTCGCCGAGTGCGTCTGCCACCTCAGGACCGACCTTGTCCAGTTCTACACCCAGCATCTTCGAGGTCATCAGCGCCGCCGCTTTCCCATTACAGCGGAGGCTTAGCAGGCCGCACAGCTGCCCCGCTAGACCCACCATCGCAGTATAGTCCGGCTTTGTTTCTTCTCCGTCTGCTGGCGCGGTCAATTGGGAACCCAGCATGAGCTCGAAGACTTCCCGCACTGCCATTTCCAGCAGCGGAGTCCAACTCTTGGGGCCGTCGGCGGCAAGCACGTGAGTTTGGGAGTTCATGATTTACCTGCCAGAACCGGTAGCACATGTTCCCGAACCTGCTCCGGGGTGAATGGCTTGCGGATATAGCCGCGCGCGCCCGAGGACAAAGCCTGCACTACGTGAGATTCGCTGCCTTCAGTTGTAATCATGACTACCGGCACGTTCTTCGCGTTGGCGACTCCCGGAAGTTGCTTGATGAATTCCAACCCGTCCATGACTGGCATGTTGACGTCACAGAGGATCAGATCGACCTGATGCTCCTGGAGGACAACCAGCGCTTCAGCCCCGTTCCCGGCTTCCAGCACGGGCGCTAGGTCGATGCCAGCCTGGCGTAGTGAGCGCTCCACAATCTTTCGCATGACCGATGAGTCGTCGATAATAAGCGCACGTATCGGCATAAGCGTATGGGGCGAAACGCCCTTAAGCGCTCGCTTTTGGATATATCGGCGGCTGGTGACAGGACTTTAGGGCCGGAATACAGTGCAACTCCTCGCCAGTCTCGGCGAGCTCCAGAAAATCGCCAATGAGCCTCGGGGATGCCCCGTCAGCGCGTCGACGAAGGAAAGCGCTCGGAGTAGCCTGTGCAGCTAGAAGATTGGATCGCACTTAATTGGAGTCGGCGAGTCACTGCATGAAAAAGTTGGAGGCGCGGGTCGGAATCGAACCGACGCATAAAGGTTTTGCAGACCTCTCCCTTACCACTTGGGTACCGCGCCCTGTCACTTAAATTAACGTGATAGACGGCAAAAGTCTACTTGGCCCGAAAAACTATGGTCTGGAACACGTATGAGCGTTAATTTTACTGGGTGGTCTCCGCCCATTCCTTGTGCTGCCAGATTCGGGAGTCCGGGTAATCCCGGCGCGAGGACGCCCAGCCTGGCAGGATTCGGAGTCGACGTGGTCAGATCTTTTTGGGGCCAACGCACGTTCCGCGCTTCAGGGCGGAGGCGAATGGAAAGTCACAGGTAATCTTGGGATAACCGAGTTGGCCAGAAGGAGAGCGTCAATGGCCTTTCCATGACCCCGCGAGCCGCAGGAGATCGACAGGTCAGCCACTCCGTCATGGTTCAAATCTGACGGGACCGGAATTTGACTCAAGATCGTGATGTGAGCGGGCGTGTACACGATCTTGGCTTCGGCGGGTAGCACGCTGGCCAGCACGCCCAGACCGACAGGGGTAAGCGCGGCCCCGCTGTCGCGTAGATTCTTGTCGAAACCTCCCGCCGTGCTCGCCGCTAGTGAGCACCCGTTGAGCTGTTTGCGCAATGAGTCCGAGAGGGTAGCGGTTGTTTTGGCCGAGCGCGAGGAGCGTTTCATGGATCCTCTGTCCGAAGCGGTAGGTTTATGTGGATGCGATTGGAATGTCAAAGCATGACAATGCATTCGAGAGAAATTTGTGCCAGAGAAAGGGGAGTTTGGAGTGGTTTTCCGAGGAAGTGACGCAAAGGAAACTAGCGATTTCAGCCTAATGCAGTGATGCATTGTATAGTTATAGGTTCCGGCTTTGATTTGGCTTGAGCGTCCCACCAGCGGGAGAGTGGGTTTTTGCTTACCTCGGCGTCGCATACGAGAGCTGTTGCTGTACCCAGCAAGGACGAGAATAGATTGAACTCGGCTCGCAATTGAGATATCCAAATCACAAACTAACTCGACCGACCCTGAACCTGCTTCTCCTTTGTCGGGTAAGAGGCGTGGGGTTGCGGATCGGCCCTGCCTCCTCAGTGACGTCGTCGACGCTGTCCGTCGTCGACGTGGCGGGAGCCCGATGATTTCCATTATCAGTGATGCTGTTCTTGCCATCGCTGCCATTCCCTTTATCTATTACTCAATCGCGTTGTTCAGTTCGTGGCAATTCTTTCGTCGTACCGCGCCGCGAAGCGCTGCTAATCATAGCTTCACCCCACCCGTGAGTAATCTGAAGCCGATTCGCGGGGTCGATCCTGATGCTTACGAAAACTTCGCCAGTTTTTGCCAGCAAGACTATCCAGATTACGAGCTGCTTTTCTGTGTGGGCGACGAGGATGACCCGGTTGTTCCCGTTCTGCAGAAGCTAGCACGTGATTTTCCCGAGCGCCGAATTCGAGTGCTGTTCGGCTCAGGTGGAAGAGGATCGAACGACAAAGTGCTCAAGCTGGCCCGGTTGGTTAGCGAAGCTCAGCACGAAGTGGTTGTAATCAGTGATAGTGACGTTCGGGTTCGACCGGACTACCTGCGAACCGTGGTTGCGCCCTTAGCCGATCCCAAGGTGGGAGCGGTGACCTGCTTCTACGCGGCAATCGAAGATAAAACGCTTACCGACAGCTTGCAGACGATTGGCATGTTTTCCGATTTCTACGCGGGCATCCTGGTCGCCCGACAGCTCGACGGAGTGAAGTTTGCATTGGGCCCGACCATCGCCACGACCCGCACGCGATTAGCTGGATTCGGCGGCTACCAAGCGATTGATAACCGCCCTGCCGATGATTTGTTGGTGGGCCGTCTCATCGCCGAACAAGGCTACGAAGTCGAACTCTTGCCGTACACGATTTCGACGGTTGCCGATTACGGGTCGCTGCGCGACCTTTTCCACAAACGCCTGCGCTGGATCGTGGTTATGCGCCACATGCGGCCTTGGGGACACCTCGGCTTGCTTCTCACGCAGGGTCTGCCTTGGTCTTTGGCAGCGATCGCAATCCATCCGTCGACGGCAGTAGCGCTGGGTTATCTCGCCACGTACCTTATCCTGCGATTGGCTATGACGTGGACGGTCGGCATTTGGGGGTTGAAGCAGAATTCGCTTTGGAAGAAGCTGGGCCTTATCCCGGCGTGGGATGCCTTGGCTTTTGTTATTTGGCTGACCAGTTTCGCACGCAATAGCATTCGTTGGCGGGATGGAGAATATTACATCCGCGACGGTCGGTTAGTGCCGGTCAGTCCAACCAGTGTTGAGCCGGCTGCGTAAGTCAAGTTGGTGTCAGCGTCCTACCTTGGTTTGCAGTTCGGTTCGCGTCCTCTTTGCGGTGCGCCGGTTTCCATTGCTCTTTCCAGCAGATCCGCCCACGATCTCAAGCGAAGGTTCAACTACGGCCACGGGCTCTCCGCTGGTCTGCGCGCGGCGCTGGTTGCGGGGTTGACGCCAGTTGATCTGCGGCATCATCACGCTCGCATCGATCCGGTCGCGATATTGCAATGCCACATTCATCAGCGAGTCCAGGAGGGAGTCGGAAAGCAAATGCGGTTCCAATCCGAGTTCGATCAGCTTCGAGTGTTTTGCATTGTAATAATGTTCCTGTGCCTCCACTCGTGGATCGGATAGGTGTTCGACTTCGACCGTCAAGCCTAGCTTTTCGCCGGCAGTTTGTACCAGGCGGGCCAGATCCAAGACTGAAAATTGTTCGGTGAACTGGTTGTAGACCCGGCACTCCCCTTGAGCCGCAGGATTCAGGCAGGCGATCTCGATGCAGCGAACGGTGTCGCGGATATCCAAGAATCCTCGGGTTTGGCCGCCCTTACCGTAGACAGTGAGCGGGTGTCCGATGGCTGCCTGAACGCAAAAGCGATTGAGCACGGTGCCAAAGACTTCGTCATAGTCGAAGCGATTGATAAGGGCTTCGCTGAGAGCTACCTCGTCGGTCATGGTTCCGTAAACGACACCTTGGTTGAGGTCGGTGGCGCGCAATCCCCACGCCTTGCAGGTGAACATGATGTTGTGGCTGTCATGCACCTTGGAAAGATGGTAGAAAGAACCAGGCTGCTTGGGATACGGCACGGTATCGCGCCGCCCGTTGTGCTCGATCGTGATGTAGCCTTCTTCAATATCAATATTGGGCGTCCCATATTCGCCCATCGTGCCCAGCTTGATGAGGTGACAGTCTGGCTGGAACTCGCGCAGCGCGAATAACAGATTAAGAGTTCCGACAACGTTGTTTACCTGAGTGAAAACCGCATGTTTGCGGTCGATCATGGAATAAGGAGCGGCGCGCTGCTCGGCAAAATGGACTACCGCTTCCGGCTCGAAATCCTCGACGACTGAGGAGAGAAAATCATATTCCGTTACGTCCCCGACAAAGAGCTCGATGGTATTTCCGGTTAGCTCCTGCCAGACTCGGAGACGATCGGAAAGCGGAAGAATTGGCGTCAGGGTTTGCACACCAAGCTCGTGGTCCCATTGCCGCCGCGAGAAATTATCGGCTATCGCAACGGCATGACCCTTCCTCGACAGATATAAAGCGGTTGCCCAACCACAGTAGCCATCGCCACCCAGAACCGCAACTCTCATTTGGCCCCCTCGCCGTGGTGTTTATTGATAGTGATAAAGCTAAATCTGTCGCCCTTACCGAACTGAGATGCACTTGAAAGGACTAGGGTTCGAACAGTTTTTGTCCCGCCCCACCTTTTCAGATACTTGAGGTTAACAAATATTCTAAAACACTGCCGCCGTCTTTGGGGTTTCGCCCGGAGAAATACCGATCGGATGATTGGTCAGAACGACCTTCCCGCCGCTTTCCGCAACGAGGCTCAGGTCCGCCGCGCCTACCAGGGATTCGAGTTGAGGCACCACGCTCTGCTTCGCCACAATATAGGCGCGCTCCGGTTTGAGCCAGAGATTCTTGAATTGCGCATCGTCGATAAACACATCCGGCGCGTCGGGAGCATAAGCCCCGTATTCCAGGTTAAAGAATCGGCCGTTGCGAAGCAGCGCAGTACGGTTCATATAGAAAAAGATTGAAGAAAATGTGTAATAGTGGTGGTCGATAATCAGCGTGCCATCTGGCGATTTCAGGAGGGCCTCCGCCAGCGGCCGTGACGACATAAATGGATCGAACACAGCCATAGCCATGCGGGCGGCATGGAAGAACAGTACCATCATCAGCGCAGCCGCAAGAAATGCGCGTTGGCTGGCGAATTTCCAGATCGTCAACGCGCCAAGGCAAAAGGCAATCGCTGCCACTAGTAGAGGCATTCTCAGATACGCAAACGACGCCAGCGTAAGATCCTGCATGTGCCCCAACGAGAGCTTATAAGCCCCGGGATGTTGGCTCAGCGCTTGCGAAATGTCTCCGGGTGCGGGAAGGTTGCGGGTGAGGAAAAACAGAGCCAACGTAATCAGCCCCGCACCCGCGGCAATCACCGCGAGCGACCTGGTGCCGCGCCGTATCCAATCGCCTCCCATCGCCATCGCCGAACCCAGAAGCAGCGCCAGCGCGGGATAGCAAGGCATCGAATAATATTCCTGCGTGGTAGAAAATGTGAAGAAGATCAGCACAAAGCCAGTCAAACACAGCGCCAGAAGCCGGGTTCGGCCAGCGCGATCGACAGGTTTGAAGGACAGCTTGGCAATGGCCGGAAGATAGACGCTCCAGGGAAACAACCAGACCAGATGCAGCAGCCAGAAGTAAAGACGCGGCACGGTGTTGTAGTCCCGCGGATATCGCAGGTTCAGAAAACGAAGCAGTTGTTCATTGATAAAGAAGAACCAAAGAAACCCGTGATATTGCCCGGCTCCGCTGTGAAGCGTAAACGCGAAGTAAGGAGGATTGCGCAGCGTGGCAAGCATATGCCAGGGCGCGGCGATGAGAAGGATGATCAGCAGTCCGCTGAAAGGACGCAGCTTTCGCCAGGTGTTGGCAGAAAAGAGTTGATGCGTGATCCAAAGATAAATGACGCCAGCCGCCAGCGGAAACAGCACTCCTATCAAGCTCTTCAGCAAAAGACCTAGCCCGAGGTTCGCAGCCAGCACAAAAGCCCAAAATCGCGGATGAGGCTCCTCTTCGTCCAGGGCGCGAAGAAACGCCCACAAGCCCAGCGCGACCGTGAAAGTCAGCATGACATCCGGGATCAGAACCCGGGTGAATAAGAACAGCCCGATGCATGTGGCCATGCATAGACCGGCGTAGAATCCCGCACGCTTGCCGAAAGCCCATGCGCCGAAAGCCGCCGTCAGCAAGCAAAGCGCCATGGCCGACAATGCAACTGGAATGCGCGCTACCCAGTCGTGTACGCCGAAAATCGCGTAGCCGACAGCCATGGCCCAGTAAATCAAGGGAGCTTTTTCGAGGTAGACAACGCCGTCCAGCCGGTCCGTGACCCAGTCGCCTGAAGTCAGCATGTTCCGCGCAATCTGCGCCTGCACCGCGTCCACATCGTCCATGAGTGAGGGAGGAGAAACAATGCACCCAAGATAAACAGCCCCAGCGACCAGCAACACGCCTAGATATAGGTACCAGTTTTTTCCTGTATCCAAACGCTGGTCTCTCGGGGTGCTGCCGCCTGAATCCCCCACTTTTTCATCCACAGAAACAGCACCATCAATCCCCATAAGTGGTATCCAACATTCGCCCGTCTCTCCATGTGATCTCGAATCTGCCTCTCGATTACGTCCTGCCGGAAAAGTTCGCCGTGAACCGACACGCCATCCATTAAAACCTCACACATCAGCGGGCGGAGACAGCCACGAAGCCAATCATGGGCAGGAATATCGAATCCGACCTTCTTCCGTCCAATCACCGAGGCCGGCAGTTTGTCACGCATTAATTCTTTCAAAAGAACTTTCTGCCGCGAACCGCGGATCTTCAGCGATGCGGGCAGGGAAGCGGCAAATTCGACAATCCGGTGATCGAGGAACGGCGGCCGCACTTCCAGCGAATGCGCCATGCTCATGCGATCCGCCTTGTTCAGAATATCGTCGGGAAGAAAATATCTTTGATCGAACCACAAGTACGGAGCCAAGTCATCGTGCGCCGGAGACCGATCGCGGAGTTCGCCCAAAATACGGTCGAGCGCGGACGGAAGTTCCGCGCGCAGCAGAGTCGACTTTTGCTCTTCAGAAAACGTTCCGTTCCAGTAGACATGTGCGCGATCCGCCGTCATCAGCGAACCTTCGAGAAATCGCTTCAACTGGTATTCGAAACTGATTTTCTCGTCCGAAACCGGCCACATCTGCAATGCGCCGAGCACCAGTTGGAGAGCTTGTCGAGGCAATCTTCTAGCGAGCGCAGCTAAACGGTTCGCCCGATGAGTGAGATAGCCCCCAAACAGTTCGTCGGCGCCCTCGCCGCTCAGGCTAACCGTTGTCTTGGTCTTGCTCAGCTTGGACAGGAACCAGACGGGAAGCGCTCCTGCGTCCGCAGACGGTTCATCCGAGTAATAGGCAAACTCTTCGATCGCATTCCGGAGGTTAACTTCCGGATTGAGATCCAGATCCTCGTGCTCTGTCTGGTAGCGCTGCGCGACCTCGCGAATGTACGGGGTCTCGTCGAAACTCCGTCCCTGAAACGAAATGGAGAATGTCTTCAGCGGCGCACGAGATTCGGTCGCCGCGTAGTGCAAAATCGTCGAAGAATCGATGCCTCCGCTAAGCCACATGCCGAGCGGAACATCTGAGATCAGGTGCTCGTGGATCGACTGCCGTAGAAGAGTATCCAATTCTTCCCGCGCAGACTCCAGCGTCCAATCGCGAACGACGCCGAGCGGAAGGCGCCAGTAGGGTTGGGAAGAAACTTTACCGTCCCGCCATTCCAGCCATTGCCCCGGGGGAAGTTTTTCGACGCCCTCGACCAGCGTCCACGGACACGGCACATAATTCAGCGACAGATAGCAATCGAGGCCGTCCAAACTCAGTCGCCGCTCAATCTCCGGATGGATTAGGATCGCCTTCAATTCAGAGCCGAAGAATAAGTCGTCTCCGCGTCGCGCGAAGTAAAGCGGCTTGATTCCCATCCTATCCCGCGCCAGCACCAGCCTCTTGGTCGATTTCGTCCACAATGCGATGGCGAACATACCGCGCAAACGCGCGAAACAATCTGTATCCCATTCGAGATATGCGTGAAGAACCGTTTCCGTGTCGCAGTGCGAATAAAAACGGTGGCCCGAGGCTTCCAGTTCTCGGCGCAGTTCCTGATGGTTGTAGATTTCGCCGTTGAACACAATGGCTACGTCGCCATCTTCAGAGACAATGGGTTGATCGCCCGAGCCGAGATCGATAATCTTGAGCCGCGTCGCCCCTAGCGAGCAGACGCTCGACTGGAGCACGCCTTGCTGGTCGGGGCCGCGGTGAATCAGGGTAGCTGTGGCCTTCCGAATGCGATCGGAATCAGGCGCCCAATGTTTGTGGGTGAAACCGACGATTCCACACAAGTGCGTGCACCTCTTCCCATTTCGTGAAATCAACCTGCAGATCGTCCTGCGAAGTCCGCCGCACCGCAGAAACGAGGCATCGCTAGCTGCTTAGGATGAAACGCAATCCTACCCTTTTTTATGATGCAGAATCAAAGGTCAGGGCTCAGCGCCGGCCCACGATCACCAAAGCCACACCAACACAAACCAAGAGTACGCCCGCCCATCGCCTGCGCGTGACCTGTTCGCCAAGAAAGAATTTCCCACCGAGAGCGCCGCCAGCGTAACTCAACGCGGTAACGGGAACCACCAAACTGACGTTTTCCATCGATAGAACAGCGAGCAGTGCGAAGAACGCAGTCCCCATCATCGAAACCCCAACCCACATCCACGGAACTCGCAACGCGCGGCCGAAGACGCCGATCAGAGCAGTTGGACGAAAGTCTTTTACCTCGCCTACTACCTTCATAGCGCGACTGATGCAGAGTTCTCCACCGGTTCCGGCGCCAATTATCAAAAGATAAAAAATAACCTCGCGCACTTAGCTGGACTCCGTCGTGCGGGGCGGCGTCTGTCCCACCACCAGAACGCCGAGGCAAATGATCAACACTCCCAGCCAACGCATGGGCGTCACTACCTCTCGCAGCATGAAATGAGCCAGCAGGGCCACCATGCCGTAGGCAACCGCCGACGCCGGTTGCACGTAGCTGTAATCCGCCCACGACAGCACCAGCGTGTACGCGACAAAGAACGTAATGAGCGACCCGATGCCTAGCCAGATCGTGCCCGACGTGAGCACGCGAGAAAGAACATCGAGCACTTCGGCTGGCGTTCCCAGGCTCGCCGCGCCAATCCGTTTCATGCCTTTTCCCAGCAGCACATTGCCCAGGGGACCAAAGATCACCATTAACAGGATCAGCAGGTAGGTTTTAAAGTGCAGACTGGAGGATTTCATGCGGGATTAAGACCCTCCGCATGGTTGAAACAAAACCTTTTGGGCATCTATTTATGTTACTTGATTTTCCGCGAAGGCCCAAGCTCTGTAGGTCGACTGAGTCGAGCCCGCAAACAAAAATCTGGAGCGGGAGACGGGATTTGAACCCGCGACTTCGACCTTGGCAAGGTCGCACTCTACCACTGAGTT
>Ga0070762_10000646_pt1 | contig 15149 bp, 12 predicted proteins | sample HubBroMetageREF2_FD_66726 | JGI IMG/M metagenome (GOLD analysis project Ga0070762, IMG submission 66726) | Reference soil microbial communities from the Hubbard Brook experimental Forest, New Hampshire, USA - Hubbard Brook CCASE Soil... | ecosystem: Environmental > Terrestrial > Soil >...
CGTCAGCCGACGAAGGTCGCGGCAGGGGATAAGAAAGTGGAAATCGGTGCGGTATGGAATTCTGCTAGCCCGGACGATTCTGAGCAGGATATGTTGCACGGCGGGCGGTTCGTGATTGATGTGCCGAAGACGCGGGTGCCGCTAGCGGTGGCGGCGCCGGGGGTGCAGTAATGGGCAGAATCCGCTTGAGCATTGCAGCACGACTGGCTAACGCGGGGTCCTTCGACTACGCCGGATCGGTCGCGAGCGACCGATCACGCTCCGCTCAAGATGACAGTTTGAAGCGAGCGACGAACGGCCAACGGCGCATGGCTAACGACTGATTTCATGTCACGCTATATTTCATTTCGCGATTTTGACTGGCTGCTGTTCATCTTTGTCCTGCTGATTTGCGGGCTGGGCGTGCTGGAAATTCGTAGCGCCACGATGCATACGAAGTTTGCCGGAGCGCACATCAAGCAGCTTTATTGGATCGCGGGCGGAGTCGGCGGGATGTTCCTGATGAGCTTTATCAATTATCAGAAGATGCTTGATGCGGTTCATTGGATGTACATTGCGTCCATCGCTTCGCTGTTGACCGTGACCATCTTCGGGCAGAAATATCTGGGGGCGCGCCGCTGGATCAAAATGCCGGGCGGGGGACATTTCCAACCCTCCGAATGGGTCAAGCTTATTCTGATTCTGGCGGTAGCAAAATACTTCGCCGATCTGCATCAGCGGGAGCTTTCCTGGCCGGACTTCATCAAAGCGGGGGCAATCGTGGGCATTCCCATGCTCCTGGTGCTGGCTCAGCCCGACTTAGGGACGGCCCTGACTTACATCCCGATCGCAATTATGGGGCTGTTTCTAGGAGGAGTTCGACTTAGGCAAGCTCTGACCGTAGTTCTGCTGGCGGGGCTTATGATGCCGCTGGCTTTCCATGTGCTTAAGCCTTATCAACGCGACCGGCTTACCAGCTTTATGCAGCCCGAGGCGGATAGCCAAGGCTCGGGTTATCAAGTGATTCAATCTCTGATTGCGGTAGGTTCTGGAGGTTTATGGGGCAGTACAGCTGCTTCTCAGACTCACCAGGCGTTCTTACCTGTCCCACAAACGGATTTTATCTTCGCGGCATTTGCCGAGGAGCATGGATTTGTGGGCGCGTTAACCGTAATGCTGTTATACTTTATTGTGCTGATGCGGTTGACCCAGAACGCACAAACGGCGCCCGACCGCGCCGGAACGTTCGTGGTGATGGGCGTGGTGGCTGTGCTTAGCTTTCACATCCTGGTCAACGTCGGCATGGTGGTCGGTTTTATGCCGGTCACTGGAATACCCTTGCCCTTAATGAGTTATGGCGGGTCTTCCGTCCTGTTTATGTTTCTGGCGCTGGGCATTGTGATGAATGTTCGGATGCGCCGCTTTGTGAACTGAAAACAGGGGAAGAAGGCAAGGAGAGTTGCCGCGCTTGCCATTTGCGGCTCAAAACAAGATTACGATCGCCCTCGCGTAAAGAGGGCACTCACCGGCCAGAAGAGCAGTGAAGGGCCGGGCAGGATTGAAGCTAAGGCGCTGCCAGGCGGGTAACGGCCCCCCCAAAGACCTGAGAAGGTTTTTGTGAGAGCGGTCACAAACCTTGGGCAAGCGCAATGCGATCAGTGCGAAAGATTTCCAAGCTTGTACCACGAGTCCGGCCTCGGAGAAATCTCCGTAGCCCCAGCCGTCCCTTATGCGGGACGGATATCGCATCGCTCCATCCTCCCGGCCTTTTCCTGCCTATGTTCCGGTGAAATCCTGCGGCCGCTAGACGGCGCAGAACCGGAGTCCGTATGACGAAAGAACTATTTGTGTCGACCACCCCCCACGAAACCAAGGTGGGGCTAGTGGAAGACGATCTGCTCGCTGAAATTTACCTGGAACGCGAAAACGAATACACCCTGGCTGGTTCCATCTACAAAGGCCGCGTAACCCGCGTCCTGCCCGGCATGCAATCCGCATTTGTGGATATTGGCCTGGAGCGCGATGCGTTCCTCTATGTTTCCGACTTCATGGAATTGCAAGATGAAGACGAAGTCGAGGAAATTCCCACCAATCTGGCTCCATCCCAACCTTATCAATCGCCGGCGCGAAGTGAGGCTCAGGCCTCGGAGCATGAAGGCACGAACGTCGTATCTGCTGGCGAACCAATCCCGGAGCCGCAGGACCATGTGGAGCCAAGCGCTCAGCCCGGAGATCGCGAACGCTCGAATGGCGGAGAAGGCCGGGGACGGGGAGACTGGCGCAGCCGTCGCCGTCGCGGACGCCGTGGCGAGCGCATGCCTGAATCCAAGTTTGCCCGGCCAGCTTCTGAAGCGCCACGCGCCGAGCGACCGGATCAATCTGAGCGCACGGATCGTCCTGAGCGGAATGATCGTTCGGATCGAAGCCCCCGGCCGGAACGCAACGATCGTTCCGAATACGGTCCGCCGCCGGGCTACCAGCCCATCCTGTTGCCCGGAGAATCCATCTCGAAATATCAGCGTCTGGCGCAGAATCAGCCTCGATCGGGATCAAGGCCCGCTCCGCAGAATCCGAACGCGCCGATCCCGATTACAAGTGTATTTCCCGAGGACGAGCCCCTGTTCGCTAAGCCAGAGGCAGAACAGCAAACGGCCGCCCCCCATGACACGCCAACTTACGACCGGGCCAGAGGTGCAGCCGCAACCGCGCAAGTGGGGTCTTCCGATTGGGATCGCGAACAAAAGCGTCTCCATGAGATGAATGTTGCCGCAGTGTTTGGCGGCGCGGTTGAACAACCGGCGGAGGTCCGCGTAGACGACCACCACGATCACGCGGTTTCGGAGATCAAGCATCGCGAGCATTCGGATCTAATCCCAGTCGCTGCGGCCGCTGAAGGCACAATCGAGGAAGAAGTTATCGATGAGGACGAAGCCGATCTCACCTCTTACGTCGACGATCTCGAAGAAGACGCAGGATTCGAAGAACTGGAAGAAGAAACTCGATCAGCCGAGGAATATCGCGAACCCGTGACGCGAGAAATTGCGGCATCCAGTGAGGCCGTACAAACCATCGGCGAAACCAGGCCTCCCGAACCGTTTGTGATCGAAGGCGGCATCGACGAGCATGTTTCTGGCGAAGTCGAAGTCGACGAAGCGGTCGCAGAGCAGGAAGAAAAAGAAGCTGAGGAAGCGGAACTTGAGGAAGCCCAGGCGCAAGCCGAAGCGCTCCTCGACGCCGAGGCACGGGGAGATGGTACCGTGGACGCCCGGGTTGAAGTGCGGGCTCCGGCGGGAACGGCGGGTTATACACAGCGCGCGCCGCGTCCGGCGTTCGACCCGCGACGGGGTCAACGTGGACGGCGCGGCGGGGGTGGGCGACGCTTTCGGCGTCAGGAACCGCAGAATGTTCCGTTGATCACCGAGTTGCTTAAAGAAGGCCAGGAGATTCTGGTTCAGATCGCTAAAGAGCCTATCGGGAAAAAGGGCGCGCGCATTACCAGTCATATTGCGCTGCCTGGACGCTTTTTGGTCTACATGCCGACGGTGAATCACACTGGCGTGTCGCGCAAGATTTCTTCGGAAGAAGAACGGCAGCGATTGAAGCGCATCATCGTCAGCGAGCGCGAAAACGGGCACGGCGGTTTCATCGTTCGCACCGCAGCGCAAGGCGCGTCCGAAGAGGAGTTGCGCGCTGACATTCGGTTCCTTAAGAATCTTTGGTCCGAGATCAAGACTCGCGCCGACAACAACAAAGGTCCAACTCTGATCTACCACGACCTGAACGTTGTCGAGCGCGTGCTTCGCGACCAGGTCACGTCTGACTTCACTGCGATCTGGGTTGACACCGAGCAGGAATATGAACGCGTGCTGCGCTTCGCCAACCGCTTTCAGCCCGCGCTGGTGCGGCGGGTCAAGCTGTACAGCAAGGAAGTTCCACTATTCGAGCAGTTCAGCTTGAACGATGAAATCAACAAAGCCCTCAAGTCGAAAGTCTGGCTGAAGAGCGGCGGCTACATCGTAATCAATCAAACCGAAGCGCTGGTGGCGATCGATGTCAACACCGGCAAATACGTCGGCAAAACAGCGCGCCTGGAAGACACAATCGTGAAGACAAACGTCGATGCCATCAAGGAGATCGTGCGCCAGATACGACTGCGCGATCTCGGCGGCATCATCATCATCGACTTCATCGACATGGATGAACGTCGCAATCGGCAGAAGGTCATGCAGGCGCTCGAAGAGGCGCTGCGCAGCGACCGCGCTCCTTCCAAAGTTTTGCAGTTCAACGATTTTGGGTTGGTTGCAATAACGCGGAAACGCGTAAAGCAATCGCTCGAACGTACCATCGGCTCGCCGTGCCCGTATTGCGAAGCGACGGGCTACGTGAAATCCGTGACCACGGTGTGCAACGACATCTACGTAGAAATGCGAAAGATGGCGAAACACCTGGATCACGCCGACGTAATGCTGCGGGTGAATCCCGAAGTTGGCAAGGCGCTCAAATCCAACAATGGCAAAGCGCTGGCCGAGATGGAAGAACTGACCAAGCGAACCGTGATTGTGAAAAGCGATCCCGCGCTGCACCAGGAGCAGTTCGACATCAACTAGAGCTTTCAGCCATCAGCTCTCAGCTTTCAGGAAGACGGGCAAGTCGCCCGTCTTTTTTTTCGGGGTACGCGTACAAGGCTAGCCGGCTTTGATCATTTGTAGCTTTCTCTCTGGTCGCTTCCTGAACACGACTCTCACTCCATCGCGCCATCGTTCGTCGATGCCGAGTAATGTCCAATTTATTTCGGGCGAGATGTAGCGCAGCAGAGTGTCTGTCGCAGGATGCACGTGGAGCGCCGGAGCGACCAGAAAAAGCAGCGGCTTGTCGGCGCGTAGCTCTCGTGCGGGAAAGTATCCGAAACGCTGGAACTCGCCGCGAGCGTGGTGCCACGCCACTCGCGCCCAATAGTCGAGACCTTGCAAGGGCAGGTGAATGTCCTCGTCGGCTTTCAGTTCAACTACCGCCAGACGACCGTCGCGCGTGACTGTGAGCACATCGATCATGGCGCGGTCGGAGGCCGAGAACGCCGGTACCTGAGAATACAAGCGGGTGGAATCCAGCCGTTCATCGACCGCCGCCACGTTTCGCACCACCAGGGATTCCAGCCAACGTTCCGGATGCAGCCGCCAGAGCGGATGATCGCGCGGACCCTCGGGATGACGCACCTCTCCGATGCTTCGCACCAGTTGCACGAAGGCTAGAAAGTTTGCGTCGCTAAGAATCTTTTCCTGTCCGCCCACGCCAAAGACGATTTGCGAGGCGCTCTGAAACGACCCCGGCTCATGGGCCAGCCGTGCCCGCGCAAACTCCAGACCGTGACAACGGAACGCGATCTCTGCGGACGACAAAGTCGCAACCTCCGCCTCGGACATCAGCTGGCGAACCTGCATAATGGCGTCGGCAAACCTCGCATGGACGGCAGCTTCGTCGGTCGAGTGCACGAGCCGGGTCGCAACATTGCCACAGTCGGCGATGTCCAATGTCTTCAGGTTATCGTCGCGCTCTTCCAGTTCATACAACTGCCATTTGGCGGCGGCGTTCAGATGCGCCATACGTTCCCGAGTCAGGGCGGAAGCGCCTGCGGGCAGAAACAGCTTGAGGCCTTCGACTACGAACTTCCCGGCTTTTGCTATCCGGCAGGCATCGAGCCACAAAATGCCGAATGTCAACGCGGCATCGATGGACCCCTGTGTCTCCTGAGCATTTACGCCCAGCACGGCGAATGCCGATTGGCCGCGATGGAGCAATCCGCGCGCATAGACCGGGCCAAAGGATCGCTCCAGATCCATGGATGTGCTCAGCCGGTCAACGGTGAAACCAGCGAATCGGCGCTGCAGCACGCGTTGCAGGACGCGCTGGTATGCCACGCGGGCGGCGCGCTTTGCGGTAGGCGTTCGCCGGTCGCGTTCGCGGCAAATCTCCAGCTTGGTCGGCTTCGACTGGCCCAGGCGTTGTACCGCCAACCGAAGGGTCTCGCTCTTAACCTCGGCATCTAAGACTCTACGTACGAAGTTTCGCTCGTCCGACCACAAATGCAACAGGCATTTGTTACGCTCGCCGGAGATGGAATACCTCGCCTGCGCGAGATCAAAAACCACTGCGCCGTCTTCAATGATTACGGCGTCGCGTGCGCACACCAGAAAGTCTTCGACCGTGCGCACAAGGGATTCCGGAGTCACTTGCGCGAGTGTTTCAGGTCATCCTCTGCTTCGTCTGTGACGAGTGAACATGGGTTTTGGACCGGGTAGCCGATACAGCAGCGGGTGCCCGCTCTGCCCCGGCGCGTATGGGATAATGAGTTACGGAGCTTTTCGCGCGCGAGGGCATCTAAATACCGTGGATAAAAACAGATTCTTTTTCCAGCACTACGGCCTGACCGAAAGCGATCTAGAGCATTATCTGGCGGCGGCTCTTTCGGCTGGCGGCGATTACTGCGATCTTTATTTCGAATATCTGTCTTCGACTTCGTTGCTGGTTGACGAGTCCATGGTGAAATCTGCTTCCCAGGGAATTTCTGCCGGATGTGGGATTCGTGTCATCGCCGGCGAGCGGACAGGATATGCCTATACCGACGATCTTTCGTCGGAGCGTATTCTGCACGCGGCCCGCACCGCTGCATTAATCGCCAGTGGCCCGGCCAAGACTCCAACGGTCGGCTTTCAGGAAAAGGCTGCGCGCAGTTTGTATCCGGTGACGCTGCCTTCGGTCGACGCGGAAATCACGGCCAAGGTTGAGTTGGTGATGCGCGCGGATCAGGCGGCGCGAGCTTTTGATCCGCGCATTAAAGAAGTGCGTGCCAGCTACGTGGATGAACTTCGAAACATTCTGGTCGTGGGATCGGATGGTACCTTCGCGGAGGATTCGCAACCGCTGGCGCGGGTGAACGTATCCTGCATTGCTAAGACTGAGGGCAATTCTGCGCGGGGCAGCTCTGGTGGCGGAGGACGCGTGGCGCTGGACTTTTTCTTCGGGGAAAAGACTCCAGAATATTTCGCCAAAGAGGCGTCGCGTCAGGCGATTTTGCAATTGGACGCTCGCGAAGCTCCTGCGGGTGAAATGGAAGTTGTGCTCGGTCCAGGCTGGCCGGGTGTGCTTCTACACGAAGCCGTAGGTCATGGTCTGGAAGCTGATTTCAATCGAAAGCAGACTTCAGCGTTCGCTGGATTGATCGGAAAACGAGTGGCGAGCGAGAAGTGCACGGTGGTGGATAACGGCACAATGCCCTGGCGACGAGGTTCGCTCAATGTGGACGATGAGGGCGAACCCACGCAGAATACCGTGCTCATCGAAAAAGGTATTTTGAAGGGGTACTTGAGCGACAAGCTGTCCGCGCGCTTGATGGGAATGGCGGATACCGGCAATGGACGCCGAGAAAGTTACGAACACATTCCCATGCCGCGCATGACCAACACGTACATGCTGGCCGGTGAAGACGATCCACAGGACATCATTCGTTCTGTCCGTCATGGTCTCTACGCGGTAAACTTCGGCGGTGGGCAGGTGGACATTACGAATGGGAAATTTGTTTTCTCGGCGTCAGAAGCTTACTTGATCGAAGACGGACAAATTACAGCTCCAATTAAAGGAGCGACATTGATCGGAAACGGGCCCGACGTGCTCACGCGGGTTTCCATGGTTGGTAACGACCTGAAACTCGACGAAGGTGTTGGGACGTGCGGCAAGGATGGTCAGGCCGTTCCCGTCGGCGTGGGCATTCCGACAATTAAGATCGATCGTCTAACTGTTGGCGGAACCGCCCGCAAGGATCCTGGCGGCTTCATGCAGTAAAGGGGCGACGATCTGCTTTGTGTACCCTTTGAAAAGCATCCACCGTACGCGAAGGATTCTGTGATCGAAATTCTATGTCTCAAACCCAAGTAGAAACGCAAAACCAGAAGCTTGAAACCGACCTCCGCGAACTGGCTCAGGATATTGTTCGTCGCGCGATGTCTGGCGGCGCGACTGCCGCGGAATGCGTCATCCGCGAGGGTGATGAGTTTTCGACTGTCGTCCGTCTAGGGCAGGTCGAGACTCTGAAAGAATCCGGGTCGAAAGCAATCGGCATGCGCGTGTTCTACGGCAAACGCGCCGCCAGCACGTACTCCAGCGACTTCTCGCGCGCCGGCCTCGACCGGATGGTGAAGTCGGCTCTGGAACTCGCCAAAATCACTTCTGAAGATCCTTACAGCGGAATACCGGAGCCCTCGCAACTGGGCTCGATCGCGGGCGATCTCGATTTGTACTCCGCCGATGTTTATTCGCTTCCGGGAGAAGAACGCATCAGCTATGCGCGACGAGCCGAGAAAGCCGCGCTCGACTACGATGCTCGCATCAAGAATTCCGAAGGCGGTTCGTTTGATGCCGCAACCGGGCACAAAATTCTGGCCAACTCTCACGGATTCGTCGGCGAATATCAGCGTTCGTATTGTTCGCTTGCGGCCGTGCCTATTGCACAATCGGACGATGGCGCTAAGCAACGCGATTACTGGTTCTCCGTCGCGCGCAGTCTCGGCCGGCTTGAGTCGCCTGAGCACGTGGGAAAAACAGCCGCACAGCGGACGTTGCGACGTCTCGGAGCCCGGAAATCGAAGACGGCGAAAGTCCCAGTAGTTCTTGATCCCATGGTCTCCAGTTCGATCCTTGAACATATTTTCGAGGGAGTGAATGGAGACTCGGTCTATCGTGGGGCGTCGTTTTTGGCGGGCAAGCTAGGACAGAAAATCGCAGGCGAAGGCGTCAACGTAATCGACGACGGCACCATTCGAGGCGGTTTTGGAACCAGTCCTTTTGACGGCGAGGGCGTGCCTTCGAGGCGCACGGTCGTGATTGAAAACGGCGTGCTCCAGTCTTATTTATTGAACACCTATAGCGCGAAGAAACTTGGCCTCCAGACTACGGGCAATGCCTCTCGCGGGTTGGCGGGGACGCCCGGGATTGGGCCGGGAAATTATTTCCTGCAGCCGGGCGCGAAAACTCCGCAGCAAATCATTTCGGAGATCAAAGACGGACTCTACGTGACTGAATTTCTCGGACACGGAGCCAACCTGGTGACGGGGGACTATTCGCGGGGCGCGTCGGGACTCTGGATTTCGGGCGGAGAACTGGCTTATCCGGTGGAAGAGATCACCGTGGCAGGGAACCTCAAAGACATGTTTTTTAGTATCTCCGAGATCGGAAACGACCTTGAATTCCGCGGCGCGGTGGCTTGCCCGACGATAAGAATCGACGGGCTCATGGTCGGCGGAGAGTAGAGCAAGACGAGGAAACAGCCGGGTTGCTTTGCAAAGAGTGCGACAACTTGCCAAAGCCTCCCCGGCTCTGACGACGCTCCGATGGATCGCCGCGTGAGTTATTTCTCGCTGGCGTGAGCGGTCGTCTCCCGTGCAAGTAGCGCTATAGCCTGCCGGTCGCCAGAAGCGGCTTCCTTTGCGGTCTGAGCAGGAGTCTCGATTGCTTCCTGCACAATTTTGGCGGTGCTGCTGAGCTGAACTGTATCCGTGACCTGCGCCGGGGACGCCGGTGTGCGCGCTGGTTGCCGCGCCGGCGATGCCTGAACTGCAGCACTGGCTTGAGCTTCTGATGCACTGTTTACTGGGCTAATCATGGGTAAGCCTCCTACTGTTCTCCTTCGGCACCAAGGCGAAGAACTTTAGTTCCTGTGCGTACCGCCTTTCTGGCTACTGAAACCGCATCGGTTCTGGAGCCGATAGTACAATCGGATTGCATGGGCGGTTTCATCGAGCCATCTCCACTCACGGAAAAAGAACGCGATTCGAATTTGCGTCCGATTCTGTTTGGTGTGGTGCTGGTTGTGGTGGTTGTCGGTGTCATAGCCCTACTCACGCGCGGCGGCCCGAAGAGCGCGGCTGCTCGGCACCCCTACGCTGCTAATCTCAAACTCTCGGATTTGAAAATGAGCGCAGCAGAAAACTTTGTCGGCGGGAGCGTAACCTATATCGACGGCACTGTAACCAACACTGGCGATAAAACAGTCACGCATGCGATCGTCCACGTCGCGTTCAAGAATTCACTAGGAGAAGTGGCGCAAGCGGAAGACGTGCCGCTGCATGTTCTGCAGACCGGCGGACCTTACCCCGATGCTGTCGATCTCGGGCTCTCGCCGCTGACGCCGATGCAGGGCGAACCGTTCCGTCTTACTTTCGAGCACATCAGCAGCGACTGGAATCAAGCCTATCCGGATCTGCAAGTGACCGACGTCTCGGTGAAGTGAAAATCAAAAGCGCCACCGATTTTCACTGATTATCACTTATCACTTTGTTTCTCTTGTTTCTTGGTCCATGTAATCCGTGGCCGCCCTCTAATTCCTTTAGAATGGCCTCATGGCCGATGCAAAGGCAATTCGTTTGACGGAGTCAGTGAAAGCCGCGGGTTGAGCATCCAAGCTGAGTCCGGCGGCGCTGGACGCGGTGCTTGGGAAATTAGCCCGGCAGCATGACCCGAATGTTCTGGTTGGCTTCGATCAAGCCGACGACGCCGGAGTGTATCTAATCGGACCAGGTCAAGCGTTAGTGCAAACTGTGGATTTCTTCACGCCGATGGTTGACGATCCTTACACCTTTGGCCAGATTGCCGCCACCAACGCACTGAGTGACGTTTATGCAATGGGTGGGCAGCCGCGCACTTCCCTGGCGCTGGTATGTTTTCCAGAAAAAGCAGATCTGGCAATTTTGGAGCGTGTGCTTGCGGGCGGGCTTTCCAAGATGATTGAGGCCGGCTGCTCGGTGATTGGGGGCCACAGCGTTCGCGACGAAGAGATGAAGTTTGGATATTCGGTGACTGGTTTGATTGATCCCACTCGGGTGCTGAAGAATGGCGGCGCGCTGACGGATGATCGCCTGCTCTTTACCAAGGCGCTGGGGACTGGCGTAATTTCCACGGCGATCAAGAAAAAAGCAGCGAAACAACCCTGGATCGGCGCCGCGATTGCCTCCATGACGACGCTGAACAAAAAGGCCGCTGAAGTCATCACGGGCGGCTTCGCTGTTCATGCCATGACTGATGTCACTGGCTTCGGCCTGATTGGACACGCCCGCGAAATCGCGCTCGCCTCGAACGTTTCGCTTCGCTTTTCTGCGAATCGCATTCCGCTGATCGAGGGCGCACTGGAATGCGTTCGCGCCGGCCACATTCCAGGAGGATTGAAAGCGAACCGCGAATTCGCTGAGTGCGTGGTTGGCTATGAAGATGGAATTAGCGAGGAAGTGAAGACGATTATGTTCGATCCGCAAACCGCTGGCGGGCTGCTGATCTCGGTTGCATCAGAAGACGCGACTGACTTGACCAGAGCTCTCAATGCGGCTGGGGTTCCTGCCGTCGAAATCGGGGAAGTGCTGCCTGCATCTAAGCCGCTCATTACGGTTGCTCCCTGATCCAACTCTTCACCTAGTGAAACGCCTCGCCTCGGCTTAGCATTGCGAGAATCATTTCCATGCGTCGCTGCTTTGTTTCCGGCTTCTTGGCGGTTTGCAGGCGGTAGGCTATCGCATATCGATTTACTCGGTTGAGCGATTCGAAAAAGGCTGTTGCTTTCTTGTTTCTGCGCAATGCCGTCAGAAAATCCTCGGGGATCGTTGCGTTGCTCGGAGAATCGTAGGCATCTGTCCAGCGGCCATCCTTTTTCGCGGCATCGATTGCGGCCTGCCCCGGCGGCTTCATCCGGCCCGCCGCTATTAACCTTTCGGCGTGCTGCGTATTGATTCTGGACCAACGACTTTTTGAGCGTCTTGGGGTGAACCTTTGCCGCCACGAAACCTCATCATGGCTCTGCTTTTGACCGTCGATCCATCCGAAGCAGAGCGCGTCATCCAGCGCTTCGGCGTAGGTTACAGTTGGTTCTCCGGAGTCTTTCTTGAAAATACGCAGCCAAATTCCATCGGAGATGCGATGGTTGGCCGCCAGCCACTTGCGAAACTCTGGGGAGGATCGAAAGGAAAGTATTGTGCCGGCATCTTTCATTTCAAGAGCTCCCACATCCGCGCCAGATGATGGTCGTCGTGCTCCGCGACGAAATACAAATGATCGACCAATCGGAAGGGCTTCTTGAGCCGGGGATGCGGGATCGATCGGCCAAAGAGGGCAGCGTCAAGCGTCCCCACTCGATCAACGAGTTGTAGGCGAGCGTTGCGGAAGCCAGTCAGGATCTCGTCGAGCTGACGCTGATTGTGCTGCGCTTCGTCAGTTTTGCGATTGCTCAAGTCGGCGGTTGCGAGTTCAGCGGCGCCGGCGATGTAGTCGTCAACTCGCGCCATCCACAAAGGCTCGAGGTCGAGCAAGTGTCCGGCATGCTCCTGCGCCGACCATTTTTTCTCGGGTTTCCGCACCAACCGCTCGTGGGTAGAAGCGCGGACGATCTCTTCAAGACCTGCCGGACTGCCTCGCAAGCGAACGCAGAGGTTCGGATATAACTCCGCCGGAAACGCAAATTCGAACTTCCGCTCAAACCAGTTAGGAACTTGACTCATCGATCCCCCAAAATTGAAAAGCGCGCCGACAACTGCTTCGAATTCTGACGCTGATCTGCGAGTGCGCGCATCTATCAACTGGTAATCAGATCAAGTTCCGTCCCTGCACGGTTCTAATTTTCTTACTCGGAGGTGATTATGAAGACTCGCAAACTTGGACGCAACGGGCCCACGGTCTCAGCCATGGGCCTGGGCTGCATGGGCATGTCGGACTTCTATAGCGGACGCGATGACGACGAATCGCTGGCCACCATTCACCGCGCTCTGGAACTCGGTGTTACTTTTCTCGATACCGCCGATGTTTATGGTCCGCATACCAACGAAGAACTGGTCGGCAAGGCTATTCGTGGGCGTCGCGACGACGTTGTGCTGGCTACAAAGTTCGGCATTGTTCGCGACCCTCAGAATCCTAATGCCCGCGGCGTCAGCGGAAAACCGGAATACGTCCGCCAATCTTGCGAAGCCAGCCTGCGGCGGCTGGGCGTGGACACGATTGATCTTTATTATCAGCATCGCGTCGACCCCGACACGCCGATCGAAGAGACTGTCGGCGCGATGGCGCAACTGGTGAAGGAAGGCAAGGTCCGTTACCTGGGCCTGTCGGAAGCGGGTCCGCAGACTCTTCGCCGAGCCGTGAAGGTTCATCCCATTACCGCGCTGCAGACTGAGTATTCGCTCTGGACGCGCGATCCCGAGGACGAAATCCTGCCTACCTGTCGGGAGCTGGGAATCGGATTTGTCGCTTACAGCCCGCTGGGACGCGGCTTCCTGACCGGGCAGTTCAAGAGTTTCGATGATCTTGCCGCTGACGATTACCGCCGCAATTCGCCCCGTTTCCAGGGCCAGAATTTCCAGAAGAATCTTGATCTGGTGCAGCGAGTTGAGGAAATCGCGGCGGGAAAAGGATGTAAGCCTTCACAGTTGGCGCTGGCTTGGGTGCTGGCTCAGGGAGATGATATTGTGCCAATCCCCGGAACCAAGCGCCGTAAGTATTTAGAAGAGAATGTCGGTGCGCTGGGCGTGCAGCTAAGCGCGGATGATCTCGCTCGCATCGACGAAGTGTTCCCCCGTGACGCGACCTCAGGGGCACGGTATCCCGAGCACATGATGCAGTTAGTGAACGCGTAACCTGGAATACAGATGTATCGCAGAGAAAGGGCAGCTCTTTGGGCTGCCCTTATGGTAACAACTAGCATCGACAATATGAAACTAGGATTCGTCGGAACTGGCGAAATTACCTCGGCGATGGTTACCGGCCTGAGTTCATACGGCGCCGCATCGCACTCCATTCGATTATCCCCGCGTAATCCCGCCGTAGCCGCTGATCTTGCCCATCGGTTTCCCGGGGTGTCCGTAGCTTCGTCGAACCAGGAAGTTCTCGACGACTGCGAGACGGTGGTCATTGCGGTAAGGCCCCAAGTCGTTCGAAACGTTCTGTCAGAATTACGATTCCGTCCCGAGCATCATGTGATCAGCGTTGTCGCCGCGCTCCCGGTGCGAACCGTGTCTGATCTCGTGGCCCCTGACAGGCAAGTCACAAGAGCTGTGCCGCTCCCATCCACTGCTAAACGATTAGGCCCGACGGCGATTTATCCGCCGGACCGACTGGTCGAGGATCTTTTCACTACGATTGGAACAGTGTTCGCAGTTGAAACCGAGGGTGAATTTGATGCGATGAGCGCGGCGAGCGCAACTATCGCATCCTATTTCGCATTTACCGATACGGTTGCGTCCTGGCTGGCGCAAAACGGAGTTCCGGAATCGAAAGCTCGCGACTACATCGCGCGAGTGTTCTTGGGGGTGACGACTGCCGCGGTCGAATCTCCGGAGCACAGCTTCGAGTCATTGGCTGGCAAACACGCAACCGCCGGCGGGATAAACGAGCAATTTCTGAAATACCTGATTAAACAGGGCGTGCTGGATCACGTGTCCAAGGGCCTGGATGCCGTTATGCAAAGAATAACGGCAACAGAGAAATTGTGAGATCGTCAGTATCCTTCGGCAAGTCGAGTCGATCGACTTAATCCATCTACTTATTCGATCCTTTTGTTCGATCCCTTTCGCCGGACGACCCTAGGCCCGCGCAGGACTCTCGCCACCTTTGGCAATCCCCGGTCGACCAGGTTCCGGCTTGAGCACTTGCTGCACGCCGTCGTCGGACTTGGGCGGAGGCGTCAACTTGGGCAATTCCTTGCCTTCGATAATCATTTTGATCTCATTGGCGTCGAGCACTTCGCGCTCGAGCAACGCCAAAGCAATTCTGACCAGTGCGCCGTTATCTGCCGCCAGAATGCCTTTCGCGGTGTTATAGCCCTGGCCCACGATGCGGCGAACTTCATCGTCGATCTTGATCGCCGTGGCTTCACTGTAATCGCGGTGCTGGGCAATTTCACGGCCCAGGAAGATCTGCTCTTCCTTTTTGCCGAAAGTCAGCGGACCGAGATCGCTCATACCGAATTCACAGACCATCTTGCGCGCCAGTTCGGTAGCACGCTCGATGTCGTTGCCCGCGCCCGTGCTCATCTGGTTAAGGAACATTTCCTCTGCGATGCGGCCACCCATCATGATGGCGATTTCCGTTTCCAGATATTCCTTCGTGTAGTTGTGCTTGTCGTCGATGGGCAACTGCATGGTCACGCC
>Ga0070762_10000648_pt1 | contig 15120 bp, 9 predicted proteins | sample HubBroMetageREF2_FD_66726 | JGI IMG/M metagenome (GOLD analysis project Ga0070762, IMG submission 66726) | Reference soil microbial communities from the Hubbard Brook experimental Forest, New Hampshire, USA - Hubbard Brook CCASE Soil... | ecosystem: Environmental > Terrestrial > Soil > Temperate...
ACCGGATCCAGAGCAGATCGCTCCCAAGATCACACATCGGACGAAAATCCTGATCACGAACTCGCCGGGCAATCCAACCGGCACAGTCTACTTCGACGAAGTACAGCGGCGGTTGGCCGACCTCGCCGTAAGACATGATCTGCTGGTGTTGTCCGATGAAATCTACGCCCGGATTATTTACAGCGGCAAGTATGTCTCGCTCATGCATTATCCGGGAATGGAGGAGCGCACGCTGATTATCGATGGCTTCTCCAAGAGCTTCGCAATGACCGGATGGCGCCTCGGATATACGGTCGCCCCGCCGCGCATCGTGCCGGCGTTGCAGATGCTGGCGGTCAACAGCTATACCTGCGTGGCGGAATTCAGCCAGTATGCAGCCATCGAAGCGCTCAAGGATCGCGAGGGCACGACTCCTCGCATGGTTGGCGAGTTCATTAAGCGACGCGAGCAATTTATTCGCGACCTGAACCGTGTTCCCGGGTTCCGCTGTTCATCTCCCGAAGGAGCGTTCTACGCATGGGTGAACATTTCAGACACGGGAATAAGTGCGGACGAACTCTGCCGCATTATGCTCGAAGAAGCCGGCGTCGCAGCCATTCCTGGTGCAGCTTTCGGGGCGGCGGGGGTTGATTTCATCCGCTTCTCATTCGCGTCGTCAACGCAGACTCTGAATGAGGCAGTGGAGCGGATTCTGCGAGCTTCCACCAGTTGGCAGGGAACTGTCGCAGCGCGCTAAAGAGCCGTGCATCGGGAAGTTGATTGCGTAATCACAGTAGGACGGAGATCTCATGCGCCGAACCCGCGAGCTAGTTTCAGTTATGATTTGCGGCCTGTCAACGCTGGCCACAGGTCAGGCTCGCCCATTGCCCGGACCTGACGTGCAGCAAATCTATCAACGACTGCTGCCTCAAATCGAAAAGATTCCTATTTTCGATCACCATGCGCATCCTGGTTACTCGGACGATGCCGACGTCGATGCCATGGCTGCGCCGCCGGGAGTTTACGCGCTTCGCATCCGCGACACGAACCCGGAACTCATTCTGGCCGCGAAAGCCCTCTTCGGATACCCGTTCGATGATCTCTCTCCCGAGCATGGCAAGTGGCTCATCCAGAGAAAGGCGGAGCTCAAGAAGGAAAAAGGAATTGTCTATTTTTCTGACATCCTCGACAAGTTGAACATTGAGCAGGGAGTCGCGAACCGCGCCATGATGGCTGATTACCTCGATCCCAAACGGTTTGTCTGGGTATTCTTTGTAGACTCATTCATGTGGCCGTTCGACAATCAGCGGGAACGCTCCCGTAACGCTGACGAAGAAGTTTATATTCCCATGCAGGAGAAAATGCTGCGTCGCTGGATTCAACAGGAAGGCCTGAGCAAGTTGCCTGCAGATTTTGGGGAGTATCTGAAGTTCGTCAGCCGTACCATCGAAGACAACCAGAAAAAGGGCGGCATTGCCATGAAGTTTGAAGTGGCGTATTTCCGCTCAACCAAATTCAACGATCCATCCCGTGAGGATGCGCAGGACGTTTACCAGCGTTTCGTGTCGGGTGGAATTCCCAGTGAAGACGAGTATCGCGTTTTTCAGGATTTCATGTTTCGCTACTTGATTCGAGAGGGCGGCAGGCTTCATCTGCCGGTCCATATCCACTCGGCCGTCGGCCCCGGAGATTATTTTAACCTCACCGAGAGCAACATCATGAACCTGGAAAATATTCTGCGCGATCCACGCTACTCGAATGTCACGTTTGTGATGCTTCATGGCGGATATCCCTACGATCGTCAGGCAATCTGGCTAGCAGCGGCGAAAAACGTTTACCTGGATACATCGCAAACTGAATTTCTGCTCTACCCCTCGGAGTTCAAGAACCTGCTCAAGCTGTGGTTGGAAACATTCCCGGAGAAAATCACTTTCGGCAGCGATGCGTTCCCCTACAACGACGTGATGGGCGCCGAGGAAAGTTGTTGGCTGGGAGTGCAGTCGTCGCGTACAGCGCTGGCCGCTGCGTTAGCGGAGATGATTTCGATGGGCGAAGTCAACGAAGCACAGGCACTGCAAATGGCGCATGGTTATTTGCATGACAATGCAGTCGGAATTTATCCAGGAAAGGTGCACTGATGGCGAAGGCGAAGAAAGCAAAGCGGGTGGCCCCAAAAAAGAAGGCGCGAAGGGCGTCATCGAAAAGGCTTGCCAAGGCCAAGTTGAAGCATATTCCGTGGAACTCAATCGACCTTGAAGACCTGAACCCCTTGCTGCAACGCCAGTTTGTGGTGGGGCAGAACGTGATGGTGGCACGCGTGCTACTGAAGAAGGGCTGCATCGTGCCCGAACACAGCCACCACAACGAGCAAATTACCTATATTCTGGAAGGGGCGCTAAAGTTTTGGATCGATGGCAAAGAGATCGTCGTGAATGCCGGCGAAGTGCTGGCTATTCCTCCGCACATGCCACACAAAGCGGAGGCGGTGGAGGATACGGTGGACCTCGACATATTCAATCCGCCGCGCGCCGACTGGATCAGCAAGACGGATCAATACTTGCGCGGTGGGAAGTAGATTCCCACTGACCAATCTTCCGCTGGCCTCAATCCGGATGACCGAGAGCACCTCATCGAAATCGAATTCCTTCCAGGTATCGCAACTGCGATGCATCGGATGCAACACGCTCGTCGAGAAAGCAGAGCAGAATTTCCGCTGCGCCATTTGCGGTGATCTGTTCGAGATCGTATATCGCGGATGGAGCGGCGGGCCACCACATCCGGCTGAACTCAAAGCGCTCTGGCGCGAACGCCGCACTACCGGGTTTCCGGTCGACGAAAGCGGCGTCTGGCGATTCCGCGAATTGCTGCCGAATTCCGACGAACAAGACGTCATCACCTTGCGCGAGGGGAATACTCCGCTCTATGAAATGCCCGGCTGCGCACGCGCTGCCGGATTGCAACAACTCTATGCCAAGCACCAGGGATTGAACCCCACGGGATCGTTCAAGGACACAGGAATGACTGTGGCGGCATCGATTGCGCGGCAGAAGGGGTTCCGATGGGTAGCTTGCGCTTCAACCGGCAACACATCTGCATCCATGGCTGCATACGCGACGCGTGGAGGAATGCGCAGCCTGGTGCTTATCCCGGAAGGCAAAGTTTCGTGGGGAAAACTTTCTCAGGCCCTCGATTATGGCGCGGTGACATGCCAATTGAAAACCGATTTCGATGGCTGCGTGCGCGTGTTGAACGAAGTAGTCCAGCGCATGCCGGTTTACCTGTTGAACTCGGTAAATCCCTATCGTCTCGAAGGACAAAAAACAGCGGCAATCGAACTCATGGAACAATTAAATTGGCAGCCACCGGATCACGTCATTGTTCCCGGGGGAAACCTGGGAAATTCGTCGGCTTTGGGCAAAGCGTTCATCGAAATGATGCAGCTCGGGCTTATTTCGAGGCTGCCGAGAGTCTCAATTATTCAGGCGGCAGGGGCCAATCCGCTGGTCCGAACCATGCGAGAAAACGGCGGCAAGAAACTAATCTCCGTGCAGGCTGAAACCGCCGCCAGCGCCATTCGCATTGGAAGTCCAGCGTCATGGAAAAAAGCAGTGAAGGTTTTGCAAGAAACTGGCGGTACCGTGGAAGAAGCCAGCGAAATTGAAATCGCTTTGGCCAAAGCAGAAATCGGTGCCGATGGCATTGGCTGTGAACCAGCATCCGCAGTCACTCTTGCCGGCCTCAAGACGCTGGTGAAGCAAGGTTTCGCCAAGCCAGGCGAAAGGGTGATATTGATTTTGACCGGACACCTGTTGAAGGATCCGGAATTCACTTTGAAGTTTCACCGGGGCGATTTGTTCACCGGTACGGAGAGCGAAAAAGAAGCTGATGTTCTTAGGCCTCAACAGCGCGCCCCCATCGTGTTAGATGCGACAGTAGATGCCGTCATTCACACCTTGAAGAAAGCGGATGACCAGCTGGGAACGTAGCAGCTGCGTTTCTACAGTCGTACAGGCGATGTTTTAACGTTTCCTTTGCACATGACTGACCGCACCGCCAAAACACGGCCACATCCCTTCGAGATTGTTCTTCCGGCGACTTCCGCGAACCTTGGCCCAGCCTTCGACGCCGCCGCGCTGGCATTGTCGATGTTTCTCAAGATCCAGGCCAGCTCTGCAGACGAATTTTCGATCGTGGCACGCGGCAGGGACCGTGAGATATGCGGACAACTGACAAACAATCTTATTTTGGAAACCTATCGCCAGGTGCTTCAGGAGGAAAGAAAGCCGGTGCAACCGCTCGCGCTTCGGATTGAGAACCAGATTCCCATTGGCAAAGGATGTGGATCCTCGGCAGCAGCGCGGCTGGCGGGAATCGCACTGGCAGTGCGTTTCGGCCGATTGCGCTGGACGGATAACCGAATCGTTTACGAAGCAGCCCGGCGCGAGCACCATCCCGATAACGCGGCCGCGTGTTGGATGCGCGGCCTGGCAATTGCGCGAATCTCCGCGAACGGCGAAATGCAGATCGCACATGTAAAGCCGAAAGGGAAGTGGCCGTTGCTCCTTGCGGTCCCCGACAAGAGCCTCTCTACCGAGGATGCACGCCGAGTTTTGCCCAACGAATATTCGCGCGCCGACGCTGTGGCCAACATTCAGAATTCCATGTTGCTCTTAGCGGCGTTTCTTCAAGGCCGAAAGGACTTACTCGCGACCGCGTTAGAAGACCGCATCCACCAGCCTTACCGCGCATCGTTATGTCCTCTGTTACCCGGCATGCAGAAGCTCACCGGAACTCGCGGAATATTGGGGAGCGCTCTAAGTGGGGCCGGACCCTCAGTACTCATTTTTCTCGATCCGGAACTGAGCGCGCAGCAAGCTAGAAAGCGCGTGCGCGAACACCTGCGAGCGCAAGGACTCAAGGCAGAACTAATTCTCACCGAGATTACCGCGAGAAGTTAAACCAACTCTTAACTTCGCGGATCTTCTTCGGTTCCAGAGTTACAAGTTGCAGTGACGATGCTGGACAGGTGTTGCTGGAAACTCAGATAAGGCTCACGGGCAAACCGGTCTGGATACGAAGTGACTGCTCGAAGGAAACTATCTATTTCCCTTTGGGCCTGATAGCCACGCTGAGCGTCAGATGTAAGCGAATCTGTCGCTTGACGGTTCTTAATCTTCATCTACTTCTCCCTGCCATCGGGCCGGATTGCGCCCATCCCATGATCAGATTGCGACGCACACCTCAACTGCTAAGGTCTTAATTCGCCTCGCAAACTTGTTGTACCAAAAGGGGGAAGTCGAGGGTATGTCCCAATCTTAGACATGTAAATAGCACTTTCGTGCCATACGGAATCCCCGATACCGAGAGGGAGAAAAAGAGCACACCGGCACGGTTTCAACTCCTTCGATTCTAGATTCCTCGACTTAACGGCTGGCCGGAGGAACGATGCTATTCATCCGCAGATATTCCACCATCTGTCCATAGTGATCGAAACAATGACCCACGATCAAGGTGGCCATCCCCAGCCGCGTAGTCTTGCCTTCCCCAAAAGGACTCTTGATCGGGCTCACCTGATTCCCATCATTAATGCTACTCACGGCCTTGTGGGCATACATAAACGAATCCTTGAGAAACTTGACCATGTCCGCTTTGCTCTTCATCGAATCCGGTCCGTTTTCGCCACCTACATCGACCGGCGGCTTCTCTTCGAGGATGGATGCTGCGATCAGGTAATTGACCGCAGCGACGTGCTTCACCTGTTGCGCGAAGGTACGTACGCCTTTGAATTCGCCGTTGGTGGGAGCAAAGGCATATTTATCTTCGGGCATGGCGTCGGCAGCGGGAACGAACTCGTTCTCCACCCCAGCCACACCGCGATCCAATACTTGGGCAATGGTGCGAGGTTCCGCCGGTTTTGCATCCTGTCCCACCAGGCCGCTACCAGCCAGCAACAGCATAGAGGCGAACAGCCACTTCATCTTATTCATCAGAAATCTCCTTGAAAGTGAGTCCTGCCCAGAGTGAGTTAATCACGCACCACGGACGGCGCGAACTGTAATTCCTGCGACGTCAGCGGATAGCGTCGCACACTTGCCAGTCCGGCTACAAGAGCGATTGCGGAACACAGAAATGTCGTTGGAACTCCGACGCGGCTGGCTAACGCGCCCCAAAGTGCGCTGCCGATCGCAACCCCTCCCTGCAACACCAAGAGATACAACGACAGCGCCCGCGCCCGCAGAAACGACGGAGACATGGTCTGCGCCGCCACGTTGAGGCATGCCTGGATTCCAATCCACGCGGCTCCGCTGGTGAACAATACCAGTTCCAGCCAGCCGAATGCGTGCACCCGGCCTGCTGCGAATGTCATGGCTGCAAACACCACGATGGCAATGCTGACAACTCCGTCTACTGACAGCGTGTTCCGAAGTCCAGGCAGTACAGCTGCGCCCGCTAACGCGCCCAGCCCGAACGATCCGAGCAGCAGACCGAATCCGGTTGCTCCATGGGGACGGGCAACGATCGGGAGCAGTGCCAGCAGTGAACTCGCGGCTAAACTGAATGCAGCCGTGCGAATCAGCACACAACGCACGACCGAAGCGTCGCGCCCATAACGGAGGCCGGCGAGGATGGCATCGCTCACCCGTCCGGTTTCGACGTCCGCGAAGTGAGGGCGTTTCCAACGATAGAGAAAAAAGATGACCCCGAAAAACGAAGCGGCATTCAAAAGGAAAGCCACGCCAGAACCAGCGATCGCGATCACAATTCCGCCCAGCGCCGGGCCAACTGCGCGGGCCACATTGAACCCGGCCGAGTTCAAAGCTACCGCGGGCGCATGCTGCCGGGGCGAAATTATTTCCGGTGTAATGGCCTGCCATGCCGGTTCGTTCATTGTGGCGCCCAGGCCCAGCAGGAATGTGAAGAGAAGCAGAATCCAGGGCGTCACATGCCCCCGCAGCGTGAAAATTCCGAGCAGCGCCGCCGCCACGACCATCCAACCCTGGGTGATTAGCAGAAAGCGGCGCCGGTCGACCATGTCCGCGAGCGCACCTGCCGGCAAAATGACGAGAAAAACTGGAAGTGTTGTAGCTGCTTGTACCAGTCCTACCATCAAGGGCGACATCGTCAACTGGGTCATGAGCCATCCCGCGCCCAGGTTCTGCATCCAGGTCCCGGTGTATGAAATTACCGCGGCAACCCAGAGCGAACGAAAGAGTGGCTCACCCAACGGAGCCCATGCCGAACCGTTGGTTGTTCTCGGCAGACTCGACGGCATCACTGTTCTCACCGCTTCGGCCATGCTCAGTTACCCGCAATCTTTTCCGCCGGCACATGTTCCCCAAACGGCCACTCTCCATGACGCCAGGCCCGCAAGAGATATATCGTCACGCCACTAATCAGGATCAGCGCCGCATAGCGAATCTGAACGAGAGAGTTGGTCCGCGAGATCAGGACGAACAGGAATCCGACTGATGCTGCTAACGCGGGCAGCGGATAGAGCCACATGCGGAACGGCCGCGGCAGATCGGGACGCCGGATGCGCAACACGATCAAGCCGATCGCTTGCACCAGGAACTGGAGAGTAATGCGAATAACTACTAACCCCGCGATTACATCCGCGAGCGAAAGAAAACAAAACAGAGCCGCGACCGCGGCCAGCGCCAGCAAAGACACATATGGGAATCGCCCTTCTACGTGCACGCGTGCGAACGCTTTGAAATAATTCCCGTCAAGCGCGGCCGCGTACGGCACGCGCGAATATCCCAGCATCAGCGAAAAAACCGAAGCGAATGCGGTCCACATGACGAGTCCAGTCGCGAGATTTGCAGCCCATGGCCCATAAATCTTTTGCATAAAAATTGACACAACATACAAGCCGCGATTGTCTTGGCCCGCCTGAATCTCCCGCCACGGCACGACACCAAGAATGCTGATGTTCATTACCACGTATAGACATCCCACTAGAAAAATGGATAGCAGGATCGCTCGCGGGATCGTTTTTCCCGGCTCTTTGACCTCGTCGCCCAAAAAGGCGACGTTGTAATACCCCCAATAATCATAAGTAGCGATCAGCATGGCTGAGCCCAGCCCAAGAAAGAAATTAGGCGAAAGCGTAAACGCGCCGGGCGGAAAACTGAAGGCTTGGGAAGCATCGAAATGGCTGAGCCCGGCAACAATGATCCAGAACATGGTTCCTATCACGCCCGCCAGGAGCAGTTTTGAAATCCATCCGATGCTGGTGATTTTGCGATACAGAAGTACCGTGGCCAGCGTGACCATACCGATCGCCACAAACGTCGCGCCCGAAAGCAGCCAATGCAATTGCAGCCGGCCGAGCAGCGGAAGCAGTATGCTCCAATGGCACGCGATGTATTGTTTTTCCAGTCCCGGCCAGAAGTACGATGCGTACCCTGCAAGGCCAATGGCGCCTGACGCAATGGAGAGCGGGGCGCTGAAAGAAAGTTGCCAGACAAAAAGAAATGAAATCAGTCGGCCAAGTCGGTTCGGCCCGTAGATTTCTCGCAAATAACCATAGGAACCGCCGGACTGCGGCATAGCCGCGCCTAGTTCCGCCCAGACCAGGCCATCGCACATGGCGAAGATCGCGCCCAGAATCCAACCGAGCATCGCTTGCGGTCCACCCATTGCGCTTACGATCAGCGGGATCGTAATGAACGGGCCGACGCCGATCATGTCGATCATGTTGAGCGCAGTCGCGCTCCCCAGCCCGACCCCGCGAATCAGGCGTGGGGAATTCTGACCGGACTGAGGCACAGACTGCATTCGACGAACAACTGAGGACAGAGAACGGAAAACTGGAAACTGAGGTTACTGAACGCCTTGCTTTTCATGTCCCGCACTCAACAAGTTCACATAAAGCCGGATCGCTCCCGGCACGCCCGCCGGCAGTTGGCGGAAGAAAGCGTATCCCGTATAAATGTACGTTCCCTTGCCGTATTGCGTGCGCAACAATCCGCCCTTCTGTGGCGACTCTCCCGGATCATTAGAAGCCAGCAGCGGCTTGAAATTGCCGTCCCACTGATCCATGAAATACAACCCGCGTTCCTGCACCCATCCGTCGAAGTCGTGCGGGGTGATCTGATTAGGGAAGTGAAAGATGCCGTCATCTGGAGCCAGAATCTCAACGGGAGCCTCCTCCACCGAAACTCGCGCCCGGCTGAGTTGTGCGGGATAAGGCGTGAATCCACCTTTGTTGAAATCAGCGACGCTGGTGTTGTATTGCGCCAGCAACGTGCCGCCGTTAGAAACAAACTCCAGCAGCCTTTTATTATTCGCCGCGAGATCCTTTTGCGTATCGTAGGCGCGGATTCCAAGAACAATTGTCTGATACTGGCTCAGGTCCTCGCTGGCAAGTTTGTCCGCCGGGATCATTGTGAGTTTCATTCCAATTTGTTCAAGCACGGTTGGAATGTCGTCGCCCGCACCCATGATGTAGCCGACTGTTAAATCCTTCGGCACTTTCACGTCAACGATGCTGAGGCGCTGCACGGCCGGCTGATAATAATAAAAGCTGTCGAGATCCTCACGAGTGACTAGGCTGTAACCCTCGCTGTAATTCACTCCGCCCGACTCGAAGACCGCGCGGATGGTTGCTCGTCCCTCCTTCAGGCTGGTGGGAGATATTTTGAACTCAACCTCTTGTTTCTCGCCACGCTTGTGGAATTCCGTCGACAGTTTGTCGGGCTCAACCGCCCATCCAGAGGGTACTTCGAGATGAAGCAAGCCTTTTGCCGATCCCGACAAATTGCTCGAAACTCCAACTTTCACCCGCTTCGCTCCATCGCCTTCCGTGGGAATTACCTGCTGACCAGGTTCCAGCATCACGGAAAACGCGGGAACAATCGCGAGCGGCTGCTTCCGTTCTTCGCCTTTGTCGTCCGCGAACGGCGTTACCACGGCAGTTGAAATCGCCGTGGCGGGTCCGTCCGATCCTCCCAGCTCATGCGTCCCACCGAATATGGTTAGATCGTGCGCCGACTGATGACTGTGATATTGGACCGTCACGTGGAATGGAGGCGGTGGGAAGGGAAGCGTAACGTATCGCTCATCATCGATCGTATTGATGCTTTCCGTTTCCGGGTCGGTGCGATGCCAATAAGGGCGAGTATAGAAGCGGCCGTTAGCGGCATCAGCGGGAATCTGCACGACAAAGTTCGCATACTGATCCGCGCCGGGAGCAACGGCCAGCACAACTTCTTTGTCAATCTGCTTTGCCCATCCTTGAGGAGCATCAAACGTCACGCCGTCCATGACGAGCTTGTATTTTGAACCGTTGTGAAACTTCACTCTTACCAGAAACTTCTGGCCGGGGGAAACAGCAGTTAACGTGTCCTCCGCATTCCGCAAACCCGTCCCTCCGCCGTTTTGAGCCGCGATGGTCGCTTCCAGCGAGATACCCATGGCCAGGTTGAGCGCCTTTTGCACCTGTTGCTGCTTTTCGCGAAGTCTCTGTACCAAATCCTGCTTCAGCGGCACAGTGATCTGGCTGCTGTTTACATGGCTCGTGATGGAATCGAGGTTTTGCAAAGCGACGAGCAAAGGTCCGACCGCGTCGCTTGATGCTTTCTCGCTCCGCTGGGCCGCATTCTGCACTTGATTGGCAATCTCTGTCAGTTCCGAGCGTAACCCCGGCACTTTCGATTCTTCCGTTCCCAATCGCGACGCCAGCGCTGGGAGGCTGGTGTCAATCCCGTCGAATAAGTCCTGTTCGTGACCATCTTTGTCCGTGGTTGCGGGCAAAACCGAGTCCACCAATTTGTAGTAGGTGTAGCGCGGGCCAGCATCAACAGAAAACGCTCCCACACCCTGCGAGAGCTGATGCCGCAATCCCTCCACGGCAAACTGAGCGTATGACATGCCCAGCCTTGGATTTGGTTCTCCTGTGTTGAGCCGGACTGTATAGTTCTCCGCTGGACAAGTCTGAGCGCCGAATCCACAGACGTTGCCAATGTAAAGTTTCTTCGCCCGCCACGGCAACAAGCCTTCGCTGATCTGCTCGGGAAACCGATTTGGATCAGCCGCCGCACGGAATGCTTCGCGCGTGAGAATGGACGAAGCCTGGTGATGACCATGTCCGTCACGATCGGTGCCAGAGAAGCGCGCAACTAGAACGTCTGGGCGAAACGTACGAATCACCCGAACCATGTCTCCCAGTGCGATGTCGTGACCTTGCCACTTCTGAAATGTCTCGTCGGCATTCTTGGAGAAGCCAAAATCCGCAACACGGGTAAAGCGCTGCTCGACGCCGTAGTAACGGTCTGCTCCGAGCAGTTCGAGTGTCCGCAATACGCCGAGGACATCGAACAAATTGCTGCCGACCTTATTCTGTCCCCCTTCCCCGCGATTCAGCGTAAGCAACACGACCGTTGCGCCCTTTCCGCGCGATTCGAGCGTCAACATGCCGCCGTCTTCGTCATCGGGATGGGCTACGGTCTGCATGAGACGTGCGGTTGTTCGCAACCGCACCAGCATTTCCTGCAAGCCGGGAGCGCCGCTATCTTGCGGTAGGGGATTCACATAGCGAGGCCTGGTTGGGCTCACTGGAGTCGGCGAGGTTTGCCAAAAGGCAGCAACAGTCACCAGCAGGATTAAAACCAAAGAAAGAAGTAAGCGTATCGACCTGGGCCGAACTCGTTTGTTCCAGAGCCCACGGTCATCGTCGGTCATAGATAAAGGATGGTTTTTCTCGCGGACGGGAACCAATATTTTTCCTGATACGTCGTCTTGATCATTGACTGAGCACAAGCAGCATGGGTAGCCACAATCCCACAACCTATCCTACCCGATTCATTGGCCCTGTGGGTTGCGCACACTTTGCTGGCACTGGTGGGCTGCGGTCAGGACCGCATCGAAGTCCTTGCTGCTGCGCATGTTTGCCAGCAGGGGATCGGACAGCAACGCCGAATAGGAACAATAATTCTGCTCCACCGCCGCCGTCAGCATATGCAGGGCAATAGCAGGCTTTCCGCAGAACGCCATGATCGTGCCCTCGTAATACCATGGCTCAGGGTCGGGCTCGGCCAAGACCGAAGTCTCCGTGTCCGTCGTGATCTTGTCCAACTCCGAAGCGGGACGCATTCCCAGGCATGCCTCGAACAGATCCCGATGATAGCGCGGGTTGTTCGAAATCTTCTTTACACTCTCACGCGCCTCCGCCAGTTTATTTTCGCGTATGAGAACTGAGAGAGTTGCGGAATTGGCCCACTCCGAACCGGCGTCCAAGCGGACAAAGTCCATCGCCCGTTGGGTTCGTCCCAACTCCATGAACGCCCAGGCGCAAGAACGAAACTGGTAGTTTCCAGGAGATAGGTCGATCGCCGAATCGCACTCGCGCGCTGCTTCATCCTGCATTCCGGCATAGCGAAGCACAAATGCCAGGGTGAAATGAGCCTGACCACTTTCAGGACGGCTCCTGACCAAGGCTTGCGCCGCCTCGTACGCCTTGGTCAACTCGCCTCGCTCGACACGGTTCGTAATCAACTGGCCCGCGGCTACAATCCGATTGGGATCCAGTGCGATTGCGCGTTCAGACGCTTTGTTGGAGCGTTGGAACATCTCTTCTCCGCCATTGGAATAGTCTGCGTCGTAATAACTACGCACTCCGAGTTCCTCCCAGGCAGGAGCATAGTTCGGATCCATTTCCACGACGCGTTCCAGCACCGCGATCGCATCCTTGTTCGGTCCCGCGTCATGCGGCAACGCGAGACTATGCAAGTAGAGGTCGTAAGCTTCCTGGTTCTTCGGACGTGTCCCAGTATCGAGATAATCTCCGGCCGCGCCGAGAGTCGGTAACAAACCTCGGCGGAGCTGATTGGCCAGCTGCGCCTGCAGGGCGAGCAAGTCCTCGCTGGACGATGTGAAATTCGTCTGCCACAACATCTTGTTGCTTTTGGTTTCCGTGGCCTCCAGAGTCACCAGCAGATGGTCGCCTTGCCGCAGGAAATGCCCCGTCAGGACATTGCCCACGTGCAGCTCGCGTCCTACTTTTTGTGGGTCAACGTCCGGACTCGTGTATTTCCGGGTGACTCCGGAAGGTCGCACGTCCAGCGTCCGGCTGTGGGTCAGCACGTTGGAAATTTCGTCGGCCAGCGCAAAGCGCAAATAATCGACGCTGAAGTCCCCATTCAAGTTCTGCAACGGAAGTACCGCAATCGCATTCCCGCCGGGGCTCACGCTCGCGCCGCGGTGCTTGAACCACCACGCGCCCACGGCCGCCAGCACTGCAATCAAAAGCCCTGCCATCCCCATGAGCAGGTATTTCTGCCAAGCGCTCGAAGTCTGAAACGCGTTTGTCGCCACACGCAGGGGGGCTTCCCGCGAATTGGTCTTCACCGCCCCTGATTCTGTCTGCTTTTTCAGACGCTGCAGGTCAGCCTTCATCTGGGCCGCGCCCGCATAACGCTTATCGCGGTCCTTCTCCATCGCCTTCCCGATGATGCCCTCGACCTGTGGGGGAAGAGCCGGGTTCAGAGTTCGCGGCGACACTGGTTTCTGATGCAGCATGGCATCCAGCGTCGTCACCACGTTTGCACCCTGAAATGGCTTCTTGCCCGTAGCCATTTCGTAGAGCACTACCCCGAAAGAAAACAGATCGCTTCGCGGATCGAGTTCTTCGCTGCGTGCCTGTTCCGGCGACATGTACACTGCGGTCCCAGGCACGACTCCGATCGCCGTCAGCGAATCTTCATACGGCGTGTCTTCGGATGCTGACACGCCCTGGTCGCGGGACAACTTGGCCAAACCGAAGTCCAGAATTTTGACCTGCCCGGTGGTAGTGATAAATAAGTTGGCCGGCTTGATGTCGCGGTGAATGATTCCTTTGGCGTGGAATGCCTCCAGCGCCTCCGCCACCTGCACAGCAACGTCGAGAAGTTCTTCAAATTCGAGCGGCTTCCCGTGAATACGCTGTTTCAGGCTTTCGCCCTCCAGCCGCTCCATCACGATGAAGGGATGGCCGTCGTTATCCTCGATGTCGTGGATAGTGCAGACGTTGGGGTGATTCAATCGCGACGCGGCGCGGGCCTCGCGCTCGAAACGGTCCAGAGATTTGCGGTCGCCCAGTAGATTGTCGGGAACGAACTTCAAGGCAACGTGACGGCCGAGGCGCACGTCCTCCGCCTCATAGACAACACCCATGCCTCCACCACCGATTTTTCCCAGGATGCGATAGTGGGAGACTGTCTGGCCGACCATGGGGAAATCGCCGTTCGCCGTAATGTTAGGCCGCGCCGAGACTTAGGTCAACCGCCTCGTATGGGTTAACCCATCATTCCGTATAAAATCCAGCCGATGACCCGACCCACTGCATATTCTTATTGTGGTCCACGCCCATCATCAGGCCGCGGCCCATGCGAATGATGGTCATGACCGGCAGCAGTTCGTCGAGCCAGATATACATGATCCGGATTTCGGCCTTGGTCCCGCCCATGGGTGTCTCGATCACGGGTTCAAAGTGCATTCGCTCCTGCAAAATATACTGCGAGCGTTTCGCTTTGGGGATGTTCGCCAGGTCTTCTTTTGTGGGATTGAGAATGACGCCCAATCCGGCGAAGGAAAATAGCGGCTTGACCACGTAGTTTTCCAGATCGTTGGGCAGCGGTTCGACGCGATCGAGAAAAGCTGTCTTGGGCACACATTCATGACGCAGGAAAGGCAGGGAAAACTTGCTCATGCGGAAATACCAGTTGGGATGCCCGGCCCATTCGACGTCGAGTTCATCGGTGAAGTTAAACGAAAGTCTGAGCTTCTTGCGTACCAGTTCATCCACGATGGCGCGGTTGTAAATCCGCCGAATCGGAGTGCGCTGGCCTCCGCGATCATAAAACAGTTCCTTGCCTCTTTTCTTAATCGTGGTTATGTCGACGGTGGGGATGCCCAGCAGTTTTTCTGTGAGTAGAAAATCCGGAAGCGTCTTTTGGTGGCTGGGATCGATCTCCATCAGAATCACATTCTGCGGATCCTGATCAGCCAGAATGGCGCGCCGCAGCAGCTTCTTGTATCCCTCCCAGTCCAGTCCGCTCAAGAGATACTTCAGGTTTTCGTCGAGTTCAAAGGCCTCCATGTAGATTTGCGAAAGCATGGCCTGATACGCGTAGAGAGAAGGGAAGCCCTGTAACTCAACCA
>Ga0070762_10000649_pt1 | contig 15103 bp, 21 predicted proteins | sample HubBroMetageREF2_FD_66726 | JGI IMG/M metagenome (GOLD analysis project Ga0070762, IMG submission 66726) | Reference soil microbial communities from the Hubbard Brook experimental Forest, New Hampshire, USA - Hubbard Brook CCASE Soil... | ecosystem: Environmental > Terrestrial > Soil >...
CCTAAACGCGCGAAAATATGGCCCGGCATGTGGACCGCGTGCGGAGCGGAGGCCGCAATTTCGCCATAGTGCTGCGCGGCCACCAGTCCCTCCGGTGCGAGCGCCGGGGTGTCGCAGGCGTGAATGATGTAATGCACCACGCCGGGATGATCGGGATATTGCGCAAACAGCGGCGTCAGCACGGCCATCGCCTTGCGATTCAGCGTCAGGCTGTCGTCGTTGGGCGCCTGCGAGGCCAGGAGCGCCAGCGCGTAGAGCGCGCCTGCGTCGGTATCCTTGGGATAGTCCTGATAAAGCTTGCCCATCGCGGTGGCGTACGTCTCCACCCGGGCCTGATAGTCCTGGGGGCCGGGCTTATAGAAATCGCTCAACGCGGCCACGTAGGCGCGCTCGCGCGCGCTCTTCGCCGGGTGCGCCTGCGCCGCCTGCATTTCCCGCCATCCTTTGGCAACCGTAGCGTCGTCCGGGCGGTCCCAGATTTGGTGATACAAACTCATCGCGGCGCCCCAGTGCGCCATCGCGCAATTCGGATCCGCCTTGGCAATTTCCTCGAATTGGCGCTGCGCTTCCTGGTACCAAAAATCGTGCAGCAGCGCGACGCCGCGCACGAACGACGTTTGAACCGACGGCGCGCAGGACACGGCGAAGGAAACGGTACCCAAGCGCTCGGGAGAGGCTTGTGCCGTGGGCGCTGCTGGTGGCGTGGGCGCTGCTGGTGGCGCGGGCAAAGCCTGTGGTGCGGGAGACGCCTGTGCTGCGGGCGAGGCCTGCGCCGCGGCGAGCGCAAGGAAACAAATAAGCGGCGAAATGAGTGTTTTCATGGACGGATTGTAAGACAGAAAGGGTGCGACGGCATAAGGTTCGGGCTTGTGTCTGGCTGACTTTGGCGGACGAATACGCCAAAGTATTGCATGGTCAACAAAGGCAACACTCTCATGGCAAGCAAACTCACCAGCAAAGGACAAGTCACCGTGCCCAAAAAGGTTCGCGACTATCTGGGTTTGAAACCTGGCAAGCCCGTCACGTTCGAACGCTTGAAGACGGGCGAGATTGCACTCAAGGCGGCCGACGCGAAACCGCGAGTGAGCAAATTTGCCAGGCTTCGCGGACGCGCGACGGTACGCATGAGCACGGAAGAAATTCTCGCGCTGACTCGCGGCTAGATGCATGGTTCTGATCTACACAAACGTCCTGCACGGTCTCCTCTGTGTCGAGCCCGCTAACCGAGGTTATCCATGATTTTCAAATCTCACTTGCCGGTCTTGCTGCTGGCCTTTTGTTCGGCGGCATCGGCCGCGGACGCCTCGTACGGCCCGGAGCTGCAGGGTTTCGAGTATCCCTACCCGGTGGCGCATTTCGATTTCCCGTCGCAACGGCAGACTTTGCGCATGGCGTACATGGATGTGCAGGCGAAGAACCCGAACGGGCGCACCGCCGTGCTGATGCACGGCAAGAACTTTTGCGCCGCCACCTGGCGCACGACGATCGATGCGCTGAGTGCTGCGGGCTACCGGGTGATTGCGCCGGATCAGATCGGTTTTTGCAAATCGTCCAAGCCGGACCGCTACCAATATTCCTTCCAACAGCTGGCTTTGAACACGCATGCATTGCTGACCTCGCTCGGGATCAAAACTGCGGCGCTCGTCGCGCACTCCACGGGGGGCATGATCGCGATCCGCTATGCGCTGATGTATCCGAAGGAGGTTGAACACCTGGTGCTGGTTGATCCCATCGGTCTCGAGGACTGGAAGGCGAAAGGCGTTCCGCCGATTTCGGTCGATGCGTGGTATGCGCGGGAGCTAAAGACCAATGCAGATGGAATCCGCCGTTACGAACAAGGCACCTATTACGCCGGCCACTGGAGCGACGATTATGAGATCTGGGTTCAGATGTTGGCGGGCTTGAACCGGGGGCCGGGTAAGGAACGGGTCGCATGGAACTCGGCGCTGATCTACGACATGATTTTTACGCAACCGGTGTTCTATGAGTTCGAGGACCTCGCGGTGCCGACATTGCTGATTATCGGCGACAAGGACAACACGGCGATTGGCAAGGACTTCGCGCCGCCGGCGGTTCAGGCAACCTTGGGCCACTATCCGGAATTGGCGAAGAGCGCGGCGATGCGCATCAAGGGCGCGAAGCTGGTGGAGTTTTCCGAGCTCGGCCACGCGCCGCAAATTCAGGATCCGACCGCCTTTCACAAGGTGTTGCTCGATGGGCTCGCAGCGCATGAATGACGGCGGCGTGGGGCTAAGGAATGAATCCCACTTCCCGTTGATGCCGGATGGCGAGGATACGTACTTCGTCGGTTGAGACGACGAATCGATATAGGGCAACGTATCCTGAATGGCCGTAGGAAATGATCAACTCGCGCAATTCGCCCTCGAGGCGCCGGCCGATGAGAGGGTGCGCGGCAAGGCTGTCGACCGCGGATTGGATCGCGATCACGGCATTCTGCGCGGCACCCGGATTTTTCTCGCTTAGAAAAGCGAAGGCGCGCTCGATGTGATCGAGCGCGCGCTTCGCATAGACTACCGTTGCCACGGCTTTGGCCGTTGGGCACGCCCATCGGCGGCAAGCCGTTGCATCCAAGCGTGGACATCCTCGGCGCGATAGACTTCACCGGTCTCGTCAATTTCTGCATCCGCGGCCAGCGCTTCCTTGACGAGGCTGCGGACCTGTTCTTCGTAAGCGGCGTGCCGTTCGACCGCCTCGACGATCAAACTGTGGGCGGAACGTCCGGTCTGCTTGGCGAGCGCGCCCAGACGGGCACGTAATTTGGGCGGAAGGCGGATCGTTGTGGTGGCGGCCATCATCGCTCCTGTCGCGTTTCATCAGTTGAGGTACAAATGTAGCACATTTTGGGGCAAAGCTGCGCGCGATCGGTGGAGGCTGGGCCAATACAGGTTAGAGTAGGCGGGCATAAGGGATGACCGCATGTCCACCGAGCCTTCAAAATTCGACCGTCTGCCGAAGCCCCTCAAGGGTGTGCGGGAATTCAATGCGGGCAAGGGGGTTTTGCTGTTATTGATCGGTGCGCTGCTCTACGTTGGCCATACCGCATTCATTCCGGTTGCGCTTGCGGGGCTCGCCGGCCTCATCCTGTCGAGCCCGGTGGAGGCCCTGTTTCGCCTCGGACTTCCCCGCGGCATCAGCGCCGTCTTGATCCTGGTGACGGCACTCGCGGCGGTGGCGGGATTGGTGGCGCTGATCTGGACGCCCAGCCAGCAGTGGTATGCGTCGGCTCCGCACACCCTTACCGTGATCCAAAAGAAATTCACGCCGGTGGCGCGGCTGATGAACCACATCGAGCAGTTGACCGACCGTGCGGGAAAAGTTGGCGCACCCAATCCCCCCGAACCCACGGCGGTCGCCGCCCCGCAGGAGAGCACTTCGCGCATTCTTCTGTCGACCGTGAGCGATGCGGCCGTCGGCTTGGCGACTTTCGTCATCATTACGCTATTTCTTCTGGCCGGTGGACCGCCGATGGTCGCGCGCATGACCGCAGCTTTTTTCGGTCATCTCAAGGCGCATCACGTGCAGGGCTATATCGAGAAAGTGCGCGCCGAAGTCGGTCATTTCTATGTCACCAGCGCATTCATCAATTTGGGCCTAGGAGTCGCGACCACGCTGGTCATGATGGCCTGGGGCATGCCCACGCCCTACTTGTGGGGCGCCGTGGCGGCGCTGCTGAATTTCATTCCCTATGCGGGGGCGACCACCACGCTCATCGTCGTGACACTGGTGGCCGTGGTGTCGTTCGACGGACTCGGGCACGCGGCCGGCGTCGCCTTGAGCTACGTGGGCGTGGCGGTGATCGAAGGCCAGATCGTTCAGCCGCTGCTGGTGGGTCGGCGGCTGGATGTGAACCCGCTGCTGATCTTCTTGGGCCTGTGGTTCGGGGGCATTTTTTGGGGAATCGCTGGCGTGATCCTGGCGACCCCCATTCTTGTGGCGTTGAAGGTGATCGCGGAAAATGCGCACGACGGCGAGTCGATGATGCAGTTCTTGGGACCGAACGACCCGGCGCCGGCGCGGATCGAGAAACTGCGCAAGACCGTCAAAAGCTCCTAACGCGGATTTACTGACCATGATCGATCTCGCCCACGCGACTGTCGTTGTTGATAAGGCTCTGGCTGAGGGTAGAAGACTGGGGCTGCCGCCGCTCACGGTGGCCGTGCTCGATGGCAGCGGCTGTTTGGTGAGCTTCAAGCGCGAGGATGGGGCGAGCTTGCTGCGACCGGAAATTGCCCAAGCCAAAGCTTGGGGCGCGCTGGGAATGGGGATGGGCAGCCGGGCCCTCGCGCAGCGCGCGGCGGTGCAGCCCGCGTTCATCTCCGCGGTGAATGCGCTTGCGGGCGGTCGGCTCATTCCGGTCCCCGGGGGCGTCCTGATACGATCGAGCGGCAAGTCAATCATCGGCGCCGTCGGCATCACCGGCGCGACGTCGGACCAAGATGAAGCGTGCGCAGTGGCCGGCATCGAGGCGGCAGGTTTCAGCGCCGACACCGGCGCGGATCCAGGGGCAAAATAAGGGTGAATGGCATGCCAAGATTGAGGCGCGCGCTGAGCTTTCCGAGTGCGCTGTGTTTGGCGCTGGCGCCGCTACCGGCACTCGCCGCGCCGGCCGCGGCACAGACGCAGCAGCACCTGCGCGACACAGAAATTCATGACACGGACACGCTGGCCTGGTGGCATACGACCGTGGCGCTGTCCGACGACAGCATGGAAGGCCGCGATACGGGATCGGCGGCCTATCAGCGCGCGGCCGACTACGTCGCGAAACGCTTCAAGGCGGCGGGCCTCGCGCCCGCCGGCGAGACCGGCGGCTACTTTCAAGCGGTCCCGATGCACGAGATCACGGTAGTCCCGGAGGGCACCGGCTTTACGCTCATTGGGGCCAATGGTGCGGAAACCTCGCTCAAGTTTCTGCAGCAAATCACGATCGCGCCGGCGGACAACCTCGCCGCCAATTTCGAAGCAGCGCTGACCTTTCGCGGTTACTGCGGCAAGGACGCCATGGCCGACATCACCGGGAAGATCGTGGTCTGTTTCGGCACGCAGCGCGAGGGGCTGCCCAGCGGTGCGGTGCGCGCGGCGAATGCGCGCGCGGGCGGCGCGTTGGGTCTGATCAACGTCGATGATCCTTACTTCACCATTGAGCCGCCGCGTTGGCCGTATGCGTATGCGCGCAGCGTGACGCTACGGGCGGCACAGGCCGAGAAGGCTTCTGCCGCGCCGTTGGCGAGCATGCGTTTGAGCGCCGAGGCCTTTGCGACGCTGCTCGCCGGCAGCGGCCAGGATGCCGCCGCGATCCTGAAATCAGGCGGCGCAAAGCAGCCGCTGCCTAACTTTGAAATTCTCGGCAAGCTGCGCGTCCAGGTGCACGTGACGCAGCGTGACATCAGTTCTCCGAATATTATCGGCAAATTACCGGGCAGCGATGCGAAGCTGAAAAACGAGTTCGTCGTCATCGCCGCACACCTGGACGGTTATGGATTTGGCACGCCGGTCAATGGCGACAGTCTTTACAACGGCACGCTCGATGATGCGGCCTATGTGGCGTTGCTGATCCAGACCGCAGACGATCTCAAGGGACGCCGCTTGCGGGCGCCGAAGCGCAGCATCCTTTTTATTGCCTTTACGGGCGAGGAGAAGGGCCTGCTCGGCTCGCGTTGGTTCGTGGATCATCCGACGGTACCGCCCGAGCAGCTCGCCGCGGACGTCAACCTCGATCAGCTGCGGCCGCTGTTTCCTTTGAACATCCTGACCGCGGAGGCGCTCGGCGATACGACCCTCGGCGCCACCGCACGCGCGGTCGCTGCGCCCATGCACATCGAGATCCGCCCGGACGCGGAACCGGAGCGCAATCTACTGGCGCGTGCCGATCAGTATCCCTTTCTCGGCATTCATGTACCGGCCATCAGCTTCATCTTCGGCTACGATCCGAACACGGAGGCGGAGCGGCGCTACCGCGAGTGGTATCAGATCCGCTATCACCGGCCGCAGGATGACATCACGCAACCGATGGATTTTGCGGCGGCGGCAAAATTCAACACGTTCTTCTACCGGCTGACGCTCACCATCGCCAATGACACGAACCGCCCGACGATTAATCCCACGAGCCCATTCGCGGCGAGCAAACACTAGACGGCGCTGCAAGGCTTCGATAACTGGCAACGCCGGCTGCATTCGACCATCATAGCCACCATGGTGGTTTCTTCACGCGTCCCGCCCCGCGCTGCGATCTTTGTGAGCGGCTATCTCGCCTTGTGGGGCGCGGCGACGGCATATCTTGCGGCCAAAGGCGCCGATTGGACGCTGCCGGCGATTTCGCTCGGCGTTTTTGGCGTAGCGTTGCCGCTGCTCAGCTTGCCACTGACCCGTCAAGCCGCGCCGCCGCGGATCGTGGTGGCAAGACCCAGGTTGGAGCTGGGGGCGATTCTCGGATTTTTGATCTTATATGCGGTGGGTTTCCTGGTCTGGGGCATGAGTGCGACGCGCGCCGCTGTGCCCGCGGGACGCGAGCAGGAATTGCTGGTACTGGCGGTCAAGCTGCTGGTGCATGTGGCTGCACCGGCACTGCTGCTGGCGGCGCTCGGCGCCAAGGTTGCAGCGCTCTTCAGTTTGAGGGTTCAACGGCCGGGGTTTTGGCCGCCGCTGCTGGTGCTCGGAGCGATTATTCTTGCGCTGATGTGCGTCGTCTCACCGGCACTCGGGGAGATCGCGGCGCTGCACGCGTCCGTCGCAACTCTAATCTGGGCCGCACCGGCGTCGTTCATTTGGCTGGCCGTCGAGGCGGGTCTGTGCGAGGAATTCCTGTTTCGCGCGGTGCTGCAAACCCGGCTGTCGGCCGTCTTGAAGTCGGAGGCTGGGGCGGTGGTGGGCGGTGCCGTGCTGTTCGCGCTGGCGCACGTGCCGGGACTGTACCTGCGCGGGCACCCCGGAGTTGACGGCTACTCGCCCGATCCCCTGCAAGTGACTGCTTTTACCGTCGGCGCGCTCTCGCCGGTTGCAGTGCTGTTCGGAACGTTGTGGGCGCGAACCCATAGCTTATTACTGATCGTTCTGCTGCATGCCGCGGTCGACGTGTTGCCGAATCTGGCCGAGTTTGTAAGGACGTGGGCTTGAATCAATCCATTGGCCTGACGGCATTGCTGGTGCGCGACTACGACGAGGCGCTGGAATTTTTTGTCGGGATTTTGGGTTTCAGAGTCGTGGAGGACACATTCACCGCCGCGCAAGATAAGCGCTGGGTCGTCATCGCACCGGCCGGGTCGAGCGGATCGGCGGTGCTCCTGGCCCGAGCCGCAAGCCCGGAGCAAGCAGCGCGCATAGGCAATCAGACCGGTGGCCGGGTCTTTCTGTTCTTGCACACCGATGATTTCTGGCGCGACTACGCGGCCTATAAGTCCAGGGGTGTCGTCTTCGTGCGCGATCCGAAGGCGGAGAGCTACGGCATGGTCGCGGTGTTCAAGGATCTGTACGGTAACCTGTGGGACCTGCTGCAGCCTGCGAGGGCCTGAGCCGTACGGAGCCGCCCGTCTGTTTTTCATGAGGCCACGACATGCTCTTCGTCAAAAAGCTCCGCGGGCGCATCAAGAGCGGCGAGGTGAGCGCCAGTGTACGCATCTGGAAAACTCCGCGTGTCAAAGCCGGTAATCATTACCGACTGGACGAGGGCCGAATCAAGGTCACCTCAATTCGGCAAATTTTGCCCGAGGATCTCTCCGACAGACTGGCTCGCGACACGGGATTTACAAATTTGCTCGACATGATGAAAACCGCGAAACACGGCAGCGGACAGAACATTTTCTATGTTCGATTTCAATATGTACCGGGTCCGGCACGAGCCGCCGACAAGAAAAAGTCGCGTCGCCGCTGACTCCCCATGCCGCGCACCCTCCTGACTTTCGTTGCCATCGCAGCCCTGGTTTACATTGCACTGTGCCTGGTACTTTTTCTGGCGCAGCGCTCCTTTATCTATTACCCCCAGGCCGGATCGGCGGGCGATGACCGGCCGACGCTCACCTTGAACGTCGATCGCGAACGAATCTTGGTGAACGCACGCCCCGGTCCCGGTGCGGATGCCGTGATCTATTTTGGCGGCAACGCCGAGAACGTTTCCCATAGCCTCCCAACCTTGGCAGCGGCCTTTCCGGAGCGCTCAATCTTTGCAATGAATTATCGCGGGTACGGCGGCAGCAGCGGCAAGCCATCGGAAACCTGCCTCATCGCCGACGCACTGGCATTATTTGACCGTGTGCACGGCGATCACCCGCAGATTATCGTGATCGGCCGAAGCTTGGGCAGCGGTGTCGCCATCCACATCGCGAGTGAGCGACCGGCGGAGCGCCTCGTTCTCATTACACCCTACGACAGTTTGCTCACCATTGCCGCCGGTCAGTTCGGTTTCTTCCCTCTGCGGTGGCTGATGCTCGACAAATTCGAATCCTGGCGTTACGCGCCAAAGATAACGGTCCCGACTCTGCTCCTCACGGCGCAGAATGATGAAGTCATTCCTTATGCCAGCTCGAAATCACTCTACGATCAGTTTCGCCCAGCCGTCGCTTCCATGACCGTCATTCGCGGCGTCGACCACAACAGCATCTCTGCGAGTCCTGAATACATCCGGGCCATAGGACGAGTGCCGTGAGCGAGCCGCGCTTTGGACCTCTTCCGCGGATGCAACGGGTCCGTTGGCGCAAGCTGAAGACTTCTTTTCATTTCCTTGTCAACCCGGGGGCCCATCGCGCGTCTATAGTCTGAGTGGTAGATCCGCGCCATGGGATATGACATGCCTGAGCCGATACTCAAGATTTCCGTCACCTGCCCCCACTGTGCCTTGCAGTCTCTCGCGGAGCTGCCCATCGCCTTGATCGCCAACGCCCTGCTCATCGGCAAGGCCATCCGCCTCTACAGCAGGTGCCACAACCACTACTGGACTGCGACTTTTGCGGAGCGCGAACAACTCCGAAAATCCCTGGCCGCGCTCAGGATCGAATCTTACGCAAATCACGCTCAGGTTTTTAGCGTCGCCTGCGAATCGCCCGTGTCATTTTGAAGCTCTGATTTGGGATTGAGGAAATGCCCTTGAATCTGCGTCTTCCCGCCGGAAGGCTTGAAGATGGTCATTTTCTCCGACACTCGGCACCTTGAGTACTGAACATCGTAGACCAGCGTTGTAGTGACGCCCGCATTCGTTCCGAACGAATTGAGCACGTTCCAGGTAACGAGGGAATGGGTTTCGGGCGTTCCGCATCGAGCCCGCTGGTTCTGTAGAAAGGCCAGCCAGTCCGCGCGCGAAGTGACGATGTAAAATCGCGCCGAATAAAGCGAAAGAGCGCCCTCGATATCTCCGCCTTGCACCCTCGAGAAATATTGTTCCGCCAGTTGCTCCGCTTCCTTCCTATCCGCTGAGAAGCTGCAGCCAAGCGCCGCGCACAGCACGACCACTACGACGGCAAGCCGTGCCGTCGCCGGCGCTCGGGGGCGATTCTTCGCATCCGTCAGATTTGAAATCACTGGGATAGGACCCCGCTATCGAAACCACTCGTGCACCGGCCGCAACGGCCCAAAATGAACGATCGCCCAGAAGCCGCCAAAGATCAGAGCCCACACACTGACATGGAGCAGGACCCGTCGCCACCGGACCGCCGCCGATTCTTTCAGTCCAGTGCTGCCGACAGTTCTCCACCCGAATATCTCAATCGCGAGGGACAGCCCCTCGAGCAACGCGAGAGATAATAAGACCACAGTGACCACGGCATTCACGGTTTAGGCACGTGGCTGAACGTGCGGGCCAGGTTTCGCCGCTCATCTTCGTTCGAAACGGCGTCGATCGCGGCGACCGCCAGCCCGTACGAGGCCTGATGTTTTTCGGTGTCGCCGGCGGCCGACGCGGCATGCGCATGGATGACATGGACAAACGCCACCTCCCCTGCCGGTGATCCGACCCCGAGGAAATAGGTTCGCATCTCTTCCGCGTAGGCCAGCGCCGACTGACCGAAGCCACGCAGAGCATGAACCTCAGCAAGGAGCATGGTGGCGCGCATGCGGTTGAGTTCGCTTCCGACTTTCGACCAATGCCAGGCCGAGGCGTGCGCGGCATTGAGCATCTCCTCGTCCTCGGCGGAGTTGCGAGTCTGTTCGGACAGGTCCCAGGCTCGGTTGTTGGCTGCAGCAGCGAACTTGCGATGCCATGCGGTGACTTCTTCCGGCGTTGTCGTCGTCATCGGAATAACCCAACATTCCAGCCAACAAAGGCCACCAGTATAAATGCCGCAATCAAAATAAGCGGAATTGATGCCAGGATCAGGGGTGCAAAACGGGTATCGACCGGACGACTCGGCCAGGTCGCGCGCACAAACGAGAGCCGAAAGCTTGCGTGGTCGTGAAAGTCCCAGCGGTCCTGCGCCTCGAGATTCCATAGCATCCCGGCGGCAACATAGATGAAGGGTGAGAGCAGCAGATTTCCCGCCCATCGCGGGGTGTAAACCCCGTCGCGCCAAAGCAGATATGCGTCGTAGAACCAACTGCTCGAAAAGAGCATCAAGGCGATCGCGACGATGAGATACCGCGAGGACCGTCGACCCACCAGCACCTGGTATATCAACCCGATCGCCCAGGGCGCGGTTAGAAACGTCAGAATCGCCATCCCCGAGCCTGTCACTAAATCCCAGGTCTCATCGTTCGTGTAGCGCCCCGCAAAGGTAACAAACAGAAATGCCGGCACAAACAGGCACAACTTCCACGGCACGCCCAGAAACCTTACGTACTCGCGCCATTCAGGAAGCAGACGCTTCCGATCCCACACCAGAATACAAACGGCGACGAGACAGAACGAAGTCCAAATCGCGATGTACTTGACGAAGAACGGCGACAGGCTGAGCGCGCTCATGCCGGATCTGCGAGAGCCTGACCCGGTCGATTGCCATCGGTCCGTTCCTTTCCGATAAACGCGCGGCCGTGACCCGCCCGACCTTGTGTCCATGGCTCGACTTGATTGAGGATTAGCTGGAACCCGAACAGGCTGACCTGGAAAACGAATGCCCGGCCTTCTTCTTGGTGATTCCAATCCAAGGAGAAACCTAATATCTCTGTATAGAACTTGAGCGAAAGCTCGGCATCGCTGACGAAGAACACGCTCCTCGCATCAAGGTTAGTCACGATTGTTACCTCGTTCCGTTGTTCTGTCTCTCTGTCGGCGCGCGATACGGCGCTTACGACTCCCAATCAATCTGGGTGGGTTTCCCGCTCTGTGGATCATATTCTAAGATGTCGCCGTTGCTTAGCGACTTTCCGGTCAGTGCCAGGATGAACGCCCAGTGACTCACCAACAACGTGGTGTTGGCGTCATCCCGCCCCGCCATCAATGCCCGAAATTTGTCCGCCCTTTGCGTAGTCGCCTCCAACGTCTCCACGGGCTCGGACCACCACTGCGCGGGTAAATGCTTGAAATCATGATGCGGAAACCGTGCCGCCAACAACTCGGGCGGACTGCCCACATCGCAGACAAAGGCCGCTCGTTCGCGCACCTCGTGCATGATGACTACGGGTGCCCGCTGGATTTTCAGTATCGGTTCCGCCGTCTGCAGCGCGCGCGTGTAAGGTGAAATGATGATTCGCGTTAATGAAACTTGCGCCAATTGCGCCGCGGCGGCTTGGGCCTGGGCGACGCCTAAGTCCGTCAGCTCCGGATCCTCGATACCCGGATCGATTCGGGTGGGCGTGAAATGCAGATTGAAGTAGCTTTGCCCGTGACGCAGTAAAAACATGATGTCCTCACGGTGTCATGTCCGGATTGTAGTAGTCCAGGAAAACAATGAAATCCATGATTTCCGTCATGTCGCGGCCGACGAAGCGAATCGAATGAGAGTCGGTGCGTTCCACCGAACGCAGATAAGCCACGATTTCGGCAGAGGTGTAATTTTTAAATGAAATGTCCAAGGTAATGGGAGTCGGAAGAACATAGGGCTTGCGTTGATCCCGATGAGAAACGGCAGCCAGCGCACCCTGGTAGATCTTGTCGCACGCGGCCGCCGGGGTGAGCGACTCCGCCGAGTGAAATCCCAGGCTCTTTTTGGTGATCACCGATTCCATGTTCCCTAAGCGCGTCGTGACCTCGCTGACGGCGACATCGTCTCCAGAGACGAATATCACGGGTACACCCATCGCGCCGGCATACGCCGCGTTCAGCTCTGCCTCGGTGACCGCAGTGCCGTTCAGCGCGACGCGCGTGAAGTGAGCGCTCGAAATGGTGTGAGCGCGCACGCCTTTCGGATTGGTCGTGGAGGCGTGATAACCGACGAACAGAGCGGCTGCGAAAGTGGAATCGAGTCCCGCCATCATTTCGCCGTGCCGCGGCCACGACCGCACAATTTGGACGTCCTTCGGAAACAGCTCGATCAACAGACTCTCACCGTTTCCATGCGAATCGCTGACAACGACCTCGGTGGCTCCCGCTGCCTGGGCGCCGCGAACGGCTGCAACGGCTTCATCCGTCATGAAGCGGCGGAATCGCTCGTACTCAAAACCGCTGGGCAGCAACTGGTCGGCGGTGACGACGCCGGCGACACCTTCCATATCGACTGAAATATAGACCTTGAGCGGCGCGCCGGCGGCTCTTGCGTTTGCACTGTAAGCCGCAAGAGGTAACGTCAAATTCAGGATTCCAATAAGGGATGCCACGATCCATAGCCCGCGCCGTCCGATGCTGCGAACGGCTGAATTCACTTGATAGGCGGACATGGCGGCAGCTCCCTGACATTGTTTTTGAGACGGCCAGAGTGTCAGCGCAGTCAGGAAAAGGCAAACGAACCTGAGGGTTTCTCACCGGCGCCCAATTTGTGCTATGAATTGCGCGTCATTTATGCGCATCTCGATTCACCGCCTAGCGCTTCTTATCTCGCTGTTACTCGGCGCCGGCTCCGTGTCATTGGCGCAAGCAACTCCGCCGCTCGAATTGCTGGTGCTCGGTTCCGGCGGTCCGGGCGCTGCGGGACGCGCGGCATCGAGCTATTTGGTCTTCATCGATGGCGAGGCCCGCATTCTCGTCGACGCCGGTCCCGGATCTTTCGCGCGCCTCGGCGAGGCCAAGGCTTCGCTGGCGGACACCGACATCGTGCTGCTCACTCACCTGCACATCGATCATGCCGGCGAGATCCCGGGTTTGTTCAAGGCACGCGCCGTTTCGAGTTCCGGGCCGATCGTCTTCAATGTGTGGGGCCCTACCGGTTCGCCGAAAAAGGGTGAGAACGCTTACTTTCCCAGCACGCGTGAATTTCTGCGGTTATTGTTCGGGCCTGAGGGCGCGTTCGCGTACTTGAACGATTTCGCCGCGCCGATCACCGTGCATGGGCACGACATAGCCGCTCCACTTGAAAACCATGCAGCTCCGCCTGACAACGCGGCCTCCCTCGGTAACGCTGGGCCGTTGCAAATTTTCAAACGAGACGACTTACGTATCACCGCCATCGCGGGGCATCACGGCGATGCACCCTCGGTGATTTATCGCATCGAGCATGGCGGCAAGAGCGTCACGTTTTCGGGTGACATCGATGCGCAAGGCCTGCCTGCTTTGCGCCGCATCGCCAAATCCACCGACCTGTTGGTGTTCAACACCGTGGTGCTCGATCCGCCCGGCTCCCCTGCCATTCTCTATACTTTGCATACACCGCCGCGCGCCATCGGGCAGCTTGCCAAGGAAGTGGGGGCCGGGGCGCTCTTGCTGAGCCATATTTCGCCGGCCGTCGATGAGTCGCAGCGCGCGGTGCTGGACTCCATTCGCGCAGACTATGCGGGCGGCGTGACCTTCGCCAAGGACGGCTTGCGCGCGCGGCCTTGAAACCTTGCGCCCCGGGCTGTTTTAAACTTGCGTCTTGGGCCGTTCAAACGCGCGCTTCCTGCTCGGTCCTTCTGGTAAACGCCAGACAAACGGTTCTGGAACGAACGGTGCCTCGACACCCGCTACCGCGCAAGTGCGGCACGCGCCAAAAGACTCGATTCTCGCGCCGGACCAGGTGGCCGCGAACATGGTGCAGGCGCGGTGATTGGCGCCCACTGAGATCCGACCCGGATTCCGCCGTCGATACGGCATCGAGCGAGGCATTGACTTCGATGTGATCGAGCAGCGGCGCGCGGCCGTTCACGAGGCGTTTGCGATTGATGGCGGCGCGCGACACCGGCATCAGGCGGGTGGCGTCCTTGGCGCTCAGCAGCAGCAGGAAGGCGAGTACCAAGGGTGCATCCCAGGCAATTGAATTGACCGAGTCGGTGATCAATTGCCGTTTAAAATCCGCATCGCCCGCGGCCTCTCGATAATAAGCGGCCCACGACTCCTCGAAGCGAAACCGAACGTGGTCCAACAGGGATGCGGTGGCCGCGTTACCGCCGTGCGTGGCGTCCAGGAATCCGCCCGACAGGACATCTTGGCTATCTTGGGCATCGGCGAATTCGCCGCGCAGGTCAAAATGCGTTTCCAGGGGCGAGAGCGTCACGTCGGCATGCTCGTCCGCCGCCGCATCCGCCCAAAAAGTGCGCCCGACGGCCCTCAAGCCGTCGGGCGACGCGCGCAACAAAATCCCCACTTTGCGTCCCGTGGCTGCCGAATCGAATTCGGCGGCCGAGCGCGTCGCGTGAATCACGCGCTTGTGCACCTCGTCATTCCACTCGATCCACAGGTGCGGCGCAGGCATTCGCAATAAATCCAGGCAGCCGACCAGCCGGGCGCCGTCCGCGAATGCCAAGTCGGCGCTCGCTTGGGTCAGGTCGTCTCCCAGCACGAATCGCAGCGGGCAGGCCGCGACTTGCGCCGCGAACCGGCTTGGACCCGCAATTTGGAGCTGCGCAGGCGTTTTGGCCGATGGCAAGACCAGCGGGGTATGGCATCGGGCAACACTATCGAGCAATCGCATCGGCGCGTTTTCCTCGCGTTGGATTTTTGTTGGTCCGTATGCATGAGAGACGCTGCGGAGCCGCGGCGTTATCGGGCAATTGACGAGTTCGTCCCCTGTATCGACGAATTCGTCCCAAAGGCCGCCGCGGGGGGAGCCCGTCGGTCAGCGCGAGCGATGCGAGATGGGGTTGAAGCGCGGAACGCGCT
>Ga0070762_10000650_pt1 | contig 15102 bp, 11 predicted proteins | sample HubBroMetageREF2_FD_66726 | JGI IMG/M metagenome (GOLD analysis project Ga0070762, IMG submission 66726) | Reference soil microbial communities from the Hubbard Brook experimental Forest, New Hampshire, USA - Hubbard Brook CCASE Soil... | ecosystem: Environmental > Terrestrial > Soil >...
AAGGCCGTGGTAATTGATGCCGATGCGTCCACCTATATCATGAACGCCGACCCGAAGCTGTGGCAGGGAACGGTATGGCAACACAACTTAATGTCCGCACCTGCCGCGCTGGCTAACGTTCTGCGCCCGCACGGAGAGTACGCCATCATTGGACCGGGCGGCGGAGTCGATGTCCTTCGCGCCGTGGCCAACGGCAGTCCCAGTGTCACGGGAATCGAGATCAATCCCATCATTGCCAACACTGTGATGCGCGGCCGCTACGCGGATTATTCGCATCACTTGTACGAGCGGCCCGAAGTGCACATTCACGTGACTGACGGGCGATCGTTTGTGCGTAATGCGAAACAGAATTTCGACGTCGTGCAAATGACCCTTGTCGACACCTGGGCGTCTACCGCCGCGGGGGCGTTCGCCTTGAGCGAAAACAGTCTTTACACCGTGGAGGCATTTCAAGAGTACTTCTCGCACTTGAAACCCGATGGCATGGTCGCCATCACCCGCTGGGAGTTTCGGCAGCCTCGGGAAGCATTGCGCGTAGTTTCGGTCGCAACGCAAGCACTGCACGAACTCGGAATACAAAACTCCGCCAGGAATTTTATCGTGGTCTCTGAAGGAGATTTAGACGAAGACGGAATTCCCGTGGTGGTGCTGGCTAAGAAGAGCGCGTTCACGCGTGAAGAAGAGGCACAGGTCCGATCACACTTGGCTGACAATCCCGCGTTGGTGGCGCTGTACCTTCCTTCTGATGCTAGAGAGAATGCGTTTTCTGCCCTGATCGCGCGCAACGATCCGTACGCTTTTGCGCGAGAGTATCCCTACAATGTCGCGCCGGTAAAGGACAACGCGCCATTTTTCTTTTTCACCCTGAAGCTCGACCAAATACTTCACCGGGAGGATTTGAGCGAAGGGATCGACTGGAAAGTGAACCTGGGAGTCGTCGTGCTGGCCATGGTGCTGGTGATTTCTTTCGTCGCGGTGCTCGCATTTCTGGTGATCCCGCTCGCAGTGAGGGGAGGACGTTCGCATGAGAGGCCGGTCCGACTTTTGTATTTTGTCGCCGTAGGCCTGGGCTATATTTTGGTGGAAATCGCCTTCATCCAACGCTTCGTGCTTTTTCTCGGGCATCCCACTTATGCTCTTACCGTAGTCGTATTTCTACTCCTGCTTTCGAGCGGCGCTGGCAGCCTGGCATCGCGCAAGTGGTTCGTGCGAACCGGTCGCGCGTGGCTTCCACTGGCGTTCATAACCTCTGTTCTTCTGCTTTATGTTTTCATTTTGCCGAGGTTGCTGAACGCGCTGGTTGGGCTTCCCTTCGCAGCGAAACTATTGTCGAGCGCCATCTTGCTGGTTCCTTTGGGATTCGCTATGGGAATGCCGTTCCCCACCGGATTGCGGGCATTGGCCAGCATTCCCGTGCCAGAGTTTCCCCGCGCAGAAAAGAGCGAATGCCAGGAAAACTCGGTGGAGTGGGCATGGGCCATGAATGCGGGATCCAGCGTACTAGGCTCCGTCTTGGCGATGGTCATTGCCATTCAGTTCGGACTCAATGCCACCCTGGCCTGCGGAGCCGGTGCATACCTGATGGCCATTTTATTCGCGGAAACTTTGCGCCCACGCCGCGCGTGACGGGAAGCCTGCCGCGACGGTCTGCTATCATGCTGGCATCTACTTTGGGTTTACGGTCGCCGCGGAGAATTTTGCCATGACGCGCTTGGGGAAAGTTAGTGCCTAGCCAGAAGCAGTTGCAGTGGTCTCAACTGAAGGTTGGGCTCACGGTGCTGATTGCCAGCATCACATTGGGCATTCTCATCTTACTGATGAGTGGCACGGGCGGCATTCTTACCAAGAAGATTACCCTGATATCGTATTTCGACAATGCCGGCGGTTTGCGCGAGGGGGCGCCTGTTCGTCTCCAGGGCGTGGACATAGGCAACGTTTCGCGAATCGAGGTTGTCGCCGATCCGGCGCGGAAGCTGACCCCAGTTGAAGTGATCCTGAAGGTGAATACCAAATATCATGCCAATATACACAAGGATTCCGCCACCTTGCTTGCCACTGCGGGAGTCCTCGGCGAGACCTACATTGACATTGATAGCTCTCAAGCCCACGGACCTGAGGCCCAGGAAGGAGACGTGCTGACCACGCGAGAGACGCCCCAAATTCAGGATGTAGTGCGCGCCAGCCAAAGCACATTGCAAAATCTCGACGCGCTGGAGAAGCGGGTGGATCGGATCCTGGCCTATGTAGAGAGCGGCCAGGGATCTATCGGCAAAGTGATCTATGATCCCAGCCTCTACAACCGGCTTAACGACACGGTCGCCCAATTCCAGGGCCTCGTCAACGACGTAGTTTCAGGCAAAGGCAGTATTGGCAAGCTCCTCGTTAGCGATCAACTTTATCAGAACGCAAATGCAACCATCGACAAGTTGAATCGGATTATCGACGATTTGAACGCAGGCCAAGGCACCGCCGGGAAGTTCCTGAAGGATCCCACACTCTACAACACCGCTAACGACACCATCGCCAACGTTAAGAAATTGACCGATGACGTGAACGCGGGCAAGGGCGCCTTGGGAGTGCTGGCCCGGGATCAGCAGTTCGCCGACAAGCTGAAAAATACCATGAACAAACTCTCGGATCTGAGCGACCGGCTGAATTCAGGCGAGGGGACAATCGGAAAACTACTGCAGGATCCGTCCGTCTACAACCACACCGACGAGTTGCTGCAGCAAACGCAGGAGCTGATCAAAGCGGTACGCCAGAATCCCAAGAAGTATCTGACCATCCACCTGAAGATCTTCTAAGGTTGTTCCATCGCCCACGCAGCGTGGACAATCTGTAACGCAATGCGCGCACCGATGCTAACCTAGACGATGCTTGACTGACTACGCCCAACTGGCGACGTAGACTCGGCCTGCTCGTGGGCATGGTAGCTGGAACGCACCATCGGCCCTGATTCCACGTGGCGGAAGCCGAAGCGCAAAGCTTCCTCTTTCAAATATCGGAATTCATCGGGTGTATAGAACAGAGCAATGGGAAGGTGGTCTCGCGAGGGCCGCAAATATTGCCCAACAGTGAGGATGTCGACGCCGCGAGAGCTCAGGTCGCGAAACACGTCCACCAGTTCGGAGATCGTTTCCCCTAGACCCACCATGACGCCGGATTTCGTCACCATGCCTGGCGAGAACTTTTTGGCATTCTCCAAAAGCCGCAGCGTCCGTTCATAGCGCGCCCCCGATCGAACCACGCGATAAAGCCTCGGTACGGTCTCCGTATTGTGGTTCAGGACGTTCGGGTTGGCATCGAGAACAATTCGCAGCGCCTCATCGATGCCCTGGAAATCGGGGATCAGGACTTCGATGCGGCACTCGGGAGAGAACTCGCGAATTTGACGAATGGTCTCTGCAAAAACTCGCGCACCGCCCAGATTGTCGTCGTCCCGATTGACGCTGGTCACCACCGCGTGTTTCAAGCCGAGCGTGGCTACCGCCTCGGCCACGCGCCGCGGTTCGTCCCAATCAATCGCACCAGGCTTGCCCTTCGGGACTGCACAAAAACCACAGCGCCGCGTGCAAATGTCGCCTAGAAGCATGAATGTCGCCGTGCGATGATTCCAGCACTCTCCGATGTTGGGGCATTGCGCCGATTCGCAGACCGTGTGCAATCCCAACCCACGGGCAAGTTTCTTGAGATTGTGAAAATTTTCACCCACCGGGGCCTTGGCTCGAAGCCACTCCGGTTTGGGCTGCCGGACGGGCGGTCCGACGTCGATCTGAACGAACTGAGAAGCACCTGCCATCGATTATTCAATTCTACATGCCAGCTTGACGATTCGCGAACCTGGCCTGGTCAAAACTCACTCACCCCGGAGACACGGAGAATTCCCGTAGGCTCTTGCGAAAACCGGTAATATCAGTGGCGCTCTTGAAAATTGAAGCCTTCCTCCGTTCCTCTGTGGTGAAAGCCCCTACGTGATGCGGACGTCAAACAATGCCAGCCAATACTGCAGCGATTGCAAGGCGAAGCCGCAAAAGATAAGTCCGATGCCGAAGGCTCCCAGCCGTCGCACCGGAAGGTTGTCGGCATAGTATTCGATGTAAGGATTCACGCTTACGCCGATGCCGGTGACAAGTCCCGTCACCAACCCAATCCGAATCGCAAAAGACCAGGCGTGGTCAAAACGGTGCACAAGAGCGCTGCATACCAGTGCGGTGGCAATATAGCCGACTGTGCGAACAACCGTGCCCCCAAATTGCCGTCTCGTTATGCGTGGGCGGCGGGAGGCTACGTAGTCGATCGAGGGGCGCATACCGCGAGAGTAGGCGAATATTTGGCCGATGGTGATCAGGGTGCCGAATGCGGTTGCATATTCGAGGCCTAGAATCCGATATAGTCCAGTGCCAAAAGCGAATCCGCGGATGGCGCTGAACAATCCCTCCCAAGGCAAGGAATAATGAGGCGAACTCCGGGCTGCTCGATTGAGTTCGATCGAGACTGTGATGCCGGTCGCAAGCCCTGACGCGAGACCAAAGAATAGACCAAGGCCGATGCCGTAGCCGACTCCGAATACCACGGAATACGTCACGGCTCGCGTAAGCAGGCGCAGAGGGCCGTGTTGCCCGCCCAACAAGTCATAGGCAAGGTATAGGGTCCCCAGCACATCAAGAGTGGTTCCGGCAATGCTGACGGCCGCTACCGTGTGGTGATCCATTGAGTGATTGTAGAGATAATACTCAATGGATTGTGCCCCAATTACCTTTCGATCGAGAGAAATCGCCTAACGATTGCGCGAGGGTGCAGTTAACCTTCGAGATAGGCGTCAATCCATTCTTTGACTCTGAAACGGCGCTCGTCCTGTGCGTCGAAACGGATGCCAAAACTTTTGCCGCCCACATTGCGCCAGGTTACCGCGCAGCGAACCCATATCCTTGGCAAGGTCAACAGAGCGAACGAGACTTCGCCCGACTGGCCAGCTGCAATATCCTCGGCGCTACGCAGGGACATGCCTCCGGAACTGACTTCAATACTGGTCGCCGTTACCTTGCGGCCATCGTTCAACACCAACGAGATTTCCGTAATGACGGGAATGCGCACATAACGGCGCAACTCGTGCAGGACGAGCATTTGCGTTGCGCGGACCAGTTTCAGCACGGCTGGGCGCTCCAGAGGCTCGTGGAAAATCGCGTTGATCCCGTATTTCGAGTAGCTCATGGCATCCTGGGCGCTGCCGCCCACGGCATAGAGCACCATACGGCTATTCGACGGCGAAGTGCGCGCGGACTCCATTACGGCTTGGGCTGTTGGACCCAGCTTGATCACGCAAGCCTCAAACTTTTCTTTTTTTAGGCGTTCGGCCGAATTTCCGTTCAACGAGACGCTCTCGATTCCGAACTGCCGGAAACACTCCGCCAGCGTGTTTCTGGCGGGTTCCTTCATGTCGACTAGCGCCACCCGAGCCGAGGCCTTCTTGGTGCTGAGCGTGGGCATTACAGCGGTTCCAAAGGCTTTATCCATAGAAAGAATCATCTCGCCTGTAAATCTATTCTGTATTGCACTATCGGCATTGGCAAAGTGTAAGAAGGCCAATCTGTAGGTACTAAGGTCTCATTACCAGGCAACGGCAGAAGGCGTCCTAAAGTTCCTTGCCAAAACGGGCGAACTCAAGAACGTACTTGTGCAGCCGGTGTTTTAAACTCACAGCCCCCATGTCGGTCGTTGGGCCGGAGTGTGGGGCGAGAGGTGGGTAAAGAGCGATTACTCGACTATTGTTCCCAGGCTAAGTTATCGACCGCAATGTTAGCTGTTTGGACATGGTCCGTAGATTCAGCTCACGCATGTGGTTCAGACACTGGAAGAGTCTGGAGCTGGAAAGAAAGACTCGATTGTGGCGAACAGATCTTTGACTGAGAGTGGTTTCGAAATATAGGCGTCCATTCCGGCCTGGAGACAGCGATCCTTGTCGCCTACCATTGCGTGCGCCGTCATGGCAACGATGGGAATATGTTTTCCCGTGCCTTGTTCTTGCAGACGCACACTGGCTGTAGCCTCCAGGCCATCCATCTCCGGCATCTGAACGTCCATCAATACCAAGTCGAAACGCTGTTTCTCAAGGGCTTCCAAAGCCGCCGTCCCTGTTTCCGCTAAGACAACGGTATGGCCTCCCTTTTCCAACACACGCGTTGCCAATAACTGATTCACCCGATTGTCCTCAGCGAGGAGGATTCTCAGCCGCCTTCGACTCTCTCGCAACGAATGAGCCGTGACCAACGCTGGCGCGTGTTTGATTTGGCTTGGCGTACTCAGCACTGTTTTAATGGCTTCGAGAAGGTCCGAGCGCTTGATTGGTTTGGGCAAATACGCCTGGATTCCCAACTCTCGGCAACGCGCGGCATCACCACGCAAGCCCGCCGAAGTGAGCATAACCACGACCGAGAGCGCCAGCTGCGGGTCCTGCCTCATTTGTTCCGCCACATGGAAACCGTCGACTCCCGGCATCTGGGCGTCAAGCAGCACCAGTCCGAAGGCGTCTCCATCGGTGGCAGCTCGTCTTAAGAGATCCAGAGCGGAACGGCCACTGCCGGTTTCGACTGGACGCATGTGCCAACCAAGCAGCATTTCTTTCAGAATGCGGCGGTTGGTTGCGCTGTCGTCCACGATCAATACGGACGCATTGCGAAGGTCCTCTAAATCGACAGTCGTGGGCCTGGCAGCGGAGGCATTCTGCAATTTAAACCGGGCGCTGAAATGAAATGTGCTGCCCCGGCCAGCTTCGCTTTCCAGCCAAATCCGGCCGCCCATCATTTCGACCAGCCGTGAGCAGATTGACAGGCCTAAGCCGGTTCCTCCAAATTTCCGGGTTGTTGAATTATCGGCCTGGGTGAACGCCTCGAAGATCGAGGCCTGTTTTCCCAGCGGAATTCCAACTCCGGTGTCGGTCACGGCAAAATGCAGTGTAGCCTCACCCTCGGTCTCCTGCTCTGTTTCCACGCGGATCAGAACTTCCCCTTGCGAAGTGAACTTGATGGCATTGCCAAGAAGGTTGATGACAATTTGACGTAAACGGGTAGGATCACCCAGCAGCGCGTCCGGAACTTCGGGCAGGATGTGGCACGCAAGCTCCAGCCCCTTTTGGTGTGCCCGCAAGCTGACAGCTTTGATGGTGTCGTCTAAGCTATCGCGCAGGTTGAATTCGATGATCTCCATGTCCAACTTGCCGGCTTCAATTTTGGAGAAGTCCAGAATGTCGTTCAGCAAGGTCAGCAACGAGTAGGCAGAACTATGGACAAGATTTAAATAGCCGCGCTGCTCTTGGGTGAGCTCGGTATCGAGCGCCAATTCCGTCATGCCGATGACGCCGTTCATCGGGGTGCGGATTTCATGGCTCATGTTGGCGAGGAAGTCGCCCTTGGCACGACTGGCCGCTTGCGCTGCCTCGCCAGCCTCTCGCAAGACTTGCTCGGCGTGCTTTCGGTCCCTAATATTCATGAACGTCACAACCGTTCCGAGCACGTCTCCGTCCCGGTGCATAGGATGAGACCAGTATTCGACCGGAAAGCTGGTATGGTCGCGACGCCAGAGAACTTCGTCATCGACGTGCGTGCCGTGCCCCTGACGAAAAGCTTCGTAAATACGGCACTTCTCTGGCGGATAAGGCGTACCGTCTGAGCGGGTATGGTGGATCAGTTCGTGCATATTGATCCCCAATAAGTCCGCAGGCTTGTCATAACCCAGCATCTGAAGACAAGCAGGATTACAAAAAGTGCATTTGCCATTCAAGTCGATACCGTAGACTGCCTCGGGGATCGAATCCAGCAGCACCATGAACAACGCTCTGCTATCCCGCAGTTCGCCCTCCGCGCGTTTCTGATCGGTAACGTCTATTCCTACTCCTGCAATTCCAGTGATCTGGCCGTGATTGCCGCGGATCGGTACCTTTGTGGACAGCACACAGGCTGCATTTCCTCGGTGGTCGATGACGATTTCTTCCCGGTTGAGCAGGGGTTCTCCCGAGAGAATGACGGCTTGGTCGTCTTTATAGAAACCGGCTGCGAGACGTTGCGGGTAAAGGTCAAAATCACTCTTGCCCAGCAGATCCTCAGGACGTTCCAAGCCCAATTGCCGCGCGCAATACAGGTTCGCGACAACGAACCTGGCTTGTCTGTCCTTTACGTACAAGAAATTGGGCACATTATCGATCAACGATCGCAATATCGAGCGCTCCTGCGAGAGCGCCTCTTCAGCGCCGCCGCGCAAAGCGATCTCCGCTTCCAAAGACGTATTCGCTTTACCCAGATCCGCAGTGCGCGCCAGCACACGCTCTTCCATATCGTCGTGCGCCCGCTGCAGTTCTTCTTCGATCTTTTCACGCTCTGAAATCTGGGTCTCCAGCGATTGGTTGACCCGTAATAAGTCGGCGGTGCTTCTTGCCTCTGATTTGAAGATGGAAAACATACTGATGAAAAGCCCCGTCAGCACGAAGATGTGTGCCAGAATCTTAAGCCCGTGAGCGACAAAAAATTGTGTGTCAAAGACCCGGCTATAAAACGACATGTATCCCATGTGCCCGATAGCACACAGAATGAGGGAAAGCACCAGCCAGTGTTCGAAATCGTCAGTTTTCCACGCACCCTTCCACAGGTATCCGATCGCTGCCAAAGCGAAAAAGAAAGCTGGCACGAAGTCTGCAGGCCGATGAATCAGATGGTGAGGATGGAAGGGAGGTGGCAGTCGCACCAGCGCGAAGCAAAAAAAACTGACGATGGTCCAGATTCCGACGATTAAGTAAACCGGGCTCTCTTTAATCCTGACCCCCTCCGACCTGGACTTCTCCTGTCTCCACGCCAGAAGGCTCGCACACATGAGCAGGGACATGAAGACGCGTGACATTACACCACTCCAAGCGGTGAGTGTGGAAAGAGCCGAAGGGGCATAGCCGGCAAAAAACGACGATGTTACCGCCGCATGGTAGCCATCGAGGAGAGCCCCTCCCAAAAAGCCACTGCCGAGCAGCAAGAACATGTCACTTTTCTTTGTGTAGTAACGCACCAAGGCCATGACACCCGTTACGAAGCCCAACACCGTAGCTATGGTCTCGAACAAAGTGTGTAATTCACTCGTGCTCTGCCATGCGGACTCGTGGGCGGGAAGGCCACCAATAAGCAGGGCCACAGTGAAAAGGGCGTAGATGAGACTCCGCTTGCGGGCGTGGCTTGGCTGGAGAACCGCCATTCAAGGCCTATCGGCAAAAAGGGATGTTTTGTTTAGCCGTAGACCAAGGCCTGGTCGTGGCAATTCGATGAGCGCAGGGCGTTCTTGGCCAGATTAAGCCGCCGCGAGTACGACTGACTGAGAGCGGTCAGCACCACGCAAATCCACGCATGATTAGAGTAACCCGCTATTCTGTCCAGCGCCGGAAAAGCAGAGCGCCGTTGGTTCCGCCGAAACCGAAGGAATTGGACATGGCGTACTCCACATTTGCTTTTCTGGGGTGGTTAGGAACGTAGTCGAGGTCGCACTCTGGATCGGGATTATCCAAGTTTGCTGTTGGGGGCAATATCTGGTCGCGGAGCGCGAGCACGGTGATGCCGGCCTCGAGTCCGCCGGCGCCGCCCAGCAAATGCCCCGTCATCGACTTGGTCGAACTGACCGCGAGTTTGCGGGCGTGATCGCCGAAGGCGCGCTTGATAGCGATGGTTTCCAGCTTGTCGCCAAGATCGGTCGAAGTGCCGTGGGCGTTGATATAGTCCACTTTTTCCGGGGACACTTTGGCATCGTTCACCGTATTCAGCATCACGCGATAAGCGCCATCCCCGTTCTCGGCGGGCTGAGTGATGTGGTGGGCGTCGCCGCTCATGCCATAGCCCACGATTTCAGCCAGAATTTTGGCCCCCCGGCGGCGGGCGAATTCGAGCTCTTCGAGAATCAAGATTCCCGCGCCTTCGCCGATAACGAATCCGTCCCGTCCCGCATCCCAGGGACGGCTGGCTTTTTCGGGCGCATCGTTACGCGTCGATAGCGCACGCATGGCGGCGAAACCACCAACGCCCATGGGAGTGATCGCGGCTTCCGTCCCGCCCGCGATCATGACGTCGGCATCGCAACGGGCGATGATCTTGTAGGCATCCCCGATAGAGTGCGCGCTCGAGGTGCACGCGGTACACGTGGCCTCGTTCGGACCCTTGGCGTTATAGCGGATGCTGACATGTCCCGCTGCAAGATTCACGATTGAGGCAGGAATGAAAAATGGGGAGATCTTCCGCGGTCCGCCGTTGAGCAGGTTTATGTGCTCACGTTCAATGACATCGAACCCACCGATTCCAGATCCGATGTGCACGCCAGTGCGGGTCGCAATCTCTTCTGTCACCTGCAGGCCGGCGGCTCTCATCGCCTCGTCTGCGGCGGCCAAGGCCAGGTAGATGAAGCGGCCCATCTTCTTCAGTTCTTTTTTCTCAACGAAGTGCAAGGGATCGAAGTTCTTGACCTCGGCCGCGATCTGGCAGGCGAACTGCGCCGCATCGAAATGAGTGATGCGAGCTACTCCGCTCTTGCCCGCGAGCAGGTTTCGCCAAATCTCCTCGGTGGTGTTGCCCACTCCGCAGATCAGGCCAATGCCAGTAACTACGACCCGTCTACCCAACTACTTTCCACCTTTCGCATGCTTGCCGATATAGTCGACCGCATCCTGCACAGTGCGGATCTTCTCGGCATCCTCGTCGGGAATCTCGATCTCAAAAGCTTCTTCAAAAGCCATCACCAACTCCACGGTGTCCAGAGAATCGGCTCCCAGGTCATCCACAAATGAGGCATTCTGCGAGACCTCGCCCTCATCTACTCCCAGTTGTTCCACGATTATCTGCTTTACCTTCTCGTCAACGGCTGCCATGAGTTCTCCTTGCGATTGCGTGTATGGACGGGAGTCAGACCCACCCTGGAAACTCTAATCAAGACACGATGGAGGACGGGCTTCCCGCTTGCCCAACCGGACGAGGACGCCCGGCCTCCACTAAACATCGTGCACCCTACTTAGCCACTTTGGCGTGCTTATCAATGTAGTCCATGGCGTCCTGAACCGAGCGGATCTTCTCCGCATCCTCATCGGGAATCTCCAAATCAAATGCTTCCTCGAGGGCCATCACCAGTTCAACCTGGTCCAGTGAGTCCGCGCCCAAGTCGTCGACGAACGACGCGCTAGGCGTGACCTCGGCTTCGTCGACTCCCAGCTGCTCGCTGATAATCTGCTTTACTTTTTCATTGATCTCTTTCAACTTCTCTCCAACGGCCATAGCAATCCACCTCCCAAAGAATGGTAAAAGGGAACGAGTAGTGTACTGGCCAGCACGAATCGGTGTAAAGGCGAGTCCTCCGCAACCAAGTCGGACTACGGTCGGCTCTAAGAAGTCCCATAAGAATCCTAACCGCTGAAAGTTGCCCGGTCAAACGTCTTAGCCGAAAGGAAACGCGGTTATTTCAAGAGGTATGATAGTTGCCGATCAACGCATGAAGGGAAAATAAGTGAAATGTACCATATGGTTGACGCTTCTGATTTGTCCGTTTGCCTTTGGCGGCTGTCCGACCGGGCAGACCAAAGACGAGGGTGCCTTGATTAAGATCGAGCAATCGTGGGCGCAGGCTCTCGATCAGCGCGATTCCGACGCAGTTGGCTGCCTGCTGGCACAGGAATTTCAGGAGGTGGATCTTCATGGGATGCTGCGCGACCGTGGCGAAAACTTGGCGAGCGTCATCCACCGTCAACCCGGGAGCAATCAATTGAGCGAGTTACATCCGCACGTCTACGGAAAATTCGGCTATGTTCGTGGATTAAACACTGTGATCGACGCCGATGGGCAACCTCGCGCCAAAGTCCGGTTCACCGACATCTTCGTCTACCGCGAAGGACGCTGGCTCGCGCTAGCCGGACAAGAGTCCCTGGTGAGCGAAACATCGAAATGAGGCGTTGAGAAAATCATGCGTGCGGTCGTACAACGGGTCAGCCGAGCGCAGGTCGCCGTCGAGGGAGAAATCGTGGCCGAAGTTGGACGCGGTCTGGTGGTTCTGTTGGGCGTGACTCATGCCGACACAGAGGGGGACGCCGATTATCTGGCTGACAAGATAGCTGGATTGCGTGTTTTCGAAGATGAGAACGGAAAGATGAATCTGGATGCTGCGGCAGTAGGCGGCGGAATTTTGGTGGTCTCGCAGTTCACGCTCTACGGCGATGTGCGCCGCGGCAAGCGGCCGTCATTCGATGCAGCAGCCCCGCCCGAGCGCGCTCGGCAGCTTTATGAATACTTTGCTGAACGAATCCGGGCGGCAGGCCTTCTCTGCCAGACCGGGCGCTTTCAGGAAATGATGGAAGTGGAACTGGTCAACGAAGGGCCGGTAACGATTCTGCTGGATTCCTCGAAGATCCTTTAGTTTGCCGCCACAGACTCACAGAGAAAGACGGTGGCGTAGGAACAAAATTCTTCGGCTTTGCCGCCCGAACCTAGCTGTTATTTGATTTCTTTGTATCTCTGTGACTCTGTGGTGCTCAAGACGGCAGCCGGTACAATTCTTCCAGCACCCTGCGGGTATTGCTCAGAACTTCTTCCACCTTTTCCGCAGAGTAATCCCGGTGGAACATCTCGGGATCATGGACTGCTTTGTTGCCTGCCTTGGCCACTTCGCGGGCGCAACGCGGACGCACATCTGTCAGAAGGCGCTTCTCTACTGCCATCGCGATCATGTCGTGGATCGACTGACTGGTCTCGCTCTGCGGGTCGGCGATTTCCTTGAGTGCTCCCTCCAGAATGGCTCGGCAGAATACTGCACAGGCTAAGTGGAAGCCGTACAGATAACAGCGATGGGCCTCTTCAAACAGAAACTGCACTCGACGGTTGGGTACGATTTCCAGACCCACGCGGTGCAGCGCCGCGGCGCGGGAGACAATCTTGTCCAGCTTGCCGAGAATTTCTTCAGAGTAATAGCGATCGAGCGCGTCCAGTTGGCCCTCGGCTGCCGGTGTGCTTTCGGAGATTGGCGGTTCCTCTCCGGCGGCGATCGGACCAAATGCCTGTCCCAGGGCTTTGCGGGTTTCGGGCGTCAACTCATCCATCAGTTTCTTGAACTCGCCCGCGAGCGAATCTACGGTAGGAGGGTTTGAAAGCGAGGTCCGTTCAATAGCGACAGTTCGCGCAACATGGTCATAAACCAGATGGCGCATCTTCTGAAAGACACCCTCGTCTTTGTTTGCATTGCCGCGGTTCGCCTCGCGAGATACGCCGTGGCCGACTCCGAATGACCAGCCTTCTCCCGCCGGCTCATAATTGCCGTCATTGATGCACTGCAGAATTTCAGCAAGCAGCGTGGCCCGTTTCGAAAGATGCTCGGTCAACTCTGGCCTCCCTGCCTACAAGGGCTTTGTTATTGCCCAGCTCAGTCCCGACTTACGACAGGAGACGTAGCAAGCTACGTCTCCGCATGTGATTCCAGGGTGGCCCTCCCCTCAGGGTTGTTTACGCGTGCACGGCGGCGGGTTTGCTCTGTAACAATTGCCGCAGAACGAATTGCAAGATTCCGCCGTTGGCGTAGTACTGAGCTTCCTGCGGCGTGTCGATTCGCACCAGAGCCTTGAACTCCGTTGTCTTGCCGTTCGCGGTCGCGCGCACGTTCACCTGACGGCCAGGTGCGAAGCTTCCAATCAAGTCGCGGATGCCGGTGATCTCGAAGATTTCCTCGCCCGTCAATCCCAGCGACTGCGCAGTCTCCCCTTCGAGAAACTGCAAGGCAAGAATGCCCATGCCAACCAGGTTGGAGCGATGAATGCGCTCATAACTTTCAGCGATCACGGCGCGCACGCCGAGCAAGAGCGGACCTTTCGCCGCCCAGTCACGCGAGGATCCGGAACCATATTCTTTGCCCGCCAAGATCACGAGCGGGACATGTTCAGCGATATATTTGTCGGAAGCTTCGAAGATGCGCATCTCCGCGCCATCTGGCAGGTGACGCGTGAATCCGCCCTCGAGGTTGGGAACCATTTTGTTGCGTAGGCGCACGTTGGCAAAAGTGCCGCGCACCATGACTTCGTGGTTGCCACGGCGCGAGCCGTAGGAATTAAAGTCGGCGGGCTTGACGCCACGCTCGATCAAATACTTTCCCGCTGGGCTATCTTTCTTGATCGACCCGGCCGGCGAAATGTGATCAGTCGTCACGCTGTCGCCGAGAACCGCCAATACGCGTGCATTCCTGATGTCTTCCACAGCCGCTGGCTTCAGTGTCATGCCATCGAAGTACGGAGCTCGCCGGATGTACGTCGAATCTTCATCCCAAGCGTAGGTTTCTCCTTTGGGAACAGCCAAGCCGCGCCAGCGCTCGTCCCCGTGATACACCCCGCCATAGCTGCGCCGGAACATGTCCGACGAAATCGACTTCTTGATGGCTTCATCGACTTCACTTCGTGACGGCCAAATATCCGATAGATACACCGGCTTACCCTGCTTGTCGTTCGCTATCGCATCTTTGCGCAAGTCGATATCGATGCGGCCGGCCAGAGCGAACGCCACGACCAGCGGTGGCGACATCAAATAATTGGCACGAACGTCAGGATTGATGCGACCTTCGAAGTTGCGATTACCGGAGAGCACCGACGCGACTACCAGATTCTGTTCGTCAATCGCCTTTGAAATGTTTTCTGGCAGCGGCCCAGAGTTTCCAATGCAGGTTGTGCATCCGTACCCGACGATGTGAAACTTCAGCTTCTCCAAATACGGAGTCAGGCCGGCGCGCTCCAGATAATCACGCACGACTTTCGAGCCCGGTGCCAGCGAAGTCTTGACCCAGGAAGGAACTTGCAGGCCGCGCTCCACCGCCTTTTTTGCCAGCAAGCCAGCGGCAACCATGACGGAAGGATTCGAGGTGTTCGTGCAACTCGTAATGGCAGCAATTACCACGCTGCCGTGGTGGAGCTGGCCGTTGCCTGTGCCTGCTGGTTTCGCATCGCCCTTATTACCCGGCCTGATCAATGAGGGCAAAGCTTGCTCAAACGATTCGCGCGCCTTCGGCAGCGGCACGCGATCCTGCGGACGTTTCGGCCCGGCCAAGCTGGATTCGACTGTGCCTAAATCA
>Ga0070762_10000653_pt1 | contig 15069 bp, 12 predicted proteins | sample HubBroMetageREF2_FD_66726 | JGI IMG/M metagenome (GOLD analysis project Ga0070762, IMG submission 66726) | Reference soil microbial communities from the Hubbard Brook experimental Forest, New Hampshire, USA - Hubbard Brook CCASE Soil... | ecosystem: Environmental > Terrestrial > Soil >...
CGTTACCGAATAAAGCGATCGGACCCGCTCCTAAACCCTGCATCGCGAAAGCGAAGTCCGCAAGCGCGCTGCGGTACGCGAGCTGCTCCCGCGCGAGGCAAAGCGTTCGAACGTCGAGCTCCGCACGAATGCCGCCGTATGCGCCCGGAAGGCAGGCCCGCAGCCATCCGCCCTCACCCAAAGCACGTACCCAGGCGCGAGTGGTCCCGGCGGCATCGGACTCGTCGTCGGCGAGCGGGGCATCGTCCAGCCAGGCTTTCAGCCCCGCGGAAAACGCGCGGTGCTCTTCGTCAAATAGCGGGAGATCCAGCATTTCCCGAGGTCCTAGTTGCCTTCGAACTGTGGCGGCCGTTTTGCGACAAAGGCTTCGTAGGCGCGGCGGAAGTCGTTGCTCTCCATGCAGGCGGCTTGAGCTCGCGCTTCGGCATCGATCGCTTCGTCGAGCGGCAACACCCATTCGTCGTGCAGCATGCGCTTCGTCATTGCGTGCGCTGCGGTTGGGCCCAGCGCGATGGCGCGAGCGAGCTCGACGGCGCGTTCGAGCAACGCATCGGGCGAGCAGAGATCGTTATAGAATCCCCACTCGTGCGCTTCTTTTCCCGGCAGCGCGCGACCGGTGTAGAGCAGTTCGCTCGCGCGGCCGAGCCCCACAATGCGGGGGAGCATGGTGCACGCGCCCATGTCGCATCCCGCCAGACCGACGCGGACAAAAAGGAAAGCCACGCGCGAGCGCTCCGTTCCCATGCGCACATCGCTCGCCATTGCGAGAATCGCTCCGGCGCCGGCGCAGGTACCGTCGATTGCGGCCACGATGGGCTGGGGGCACGCACGCATCGCCTTCACCAGATTTCCCGTCATCTGCGTGAACTCGAGAAGCTCTTCGGGAGAGCTCTGCGTCAGGGGCCCGATGATTTCGTGTACGTCGCCGCCCGAACAGAAGTCGGTGCCGGCGCCGGTCAGCACGACGGCTTTAACGGTTGCGTCGCTTTGCAAAGAGGCGAACAGTTCCGTCAGCTCGCGATAGAGCTCGAAGGTCAGTGCGTTCTTGCGAGCCGGCCGATCCAGTGTAACGGTCAAGACCTTCGTATGGAGCTGCGTGCGTGCTCCGTTCATCTGATACGAAATGGCAGATCCTCTTCATACTGAACGCCCGGACTGTTGCGCGCGATCACGCGCAGACGATACGAGCGAACGAAGATCGGCGGAGTATCGAGCACGTCGAGCGTGAACTGGAAGCGTCCGGGCCCTACGTGCGGAGCGTTGATCGAGAAGAGGCTCGTACGCACCTCAACGCTGGCGACATTGGTGCCGGTCACGAACCAGCCGGACCAATGCTCGCCGCGCCGAACGTCAAGCGACGAGAAACGAATTCCCAAAATCTTCGGCGGCGCGTCGTTTTCCTCGACCTTTGGCGTGGGGAGTGCCGAAGGAGCACCGACGATCGCATTGGCCGGCATGGGCGCCGGAAGGCGCGAGCCGCACGCGACCGACAGCAGTGCGAACCAACACGCCCCGATGCGAAGCAGCACGCCTAAGGTCGTACGGCCTTGCCGCGACGCCACCTGCTCGATTTAGAAGGCGCCTCCGAGCGCCGGGCATAAAGGCGGGGCATAATGCAGAACGCGGCCCCGCGAAGCCTCGCGCTCGATTACGCGGTCGGCATTTGCGGCGTCTGGATTTCCGGCGGATTTTTTCTCGACGCATGGGCGCACGGTCACGTGCCGGTCGAAAGCTTCTTCACCCCGTATCATGCCGTCTTTTACTCGGGTATGTTGGCCCTGGTGATTACGGTCGGGGTCTTTGTATTGCGCGCGCGGCGTCTCGGTTACGCTTGGCCCGACGCCCTTCCGCGCGCCTACCGGCTGGCTCTCTTGGGCATTCCCATCTTCGTCGCCGCGGGAATCGGAGATATGCTCTGGCACCGCTTCTTCGGAATCGAAGTGGGCGTCGACGCGCTGCTTAGCCCGACGCATCAAGTTCTTGGGCTCGGAATCTTTCTCGTTGCGAGCGGCCCCATTCGCTCGGTGTTGGCACATCGCGATTCCACGACGCCTTCGCGCCAGTTGCCCCTCGTGCTCGGTCTCGCGACGTGGCTGATCCTCACCCACTTCGGCACGGCATACGGATTCGATCCGGGCGCGGGGCGAACCAATGCTCCGCCGCCCATCGTTCCGTTCACACCGGATTACCTTACGGCGCTCTCGATCGGATATTATAAAATTGCCAGCGGCGTTCTCAGCATCATTCTCGAGAGCATTTTGATCGGCGGGTTCGCCCTTTGGTTTATCTCGCGCATTCGTCCCACTCCTGGCATGCTGACCGCGCTCTTCGTCATCGGCAATGTCCCGGCCGCGGCAGCATTTACCAACCAGACGCCGTTGATGGTCGTGACCATCGTGCAATCGCTGATTGCCGGCATCGTGGCCGACGTTCTCGTCGCACGGTACGATCCATATCCTTCTCCGGCGAAGACAATTGCGTTTCGGAGCTTTGCCGTCGCCGTTCCGATGGCATACACGGGCGCCTATTTACTAGCGACGCTTTTCTTCGACGGCATTTGGTGGGATTGGAATGTGGCGCTGGGTACGTGGATTTGGTCGGGAGTTTGCGGCTTCGCGCTGAGCCTGCTGATCGCCGCACGCCGAACGGCGTGATCGCCTTCGCCCTGCTCGGTGCCGCGTTGCTGCTGCACGGCGCAACGGCGTGGCGCTACGGCTACTTCCGCGACGAACTCTACTTCATCGCCTGCTCGAAACATCTGGCGTGGGGTTACGTCGATCAGCCGCCGCTCGTTGCCGTTGCTGCGTGGCTCGCGGCCCCCGCGGGATATCAGCTCGTAGTATTGCGGGCGCTTCCGGTTCTGGCCGCCGGCGGAACCGTCTACCTTGCCGTGCGACTCACGAAGGAGCTGGGCGGCGGCGCGTTCGCACAGATGCTTGCGGGCCTCGCGACGCTCTTGATGCCGGCCTATCTGCTGCTGGGCAACACGCTGACAACGACCTCCTTCGAGCCGTTCTTCTGGACGCTCGCAATCTACCTCACGATTCGGCTCGTGCGCGTGCCGGTGACTGAGCGCCCGCGGCTGTGGCTCGCGCTGAGCGTTACCGTGGCGTTGGGCGCGTATGCGAAGTACTCGATTGCGTTGCTCGTTGCGGGACTGATCGTTGGTTTGTTGTTGACGAAAGAGCGCGACACCCTGCGCACGCCATACGCACTCTGCACCGCCGGTCTAACACTGCTGCTGCTTGCTCCGAATCTCGCGTGGCAGGCCGCTCATGGATGGCCGTTTTTCGAAGTCGTGCGCGGCGACGCGGCGCATCGAATCGCCTTTGCAAACGGTCTGACGCTGGAGTATCGCAACCTCACGAATAACGCGACGGCCTTTATGCTGGAGCAACTCCTCTATACCAGCCCGCTCGCAGCGGTCGTCTGGCTGACTGGAATCGTTGCACCATTTCGTCTAGCCACGCTGCGTGATTTTCGCTATATCGCGCTTGCCTACGTCGTGCTCTTCGTAGCCGCCGTGGCACTCGGGGCAAAGGGCTATTACATCATCGGCATCTACGCGACGTTGCTCGCAATGGGTTCCGTCGCGGTCGAGCGCGTTGCGGTCCCTCTGCGATCGGCACTGCTCGGTGGGCTCGTCGCAATCGCGCTCCTCGCGCTTCCTTTATCGTTGCCGGTTCTGCCGGTCGAGAGACTCGTCGCTTATACAAAACTTCTCGGACTGACCGGGCGCGACGGATCGCCGGCGCATCTCATTCAGCCGGTCTTCGCCGAAGAGTTCGGCTGGCACCGGCTCGCGCAGAATGTGGCCCGCGTCTACTTTGCGCTCCCGAGCAGCCTACGTTCGCGTACGGCCATCTACGCCGACACTTACGGCGATGCGGGCGCGCTCGACTATTACGGACCGCGCTACGGGTTGCCGCCGGCAATCTCGAGCCAAAACAACTACTACCTCTGGGGCTCGCACGGCTACGACGGCTCGACGCTGGTGGCGATCGGTGCGACGCGGATCGACGTGTTGCGACAATACTATCGCAGCGTCACCCTCGTACGCACGTCGGCGGAACCGTTGAAGTGGATCGTCGAGGGGCCGGCACCGATCTATCTTTGCCGGGATCCGATCGCCCCGCTTCCCGAGATCTGGCCGCACCTCCGCTGGTACGGAGCTTAGCGAAGCGACGTTGCTGAGCGAGGTTTCTTGTCACGCGGTTAGGAAGCCGGGGACGATCATCGCGATGCCGGTTTGGGAGCCTTTAACGAGCATCAGGACGCCCTCGGCGACCTCCTCGGCGGTCGCAATGCGGCCTTCGGGATTGCCTGCGGCCAACAGCCGCCGCGTTTCTTCTTCGCCTCTTCCGGTCTTCGCCGTGATGTTCGCCACGGCGTCGCGAAGGATGCCGGTCTCCGTGTAGCCCGGGCATACCGCGTTAACCGTGACTCCCGTGACGGCGGCTTCCGCGGCGACGGCTTGCGTGAAGCCGACGACACCGTGTTTGCTCGCGCAGTAGGCCGAGATGTACGGCGCACCGGCGAGGCCGGCGGTGCTCGCGACGTTGACGATGCGCCCCCACTTCGCGTTCGTCATCTCGGTGAAGACTTCGCGAGTGCAGAGAAACGTGCCGGTCAAATTCGTCGCGATGATTCGGTCCCACATTTCCGAGGACGTGCGCGCCAGCGTGGCAGACTCCACGATGCCGGCATTGTTGACCAGAATGTCGATCGCGCCGTTCGCGTCGCGACACTCTTGGAACGCACGTCGCACCTCATCTTCGTTGCAAACGTCGGCTCGGGCATAAAAACCACTCAGAGCGGCAAGGGGAGACGAACGACTGAGGATACTGATCCGCGCGCCCTCTCGCGCAAGACGCTCGGCGATGGCAAGACCGATGCCGCGCGTAGCGCCGGTAACAAGGGCGTGCTTTCCGGCGATGCTCATGAGGCTGCATCCTTTGCTCTGGCAACAAGGCGCTCGAGCTGCTCTTTTCCGGAGAGGTACTGCACTGGCCAGGGCGCTTCTTCGTAGCCGAGTTCCGCCGCAGCGTGCAGCGTCCAAAAGGGATCGGCGAGATGCGGGCGCCCCAGCGCGACCAGATCCGCGCGCGCGCCGGCGAGAATCGCGTCGACCTGGTCGACGTCGGTAATGTTGCCGACCGCCATCGTCGCGATCCCAACTTCATTGCGAATCTTGTCCGAATATGGCGTCTGAAACATTCGCCCATATACGGGCTTTGCGTCCGGCGTCGTTTGCCCAGCCGAAACGTCGATGAGATCGGCGCCCTCGAGCTTAAACGCGCGCGCGATCTCGACGGCATCGTCGCCGGTGATGCCGCCGTCTACCCAATCCGTCGCCGATATGCGCACCGACATCGGCCGTTCCTCCGGCCAAACGGCTCGCATCGCGCGAAAGACTTCCAATGGATAGCGCAGACGGTTGGCCAGCGAGCCGCCGTACTCGTCGCGACGATGGTTACGCAGGGGCGTGATAAATGACGAAAGCAGATATCCGTGCGCGCAGTGCAGCTCGAGCATATCGAAACCGGCCTCCGCGCCCATGCCGGCGGCCCGCACAAAGGCGTCGCGAATCTCGCCCATCTCCGCTTTCGTCAATTCCGACGGCGCCTGATTTCGCGTCGCGTACGGAATCGCCGAAGGCGCGACGAGCGGCCAGTTCCCCTCGTCGAGCGGTTCGTCCATCCCCTCCCACAGCAGCTTCGTCGAGCCTTTCGGGCCGGCGTGCCCGAGCTGCAGGCAGATCTTGGCGCGCGAGGATGCGTGAACGAAATCAACGATTCGCTTCCAAGCCGGCACGTGTTCAGGAAGGTACATTCCGGCGCACCCCGGCGAGATGCGCCCTTCTCGCGTGACGCAGGTCATCTCCGTAAAGAGCAAACCCGCGCCGCCCAGCGCTCGCGTTCCCAGATGCACGAGATGAAAATCGCCGGGTGTCCCGTCGACCGAGCTATACATATCCATCGGCGAAACCACCACTCGGTTTTGCAGTTCCAGTCCTCGGAGTCGGAACGGCACGAACATCGGCGGAACCGCGCGGCCGCCAAACCATCGTTCGATGCGATCGACGTAGGTCGTATCGCGCAAGCGCAGGTTTTCATGACCGATCCGCTGGCTGCGCGTCAGCAGGCTGTACGCGAACTGCTCGGGCGGAAGCGTGGCGTAACGCGCGATGTTTTCGAACCATTCCGTCGAGTTGCGCGCGGCGTTCTGCAGCTTTAGCACCTCCAGCTTCCGGCTAGCCTCATAACGTTCGAGCGCTTTCCCAAGGGTGGCGGGCTCCGCGCCTGCCAGCGCATCCGCCAAACCGATCGCATCTTCCATTGCAAGCTTTGTTCCGGAACCGACGGAAAAGTGCGCGGTATGGGCGGCGTCGCCCAACAGCACGACGTTGCCGGCGCTCCAGCGCTCGTTGCTCACCCGGGTAAAGTTGAGCCAGTCTCGGCCACGCAGGTGGGCGCTGTTGGCCATCAAGCGATGGCCGTGCAGGTACGGCTCGAAGAGTTCTTCGCAAAACGCAATCGTCTGCTGTGTGTCTGCCGTATCGAGACCGTGCGCGAGCCACGTCTCCTCGCGGCATTCGACGATGAACGTGCTGAGCTCTTCGTCGAAGCGATAGGCATGGACGGTGAACCACCCATGTTCGGTGCGCTCGAAAATAAACGTGAAGGCGTCGAGCGGGAGCGTCGTTCCGAGCCACACGAAGCGGCAGCTGCGCCGCTCGAGGGTCGGCTGGAACTCATCGGCGAAAGTTTGACGCACTCGGCTGTTGGCGCCGTCGGACCCAACCAAGAGATCGCAACGGTCGCGCTCGGATGCAATATCGGCGACGTCGGTTTGAAAGTTCAGCTCGACGCCGAGCTCCCTCGCTCGATGTTGTAAAATCGAGAGCAGCCGCTTTCGCGAGATGCCGCTGAAGCCGTGACCACCCGACCGAATCGTATGCCCGTTGAAATGAATCTCGATATCGTCCCAATGGGCGAAGGCCTGAGTGATTTCGCGCTGCGTCGACTCGTCGGCGGCCCGCAGATTTTCCAGCGTCGCATCGGAGAAGACGACGCCCCATCCAAAGGTATCGAGAGGCCGATTACGTTCGGCGATGCGAACGGGCCATGAGGGGAAGCGGGCCTTGATCAGTATTCCAAGGTAGAGGCCCGCGGGACCGCCGCCGATGCAGGTTACGCGCATGAAGGACGCTTACACTTTGATGAGAGCCACGGGTTAATCCCTCCGCGCTATGGTATTCTACGCTCGAAAAGTGATGAGACCGGCGATCGCACTCGTTTTTTTCCTGTCCTGTTCCGCCGTGCTTCTCGTTGTTGAGCGCGAGGCCGCGGCGGCGCGGGCAGCGGCCCCGGTGACACTTTCGAGCGGATTATCCGCATCCCGGGCGACGATACCGGTAAGCTTCAACGGCCGGCAAGCCTCCTGCATCTTAGATACCGGCAGCTCCGCCATTTTGGTCTCGCCGATGCTGGCACGCGACGCGGGGCTCTCCGGCTCGGGCGGTACGTTTGAGATTGCGCCCGACGGGCGAACGTATGCCGACCGGGAAACCGAGATTTCGCGTTTCGCCGTCAGCCGGTTCGCGGTACGCGACGTTCACGCGTTGATCTCTTCGAACTTGACCGGATATAACGCGCTCTGCGGTTATGATTTCTTCACGCGTTTTCCGTCGCTGATCGATCGCGAACGTGGAACGGTCACGCTCTTCCCAGCTCCTTCAAAGATCGCGCGCATGCATTGCCTTCGCGTCGATCTCGCTCCCCGCGTGCCATTGGCGACGGTCGAGATTAACGGAACCTGGCTGAATCAGATCGTGCTCGATTCGGGAATGTCGGGCGGCGGAGCGCTATGGGACGGCGTTCGCGAACGCTTGCGCAGCCCGCTGGTTTCCGCCGCAAACGATATGGGTCAGCCACCAACCAGCCACGGTTTCTCGTGCGGCGCTTCTGCTTTCGTCAGATTCGCGATGGGGACGGCGACGAGCTCCATGCCGATGTGCACCGAAGAGGAGCGCCCCGACGGCTACAACGGGATTATCGAAACCAACCTGCCCGCCATGCACGCGATGGTCGTCGACTACCCTCATCGGCGAATTTGCTTCGACGTCGAAAGTCTTTCGCAAGCTTGGTCTCGTTTCAACAACCTCCGCTCGCCGTAGACGCTGGATTACGGTTTTTTGCGGGCGATGAGTAGGCCGTCGCAGACTGGTACGAGCGCTGCTTCCACTCTGTCGTCGCGCCCGGCTTTGAAACTGATGTCGCGCAGGGCTCGCGTGTCGGGATCATCCACGGACGGGTCGACCACCGCGCCGTCCCATAACACGTTGTCGACCAAGATCAAGCCGCCGCCTCGCACCAGCTCGAGGGCGCGTTCGTAGTACGTGTCGGCGTTGGCTTTATCGGCGTCGATAAATGCCATGTCGAAAGGCTCGACATTCTCGCGCCGCAGCAGTTCCAGCGTTTGCACGGCGGGAGCGATCCGCAAGTCGATCTTGCCCGCCACGCCGGCGGACTCCCAGAACCGGCGTGCGACCGCTGTCGTCTCCTCGTTGACGTCGCAGGCCAGGATGTAACCGTCGGACGGGAGTGCCAGCGCCATCGCCAGCGAGCTATACCCGGTGAAGACGCCGATTTCCAAATACCGCCGTGCGCCGATCGTGTGCGCTAACAGCGCCATGAGCTGGCCCTGTTCGGGCCCGATTGCCATGCGCCACTGTGAAAGACGCGCGGTCTCTTCGCGCAACTCGCGAAGTATCGGATGCTCTCGGACCGTCGCGTTGACGATGTAATCCGCAAGCGCCGAGTCTAGTATCGAACTCTTCGTCGTCATTGCTCCCCCGTCGCGAGTCTACGGCCGTGCCGCGATTTGAAGGTAAGTTCCGACACCCCGGATTTGTCCAGCTCGCCCAATCCCGCGGCTTTCATGCGCTCGTACTGCTCGAACGCGGCCGCGGCAAGCGGCAGCGAAAGTCCCGCCTCTTTTGCGAGAGATAATGCGATGCCGCTGTCCTTGGCGGCGTGCGCGGCCGAGAAGTACACGTCGTGTTCGCGGTGCTGCATGTCGGCGCCGTCGGTTTCGAGCACGCGAGAGTTCGCACCGGTCTGCGAGAAGACTTCGCGCAACAGGTCGAGATCCAGGCCGAGCGCATCGCCCAGGCCAAGCCCTTCGGCAAGAGCTGCGGTGTTGACGTTCATGACCATGTTCACGAGCGCTTTGACTTGCGCCGCCGTGCCGGCCTCGCCGACGTACTTTAGCGACGCGCTCATCTTTTCGAGCAGCGGCTTGACGCGCTCGAAGACCTCCGGGCGCCCGCCGATCATCAGATACAGCGTGCCGTTTCGCGCCTGCGGGATCGAGCTGGCCATGCAGGCTTCGAGCGAGTCGCCACCGCGTTCCGAGACCATCCGCTCGACGTCGCGATGGACCTGCGGCGTGACGGTGGCGCAGTTCAGAAAGATGCGCCCCTTTGCGTTGATCAGGAGCGAGTCGCCGTGCGACGCAAAAATCTGGTACATCGCCGCGTCGTCGCTCACCACGGTCACTACCACGTCTGCCAGCTCGCTAACGCGAGCGAGCGACGAGGTCACCTCGCCGCCGGTCTGCGCGGCAACCTCGGCTGCCGATTCGGGCCGCACGTCGTACAAGGCGACGATGGGGTACCCAACGTCATGTAACCGCCGGGCGAGGTTCGCGCCCATCCGTCCCGTCCCGATGACGCCGATCTTCACGAGGGCGCTAATGCAGCAATCCTAGGCGCCGGCCCTGCAGCGCCCGTGAGAAGGCAACGGCCTTCAATCCCGCCAACCTTGCAGACCGGCGATTCCTCGCCTGGCCCCACGGGGGGGCACTACCATCGCATTATTCTTAAGGAGATCTTATGCGCACATCACGCGTCTTAATTGCTGCGGCCGTACTGCTCGCAGCCCTCATTCCGGCCTCGGGCTTCGCCCAGGTCGAGAGCACCCCGATTCCCGCCCCGGTCAAACCCAACTTTTCCTCGCTAAGCTTCATGGCGGGGAGCTGGACCTGCACGTCCAAGAGTTCGCGTCGCCCTCGCGCGTTTACAACCGTTTCCACCTACACGCTCGATCCGACCGGCTACTGGATGAACGAAACGTCCACGACACCCAAGACGTCGTGGGTACCGACCACGCTACGCACTTGGGATAAGATCACGTACGATCCCGACGCCAAGCGTTGGGTCGACGTATCTTACGGCGACGGCGGCGCCTACGGGCTTTCGTATTCGCAAGGCTGGAACGGCGACCAGATCGCCTGGCATGACGTTTCCTTCGCGCCTGGCCCGAACATCAACAGTCAAACCGATATCACCACGACGAAGGTCAGCGCAACCAAAACGACGTCCTCGTCGTCGTTTACCGAAACAAAAACAGGCCGCCGTGTAATGGTCACGACGACCTGCGTTAAGAGCTAAGACCTCGAGAGAGGGGGAGTTCTACGTTAGAACTCCTCCTCTGGAGGGTTTTCGGTGAACGGAGTCTCTTCTTCGTCGCCTTCGTACGCGGGCTTTTCGTCCTCGTAGACGACGTCTTCGTCCTCTTCCTCGAGCTCGTAGCCTTGCGGACCCTCGACCTCGTCTTCGGCGGCCTCTGGTTCCTCTGCGAAGACCTCTTCGGCTTCAATCTCCGCAACCGGCGCCGCCACCGGCGCTACCGGGATTGGTGCGGTTGCGTCGAGCGGCTTGCTGTCGTCGAGTTCCTCTTCTTCCTCTTCCTCGACTTCCTCGACCTCGGCCGGCGCTTCGGCAACGGCTTCGCGCGTTGCGACGACCGTCTGCGACACAGCGCTCTGCTCGTCGCCCATTAGCAGCCCGTACTCACGACGCTCGCTCTCGCCCATGTCGTCTTCGGGCGTCTTGATGTCGACCTCTTCGCGATTCTCCGTGAGCACCTTAACGTCGAGGGCGAGTGATTGCAGCTCCTTGATGAGGACTTTGAACGATTCGGGAACGCCGGGTTCCATCACGTTCTCGCCCTTGACGATCGCTTCGTAGGTCTTGACGCGTCCGACGACGTCGTCGGACTTCACGGTGAGCAGCTCTTGCAATGTATAAGCTGCGCCGTAGGCCTCCAGCGCCCAGACTTCCATCTCGCCGAAACGCTGACCGCCGAACTGCGCTTTACCGCCGAGCGGCTGTTGCGTGATCATCGAGTACGGACCCGTCGAACGCGCATGGATTTTGTCGTCGACTAAATGCGCCAGCTTGAGCATGTAGATCAAACCAACGGTGATCGGCCGAGAGAAACGTTCGCCGCTGCGACCGTCGCGCAGCCACGTCTTGCCGTCGGCCGGAAGACCGGCATCCTGCAGCCATTCGGCAATATCCTCGGCATGCGCGCCGTCGAAGACCGGCGTGGCCACGCTTAAGCCGAGCATGCGTGCCGCCCAGCCTAAATGCGTCTCCATGATCTGCCCGAGGTTCATGCGCGACGGCACACCAAGCGGGTTAAGCACGATGTCGACCGGCGTCCCGTCCTCGAGATACGGCATGTCCTCTTCCGTTAGCACCTTGGCGATAACGCCTTTATTGCCGTGCCGGCCCGCCATTTTGTCGCCTTGGAGAATCTTACGCTTCTGCGCGACGTAGACGCGCACCAGGTGATTGACACCGGGTGACAGCTCGTCGCCGTTCTCGCGCGAGAAGACCTTGACATCGATGATCTTGCCCTTCTCGCCGTGCGGCACTTTGAGGCTCGTGTCGCGAACTTCGCGAGACTTTTCGCCGAAGATCGCGCGCAGGAGCCGTTCCTCGGCGGTCAGCTCGGTTTCGCCTTTCGGCGTAACCTTTCCAACGAGGATGTCCTCCGGACGCACCTCGGCGCCGATTCGAATGATGCCGCGCTCGTCGAGATCCTTGAGCGCGTCTTCGCCCACGTTGGGAATGTCGCGCGTGATCTCTTCGGGTCCAAGCTTGGTGTCGCGAGCTTCGCATTCGTACTCCTCGATGTGAATCGAGGTGAAGCGATCCTCTTTGACCATGCGCTCGCTGATCAGGATGGCATCTTCGTAGTTATAGCCTTCCCACGGCATGAATGCCACGAGCACGTTTTGGCCGAGTGCAAGTTCGCCCTGATCGGAAGAAGGGCCGTCGACGAGCACTTGGCCCGATTCGACCTCGTCACCGACTGCGACGATCGGGCGCTGGTTGATGCACGTGCCGGCATTGCTGCGCACGAACTTGAGCAGGTCGTACGTCTTATCGATCCCCTCGGCGTTGCGCACGGAAATGCTCTTCGCATCCACCGACATGACGGCGCCCGCTTCGTCGGCGACGAGCAGCGCTCCCGAGTCTTTGGCGGCCCGATACTCCATACCGGTGCCGACGATCGGGGCGTCGGGACGCAACAGCGGCACGGCCTGCCGTTGCATGTTCGCGCCCATCAGCGCACGGTTGGCATCGTCGTGTTCCAAGAACGGAATCAACGCCGTCGCAACCGAGACGATCTGCTTTGGGGAAACGTCCATGAGCTGCACGCGCGCCGCGGGCTCTTCGATATACTCCTCGGCGTAGCGGCAGACGACCGAGTCGGCAGTGATCTTTCCGCTCGCCGCATCGACCGCCGTGTTGGCCTGTGCGATGATGTATTCGTCTTCGCGGTCGGCCGTGAGATAGACGATCTCGTCGGTAACGATGCCTTCGCGCACGACGCGATAGGGCGTTTCGATGAACCCGAACCGGTTGACGCGTCCGTAGGTCGCCAACGAACCGATCAAACCAATGTTCGGCCCTTCCGGCGTTTCGATGGGACAGATGCGGCCGTAGTGCGAGTGGTGGACGTCACGCACTTCGAAGCCGGCACGTTCGCGGGAGAGACCACCCGGCCCGAGTGCCGACAAGCGCCGCTTGTGCGTCAGCTCCGCCAACGAGTTGGTCTGATCCATGAACTGCGAGAGCTGCGACGAGCCGAAAAACTCTTTGATCGCCGCCACGACGGGCCGAATGTTGATCAGCGCCTGCGGCGTGACCGTTTCAATGTCTTGCACGGTCATGCGCTCGCGCACCACGCGTTCGAGTCGCAGCAAACCGACGCGGAACTGGTTCTGCAGCAGCTCGCCGACCGAACGAACGCGGCGGTTGCCGAGATGGTCGATGTCGTCCTTGGGCACGATGCCCGTCGCCACTTTGATCAAGCGGCGAATGACGGCCACCATGTCGCCGCGCGACAGACACTTCGCCGTTATCGCCGGCATCTCGAGTCCGGCATCGGTGTACTCGTCGATCACGACGTAGGGGCGCTCCACCCTGGCGTCGACGTCGGGGTTCTCGATGCGGTAATGAAACTTGCCGTTGAGTTTGTAGCGGCCGACTCCCGCGAGGTCGTAGCGCTTCTCGTCGAAGAAGAGCGACTCGAGGAGCTTCTCGGCGTTCTCGGCATTCTCGGGTTCGCCGGGACGCAGCTTCTTGTAAATCTCCTTGAGTGCGTCCTCGCGAGTCTTGATGTCGCGATCCTTTTCGATCGAGTTGCGAACCAGCGGGCTGTCGTCGAAAAGGCGCAGAATCGCCTCATCGCCTTCCCAATCGAGCCCGAGGTCGGGCCGAGAGAGCGCGCGGATGAACGTCGAAACGTAAATCTTGCGGTTCTTGTCGATTCGAACGCCGATCGTACCCTCGGTCTCGTCGTTCTTCGTGCCGTTGTCGGTCTCAAACTCGATCCAGGCGCCGCGATTGGGAATGATCGTGGCGTTATAGGTCGGGCGCGAGTTCGTGTCGACGTCTTGACTGTAATAGACGCCGGGGGAGCGCACGAGCTGACTCACGATCACGCGCTCGGCGCCGTTGATCATGAACGTGCCCTTGTCGGTCATGAGCGGGAAGTCGCCCATGAAGATTTCTTGGTCGGGGATGCCTTTGATTTCGCCCGACTCTGCCGTGATCAAGCGGACGCGCACGCGCAGCGGCGCGCTATAGGTCATGTCGCGCTCGCGGCACTCCTCGATCGTATACTTGGGCTCGCCGAGCGAATGCTCGCCAAACTCCAGAATCAAGTTGCCGGTAAAATCTTTGATGGGCGAGATCGAGGCGAAGGCCTCGGACAGACCTTCGGTCTTAAACCAATTGAAGCTAGCCTTCTGCAGCTCGATGAGATTGGGCACTTCGAGCACGTGCGGAATTTTTCCAAAGGAATACCGCTCGCGCTTCGGCCCCGGGTCCGGACGCTGCTCGACCGTGAACGCACCGGTAGGCATCGGAAAGGTCGACGGCATGGGGTTCGAGGTGATGTTTCCGTCTGATCCGACCTTCGACGAGGCAGTAGACCGCCTCGACCTGCCCTTGGTGTCGCCCGAGCTTTTCGCTGGGGACTTCGGAGCTGTCGTCTTCGCCATTAACTCTTCTTTCTCGGTGGATAATGATAATTTAACGATTGCGAACTATGCGCCTTGCCTCAGGGCACACCAAAAAGACGAAACACAAGGCTCCGTCTACCGGAGGTGTCTCGCCCTTCTCTTTGTGGCGACTTTCAAGCGCCCCGGGGCATAGGTTACGAGTTTAGCACCCGTCGCCGGGAGCGTCAAGGAACCCTGCCTGCGGGGTAGTGGGTCAGTTAGATTTTTGTCGTAACCCCTCAAAGTGTTGGATTCGGCCTCCCGCCGTGCTAGGGTAAAGTATGCCTAAACGCTCAAGGAAAGAACCAGGGGACTACAACCTCAACGCCGCCCGCATTGTGGCGATCGCCACCGGCCAAGAACCCCCTAAACCTGCCAAACCCGCAAAGCCTCCCACTAAGAAGAACCCTCATGCGGTTGCGCTTGGCCGCAAAGGCGGCAAGGTGGGCGGCAAGGCCCGCGCCGCCTCGCTAACAGCCGCCGAGCGGAAAGCGATCGCGGTTAAAGCCGCTAGGGCGCGATGGGGCATGACGGACGAATGAAACGGACACGCAAGCTTCGCGCAGTGCGTCACCTTCCGTCGCTCAGCATAACACTGATTGCTACGTCCCCATACAAAGCTGGCGACGGTGACGAGGACCTGCTATGCGGGTCTTGCGGCGAGGTCGTTGTGAGCGGCTATGGTTTTGGCCCTCGCCCCAA
>Ga0070762_10000657_pt1 | contig 15034 bp, 17 predicted proteins | sample HubBroMetageREF2_FD_66726 | JGI IMG/M metagenome (GOLD analysis project Ga0070762, IMG submission 66726) | Reference soil microbial communities from the Hubbard Brook experimental Forest, New Hampshire, USA - Hubbard Brook CCASE Soil... | ecosystem: Environmental > Terrestrial > Soil >...
CGCGTGGCCGACGCCTTCGGCGTCCCTTCGCAGGATTATCTGACGAAAGGAAGAATGACTCCGTAAACTCGGCAGGCCGCGAACTTCCGACAGGACTTAGCAAACCAGCGGCCGCCCTGCAATTCCTTCCAAAATACGAAACGGAGCCGCTTCTGGCGCCACCAGCACTTTCGGCGGAATCAAAAATGTCTGCTCCACGGCATATTGCCCGCTCAGCGCCGCGTGCGCGACGCTGTCCGTAAAAACCACCCACGTCGCCATCGGCGGAAATTCCATTCGAATCTTCGGACAGTTCGCCTGAAACGCGCTGTTCTCCTTCAGATAATCGTGGAACCGCAGCATGAACATGTCGTATGGCGTGCGGCTCATCGTGCCAATCCCCAGCTTCGCTCCCAGGGTCTGCACCGTGCGCCCCAAAAAAGAATCATCATCAGCGATTTGCTGCAGCCCCGCGGCCTTCGCGTATTGCCGCGCCAGCGCGTCGAAACTCTCCGTGGTCGTCCACACCCGCGGCCGCGTGGTATTCAAATTCGTGAACACACGCAAAATTCGCCCGCCGCGCGTCGGCCGGCTGGGAAACGCATCCACATGCAGCAAATCGTTGCGCTTGTGTACTGGCAGATCGCGGTTTTCTTCTTCCAGCGGACGAAAGCTCGCGAAATCCAGATTCCATTTGCCGCTGTACGGCGAAAGAAAGCTCCCCACGAATTCGATAATCTGCGCGCTGTAATTCCGCATGATCGAATGCAGCCGCGCCACCGTCTCCGCGTTCCCGGAAACTCCGCGCAACATATCTTCGCTCGGCCGGTACGACACGTTCTTGTGCAGCCGCAGCTCAGTCCATTGCTGCTCGCGCAGAAATTGTTGGTCCTCGGCAGGCAAATGGAACGGCAGCTCGCGAAAAAATAATATTTGCCCGCGCTCCGCCAGTTCGCAATACGCCCGCGCGCGCGCTTCCTGCTGCTCGTACCCAATCCAGCCGGTGGGGTACTTATAGTCTTCCACCATGATCCACGGCAGGTTTGACATGGCCTTACTTCTTGACGCTTCCCGCCGCCACGTATCCGGGCGGCAGCAGCGTCGTGCTCAAATCCAGCCCCGAAAGATCCACGCCTTCCAGGTTGGTTTCCCGCAAAATCGCGGTCCGCATTTCAGCGCCGCTAAAATCAGCTCCGCGAATCTCTGCACTGCGAAAATTTGCCGCGCCGAAGTTCGCGCGCCGCAAAATCGCTTGCCGCAAATCCGTGCGGAATAATTCCGCGCCTCCCACTTGCGCTTCCGTCAGATCCGCGCCCTCCAGATTCGCCTCGGTCAAATCGGCCTTGCGCAGGTCCGCGCGCCGCAGCTTCGCCTTGCTCAAATTCACCGAAGAGAGCCGCGCGTTGTATAGCCGTGCGCCCTCCAGATTCGCTCCCTGGAAGTTCACCAGATCCAGATTCATGTTCTCCAGATTCACGCCCCGCAGATCCGCGCCCGAAAGGTCTGCGCGCGCGCCCGTCTCGTCGCCGCGCACAAATCGCTGGTGCGCCTCAATAATTTCCGATACCCGCTTGCCCTTATGCTTCACGCTCTTGGGGGATTTCACACCACTCCTTTCCAGGCTGCCCGAATTCCTACGATCCTTGGATCCTTCAGGATCAACGTCTACCGTCAAATTTTACTAGAATCCCGGACCTTTGTAACAGCCATCTGCCCGCTCATTGCATTCGTCACGCTTTCCCCGGTCGCAATAATTTTGTGATAACGTCAGAGAATGCTGTTGTTTTTCCATCGACGGTCGATTCACTGCGGACTTCGTCAACCTGCCAACAATTCTTATGCGCGAATCGCGGCACTGCTGATTTTGGCAGTCGCATTCACGCTTTCACCGCGCCCGACTGCTGCCCAACAGGTTCAAGATGTCCCCACCGAGGAAGTCGTCGTCAACTTCGCGGCCGGTCGCGTCGTCATCGCCGTGGTCAAAGACGCCATCCTCATCGGCACGATTGAAAATCAGATTGAGCCGCAAACGCATCCGCCCATTCCCGTGCAGATGAACCGCACCCGCGCCGGCATCCTCCTCGGCGCCGTGGACTGGTTTTCGCCCTCTTCGCAGCTTCAGCTCGCGCGCCTGGATACCGAATTGCCCCGACTCCACGGCCATTCCAACGCGCCGAACCCCCACCTAAATCAGACGCAAGCGACTCCCGAAGCTACCGACCTCGAAGCCCTGGGCCAAAATCTTTTTGAACGCATGAACGTCGTCGCCGGCAATCTTCACGGCAAACTCGATTGGCCGTCGGCCGAGCCCGTCGCGCAACTCATTCTTGTCGACTATCTTCAAGGATATGGCCCGGAGGTCTGGGAGTTCAGCTTCACGCTGAATCAGGAAATGCAGCGCCTGGACTATTACGATACGCACATCTCGCATCCCGCCTATTTCCAAAGCTGGCCCCCGGAAAAAGGCCAGCCACACACCCTGGTGGAATTTCAGTATCCACCCGAAAACGCCACACCGACTTTGCTCGATTTGCTGCGCCAAAAAGACCCGCGCATCGAAAAAATCTGCGCTTCCGACGCAAAAATGCGGGAGATCGCCGATCACTTCCTGGAAGGACAAAGCGGCAAGATCATGGCAATTGACGCCACGCAATTTCTTCGCGCAGCGCTCTCGGTTTTGGCTCCGCCCAACGCTCGGCAGACCATGGCGTCAATTAGCTTCGATACAGGCTTCGAATGGATTCTCCGCCCGCCGCCAGAACCGAAGAGAGCTACTGTGCAGGAAGAAGGCGAACGGCCCGCCGACGCCCCTTCGCTGCTGAAAGGCTCGTCGCCCGAATAAATCGGGATCAAGAAAAGTGGGTTTCCGCGCCCCGGGTCATCCCAACTTCCATCGCGACCGATTAGCGTCCGCGCCGCCATCCGGAGCGAAGGATCTCTGTCCGTTCTTGACTGCCACGCACCGCGGCAACGGCTTGGCAGACTTACTGGAGGCGCTACTTCCGTTCAGCAAGCTGCTGCTGCAAACGCGCATTCTTCTCCGTCACCGACCGCGCCAGCTCTTCCTTATGTTCCACCAGCTTTCGCGCGATGTCCGGATCAGACAAACCCAAAATCTCAGCCGCAAAAATCGCCGCATTCACCGCACCAGCCTTATCAATCGCCATCGTAGCCACCGGAATCCCTCCCGGCATCTGCACGGTCGAAAGCAGCGCGTCCAGTCCGTTCAGTGAACTCGTCCCCATCGGCACGCCGATTACCGGCAACGTAGTGTTAGCCGCGATCACTCCCGCCAAATGCGCCGCCGCACCCGCTGCCGCGATCAGCACTTTCAATCCGCGGCTCTGCGCCGTAGTGGCATATTCGTGCGCGCGCACCGGCGTGCGGTGCGCGGACATGACTTCCATCTCATATCCAATGCCAAATTTATCGAGCACTTTTCCGGCTTCGCTCATCACCGGCAAATCCGTGTCCGAACCCATCAACACGCCCACGCGCACTTCCCTCTGCTTGTTCACTGTCATCCCCTGGATACTCTCGCTTCCATGTCGTTTGTCGTCACTTTCTCTCCGTCCGACGCGATCACTTTGATTTGAGAAGCTTCCCGCATCGGAAAGCGCTGAGCCGCGCACCTAAATAGATGTGGCACCTCAACCATTCGCCCGAACCTCGGCGATCTTTACCGGATTGATATCGGTCACCCCGATGTCCTTTCGGTAGTGCGCCCCCGGGATTGCGATCCTACTAGCCGCGTCGTAGGCTGCCCGGTGAGCCTCGATCAGCGATTCACCAACCGCAGCAACTCCAAGAATTCTCCCACCACTTGTGTAGTAGTCATCGCCCTCGCACCGCGTCCCGGCGTGGAACACCGCCACTTGCGGGACTCTCTCAGCTGCGTCCAGCCCCCCGATCGGTCTTCCCAAAACGGGGTTGGACGGATAGCCCTCCGACGCCATCACCACACACACGCTGGCTCCCCGCTTCCATTTCGCACCGGAGCCATCGAGCCTGCCGTGAGCCGCATCCATGCACCCCGATGCAAAATCAAAGTCCGCCCGCAGCAAGATTGCCTGCGACTCCGGATCGCCCAGCCGGCAATTATATTCCAGAACTTTCGGGCCATCTTTCGTGAGCATCAACCCAAAAAAAATGAATCCGCGATACTCCACTTTTTCTTTGCGCAATCCGGCCAGCGTCGGGCGAACAATTTTCTGCAGAATTTGTTCTTCCAGCTCGCGCGTCAGCATTTCGTCCGTCGAATATGTTCCCATGCCGCCGGTATTCGGCCCCTCATCATTATCAAACGCGCGCTTATGATCCCGCACCGGCGCCAGCGATATAAAATTCGTCCCATCCGTCAGAATAATGTACGAAAGTTCCTTGCCCGCGATTCCTTTCTCGAGCAGCACGCGCTTTCCCGCGACGCCAAACTCATCGCCCTTCATCAGGCGCTCGATAAACTCTTTCGCCTCGCTCGCCGACGACGTCACGAGTACGCCCTTGCCCGCGCAAAGTCCATCCGCCTTCACCACCACCGGCCACGAAACCGAATCCAGTTTCGCGCAAGCTTCAGGCGCCGATTCAAATGCGCCATAAACGCCCGCAGTGGGAATTCCGTTGCGCGTCATGAACTCCTTCGCGAAAATTTTGCTGCCTTCCAGCTGCGCCGCGATTTTAGGAGGGCCCAGAATCGCCAAGCCCCGCCGCTTGAATTCATCCGCGATGCCTTCAACCAGCGGCAATTCCGGCCCCACAATCGTCAGGTCCGCGCCGAGTTGCGTCGCCAGATCCGCAGCTGCTTTCACGTCGCCCACGTTCAACGGCAAGCATTCCGCATCGCGCGAAATTCCGCCGTTGCCTGGCGCGCACCATATCTTTTCCACACTCGCGCTCTGCCGTAGTTTCCACGCAATCGCGTGCTCACGTCCGCCGCCGCCGATGATCAGAATTTTCACGTTGTGCGTTCGCAGGAACAAGAACGATACGGCTGCGCCTCCGGCGGTGTCAACTCCTCCGGCAAATGATTCCCGGTTCGGCTTGCTTCCACCGCCGCAAAAGTGTTTTCATTTAGCGACATGCATTGGGATTTTGCTCTCATGCTGCTTTTTCTCGGCATCGCCGTGCCGGTGCTTGGACGCCGCCGCGTGCGCCAGCTGATGCAAATCCCCAGCACCACAAAAATGGATCGCCTCTCGCTCTACGCCTCCACTCTCGCTTTTCAATGGATCGCTGCGGGCATAATCTTGTGGCGTACGAACGCCCACCAAATTCACCCGAATCAACTCGGCTTGGCCCTCCCCAATCCTGCGCTCGCACTTAGCGCCACGGCGGTGCTTTCTGCCTTGATTTTGCTAAATCAAATCATGGGTTTGCGCCGCCTTGTAGCGCAGCCTGCCAAGACTCAAGGGATTGTCCCGCAGCTCGCCCTGAAGCTTTTTCCGCAAGACGACGTCGAGCGCCTGGCCTTTTTCGCCCTGGTCACTACGGTTGCGCTCTGCGAGGAGCTGATTTATCGCGGTTTCGTCCAGAGCGTCTTTCAGGATTGGTCCCGAGACTCAGTCATCGTCGCTGTCATCGGTTCGGCCGTGTTTTTTGCTTTCGCACATCTGTATCAAGGGCGGCGCGGCTTGATTTCCACCATGACAATCGGTCTGCTATTCTCCACCATACGGGCGTGGACGGGCAGTCTGCTCCCGTGCGTCGTGGCCCATTTCGTCGCAGATATAACCGTCGGGATGCTCGCGCCGGGCCGAGTTCGCGCAGGTCTTGCGAAGCAGGATCTCCAAATAGCTGAAAATAAAATAGATAAGGCGTAAATGAATTCCTCAGTAAACTATAAATGTAGTACATAACCGTGAAACAGCTCTCTGACGAGACGATAGAAGCAACTCTTCGGCCTTACGGCGTCAGCGCCACCGCGCTGCTGTGCGAACAGATTCGCGTCTACATCGATCTTCTGTTGCGCTGGAACCAAAAGACCTCCCTGACCTCCGTTATCGATCCAGTGGAGATTCTGCGCTTCCACTTTGGTGAAAGTCTCCTGTCCGTCTCGACCGTACCCATACGGCACGGTCGGCTCGCCGACGTTGGTTCAGGTTCCGGCTTCCCCGCCGTACCAATCCGTATGGTTTCCGAGCCGCTGAGCGTAGTTCTCATCGAATCGAACCAAAAGAAGGCGACTTTTCTGATGGAGGTCGTGAGAGCACTGAAGCTGGAGCATATCGACGTGCGCCGGAGCCGCATGAACGACGTCTCGCTCGGTGAAGCGAGGGCCGACTTCATTACGGCGCGGGCCCTCGGAATCGACAATGAATTCCTAAACTGGGCGCATCGTTCACTGAATTCTAGCGGCCGTGTTGTTTTATGGCTCAGTAGCCCCGATGCAGATGAGATTTCTCAGAAGAGGGAATGGAAATGGTCGGATCCGGTTCACATTCCGCAATCTGACAAACGCGTCATCTTGCACGGATCAAAGATCTAGCGTAGAACGCGTTGTTCCACGTGGAACACCCTCGGTGCCTGTCAGTGTTTCACGTGGAACGTCAGCTATTCATGCTGTTTCACGTGAAACATCTTGCCTCTTCCCAAATTTGTCTGCTACATTTACGCCGCTCTCTGGGGGAATCGCCGTTGGCCCGTGTGATTGCCATCACTAATCAGAAAGGTGGAGTCGGAAAGACCACCACCGCGGTCAATCTCGGTGCCTCACTCGCCGCTTCCGAACAACGCACCCTGGTTATCGACTGCGATCCGCAGGGCAACACGACCAGCGCACTCGGCTTCCCAAAAGATCCAGCTCGCCGCACTCTATACCAAGCTCTAATTCTCGACGAACCGATCGATCGAATAATTCTTGACGCACAAGTAGAGGGTATGGACCTAATTCCATCGGACAAAAACCTGGTGGGGGCTGCGGTTGAACTGGTCAACCTCGAGAATCGCGAATACCGCCTAAAAGCTCTCGTCGCCGGTATCCAGGCGCGCTACAACTACGTTCTGATCGATTGTCCACCATCGCTCGATCTACTGACACTCAACGCTCTAGCCGCCAGCGACTCCGTCCTTGTCCCGATTCAATGCGAATACCTAGCCCTCGAAGGTGTATCGGAACTTCTCGACACTCTGATGCGCCTGCGACGCACGATTAACCCATCCCTCGCGATCGAGGGCATCCTTTTAACGATGTATGACGATCGCACCACGCTTTCGAAGCAAGTAGCCGCAGATCTTCGCAGCTTTTTCGGCGCACAAGTGTTCGAAACGGTCATTCCTAGAAATGTACGTCTGGCAGAGGCCCCCAGCCACGGCATGCCAGTAATGTTCTACGACATACATAGTAAAGGCGCAGAAAGCTACATCCAACTTGCCAAGGAGGTTATCGCTAATGCCCAGAAACGCGTTGGGCAGGGGATTGAGCGCGCTGATTCGGGACCCGGAACCACAAGTACCGGCTCCAGCGCCTCCGCAGCCGCCGCGGGAGCCGGCTCCGTCAGTTCAACCAGCACGCCCGATGACAGTGGGACCAACAGCGGCGGCGACGGCAGCGGCTCCGGCGCCCTCTGAAGGCCTGTTTCAATCAGATATCGATCTGATTGATCCCAGCCCCTATCAGCCTCGCACACGCTTCCGTGAAGAAGCGCTGGAGGAGCTCGCCCGGTCGATCCATTCCAGCGGCATCGTTCAACCGCTAGTCGTCCGTAGAATTGCCGGCCGCTTTCAGCTAATCGCCGGCGAGCGCCGCTGGCGTGCAGCACAGCGCGCGGGCCTACTTCGCGTGCCCATCGTAGTTCGCGATGTGTCCGAAGAGATGGCGCTGGAAATGACGCTGGTGGAGAATCTCCAGCGCGAGGATCTCAATCCCATCGAACAGGCGCACGCCTTTCAGCGCTTGATTGACGAATTTCATCTCACACAGGAACAAGTCGCCGAACGCACCGGCAAAGATCGCGCAACCATCGCCAATGCAGTCCGCCTGCTCAAGCTAGACGAGCCCATCCAGGACCTGCTCGAGGAAGGCCGCATAACCGCCGGCCACGCTCGCGCCCTCCTTGCCGTCGACGATCCGCAAGCTCGCCTCACCATAGCTCGCCGTGTCGCCCGCGGAGGCATGACCGTTCGCCAGGTTGAACGCCTCGCCACGCGCAGTTCCAAGCCACGTGTCAGCGCGCCGACATTTTCGGTGGATGCCAACACCAAAGCCGCCCTCGAAGAGCTGCAGCGCGAGTACGGCACGCGCGTGCACATGCATCCGCGCCACGGCAGCAAGCCAGGCCAGTTAGTGTTTGAATACTACGACGATAGTGATTTGGCCCGTCTCTACGACCAACTCATGCGAAAATAGTGCTACGCTGTTCACCTAGCGTGGGGAATGCGCATGGGTTGGTTCGACCGCAAACGACATGATTCCGGGGAGTGGACCGGCTTTCTGGACCAGGGCGTAAAGCTCGAGGGCCGTCTGGAATGCAACGGCACGTTCCGCATTGATTCCGCGATGAAGGGAACTCTGGTTTCGCACGAGACCCTGATTCTCGGCGAGCACTCCAATGTGGAAGGACAAATTGAAGGCAACTACGTCATCGTCGGCGGCCACTTCGACGGCACCATAAAAGCCTCCGGCAAGGTCGAAATTCAAACCAAAGCTATCGTGACCGGCGAAATCCATACGCCATGCCTTATCATGGAACCCGGCGCCATTTTCGACGGCCGCTGCCACATGCTCTCGGCGACCGAAGTTTCCAAGCCCATCACAATTCCCATTCGCTCAGCCGCCGCGCACGCATAGTTCAAACACTCTGTTTGCAGAACCAACTTCTGGACTATTTCGCGTCAAGTTCGCAACTGTCCGCGCGCTATAATCACCAAACGTGTTCCACGGAGAAATGACATTGGCGGAACAAATCCGGCTCACCACCACCGCAAAGGCTGCGGGCTGCGCTGCAAAATTGAGTCCCAGCGTTCTCGACGCGGTGCTTAAACGGCTTCCGCCGCAACTCGATCCCAACGTAATCGTCGGTTTCGAAACCAACGACGACGCAGCCGTTTATCGCATCAGCGATGATCTCGCCATCGTGCAAACAGTAGATTTTTTTACGCCGATCCTCGATGATCCCGAGCTTTTCGGGCAGGTGGCCGCCGTCAACGCGCTCAGCGACGTCTATGCCATGGGCGGCCGCCCGATTTCCGCGCTTACCATTCTCGCTTTTCCCGCAGCCGGTGCTTCGGAGGTTCTCGAACAAATTTTGCGCGGCGGTCTGGCAAAAATGGCCGAAGCGAATTGCACGGTTGTCGGCGGACATTCGATTCGCGACGACGAACTGAAGTTTGGCTACGCAGTAACTGGCGTGATCCATCCACAACGAATCTGGAAAAATGTTGGCGCTCGTCCCGGCGATATTTTGATTTTCACCAAGCCCATCGGCACCGGCGTCATCTCGACAGCCCTGAAACAGGGCCAAGCCGAAGAAGCCTGGGTCGCCGGCGCGACTGCATCCATGACGCGCCTGAATCGTGATGCCGCCGAAGCGTTCCACGAAACTGACGCAGCGCATCCGCCTGAACAGCGTCCGGTCCACGCCGTCACCGACGTTACCGGCTTCGCGCTCCTTGGCCACGCGCGTGAAATGGCCATGGGCAGCGGCGTCTCCATGAAGCTGGATCACATGCGCATCGAATATCTTCCCGGCGCGATCGAAGCATCACGCCGCGAGTTTTTCTCCGGCGGCATGAAGAACAATCGCGACTTCGTCGAAAGTTGCACGGCCTTTGCGTCCAGCGTCCCCGACGAATTCCGCGCTCTGCTGTTCGATCCGCAAACTTCCGGCGGTTTGCTCGCAGCCGTCGCTCCGGAATCCGCCGATGCCGCTTTGGCAGCTCTGCAACGCCGCAATGTCCCCGGCCGCATTATTGGAGAGGTTACCGCCAGGCGTTCACCGCTTCTCGAAGTCGTTTGATTTCCGCGCAATCGTGTACACTCTTACTTTTTCGAATCTCTCATGGACACCATAACTCACGGAATTGTCGGCGCGCTTATCGGCAAGGGCTTTTTCTCGGAGCGTAACGGCCGCGTCGCAACTTTTGCCGCCACCGTAGGCGCGATGTTCCCTGATGTTGATGTCGTCCAGGAAGTCTTCTCGAGCGATCCTCTCGCGATCGTCAAATATCATCGCGCCATCACCCACTCTTTCGTCGCACTGCCGTTTTTTGCTGCGCTTCTTGCGTGGCTCACTCGCGCGGGATTTGCATTCGCAAAAAAACGCTGGGACCTTCGCGACTGGGAAACCCCTTCCTGGGGAATTCTCTTCATCATCTACGCAATAGCAATTGGCAGTCACATTTTTCTCGACGCGATGACATCCTTCGGCACGCGCATCTGGTATCCGCTCTCGCAGCAACGCGTCGCTTGGGACTTGCTGTTCATCATCGATTTCTGTTTCACAGCAATTGTGTTGCTCCCACAAATCGTCGCGTGGATTTATTCCGATCGCGACAAAATTTCCGCCCGGGCCGTTTCCATGTGGGTGCTATTCACGCTCTGCGCATTCGGCGTATGGAAAATCGCCGCCGCGGTGGGATTTCCATTTCATCTGTGGATCGCGTTTCTCGCCAGCGCCATTATCGGCGCGCTTTTTTTCCTTCCCGCCTTTCGCAACGTGGGCTTCAGAATCACTACCGCGCGTTGGTGCCAGGCCGGCTTTGTCGTGATGCTCGCGTATCTGTTTGCCTGCAGCGTCGCTCATCATGCCGCGCTGCTGCGCACTAGGAATTTCGCAGCCGCGAATCATATTCCGATCGATCGCATCGCAGCTCTTCCGCTGCCGCCTTCGCTGCTCGATTGGGGCGGCGTCATTCGCACCACCGACGGTGTATATCAGTCGCGCTTCGATCTGCGCGATACTACCGAACCGATTTTCGCCTTCAGCGTCGATTCTCCGCCAAACGAATACGTTGCACGTGCCCTGCTGCTTCCCGAAGTCCAGCTGTACTGGTCTTTCGCGCGCTTCCCGGTGATTCGCACATCCAGCGAAGGCGGCCGCCATTACGTGGATTTCAACGAGCACCGTTTCATCACGCGCAATCGTCAGGGCCCCGCGCCGTTTTCCTATCGTGTAGTATTTAACGATGCCGGCGATCCCATCGAGGAAGGCTGGCAGGCCGATGGCATGGATGTGCGGCGCCTGATCAAGATTGCGCCCACTCACACGGGGAACGTGCGATGAAAATTCTGATCTTCAGCGATATTCACGGCGACCTGCGCGCGCTCGAACGCGTCGTCGCGCAGCCCGCCGACATTTACATCGCCGCGGGCGACCTCTCAAATTTCAGTAAAGGCCTCGAACGCTGCGGTGAAACGATGATTGAGCTCGGAGAACGCGCCTGGATTATGCCCGGCAATCACGAAACGCACAAAGAAACGGCGCAATTTTGCAAACGCTTCGGCTTCACCGACTTTCATCGCCAGACGCGCCAACTGAACGGCACCAATTGGGCGGGCCTTGGCTACAGCAACATCACTCCATTCAAAACTCCTGGAGAATATTCCGAAGCCGAAATCGCCGCGGCCCTGGCGCCGTTCGCGGGCCTGGAGAAGCTTTACCTCGTCGTTCATTTCCCGCCGCTGGACACGAAGCTCGATGAGTATGCCGAAGGCCAGCACGCCGGGAGCCCCACTTTGCGCGCGTGGGTCGAAGAGGAAAAGCCGCTCTATTTATTTTGCGGGCACATCCATGAAACCGCGGGCATGACGGACCGCTTGGGCACAACGCAATGCATCAACGTAGGCAAGGAAGGCTACACAATCGAAGTTTAGAAATTGAAAAACTGGAGACTAAAAATCGAAGCGTGGAAAAATGCAAGTTTCGGCAGAAAGCCCACCATGCAAGAATGCGCGCGCTTCACTAATCACCACTCACTACTCACGAATCTCTACCTACTTCTTCACCACCGGATACACCACCAACTGCCGCCGGTCGCCCACTCCTTCACTCATCGTGCGAACGCCTTGCGCGCCGCTCAGTTCCAGGTGAATCAGGCGTCGCTCGCGCGGCGACATTGGATTAAATCGAAACACCTGACCCGTTTCGCGCACACGCTGCGCGGCCACGCGCGCGGAAAGTTTTAATTCCTCGAGCCGCTGCGAGCGATAGTCGCCGCAATCGAATCGCACGCGGTCGTGCAGCCGCGGATCCAGCCGCAGCCAGCGATGCCCCACATGTTCCAGCGCCAGCAGCAATTCCGCATCGTGCTCCAGCAGAAAATCCTGATCCGCGCCCATGAACGCGACCAGCACATCCTTATCATCCGCGCCGCCGCCCACCGTTGCCGGCGTCGAAATCTCAAAGGAGATCTCCAGACCCATCTCGCGCACCGCTAAATCGAGATAGCGCTGCAATTCCGCGATCGCGCGCTCGCGATCCAGCCGCGCTTCGCCTTGCGCGCGATCTCTGGTGAAAGGCCGCTTGCCGGCCCCTGTTCGTTCCTCAGGCATCGATTATTTTCTTTTTGAACTTTCCCTTCGCGGGAAGCGGTTCCGATTTATTCAAATAATACTGCTGGCCGATTCCCACCAGGTTGCTGGTAAACATGTACAAATTCAATCCGCTCGAAAGCCGGAAGAAAATGAATCCCATCATTAGCGGCATCAGCGCCATCATTTTCTGCTGCGCCGGATCAGTGGTGGTCTGTGGTGTCATTTTCGTCATCAGGTACATCATGATGGTCATGCCAATCGGCAGAATATAATACGGGTCCATCGCTGAAAGATCGTGAATCCAGCCCATCCACGGCGCATGGCGCAGCTCGATCGCGCCATTCAGTACGCGCCACAGCGCCCACCAGATGGGCATCTGAAACACCATCGGCAGGCAACTGCCCAACGGATTGATGCCTTCGCGGCTGTAGACCGCCATCACTTCCTCGTTCATTTTTTTCTTGCGCGGATCGCTCATCGAATACTTCTTGTAGCGATCCTGAATCTGCCGGATTTCCGGACCCACTTTCTGCATCTTTTGCATCGAACGCCAGCTCTTCATCTTCAGCGGAAACATCGCCAGGTTGATCACCAGCGTCATCAGCACGATGCACCAGCCCCAGTTTGACACTTTGGTGTGCAACGTCTGCAAAATCCACAGCAGCGGCTTGGCGATGACTCCGGTCCAACCAAAATTTACCAGCTCCGCCAGCGGCGGCTGGATTTTCTCCAGCAGCCCCAGGTCTTTCGGCCCGACAAATACGCGCACGCGCAAGGGAGCGCCCGTCGTGGTCCCCGCCGCCATCTGCGCTTCCGGCTCGCTGGTCTGCTTGCCGTCCGCCGTCACGTTGTGGTTTTGCATCCAGTGCCACAGCGAGATGTCCGTGCCGTCCGGCAAAAACGCGGCCGTAAAAAATTGGTCTTCGACGCCCGCAAATTCCAGCGGTCCGTATTGCACCGCGGGCTGGCTCTGGTTTCCGGAAACTCCCAGCTTTTTGTACTGCAGCAAATTCAGTTTGCCGCCGGTTTTGTAATACACGGTGACTAACTGCGCCGCGTTGTACACCGCCTTGTCGCCGAATCCGCCGCGCCACGCCACCGCGACGGGCTGCGGCTTCCCGTCCAGCGTCACCGCCACTTCCACCGTCGTTTCGTAATTGAAATCGAATGTCAGCTTCTTGCGAACGTCCAGATGCCCGTCGCTCCAGTGCATATCCACTTCAATCGGCGCCCACAAGCCGGGGCTGGATACCGGTGGGACAAATGGACCTTTGCCGGGCTTCAACTCCGTCTTGTAGGCAACTACAGACGGAATAACGTGGGTCTCAATCTGGTAAAGCCCCGAATTCGCATTCGTTTGTTGTTGCGGGTCCGTCAGCAGCAGCGAAAATGGCCAGCCGAGTTCCTGCGCCACGCTGTCGTTCACCAGATCCAGCGGCCGCGGCGGCTTCTGGTCGTCCATATATTTGTTCAGCTGCCAGGTCTTCACTACGCCGCCGCGATTCGATAGTTCCACGCGATACAGCGCGCTCTGTACCACTACTGTTTTTTCTTCGCTTGCTTGCACGACTGAGGAATTAACAGCCGCGGCCTCACTAGCAGCGCCCGATTTCGCAGCTGCGCCGGAAGTAGCATTCCCCGCCGCTTGCGGCTGCGTGGAAGCCTGCTGCGAGCTTTGCTGATTGAATGGCGCGGAAGTTTGTGTGGGATTCGTCTGCGGCGGCGGAACGGGCGGCTTGTAGAAATGGCCCCAAGCGAAAAGGATCAGCAACGACACGACTACAAATAATATTCCGCGCACCTGGTCGGACATTTCCTTCACTGCGCGCGCTCCTTGCTCTCCATACTTGCAGCTATGCGCGCGTCGCTGCGCAGCCACGTTGCGTCCGGATCTTCCGCGTCTGGCACTGGATCAAATCCACCCTTGGTGAAGGGACGGCAACGTCCCAGCCTTTTCAGAGCCAGCCAACTTCCGCGCCGCGCGCCGTGCAGTTCGATCGCTTCCTGCGCGTAATTCGAACACGAAGGATAAAACTTGCAGGCTCCGCCCAGAAATGGCGAAAAGAAAATTTTGTAGAAATGCACGAAGGCCAGCAGCCACCACGCGCCGAAAGTTTTCGCGGACTTGCGCGGATTCTTCGGCGCTATTGCGGCGGCTTGGCACTCGCGGGCATCAGTTTCAACAGCTCCGCCTGCAGCGCGGAGAACTCCGCTGTGGCGGCTGAAGTGCGTGGATGAATGACAATGTCCCATCCCGGGGCGATCTCCTGTCGGTGCAATCTCAAAATCTCGCGAAGGCGTCGCCGGATTCGGTTGCGCCGGACCGCGTTACCCAGCGCCTTTTTAATGCTCCAGCCGAACCGGCTGCTGTCGAGGCCATTGGGACGAAGAAATAGCGTGAACTCGCGACTGCTGCGGCGGCGCCCTTCGCGATACACCGCGTCGAATTCGGCGCGGCGCAGCAGGCGAGAGGTGCGCGGAAAATCCAGCCGCGTCGCGCCGTCAGACGCGCGTGAGGCTGTGGCGCCCTTTTTTGCGGCGTCCTGCAAGAACTTTCCGTCCACCCTGAGATTTCATGCGCTTGCGAAA